>Ga0210400_10003218_pt1 | contig 14579 bp, 13 predicted proteins | sample IncBWH26MmetaG_FD_155456 | JGI IMG/M metagenome (GOLD analysis project Ga0210400, IMG submission 155456) | Forest soil microbial communities from Barre Woods Harvard Forest LTER site, Petersham, Massachusetts, United States - Inc-BW-H-26-M | ecosystem: Environmental > Terrestrial > Soil >... | reverse complement strand
AAACCGGCACTGGCAAGGAGTTGATTTCGCGGGCCATCCACAATCTCAGCCGGCGAAAGGGCCGCAACTTTGTGAAATTCAATTGCGCTGCGATTCCCGCGGGGCTGTTGGAAAGCGAACTGTTCGGCCATGAACGCGGCGCGTTCACCGGCGCGATCTTTCGGAAAATCGGCCGTTTCGAACTGGCAAACGAAGGAACCCTCTTTCTCGACGAAATCGGTGATATCCCGGGAGAGCTGCAGGCAAAACTGCTGCGCGTTCTGCAGGAGCAGGAGTTCGAAAGACTTGGCAGCACCTTAACGCAACGGGTCGACGTACGATTCGTCGCGGCGACCAATCGAAATCTCGCAGCGATGGTTTCCGACAAGGAATTTCGCGACGACCTTTATTTTCGTCTTAACGTTTTTCCGATCGTCGTACCTCCGCTGCGCGAGCGCAGGGAAGACATTCCGTTGCTGGTGGAATTCTTCGTAGAGCAATTCTCCGAGCGGATGGACCGGCAGGTTGACACGGTCCCGGCATCCACGATGCGGCAGCTGATCGAGTATGACTGGCCTGGAAACATTCGCGAGCTTCAGAACTTCATCGAGCGAGCGATGATCTTGACAAAGGGATCGACTCTATGCGCGCCGCTCGAGGATTTGAAATCGTCCGTCGAGACCGCGGCTGCCCCGACTACGCTGAAGCAGGTGGAGTCCAGTCATATTCTGAAAATCCTTCGAGAGACGCGCTGGGTCGTTGGAGGTCCGAGAGGCGCGGCCGCCCGTCTGGGCATGAAACGCACCACCCTGATGGGCAAAATGCGCCGACTCGGGCTGTCACGCCCGCATCCCGAAGTTGCCATGTGATCGGTCGGCCGCCATGCAGTGCTCGCGATTCAGCAAGCGCAGCGCGTTTCAGAGGTGCTGCTTGACGGTCGGATTTCTGGCGTGGCTAGGAAGATAAGAGCCGAAGTCAATGAATTTCGTGAAGTAGCAAACAGAAAGGTAGAGGAGGAACTATGAAGGTTCAATCAAAAATCGCAACATCAGTGGGACTCATGCTTCTTCTGGCGTGCGTCTCATTTGCTCGAGAAATTAAGACCGATTACGACCACAACGCGGACTTTCGCAAGTACAAAACGTTCTCTTGGAAAGAAGTGCGAACGAAAGACCCGCTGCTCGTCGATCGAATCAAGAGTGCGGTGAACAGTACTCTGGCGGCAAAAGGTTTGACGGAAGTTCCGTCGGGTGGCGACCTCGAGGTCGATGCCGTCGAAATAACGAAGAATCAACAAGTTGAGAATACGTTCTATAACGGCTTTGGAGGAGGCCGGCGTTTCGGCGGCGGATTTGGATACGCAACGACGACCGAGGACACCTACAAAGTGGGGACCTTACTAATCGATCTCTTCGATGCAAAAGCGGAGAAATTGATCTGGCGCGGCTCGTCGAGCGATACGCTCTCCAATAATCCGAACAAAAACACAAAGAACCTCGACAAAGGTGTGGAGAAGATGTTCCAGCATTTCCCACCGAATGCGGCAAAAAGTTGAGGTGAGTTAAGGAAAGCCCAACATGACGGGTGACCTGACCATTTGCACCAGTGGTAGGGCTTTCCAGACAATCCGCCCCTCGCATGCGGCCGAGGCGCCGCATGCGGGAACCGCGGAATTTGCCCGTCCCTGACCTACACTTTTATCGCGAGGCGGTGTCAGTACAGTGTCAGAAGAGGGTCTGTCGTGTCTGACACTCCGACACACGGAGTTGTTCCTGCTTTCGGATTCTCCTTCCTAATCAACTACTTGCAGTGACGTAGCGCGCTTCGGTTTTGGTACGAAGGATGCCTTTACCCGTACTGAGACACGGAAGTGCCCGACACCAGCGTCACGGGGCATTTAGATCCATAGAAACGAGAGGTGAAGATCGATGTCACTCCAGGCATTGGATGGAGCCGCCCTCCAGAGCGAACAGTGGGTGCCCGACATGGAAGCCGGGCAAGGCGGCGATGCGCGGCTTTTGGCCGCGGCAAAGAGCGGGGAGTCAATTGCCTTCGGCGAGCTCTTCAGCCGCTACAAGCGGAGGATTTTTCACCTCGCGCAACGCATTATGCGAAACCACGAAGACGCCGAGGACGTCGTGCAAGAAGCTTTCCAGCTCGCCTTTGTTCATCTACACGATTTCAAGGGCGGCGCTCGATTCTCCACCTGGCTTTCGCGCATTGCGATCAATGTGGCTCTTATGAAGCTCCGTAAGAAGGCGCGGAAAGTGGAGATCTCGATTGAGGAGCATTCTGAATCGGATGACATGTCGTTTCGAGATGCCGTAACCGACTTGGCGCCGAACCCCGAACAGGACTGCTTACGCCAGGAAAGATCGCAAATCTTGAGGGAGGCACTTGCCGAGCTTAGGCCGAACGCACGGCGTGTCCTTGAACTCTATGAGCTAGAAGGGCGATCGATGAAAGAGATCGCGGAACGCTTGGGCATTTCCATCCCAGCCGTAAAGGCGCGGATCTTCCACGCGCGACCGAAAATGCGACGCGAGCTGGATCAGTATTTCATCAAGCGAGCGGAAAGACAAAAGAGGGTGCGCTACAGCGCGGCAAGAGCTTGGGAATCGAGCGGACGGGAACTGCAGACTGCCGTCAGCTGAGGAGCAAAGGGTTGCGCGTTGGCTTGGCTCGAGGACCACATCGTTCTAGTACCTGTATATCTGGTTCATGCGGTAGCCGAATGCGGGCGTGCTCCCGATTCAATTCCGAAACGTAAAACAAATGGAATATCGAGGCTCCACTAACTGGCGCATGTGGCTCGCGGTTCAGGTCATTGGTCTTCCTTGTTTTCCGGTAGCGGCTCTAGCGGCTCCCACGGACCGCTCTCTCAGTCCAACAAATATTTTTGCGCCAGTCTCCACGCCCGCCCATTCGATCTTTGGGCTTTCACTTTTCGTCCTCTCGGTGACGGCCGCTATATTCCTGATTGTATTCACCTTACTGCTCTATTGTGTCGTCAAATTTCGGAGGCGGACCGACGACGACGGTCGCGAGCCGCCCCAGGTCTACGGCAGCAATCAGGTGGAACTGGCATGGACCGTCATTCCGGTACTCATCACTGTAGTTTTGTTTATGGCTACGGCCCGGGTGATCGCCAGCATCCAGAAGGCTCCGCAGCCTGAGAACGCAATTCGCGTGATCGCGATTGGCCATCAGTTTTGGTGGGAGTATCGCTATCCAGACTTGAAGGTCGTGACTGCGAATGAACTCCACGTCCCAGCGAGTGACCCGGCTCACCCCACGCCGACTTTCATCACTCTGCTCTCCGCGGATACGGATCACAGCTTCTGGGTTCCTCGTCTGGCCGGTAAGACCGACCTGATTCCCAACCACCCTAATTCCATGTGGATGGACCCGCAGCAGACGGGCCTCTACCTGGGGCAGTGCGCGCAATATTGTGGAACGCAACATGCCAAGATGCTTCTCCGTGTCTACGCGGACTCACCCCAAGAGTTCAACCGCTGGATCGAAGAGCAAAGTCAGCCAGCCCTGACCACGGCCGCAGTCTCGGAAGGGCAGCGCATTTTCGAGAGGACTGCCTGCATTAACTGCCACGCCGTCACCGGCACGGTGGCAGACGGACGCTTCGGGCCGGACCTGACGCACCTAATGAGCCGCGACACGATCGCTTCCGGAGTAGCGCCAAACACACCCGAAAATCTCCGGCTTTGGATTCAAAATCCCGACGCTATAAAGCCTGGCTCCAAAATGCCGGCCATGGGATTGAGCGATCACGAACTGGACGCCGTGACCGCATATTTGGCGACGCTGCGGTAAGCGAGCCGATGAGGACGCTCAATGTCGACTGATTCCATCTCAATAGTCAACGCTGACTTCGCGACCCGTCCTCTCGTGGCTAAGCTTCACGAATGGGTGACCACCGTCGATCACAAGCGGCTGGGCATCCTGTACATCGTATATTCCTTCGCGTTTCTCATAATCGCCGGAATCGAAGCGCTGGTCATGCGCATCCAGCTCATCCGCCCACATAATAATTACGTCTCGCCCGAAGTGTTCAACCGGATGTTCACGATGCATGGGACCACGATGATTTTCTTTGTCATCATGCCCATGTTGTTTGGCTTTGCTAATTACCTCGTCCCGCTGATGATCGGCGCGCGGGATATGGCCTTCCCCCGTCTCAATGCCTTCAGCTTCTGGATGACGGCATTTGGAGGCATCCTTCTCTACTTTAGTTTCCTCGGAGCGAATGGTCTGTACGGGGCCGGAAATGCTCCTGACGTGGGATGGTTTGCCTACGCGCCTCTAACCTCACAGACGTTTTCGCTGGGGCACAGCACGGACTTCTGGACGTTAAGCTTGCTGGTGTCGGGGTTTGGCAGCATCGGTACGGCGATCAACATTATCGCAACGGTCTTCTGCATGCGCTGTCCAGGGATGACGCTGGCGAAGATGCCGCTGCTAGCGTGGCTCAATCTGGTCATGGCGGCGCTGGTGATACTTGCCGTCAGCCCACTCTCCGCGGCGCAGATCATGTTGATTGTCGACCGCTATCTGGGCGGGCATTTCTTTGACACGCAAGCCGGAGGCTCCGCAGTCATCTGGATGCACTTCTTCTGGATTTTCGGCCATCCGGAAGTCTATGTGTTGGTTATTCCCGCGTTCGCTTTCGCTTCCGAGATCATCCCTGTATTTTCGCGCAAAGCGATTTTCGGCTACCCCGTAATGGTGGCCGCAACCGTATGTATTGCATTCATCTCTATGAGCGTGTGGGCCCACCACATGTTCACCATCGGCATGAACGCAAACGCAAACACCTTTTTTGTGCTCACCACGATGGCTATCGCTGTTCCCACCGGCATCAAGATCTTCAACTGGCTGGCCACCATGTGGGGTGGAAAGATTCACTTCAAGACGCCGATGCTGTTCGCGATAGCTTTCCTCTTTCAATTCTTAATTGCCGGCCTTACGGGAATCATGTTGGGTACGGCGCCGTTCAATTGGCACCTTGGGAATTCCTATTTCGTCGTGGCCCACTTTCATTACGTCATCGTGGGCGGCATTCTCTTTACAACTTTCGGGGCCTTCTACTACTGGTTTCCGAAGATGTCCGGGAAGATGTACAGTGAGACGCTCGGCAAACTCCACTTCTGGCTATTCCTCATCGGATTCCATCTGACCTTTGACTTCATGCACATTCCCGGCCTGCTTGGAATGCCGCGCCGAATTTATACCTACGAACCGGGGCGGGGCTGGGACACCTTGAATCTCATCGTGACGATCGGGGTGTTCTTCCAAGCGGCGGGGATTTTGGTTTTCGTCGCCAACCTGCTCTGGTCGTACTTTCATGGCGAAACTGCCGGAAGCGATCCTTGGGATGCGTGGACGCTTGAGTGGAGCATCAGTTCGCCTCCGCCCGCCTACAACTTCGCGACAATTCCTGAGGTCCGCAGCCGCCGCCCGCTCTGGGATCTCAAGCATCCCGAAGATCCCGACTGGAGATACGAATAAAGGAATCCTCATGACTGCGTCGCCGGCAACAATTTCTGACGCCAATATCACGTGGGAACTTCCTTCACGCGGCCGCGTGGGTATGTTCTGCCTGATTTCGGCCGAGTCGGCCATCTTCACCATTTTTGTAGTCGCTTATCTCTTTTATCTCGGCAAGAGTCTCACGGGCCCTATGCCCAAAGAGGTCCTGCGCGTCCCCATCTTCTTCACGGTTTGTTTGCTTTCCAGCAGTCTGACGATGCACTTTGCCGTGCAGTCCCTGAAGCGGGCTAAGGTCGGTGCCTTCGGGCTCTGGTGGTTTCTAACACTGGCACTCGGAGCGATTTTTCTCGCTGGCACAGCTCGTGAATGGCATCACTTGATCTACGACGAAGGTCTTACGATTCAGACCAACCTGTTCGGAACAACCTACTATTCGCTGGTTGGCCTGCATGCCTTCCACGTGACGGTAGGCCTCGTTGCCATAACAACCGTATTGCTGTTCGCACTGCTTGGGTACATAAAACAGGAGTATGCCGAGCGTGTCGATGTTCTTGCCCTGTACTGGCATTTTGTGGACGCCGTATGGGTGGTCGTTTTCACGGTGGTCTACGTCATCGGACGCTGAAGAAGAGACAAGAGAATGGCTCTGGAATTGGTATCACCAATGGAAACGCGGCAGGATGCACCGGCAACGCTACAGCTCCCCGCTCCTACCGTTTGGCCGATCGTTCTCGCGTTCGGGCTTACGTTGATTTTCGCCGGACCGGTAACGAGCGTATCCCTAGGCATTCTTGGCGCGCTGCTCGCCCTCGCGGGGACGGTCGGGTGGTTTCGCGACATTTTGCCCCACGAAGCGCACGAGACGGTGCCGGTTTCCGATCGCGTGGAGCCCATCGTCACAACGCGCCCCGAAGTGGCTCACGTGCCCTGGATCACGCAAGAACTCAACCGAGCCTGGCTGCCGCTCGAGATTTATCCAGTTTCCGCGGGAATTAAGGGCGGGTTGGCGGGCAGTGTTGTTATGGCGATCTTGGCGATGGCTTACGGAATCGCCAGCAAGCATGGCATCTGGTATCCGATAAACCTGTTAGCAGCCGGCTTCTTCCCGGCCAGAAACACCACAGCGCAAATCGCTGCCTTTCATTGGGACTCCTTCCTCATCGCCGCGGCTGTCCACCTGCTCACCTCTTTGATCGTCGGGCTCCTCTACGGCGCAATGCTTCCCATGTTTCCGCGCCGGCCGATTCTGCTGGGAGGCTTTGGCGCGCCCATCCTGTGGTCAGGCCTGCTCCACAGCATCCTTGGAATCATCGATCCTGTCCTCAATCAGCGCATCGACTGGTTCTGGTTTGTCCTCTCGCAGGTCGGATTTGGCATCGTTGCTGGCATCGTCGTTTCCAGGCAAGTGCGCGTGCGTACTTGGCAACACCTGCCCTTTCCTGCTCGGGCCGGGGTGGAAGCGACCGGAGTTATGAGTGACAGAAACAGAGAGGAACGCCGGGAATGAAACGCCAATGCATTCCTCTCATTTTATGGGCCTTTGCCGTTTTGGCCGGCGCTGCGTGTAGCCATTCACCGGGACGCCCCGCTCCAGGCTCGGAGGTTACGGCGCCCGATCAGGTTCTGGAGTTCAATGCCCTCTACGGACAGAACTGCGCGGGATGCCACGGCCCAGACGGAACCGGGGGAACGACGATCGCTCTGCGTGATCCCGTTTTCCTGGCGATTGCCGACGCCGCCGCGATTCGCCGTGCCGTCGCCGGCGGAGTGCGTGGCACGGCAATGCCTGCTTTTGCACAAAGCGCTGGCGGAATGTTGACTGACAAACAGGTCGATGCCCTGGTTGGCGGAATTCGGTCCTGGGCTCAGCCGGGTCTTCTGCATGGCTCTAACCCTCCACCGTATGCGGCGCAAACCGCCGGCGACTTGCAGCGTGGCGCCCAGGTATATGAAGCGTTCTGCTCTTCCTGTCACGGCTCTGCTGCGACGGGAGGCGACAAGGCCAGTTCCATTGTCGATGGGTCCTATCTGGCGCTCGTGAGTGACCAACATCTTCGAACGACCGTAATCGCCGGTCGGCCGGAACTGGGTAAGCCGGACTGGCGCGAGGATGTCCCGGGCAAGCCCATGTCCGATCAGGAGGTCACCGATGTAGTGGCTTGGCTGGCGTCGCATCGTGCTCCTAACCCCGGGCAGCCGTACCCGAACCCGAGTGGCGTGCACGAATGAGGGAGCAACACAATGTCCACCGATAACACTCTTTCCCGACGCGGGCTGTTGATGAAGGCCGGAATTCTATTCAACGGTTTGGCCGCAATGGTGCTGGCCGTCCCGATCGTTCGATTTCTTTTGTCTTCCGTTACACATGGGCGCGCAAATCGTTATCTATCATGGGTATCGCTGGGAAGCGTCAGCAAATTTCCGGAAGGAGAGACGCGTCTCGCTACCTTTCGGAACCCCTATGTGACGCCCACGGATGGTAAGACGGCGGACACTGCGTGCTGGGTAAGACGCATCGCCGGTGACCAATTCCAAATTTTCGCCATCAATTGTGCACATCTCGGCTGCCCTGTGCGCTGGTTTCCGCAGTCCAGTCTGTTCATGTGTCCTTGTCACGGAGGTGCGTATTACCAGGACGGATCGCGCGCCTCGGGTCCGCCGGAGCGTGGCCTGTTCGAGTATCCGTACAAAGTGCAGGACGGTCTTGTCACCATTCAGGCGGGTGAGCTGCCCACGCCGGGGGCTCCGACCGCAGCTCTCTTTGGAAAGAAGCCGCCGTGCGCCGCCTGATTACAAACATTGGGGAATGGTTCGACGAGCGCCTGCAGCTTGCCGCGCCTATCCGCGAGGTTGCCGAGCATCCCGTACCGAAGAGCACGGCCAGTTGGTGGTACGTGTTTGGAAGCGCCGCCCTTGTCGTCTTCCTTCTGCAACTCGTTACCGGGATCATGCTCGCATTGATTTACGTTCCCTCCGCCAGCGAGGCGTGGAACAGCCTGCAGAGTTTGAATCACGACGTGGCGTTAGGGTGGTTCATCCGCGCGCTGCATGGGTGGGGCTCAAACTTCATGCTCGCCATCGTCCTCATTCACATGGTGCAGGTCTTTCTTTTCGGCGCCTTCAAGTTTCCTCGCGAGCTCACCTGGGTGGTGGGCGTGTTTCTCCTCTTGATGACGTTGGGCATGGCGTTTACGGGACAGGTCCTTCGTTTCGATCAGGACGCATATTGGGGCCTAGGGATCGGCGCCTCCATTGCAAGCCGTGTCCCATTTCTAGGGCCGGCCACCGTGAAGTTGATGCTGGGTGGACCAATCATCGCGGGTGCAACCCTGTCGCGATTTTTCGCTCTGCACGTGTTCGTCATACCTGGCTTGCTCATGGCGTTTGTCGGTTTGCATCTCTTGATGGTGATAAAGCTTGGAATCAATGAATGGCCTATGCCGGGCCGCCTCGTGAAGAAAGCCACCTACGAAAACGAGTATCACAAGTTGACCATGAAGGACGGCGCGCCCTTCGTCCCGTACGCCGTCTGGAAAGATTTATTCTTCGCCGCATTTGTTTTGTTGGCGGTTGCGGCGTGCGCCGCGTACTTCGGTCCGTTCGGACCAAGCGGTCAGCCGGATCCGACGATTATCCAAACGGCGCCGAGACCCGATTACTTTTTCTTGTGGTTGTACGCAGTGCTATCGTTCCTGCCTCCTTCGATGGAGACGCCGGCGCTGCTCATTGGCCCGGTCGTCATTATCGGTGCGTTGCTTCTTCTCCCATTCCTCTCCGGCGAGGGAGAAAAAAGTTGGCGCCGCCGCCCGATTGCGGTTCTCACCATCCTGCTTGTCGCCGTTATGCTCGCCACCTTCACTCACCTCGCGGGCTATACGCCGTGGAGTCCGGAGATGAACGCATGGAGCGGCGAGCCCATCCCGGCGAAATTCCTGCTGCGCAGGACCGCGCTCGAGAGGCAAGGCGCTCTCGTTTTCCAGGTGAAGCAATGCCACAACTGTCACGCCCTGGACGGGAAGGGAGGTCAGCGGGGGCCGGCCCTGGACAGCGTCGCTCTTCAACTCACTCAAGACCAGCTGATCCGCCAGGTGATCCAAGGCGGAGGGAACATGCCCGCTTACGGCAAAAATCTTAGTCCGGCCGAGACGACTGCTCTCGTGGCATTCCTTAAGACGCTGCATCCGGCGGGGCTGGCGCCGGCGCGAGACGCTTCCCGCGCCTTGGCACTCGGAGGAAGAGGAGAGAATTCTTCCGCTGTAGGTCATTCAAATCAGCCATGACACCTGTAATCCAATCCGCGTCCGCACCATGGTCTATCTCGGTTCCAGTTACGTTTGCCCTGTTGCTTGCCGCATCGATCTACCTGGGAGGTTGGTTGCGCCTTCGGAGAGCGAGTCTCCGCGTGATTTCGGCTTGGCAGCTCGTCAGTTTTATGAATGGGATGTTTGCGCTGTGGATTGCCCTGGGTTCAACGATGCGGGCGCTTCACCATGAACTGCTCTCGTTTCACATGGTCGACCACGTTTTACTGATGGCCGTGGCCCCGCCCTTGATTCTGCTCGGAGACCCGTTCCGATCGTTCGCGCGCGGCTTCCCTAAATGGTTCGTTGCTGACGGGCCGACCAGCCTTCTGCGCTCGTCCGCAGTCCAGCGCTTGTTACGCTTTCTGGACCATTCAATGTTATGCTGGCTTCCCGCCACAATCGCCCTCATTGTGTGGCATGTCCCGGCTGCCTTCGAACTAGCTATGCGGTCAGATCGATGGCACGAAGTCGAATACGCCTCCTTTTTCGGGACCGGACTTCTCTTCTGGTTGCCTGTTATCCGGCCCTGGCCGAACGCCACGCGGCGGCCGCGCTGGTCCATCGTTTTATACCTTTTCTTTGCCACCTTTCCGTGCGACGCGCTCTCCGCGTTTCTTACGTTTTGCGACCGCGTTGTCTATCCTGGCTATCTGTCCGGCACTCGGCATTTCACTGTTTCACCTCTCCAAGACCAGCAGTGCGCGGGCGCCCTGATGTGGGTTTGCGTAACCTTTATATATCTAATCCCCGCGGTCATGATCACAACGAAATTGCTCTCGGCTCCCAGCTCCCGCGACACGGACCCAGTCGCAGGTGCCTTGCCCCAATTCGCAGCGCGGCCACCGGCTGTATCTGAGTCTGTGGAATTGTTTTCACTTCAGCGGTCACCATGAATCTTGCTCTTAGTTACGAGTTTTGGATCTAGCGGCAGTCTTTGTGAGGATACCGATGTTGAAACTAACGATCGACGGCGTAAGTTACGAAGCGACAAGCGGCGAACGCTTGATCGATGTTATCAACCGGGCGCACGTGAAACTTTCCCAGGTCTGCTATCACCCGCAACTGGGCCCCATCCAGACGTGTGATACATGCATGGTCGAAATCAACGGGCAACTCGCACGCGCATGTGCGACTACCGTTTCCGCCGGAATTGCGGTCTCGACAAAATCCGAGAAAGCTGGCGCGGCACAACGCGAGGCGTTTGACCGGATTCTCACCAATCACGTTCTCTATTGCACCGTGTGCGACAACAACAACGGAAACTGCACCATTCACAACACCGAAAAATTACTGGCCATCGAACACCAGGCGATTCCGTATCATTCCAAGCCTTACGAAGAGGATCACACCAACCCCTTCTACCGCTACGACCCGCAGCAGTGCATCCTTTGCGGCCGATGCGTCGAAGCCTGCCAAAACGTGCAGGTGAACGAAACTCTTTCGATTAACTGGGAGGATCCGCACCCTCGCGTGCAGTGGGATGGTGGCTCAACCATCGGAGAATCGAGCTGTGTCTCCTGCGGCCACTGCATTTCTGTCTGCCCCTGCAATGCGCTGATGGAAAAATCTATGCTCGGGCACGCGGGATTTTTCACCGCACTGCCAAAGACAACGCTCGGCGACATGATTGACGTGGTTAAGGGCGTCGAGCCCGAGACGGGTTATGGCGCGATCCTGCAACTCTCGGAAGCCGAGTCGCACATGCGCGAGAAGCGCGTCCGTCGCACTAAGACTGTCTGCACCTATTGCGGCGTCGGATGCAGCTTTAGCGTTTGGACGAAAGATCGGCACATCCTCAAGGTGGAACCTCTTGAAGGGCCGACGAACGGCATCTCTACCTGCATCAAGGGAAAGTTCGGATGGGATTTTGTGAACAGTCCCGACCGGCTGACCTCGCCCCTTATCCGTGAGGACGGCAAGTTCCGCGAAGCCTCCTGGGATGAGGCTCTTGATCTCGTCGCTCGCAAATTCACTGAGATCAAAGCAAAAAACGGTCCGGACTCCCTGGCGTTCGTCTCTTCTTCGAAATGCACCAATGAAGAAAGCTATCTCATGCAGAAGCTGGCGCGCGCCGTTATTGGCACCAACAATATGGATAACTGTTCACGCTACTGCCAGGCGCCCGCGACGCAGGGCTTGTTTCGAACGGTTGGCTATGGCGGCGACTCTGGCTCCATCCGCGATATCGAAAACGCGGGACTCGTCCTCATCATTGGCAGTAATACCGCGGAGAGCCACCCCGTCCTGGCCACTCGCGTAAAACGCGCCCACAAGCTGCGCGGGCAAAAGCTCATCGTTTCGGATTTGCGGGAGAACGAAATGGCCAAGCGAGCCGACCTCTTCCTGCACCCGAAACCGGGAACCGATCTTGTTTGGCTGTCCGCAGTTACCCGCTACCTCCTGGACAGCGGCATGGCCAACACCAAGTTTCTAAATCAGTGGGTCAACGGACTCGAAGAATACAAAAAGAGCCTCGCTCCGTTCACCATGGAGTTTGCCGCGAAAACTTGTGGCCTCTCCGAAGACACTCTGAAAAAAGTCGCGCACATGATCGCTGAAGCGAGCGGCGTGTGCGTTCTCTGGGCCATGGGCATCACGCAGCACAGCATGGGGTCTGACGGCTCCACCGCCATATCAAACTTGCTGCTCATCACCGGAAACTACATGAGGACGGGTACGGGTGCATACCCGCTGCGTGGTCACAATAACGTTCAGGGGGCCAGCGACCACGGAGCCATGCCCAATTTTCTTACCGGCTACCAATCTGTCGATGACCCTGAAGTTCGATCGCGCTTCGAAGCAAGTTGGAACGTGCCACTTCCTTCGACAAAGGGACTCGATAACCACGAGATGATCGATGCGATCTATGAGGGCAAGCTCAAGGCCATGTATGTGTTTGGTGAAGAGATTAGCCTTGTGGATTCCAACGCGAACTTTGTCGGTGGGGGACTAGGAAAGCTGGAGTTTCTCGTAGTGCAAGACATCTTCTTTAGTAACAGCTGCCATTTCGCCGACGTGGTGCTGCCGGCCAGCCCGAGCCTTGAAAAGGAAGGCACATTTACGAGCACCGAACGCCGAATCCAACGCCTCTACGAAGTGCTCGAACCTTTGGAAGGCAGCCGGCCAGACTGGAGAATTATCCAGGACATCGCCAATCGTCTCGGCGCGAATTGGCAGTATCAGCATCCCTCCGAAATTTATCGTGAAATCGCCTCGTTGACACCTTTGTTCGCAGGCGTCACATACGAGCGGCTCGAGGGATTCAAGTCCCTTCAATGGCCAGTCGCAAAGGACGGAACAGATCAACCGCTTTTGTATACGAAGCAGTTTGCCCTCCCGGATGGCAAAGCCAGGCTATTCCCGCTTTCGCTCACAGAAACCACCGACCAGCCAAACGCGGAATTCGATCTGCACCTCAATAACGGGCGCTTGCTCGAACATTTCCACGAAGGCAATATGACCTACCGCAGCGAAGGGATTCGCGAGAAGACTCCCGACGTTTTTGTCGAGGTCTCACCCGTCCTCGCGAAAGAGCGCGGCATTCAGAGCGGCACCTGGGTGCAACTGACCTCGCGCTATGGACAAGTTCGCGTGCGCGCTCTGGTCACCGACAGAGTGCAGGGCAAAGAACTCTACATGCCCATGAATTCCGTCGAGAGCCCTGTAAATCGTTTGACCAGCAGCTACACGGATGTGGTGACGCACACGCCGGCGTATAAAGAGGCTTCCGTCCATCTCGATGTGCTGCAGGAAGTCGGCGAAAGTCCGCTGCCGCGCATCAACCATCGCTTCGGCCATCCAACGCCCCAGCGTGGTGTCGAGGTAGAGCGGAAATGGAAGCGCTCAGACTACCACGTGCCAGGTAACGGCCTCGTGCAGATTCAAAAGAATTAAACGCAAGGAGAGAGAAACATGGCTAAACCGATTCCTCTGCAATTGCCTAAGCGCGACGCGCGGGAAGAATTACGTTCCCGGCTGGAGCAAGCGCCGCTCGAGCACGCCGAAGCGGTGCTCGCCGGTTTCGAAGTCTTGCAAGGTTTGCACGACTCCGGCACCCTCGAAGTCCTGCGAGGCGTCCTTGGCGGCGGCAACAAGATTCTCGAGATTGTCGTGGAGTCCACCAAGACGCCGGAAGCAATTCGCGGCATCCGCAATCTCTTGATTGTGACTAAGATCGTTGGATCGATCGATCCGGAAATCTTGAGGAAATTCGCCGAGGCTGCGCCCGACGCGCTCGCGGCTGCAGCGAAGGCTCAAGAAATGGAGCCACCAAGTCTCTGGGAATCTTTGCGCATACTTCGCAGTGAGAACCTGCGTCGCGGCCTCGCCGTGATGAACGGCGTCCTTCAAGGGTTGGCGAAAAATTTCTCCACTGAAAAAAGCTGACCGTCTAGCTATCAGACGACTGAATAGAATTAACGGGGCCGCGAAGCAGAGACCATAAAAACGTGAGTCGCGGTCAACGCCAACTTATTCCATCGCAATATCGCAACAAATGTATAGAAGCTAAGACGCAAAGCTGACGGAGCGAGATCGCTTAGAGCGAATCCCGCAACCGCCAGCGTGTGGACTCCAAACTACTGGTCAACGCGCAAGAGCATGCCGGCACCGCGCGGCACTTTGAGTGTGCCCCTCCAGGACGCCAAGACAATCACGCCGACGGGCTGTGTTCTTCCGGCATGCGCGACGATAACCTGTGGAAGACCGTAGGTGCCGCACGCATTCGAAGAGAAAACCCACATCGCCTCTGGACTGTTGTCGCCATCAACGGCTCCTCGGCATTCTTTG
>Ga0210400_10003217_pt1 | contig 14580 bp, 8 predicted proteins | sample IncBWH26MmetaG_FD_155456 | JGI IMG/M metagenome (GOLD analysis project Ga0210400, IMG submission 155456) | Forest soil microbial communities from Barre Woods Harvard Forest LTER site, Petersham, Massachusetts, United States - Inc-BW-H-26-M | ecosystem: Environmental > Terrestrial > Soil >... | reverse complement strand
GCTTCGGGCGTTTTGACATTGTCCACGACCTTCTCCAGAATATCGTCGCTCGCCGCCAGAGCACCGCGCATAATTTCCAGCACGCCGCGCTTGTGCAATTCCTGGAGCACTTCGTACGCGGCTAACACGGCTTCAGCATGTTCTTCCGGTGCTTGCTCCAATCGAGAGCGCAACTCAGCACGAGGATTGCGCGGTGGAATTTCCAGAGGAATCGGTTGAGCCACTGAGTTCTCCTTGTGTCATTTCTTGGTTTGCAACTGAACCAGACCATTTCCTGGAGGAGTATAGTCCGGTCGCTTCCACTTGCGTTCGACTTCCACTCCGTTCTGCGGCGTCGGATGACCAAAGCGCGGATTAATCCGGGGCAACGGACTCTCTCCAACTTCGGGCAGTACGTTCAAGTGAACGCTAGCCTCCTTGTAGGCGGGCGTGTTGGTCACGGGATCGGTGTGGCTGCTGGTCAACCGGTTCACAGGACTCTCGACTGAGTTCATCGGCATGTATAGTTCCCGCCCCTGCACCCGGTCGGTGACTAACGCCCGGACTCGGACTTGACCGTAGCGAGAGACCAGTTGCACCCATGTCCCGCTTTGAATTCCTCTTTCTTCGGCGAGTTCGGGGGAAACTTCCACAAAAACATCCGGAGTCTTCTCTCGAATCCCTTCTGTGCGATAGGTCAGGTTGCCCTCGTGGAAGTGTTCGAGAAGCCGCCCATTGTTCAAGTGCAAGTCAAATTCAGAGTTCGGTTGATCGGTGGGGCCAACCCAAGAGACGGCAAACAGCCTCGCCTTCCCGTCGGGGAAAGCAAAGCCTTTGGTATAGTGCAACGGCTCATCGGTCCCATCGGCCGCGACCGGCCATTGCAGAGATTTGTATCCCGCCAGCCTTTCGTAGTTGACCCCGGCGAACATCGGTGTCAGAGAAGCGATCTCATCCATGATCTCGGAAGGATGTTGATAATTCCAACCTGCTCCCAAATGGTTGGCAACGTCCTGGGTAACCCTCCAATCCGGCCGACAATCGCCAAGCGGTTCTAACACTTCATAGAGTCGTTGGATCCGTCTCTCGGTGCTGGTGAACGTCCCTTCCTTTTCCAGGCTCGGTGCACCTGGCAGCACAACATCGGCATAGCGGCACGTGTTGCTGAAGAAAATATCCTGCACGACAAAAAAGTCGAGCTTGGTGAACGCGTCTGCCACGTAATTTGCGTTGGAGTCGACGATGCTCATTTCCTCGCCCATCAGATAAATTGCTTTAAGCTTGCCCTCATGAATGGCTTCGACCATCTGGTGGTTGTCCAGACCCTTAGTGTAAGGCAGCTTGACCTTCCAGCAAGTTTCAAATCGCTGCCGCACTTCGGGATCGTCGACCGATTGGTAACCCGGCAGCATGTTTGGCATAGCCCCGTGGTCGCTGGCCCCCTGCACATTGTTGTGGCCGCGCAGGGGATAAGAGCCGGTACCCGGTCTCATGTAGTTGCCGGTGATCAGTAACAGGTTTGAAATGGCGGTCGAAGTGTCGGAACCCTGGCTGTGCTGAGTTACGCCCATCGCCCAGAGGACGCAGACGGCTTTAGCTTCCGAGATCATTCGAGCCACGGTCTTGAGAGTATCTCCCGGTACGCCCGAAACTCGCACGGCGGCTTCCATGGTGAAAGGCTCGAGGCTCTTGCGATATTCGGTCAATCCATGTACCCATTGATCGAGGAATTTGGGGTTTGCAAGGTTGTTGTCGAGCAGATAACGGCTGATTGCGCTCAGCCAGAACAAATCTGTCCCGGGATTGGGGTGCAGAAACAAATCGGCGCGTCTCGCCATCTCGTGCTCACGCAAATCGGAGACAATTAGTTTCTGTCCATCCAGTTTGTGAGAACTTTTCACTCGCGTGGCGATGACCGGATGACTCTCTGCCGTGTTGCTCCCGATGATGAGCACAAGGTCCGCCTTCTCCATGTCGGAGATAGAACCCGAATCGCCGCCGTAACCCACCGTGCGGAACAAGCCGGCCGTCGCCGGGGATTGGCAATAGCGCGAACAATTGTCGACGTTGTTCGTGCCAATCACGGCTCTCGCTAACTTTTGCATGAGGTAGCTTTCTTCGTTCGTGCACTTGGAAGAAGAGATGAAGGCGAGAGCGTCGGGTCCATCGTTGGCTTTAATCTCTGACAGTCTGCGGGCGACAAGGCCGAGAGCTTCATCCCAACTGGCCTGGCGAAACTTGCCGCCCTCACGAATCAACGGCGTGGTCAGGCGGTCCTCGCTATTGATGTGACCCCAGCCAAATTTCCCCTTCACACAAGTGGAAATGCCGTTGGCGGGGCCGTGCTCCGGCGCCACTTTGAGAATGTGGCGGTCTTTGGTCCAGACGTCGAAGCTGCACCCAACGCCACAGTACGTGCAACCCGTCTTCGTCTTGCGGATGCGATGCTCCCGCATTGCCTCTTCCGCCTCGGAGACCTGAAGAATGCTTCCGTATCCGGTCTCGGGTTCCACACCTTTGACGATTTCGATCATGCCGCTTAGAGCTGACTTTTTCAGAGAGGTTAGAAATCCGGCATGACCAAGCATGGTTTTTTCCATCAGCGCATTGCACGGACAGACAGTGACACAATGACCGCATGAAACACAGCTTGACTCTCCAATGGTTGAGCCTCCGTCCCAGAGCACGCGGGGATTTGGATCTTCCCAATTGATGGAAAGCGTTTCGTTGACCTCGACGTTCTGGCAAGCCTCTACGCAGCGGCCACAGAGAATGCATTGATCAGGATCGTAGCGATAGAACGGGTTCGTGTTGTCAACCTGGTAGGGCTTCGACCGAAACGGAATTTTCTGATGCTCAATGGCCAGCAGCTTAGTTGTGTTATGGACAGTGCAATTGCCGTTGTTGTTGTCGCAAACGGTGCAGTATAGCAAGTGGTTGCTGAGAATGCGATCAAATGCTTCCACCTGGGCGGCCGCCGCCTTCGCTGACTTTGTGGAGACTCTCACTCCATTGGCGACGGGCGTAGCGCAGGCCCGGACCAGACGACCCTCAACTTCAACCATGCATGTGTCACATGTCTGAACGGGACCAAGCTGAGGGTGGTAGCAGACGTGTGGGACAGACACGCCCGTCCGGTTGATTAAATCGATGAGAAGTTCGTTGGGTTGGGCCTCTTGAACGACACCGTCAATCGCAACCTTGACCACAGTGGTTTCCTCCTCATAATGTCGCAGTCCTCTTGCAATTCGCATGAGCGAGTTGGCAGAAGTCAACTGCTCACAACTGGCACTGTGGTGTACGCTGCCCGGGCGGTTCTCTGCCGTCGAGGAGCGGTCGATGGCGGCTTTTAGACGGCCTGTGTCCAGGAATGGTCAGTACCTAAGTGAATGGACTCCCAAATCTGACGCCAATCCTTCTGGCATTCGCCCTGGCACTTGAATTCTTTGCCGCGTTCACCCATCCTACCGCCGCAATCTGGGCACACGCAATTCAGAATGCCGGATATCACATTTCGGCTCGCCTGGACTGTGCTCCATTTCATGAATTGCATACTCACCTCACGAATGACAATGCGAATCGCTAATGCAAGTGCATTTCCTATTCCAAACTGCGCCAAGTTCAGGCACGATTCCAGTGCATAAAGTTGTCGGCGTAAAACGCAACCGATCATCGGCCGCAGCATCAAATTCACATATGACAACGCCCCAAGAGCATCATCCGCCTTTGCAGTCCTGCCTCCCCTAGATTCGTCATTCCACTGCAAAAGGCGGCTGATGCTCTCTGCGTCTCAGGCCGCGAGCGTCACCGGATGGGCGAGGTCCCTCAGGGACCGCCCCCGCTGCTGCTTCAAATCAAGGTCCAACGGGTCTCCCACTGATGACGGTCTGTCGAAATGCTGACGCTGTGTCAGTCGCAGGACTTGCTAGCCGATCTTCATTAGCCGTCCCAACCCACATGTAATTCCATGGTGCTGAAAATAAACACTTAGATCACCGCCAGCCGATTGGAGAGCGGCGTGCATTTTCCCGTCCGAACAAGGAGACACACACGATATGCAGGCAACAGAGGGATATATCGGAAGCGAGCCGCGTCCAAACGTCCGCATCCTGGAACCAAGAACCAGGGAAATGGAGGAGGCTCTCTGTCGCTGCCTACCGTCGTTTCAGAGAACAGCTTGGCGATACTTGAGGAATGCAGCCGACGCCGAAGACGCGGTTCAGGATGCACTCCTGTCCGCGTATAAACACTTGGATCAATTCAAGGGGCAGTCTCAAATGTCGACTTGGTTAACCGCCATCGTCACGAATTCTGCCCGGATGCAGCTACGCAGGCGTCCACGCCAAAACCATCTGTCGCTGGATGAGCAAATCGGAGGCGAGCAGAAGTATTCCGTGTCCGACCTACTGTCGGAGCGCGGTCCGACTCCTGAAGAGGAGTGTCGAACGTCGGAACTTCACCGGCGGCTCACACAATTCGTTGCGCAGCTTTCGCCATCGTTACGCAATGCGTTCCAATTACGTGCCTTGGCCGGCCTGAGCACGAGCGAAGCCGCGAAGATCCTCGGAGTGGCAGACGGAACCGTGAAGGCCCAACTCGCACGGGCACGCGCGAAACTCAAGCGCTTTATGCGGGATGGACGCGATCAAAAACTGCAAACTGAGTAGCTATCGGTAATTGACCAAAAGGAAATTCTATGTGGATTGTGCGACTCGCATTAAGGCGGCCATACACCTTTGTGGTGATGGCCATACTCATCCTGGCGATGGGCGCGATTTCAATCTACCGCACTCCTACTGATATCTTTCCGAACATCAACATACCGGTCGTCAGCGTCATTTGGGTTTACACCGGCATGGTCCCCAAGGACATCGCCGACCGGATCGTCAGCGTCACCGAACGAAACCTCACCACAGTCGTAGATAACATCGAGCATATCGAGTCGCAGTCGCTGTATGGGGTAGCTGTCGTCAAGGTTTTTCTGCAGCCAAACGCCAGCATAGATCGCGCCATCGGGCAGCTCACAGCAAGCTCTCAAACGCAATTGAAGCAACTAGCTCCCGGAACCACGCCTCCACTTATCATCGCCTACAGCGCATCAAGCGTGCCGGTGTTGCAGTTGGCACTCTCGGGTCAGGGCCTTTCCGAGCAGGCACTGAACGACTATGGCCTGAACTTCATTCGGACCCAGCTCATTACGGTTCCGGGAGTAGCAGTACCTTATCCTTACGGTGGCAAACAGCGCCAGGTACAAGTCGACATAAATCCGTCGTTGTTACAGTCGAAAGGTCTTTCTGCGCTGGACGTGGTGAACGCAATTACACTCCAGAATTTGATCCTTCCCACCGGTACGTCCAAAATCGGCGGCAAGGAATACGACGTCGACATTCCCAATGCGGCGCCGCAGTCAATGACGGACCTGAACCGCATCCCCATCAAAACGGTCGGAAACACTACGATCTACATGAAAGATGTCGGTTGGGTACGCGATGGTTTTCCCCCGCAGACCAACATCGTGCGTGTGAATGGCCAGCGTTCGGTGCTGCTGACTATCCAAAAGGCAGGGGATGCTTCAACGCTCAGCGTGATTTCCGGCATCAAGTCTCTGCTGCCGCAGATTGCGGCCACGGTCCCGCCGCAGCTAAAGATGGAACCGCTGGCTGATCAATCCATTTTTGTTCTAGGCGCAATCAGCGGCGTCGTACGGGAAGCCCTGATTGCAGCGTGTCTGACGGCCTTCATGATCCTTACGTTTCTTGGGAGTTGGCGAAGCACGCTCATCATCGCGACCTCGATCCCTCTGGCCATCCTTTCGTCGCTCATCGCGTTGAGCGTGATTGGGCAAACCATCAACATCATGACGCTCGGTGGATTAGCGCTAGCCGTCGGCATCCTTGTCGATGACGCCACAGTGGAGGTGGAGAACATCAACCGGAACCGGGAAGCGGAGCCAGACAAAGACCTGGATGGGGTTGTCCTGGACAGTGCACAGCAAATCGCAACTCCCGCTTTCGTGTCGACGCTGTCCATCTGCATCGTGTTCGCGCCCATGTTCTTGCTCTCAGGCGTGGCTCGGTATCTCTTCCTGCCGCTCGCGGAAGCCGTTGTCTTTGCCATGCTGGCTTCGTATTTTCTCTCTCGGACAATCGTTCCGACGATGGCAAAGTATCTGCTCCGTAATCAAAAAGTAGGTGAGCAGCCCGAAAGCCGCAATCCCATGGTCCGGCTCCAAAAGCGTTTCGAGGCTGGGTTCGAAAAGTTCCGTGAACGATATCACCTCCTGCTGGAACTCTGCCTTCATCACCGAGCCGCTTTCCTGGCAGTGTTCTTCGCAGCTTGCATGGGATCACTGGCACTTATCGTTCCCTGGCTTGGCCAAGACTTTTTCCCCAGTGTAGATGCTGGCAGTTTTAAGCTTCACATGCGCGGACCCACGGGGATGCGCATCGAAAACACCGCCTTTCTGTGCGACCTGGTTGAGAATTCGATTCGTAAAGAAGTGCCTGCCGCCGAAATAAGCAGCATTATCGACAACATAGGCCTGCCCTACAGCGGCATTAATCTTTCGTATAGCAATTCAGCGCCGGTGGGCACGTCAGACGCAGACATCCTGGTTACCCTGACCCCGAAACATCATCCCACCGCGGATTATGTGAACCAACTGCGCTTGAGCCTGGCAAAGCAATTTCCGGGGGTGATGTTCGCGTTTCTCCCCTCCGATATGGTGACGCAGATTTTGAATTTCGGACTTCCAGCTCCGATCGACATTCAAGTTTTAGGCAACAACCTGGAAGGTAACCGTGCCTGGGCCAGCGCACTATTGCAAAAAGTCAGATACGTCCCCGGCACCGCTGACCTGCGAATCCAACAGCCCTTCGATGAGCCGTATATGCATCTCAACATCGAGCGTACTAAAGCCCAGGAGCTCGGTTACTCGGCACACGACATCGCACAAAATGTGCTGGTTTCTCTCAGCGGTAGCTTTCAGACCTCACCGACGTTCTGGCTTAGCCCACAGAACGGAGTTAGCTACTCGATCGCTACCCAAACGCCGCAATACCGCGCGGACAGCTTGCAGGATCTCTACAATATGCCCGTGACGGGATCAAGCACGACGAATTCCCCTTCGCTCATGGCCAGCTTGGTTTCCATGCAACGAGGAGCCGGCATGGCAGTCGTGTCGCACTACAACGTCGCGCCCGTGATCGATATCTTCGGCTCGGTCTCAGGACGCGACTTGGGGGGAGTCGCTGGTGACATTAACAAGCTCATCGACGCAGCCCGCCCTCAATTGCCCCGTGGATCGCGAGTCGTAGTTCGTGGCCAGGTGCAGACCATGCGAGAATCTTACGTCGGCTTGCTCCTCGGTCTGGTGTTCGCGATCATGCTGGATTACCTGCTGATCGTGGTCAATTTTCAATCCTGGCTCGATCCCTTCATCATGATTTCCGCGTTGCCCGCGGCGCTGGCCGGAATTGCCTGGTTCCTGTTTATCACCCATACGACTCTAAGCGTACCTGCACTGATGGGAACAATCATGTGCATGGGCGTGGCTACCGCAAACAGCATCCTGGTGGTAAGTTTCGCGACCGAGCAAATGACGGAGGGGAAAGATCCGATCGCCGCGGCTCTAGAGGCAGGATTCACGCGCTTTCGGCCCGTGCTCATGACGGCGTTGGCCATGATCATCGGCATGATCCCCATGGCCCTTGGCATGGGGGATGGCGGCGAGCAAAACGCTCCGCTCGGACGTGCCGTCATTGGCGGTCTGCTGTTCGCAACCGTCTCTACGCTGTTCTTCGTTCCGACCTTCTTCAGCGTACTGCATGGCTGGCGGCGAAAACTTTCCCCTACGCAACCGGAGGTACCGGGCAACAACATTGGTGACTAATATGGTAATGAACGAAGTCAAGGAACGGATCGGCAAGCAAGCGGCGAACCCGCCAGGTACGACAACTGACCGAGGAGGAAAGTTTAGGCGTTGGTTGATCCCTTTCATCATCGTCGCGGTTGTCGCCGGAGTCTTGATTTTCGGAATCCGCTCCCGCGTCAAGGCTTCGTCCAATCTGCGCACGGTGACGGCGCAGATGGCGGTGCCGTCGGTTTCGACCGTGTTGCCGAAGCGAACTGCCCCCACAACCGAAATTATCCTTCCCGGCAACATACAGCCATTCATCTCATCGCCGACGTACGCCCGCACCGATGGCTACTTGAAGAAGTGGTATTTCGATATCGGAGCTCATGTGAAGGCTGGAGACTTACTGGCGGTGATCCAAACTCCGGAAGTCGATCAGCAACTATCCCAGGCGCGCAGCACTCTGGCCACTGCGCAAGCCAACCTGGAACTGGCGCAAATCACGAAAGACCGTTACCAAGGCTTGTTAACAAAACACGCTGTTTCTCAGCAAGACGTCGACAATGCGGTAGGCAGCTACAGAGCGAACCTCGCAACGGTCGAAGCCGACAAAGCCAGCGTACAACGGTACGAGGCGCTGGTTTCTTTTGAAAAGGTATACGCCCCATTCGACGGCGTGATTATTGCCCGCAACACGGATATCGGCGATCTCATTAATTCTGGAAGCAATACCGTTGCGAGGACCGATCTCTTCGACATAGTGCAGCCGGGCGTGTTGCGTGTTTACGTGAATGTCCCGGAGGAATACTCGCGGGGCGTAAAACCGGGGGAAACCGCCGCCGACATTGTGTTGGCTGAGTTTCCTGGTGAGAAATTCCCGGGAAAGTTAGTACGCACCGCCGAAGCGATTAATGGGACCACCCGCACACTGTTGACTGAAGTTGATGTGGATAATCCGAAAGGCACTCTACTCAGCGGCTCCTATGCCGAAGTGCATCTGAAAATTCCCGGGCAGGGGTCTACCTATCTGCTTCCAGTGAACACTCTGATTTTCCGCTCGGATAATTTGCAGGTTGGCGTGGTGCAAAATGGCACGACTGTCCTCAAAACCGTAACTCCAGGCCACGACTTAGGCGCGGACATAGAAATTGTTGCCGGCCTAAACGCTGACGACCAGGTGATCATAAATCCGCCGGATTCGCTGGTTCCCGGACAACAAGTGCAAATCGTCAACGCAACCCTGCCGGGGGATACCAAGTGAAGCTCCCGCGAAAGATGATTCTATCCGCGTCTCAGCGGCCAACTCGTTGGCTAGCGCTGCTCGCGATCGCGGTACTCCAACTGACGGGATGCGTGGTCGGCCCCAAGTACCACCAGCCAGCGATGCCTGCTCCTCCTGCTTATAAAGAGGAAGGAGACTGGAAACCTGCACAACCCAACGACCAGAACCTTGGCGGTGAGTGGTGGAAGGTCTTTCAGGACCCGCAGCTCGATGCGCTGGAGCTTCAGGTTAACGTTTCAAATCAGAACCTGAAGGCCGCAGCGGCGCAATTTCAGCAGGCGCGAGCCGCCCTCCGCTACAACCGGGCTGACTATTATCCGACGGTGACGGCCGGGCCGTCGGCAACCCGAACCCGAGTGTCGTCGAACCGTCCGCCCCCGAATTCGATTTTTAACGGCGTTACCGAGAACGACTATGTGCTGCCGTTTGATGTTTCCTATCAGGCCGACGTTTGGGGCAGAGTTCGAAAGAACGTGGAGTCCTATCGAGAACAAGCCCAAGCCAGTGCGGCAGACCTGGCCACGGTGAATCTGAGCATGCACGCCGATCTGGCTGTTGATTACTTTCAAGCCCGCAGCCTCGACGCCGAGGAACAACTCCTCAACACTACGGTCAAGCAGTATGAACAGGCCCTGGAATTAAATGAAAACCTTTACCAGGGAGGGATTGCTTCGGAAGTTGAAGTTGAGCAGGCCAAGACCATACTTCAGACGACCCGAGCAGAAGCGGTCGACGTGGGTGTTGCGCGGGCGCAGTTCGAACACGCTGTCGCCATTCTTATCGGCAAGCCACCTGCGGAGTTCAGCCTTCCCCCGCTGCCTCTCACCGCACCGCCTCCGCACGTCCCCATCGGCGTGCCTTCGGAATTGCTCGAAAGGCGTCCGGATATTGCGGCCCAGGAGAGGCTGGTTGCGTCCGCGAACGCCCAGATCGGGGTGGCGAAGTCTGCCTATTACCCATCGATTAGCTTAGGCGCCTCGGGAGGATTTGAAAGCTCCGCTATCACCACCCTCATTAACGGCCCGAGCGGCATTTGGTCGATTGGTTTGTCCGCCGTGGGGACTGTGTTTGACGTGGGAAGACGCCGCGCCCTCACCGATCAGGCACGTGCCGCTTATGACGCTCAAGTCGCTAACTATCGACAGAGCGTACTGAATGGATTCCAACAGGTAGAAGACAATCTGGCGGCAGTGAGAATTCTGGAAAACGAAGCCAAGATTCAGGATGAAGCCGTGGTTGCGGCCCAACACTCACTCGACCTTTCGATCACCCGTTACAAGGGTGGAGTCACAAGTTACCTCGAGGTGATCACGGCGCAAAATGCCGCGCTCGGGGATGAAGTGACGGCGGTGAACATTCTCGGAAGGCGCATGGCGAACACGGTCTTACTGATTCAAGCCTTGGGCGGCGGATGGGACCGATCAAGTTTGCCGGCACGACCCGAATGCTGCGGTAGGCTTATGAGCAGCACAAACTCAAATTGACTCCTGTCAGAGTGTCTCTGCCACACGGTTCCATTTGTAAGGGGATTAAATGCGGACGGGATCAGTGATCTTGTTCATGCGTTCGCGCGCCGGGACGCTAAGTACCACAAGAAGACAGATGCCTTTTCATCAAAGCTATCCTCCGCAGTGTCGCGGCCCCTTATATCCGCGGCCCGTTGCGGACCAGCTCGATAAATCCCCAGCTTCTGCATCTGAGCAATTGATCCATCCAATTAGAGCCCTGGGATCATCCGGTTTACCTGGACATCCACTTCCCTCAGAAAGATGGCGGCCTCGAGACCGTCCAAATACTGACGCGCCATCGGCCTGCCGACACTCGAGACTTCATAGTGTTGCACTGCGGACCCAATAAAGCCTTGGAATGCCTCGTGCCAGCTGCGAGGCCAGGTTTGGAAGTCTGGATGCAATCAGTCGAGATGACGTCGTCGCCGAGACTGGACCACCTGGGATGGATCTCCTCGTCTCATTTTGGCTGGCACAGCAAACGGCATTAGGTCAAAAGTCGCACCGCTTTAGTGTTCGGAGAAGCGGGCGCAACTCGAAAGGAAGAAACTGTAATGGCGAATCAAGAGCTGAAAAAGTGTGCGCACATACCATGTCTGTGCGATGTACCAAATGGAGAAGAATATTGCGGAGAAGCATGTCGAGACGCGGGAAGCGAAGATGTGGAAATCGCGTGTCAATGCGACCACGCGGCGTGTCCACTCACATTTCGGAAGTTCGCGTATGACACTGCCGCTGACCTGGCCAGTTGATGACGACAAATCTAGCGGAAGCCGTGATGCGGACCGCCGCAGGAGAATTGATGTGAAGATCCTAAAACAGAGTTTGTCGCTTTTTCTTTCGCTCTGCCTTTTGTTGGCCACCGCGCCGGACGGATTGGCCACGCAGGCCGACCAATCCGTCCCGCCACCGCCAGTTCAGGCCGCGCCACAGACGCCAGAGCAACTACAACAACTGGTAGCGCCGATCGCATTGTATCCGGATGCGCTGGTGGCGCAGATCCTGGCCGCGGCCACCTATCCCGACCAAGTTGTGGAAGCGGACCGGTGGCTGCAGCAAAATCCCAATCTTAAGGGCGAACAACTCGGCAAAGAAGTCGATAAGCAGCCATGGGATCCCAGTGTGAAGGCTCTCACCGAGTTTCCTTCGGTGCTCGGTAACATGGACAAGAATCTTTCATGGACGTCGTCGCTCGGCGATGCTTACGTCAACCAGCAGCAGGACGTGATGAACGCAGTTCAGGTAATGCGCGACCGCGCTGAGAAGGCTGGGAACTTAAAGAGCACATCACAAGAAAAGGTGAGCCAGCAAGGGCAAACCATTGTGATCGAGCCCGCCGACCCTGAGGTTGTTTACGTTCCGGAGTATGACCCGTGGCTCGTCTATGGGACGCCCATCGGAATCTGGCCAGGTTGGTATTCGTATCCAGGGCTATTCATTGGCGGACCGGGAATTGCGTTTGGCTTTGGCTTTGGAATCGGCTTCTTTGGCGGGTTTGGTTGGGGCTGGCATCACTGGGGGTACGATTGGCACCACCATGACGTCATTTACAACCACAACACCTACATCTCTCACAGCAGAGTGTTCGTGAATCGCAACAACTTCAATCGCGGCGGCGGATTTCACGAGGCCAACGGATTTCACGGCGGAGGAGCGAGAGGATTTACCGGTGGCCAGCATGGATTCGCGGAGTCTCATGGCCAGGCCGGCACGCATTCTGGGGCATTCAGCGGCTTTAATCATGGAGGAGTCTCGAGAGGCTTCTCCGCTCGCGGGCAGTCGAGCTTTGGCGGAGGCTTTCATGGAGGCGGCGGCTTCCATGGTGGCGGCGGAGGCTTTCACGGAGGCGGTGGCGGTCACCGGTAACTTGATCCACTTACAGCAAACCTAACCGATGATGATATGGAGAAAGAACTCATGCGGACAAACAACATGACGCTGGAAACATTTGAAATATTTACAGTGAGACTTGCCTGTGGATTTGCATCCACCATCCTTCTTCTGCTGCTGGTCATCTTGCTGCTAGTCGTGGGCTTCACCGGATCGGGCTTTGCTCAGGACTCGCAGCCAAGGACGTTCTCGTCCCCTGAGGAGGCCGCTCACGCTCTCTTTCAGGCAGCACAGAAGGAGAATGAACCGGCTTTGGAAACCATCCTTGGCTCAGGCAAGGAAGTCACTTCCTCGAGCGACGAAGTCGAGGACAAGCTCGAACGCGAGCAGTTCACCAGGAAATATCAGGAGATGCACCGTCTGGTTCGAGAGCCGGATGGAAGCATAGTGCTGTACATCGGCGCAGAAAACTGGCCCTTTCCCGTCCCGCTGGTCTCAGCGAACGGTGCCTGGTATTTCGATTCGAAGACCGGTACGCAGGAAATCCTCTTCCGAAGAATTGGAGAAAACGAAACCGCCGCAATTGAAGTGTGCGAGGAATTCGCACTGACCAAGACGGAAGGTGACTCAAAAGCATCTAGCGAAGCCAAAGCAGCCAGCCAAGACCCAGTCACGCGATTCGCCCAAAGCCTCGTCACACCTGGTACCGCGCCCGCTGAGACTAGCACTGGCGGGACCCATGACAGCGGGTCCTATCTTTTCCACGGGTACTATTTTCGACGAGTAACTGGAAATTCTGCGGGCGACGGCGCCAACAAGAAGGGACTGGCTCTGGTCGCGTATCCGGCGGAGTACCGGTCGTCTGGGGTCAAGACCTTCATCGTTACTCAGAAGGGCATTGTTTTCGAAAAAGACCTCGGACCGAGCACGCCGACGGTCGCACCAGCGGTCACCGCCCGGCGTTCGGGTTGGCGCGCCGCCGAGTGAGGGTGACGGTGATGAGGGCAAAGCTACCGTTCCTTCTCGGTGCGGTGTTTCTCTCGGCCCTCGGAAGTTCCCAGACATCTTCCTTGCCGGAGCCTCCGCAGGTGCAAGCGAAGAATCATGTTGTATCCCTTACGCTGCATGCGGTGAACGAAAACGGCCGGGATGCCTTCGCCTTCGACGGTGAGCAGGTAGCTCCCGTAATCCGTGCATCGCCGGGTGACGTTCTCAAGATCGAGTACAGCAATGATCTTCCAGCCAAATCTCCGGAAACGTGTGCGATCAGTCCGTGTATGGATATGACGAATCTGCACTTTCATGGGCTCAGCGTTTCGCCAAACTCTCCGCAAGATGACGTAATCGGAATGCTCGCGAGGCCGGGCGAGACTTTGCGCTATTCGGTTGAGATCCCGAGCGATCATCCTCCGGGCCTCTTCTGGTATCACACTCATCCCCACGGCGAGAGTCACCGGCAAGTATTGGACGGAATGTCGGGAGCCATCGTCATCGAAGGAATGGGACGCTATGTTCCCGAAGTAGCGCGGCTCCGCGAGCGGGTGATGGTTATGCGTGGCCGATCCATTGAGCATGATTCGAATGCCGCAGCGCTGAAGCGCGCTGTTGAAATTCCAGCTAAAGGATGCGGGGGAGAAGCCGAGCGAGTTGCTGAAATCTTTACCGTGAACGGAGCGGTTCGTCCACAAATCGAGATCGCGCCTGACGAGCGGCAGTTCTGGCGCGTAGTAAACGCTTCCGCGGATCGCTATTTGGATCTGCAGTTGGATGGACAGATATTTGAAATGGTCGCGCTTGACGGGATGCCGCTCGCATACCACGATCGCAAAAGCCCAACCAGAGCCGCTGATCACTTACTGCTTGCGCCTGCTGGCCGGCTCGAAGCAATCGTAACCGGTCCACCGGCGGGCACACATCGTGCCCTGCGTACGCTTTGCGTGAATACGGGCCCGGACGGGGATCCCAATCCAGAGATGGTGCTGGCAGATCTGGTGCAACCCTCAGCTCGATCTGGACCGAGCCAACCTGCTGCCCCACTACCGCGCCAGCAAACCCATGTCATCGATGACCGGCCGCCACTCTACAAGCCGATCGACGTAGACGCGCTAAAGAAATCTGAACTGGCT
>Ga0210400_10003216_pt1 | contig 14581 bp, 12 predicted proteins | sample IncBWH26MmetaG_FD_155456 | JGI IMG/M metagenome (GOLD analysis project Ga0210400, IMG submission 155456) | Forest soil microbial communities from Barre Woods Harvard Forest LTER site, Petersham, Massachusetts, United States - Inc-BW-H-26-M | ecosystem: Environmental > Terrestrial > Soil >... | reverse complement strand
CTTGGCTTTGGTCCTCACCGAGGAAGCCCTATTGGGCAGTCGCGCGTCACTTTCATTTACTATATTTCAAAATGTGCTCCGGCCACGTCTCCCTGGCGCGCCCGGCAATCAGCACTTCTTGACGTCGCGCAGCCGGGGCCTGGGAGTTGGTTTGGGCTACCCTGTAGCTACCAATGAAACCTTATCTGTTACTTACGCGATCTCTCATGAGAGTACGGACTATACTCTGGCACTTCCACCTAGCCTGATCGGTATAGCAAGCAACCAAACCTTCTCAAGCACATCGAGCCACTCGTTTGGCCTCGACTGGACCGGGAACAACGGCCGCCAGCACTGGGACACGAGCGCGTCAGTTTCGGGAGGATGGCTCGGTGGCGATGAGAATCTCGTGCGTTCCTCGCTCGAATATGACCGTGTTGAACGCGACCCGCTGACGAAAGGACGCAATTCCTGGGCCTTCCGAGGTTACGCCGCCGGTGTCTCGAGCTTCAAAGGGAATCTCCTATATCAGGACCGCTCCTTCGCGGGCAACGAACTTTTGCGGGGCTTTCGTAGTGGAGAAATCGGTCCTTACGCAGCAGAGAATGTCACGGACGCTTCGGGGAATAGCGGCCCCCAGGCCCTCTCAGCTGGCGCGGATCTGATGGCAGCCGTGAATATGGAATACCGAGTTCCCGTCGCGCCACGGACAAAGGCCGCGTTTTTTCTTGACACTGGATCCGGCTGGCTGCTTCCCAATTGGCTGGGACCAACTCGTCCCCTACTTCTCGCCGGCACGAACGGAATTCTGCGCGCCTCCGCAGGTATTGAATTGCTGTGGCAGGCTCCAATCGTGGAACAGCCATTGCGTCTCGATTTTGCGTTTAACCCTCTTCGATTGGCAAAATCGTTCGTGTTATCAGATGGATCTCACTTTCGAGCGCCCGATAGGCGGTGGGCGTGGGGCTGGGGTCTAGGCGCCCTCTTCTAGGAGCATACCCTTTCAGAAGTCGTTAGATCGGACGGAGTTAGCGACTCCGCCAGTATCTGAACATAGGTCGGGTCAGACTCCTCCACAGGTCGCTGCAACACTAGCTCAAAGTCCACGCGCAGGAGTCTGCGAAGCTAAATTCGTTCAAGGGCGCTGATGCAAACGGAACACTGTCCTGTTTAGGTTCTGATTGAGTATAGCCTTACAGATCGGTTCCCTAGAGGAAGTGTCGTCAGATCAATTGATTAGATGCTGTTGCATCGACCGGTTGAGCTGGCACGGCTTACCGGGCACTCGCTGCAGCCGAGTCCAAAGCGTCCCGCGAGGCCCTCGTCTCTATTTCAGTTTGTTTGCAACCTTGGCGAGTCCAGCCATCGCACATTTCTCGTCCGCTGTTCCCGTTAACACACCCAAATCCTTGCCAGGTGGTGGCTCCGCAGACCCACTTACGCCGACAGCGCCAATGACCTCGTTACCTGCTTTGATAGGCACTCCACCAGGGAGCGCGACGGTACCCTTAACGGTAAATGACGGTGGCGGCAATGACGCCCAATACTTGGCCTGTTCACCCGAAGTCCTTTGGTACGTGAACGCCGTATATGCCTTGCGCTCGCTCAGATCAATCGTGTGGGGACCGGATCGATCGTCGCGGATGAAGACTTTAGGCAGGCCGCTACCATCCACAACGGTCACACTCACGTGAGAGCCAGAGGCGCGGCATTCTTCAAGGGCTCCTTGGGCAATCGCCAACGCCATGTCCACGGGCAGTGCTTTCTGATTGATAAGTTCCTGCGAGAGTACGCTGGATGAGTTCGCGACAAAAATAGTCGCAACCGCGATGCCCACAACAGCCAGTCGAGGGCTAAGGATGCCCTTGTTTTTCATACGTTCCCCCTGTGAGAGTGCAGATACTTCCCTGCGTTTGACCCATTTTGTCCGCGATTCCTGGTAGTTAATGCCTATTCTACCTGGGCTGGGTGTATGACCAAAGAACCCTTACGTCATTGCTTGCCGCGATTCCTGATCTCAGCTTACCTTACGTACCGATACCCTGGGCAACTCCTGAGAATCGGGATCACAGGGAAGTGCCCACTACCGCAGCTTCGTTTATTTGGTGACCCGACACGAGCCTGCAAATCGCGCGCGCACGGGCACCTGGCGGTGAATTTGAATGATCTCTATTTCGAGCGAAAAGTTATGGCTGTGGCTGTACAAGCGCGGTGGAGGTCTCGGATTCCACAAGCGACCGCTGGGCGCTGTCTCGAAGGGCTCTGGCCTTCACGCTGATCGAGCTGTCCGGGTCCAGCTTGAGATACTCATCCAGGTCGCCCACAACCGCGCGGTAATCCTTCTCACGATTGTGTATTTCAGCGAGCAGCAGCTGAGATTCCGCGGAATCGATCTTCCAGCGAAGCGCTTCGCGAATGCTTTTCTCGGCCTCTTCCAAGCGGTTTAAGCCGAACAACGCGCAAGCCAGCGAATAATGACCTGCCCAGAAGGTCGGGGTCAGATCCAAACCCTTGCGCGTGACTTCCTCGGCCTCCGCAAATTCGCCCTGGTAGCCGAGGAGGACTCCCAAAGCAAGCAGTGGCTGCGCGTACTGTCCGCCACTCAGTTCAATGGACTTCCGATAGGCTTGTTCTGCGTCGGGCAAGCGCCACAATTTCAGGTTCGCCACTCCCATCTTGTAGTAGGCCTCGTAAAAGCTCGCAAACTCCGCGATCGCGCGTTGAAAGTGGGGCAAGCTCCCTGCGGGGTCCTTTTTGGCCAAGAGCTCGACGCCCTTTTGGAAAGCCTGAAAAGCCTTGGGTGGGATACTGAGTTGCCTAACGGAGACCAGCTGGCTTGAATCCGGAGATTGCGCCCTCGAAAGGAGCGGCAAAAATAGGCATGCCACCAACACCCAACTGATTCGGAATTTTGCTCTCATGGCGTTGAAGCGAATGGCTGGGGTTCTTACTGGCGTCTGCTGTCATTATTGCAAAACTCTTCCGCGCGAAGAGATCTGGCTATCATTTCGTGTGTGGGCCTCGATAACTGTACGCACGTACAGGTGTCCGCGGACTCTGCCGGAATCGGAATGCAGACAAAAAACGTAGGCCTTAGATTTTCAGGATTTTCGCTGCTGTGTCGCCCAATATCATCTTGCGCTGCTCAGAGCTCAAGCGAAGATCCTCGACAACTTCGACCGGGCGGTCGTAGCCGACTCTGAAGCAGTAGTCGCTGCCCATCATGATCCGTTCGACGCCCACCTGGGAGATGATGAACTCCATGATCGGCTTAGAATGAGAGATGGTGTCATACGTGAACCGGTGCAGATACGCGCTGGGCGTCAGTGCGCATTGCTTGGCCGCCGGGATCACGTTCCAGCCGTGGTCGAGCCGACCGATCAGGATTGGCAACACGCCGCCCGCGTGCGGCAGAGTTACTTGGAGCTTCGGATGGCGATCCATCACCCCGCCAAAGATCAGATGGCAGGCAGCAATCGTCGTATCGAACGGATAGGCAACTAGGCGGTTCATAAAATAGACATCCACCCGCTTACCGCCAACGATGGGAGCTAAAGGATGCAGGAACACTGGAAGGCCGAGCGCCTCGATACGCGTCAAAATAGGCTCGAACAGCGGATCGTCGAGGTCGTGGTTGTTGATGTTGGTTCCCATGTAGACACCGCGTACACCCGGGAGCTTGCTAACGCGGTTGAGTTCGTCAATAGCGCGGTCGGGATCGAGCATGGGCAACGTTGCCAAAACTACGAACCTGTCAGGATTGGCCTGATGCGCCGCGACCGCCCCGTCATTCCATGCCATGGAGAGCTTGTGTGAGACCTCCCCGTCCGCCCAGTACACCATTGGATCCGTTAGAGAGAGAGCGTGGACAGCCACCCCTTGCGCGTCCATATCGGCAAGGCGCTGCTTCAGGTCAATGAACTTGGCCGGTAGCGGCCCGTCCGATTCATCGGCAGTACTAAAGTAGAAGCCTTGCTCGGTCATCCGGAACTCGGCGTTGAAACGTCTGCCCTCCGTGTTGAATAGATCTAAATAGGCCTGCGGGTAGTAATGAGCGTGGATGTCGATCGCTCGTACGCCGCTTTTCTTCAGCGCGGTTGGAACGGCAGGTTCCGAGTGCAGCGCATCGCCCACTCCGCTTAAACTTACCGCTGCTGCAAATCCTCCTTGCAGCACCACTCGGCCATAATGGCAACTGCATCCAAGATCTGTCTTCATGGGCAGTCACCTGCGGGCCGGAATTCCCGGGCTTGAACCTCTAGCTCGCGCATCATAGGTTTTTTCGTGCCGTCGACACAACGAATTTACCAACAGAGTAAACCAAGTAGGATCGCCAGATGCTGGGGCCACGTCTAGGCACGGGAGTCTCGCAGACTGGTACCTCTACCCGCCCGGAATGGTTGACATGCAGCACCGTGCGCCGTAATCTAAATTCAGGCGTTTCCCTATGGATCTCTTTGAAGAAGTGGTCAAGCTCCGGCGAGATGGAAAACGCGGGGCGTTGGCGACCATCGTTCACACCAACGGCTCGATCCCGAGCTACGAAAGCTCGCGGATGCTCGTCCGCGAAGATGGCTCGATCGCGGGGACGATTGGTGGAGGATGCGTCGAGGCCGAAGTCTGGGCCGCTGCGAAGGAAGTGATGCAGGCCGAAGCGCCGCGCAAAATGACCTTCAGCTTGAACAACGAAGCTAACTACGACAACTGACTGATTTGCGGCGGCACGCTCGAGATTTTCGTCGAGCCGATCCTGCCGCAGCCTGTGCTCTACATTTTTGGCGGCGGCCACGTCTCGATTGCGCTGGCGAACGCGGCGCACACCGCCGGTTTCGCGATATGCGTCATCGACGACCGCGAATCCTTCGCCAACCGCGAACGCTTCCCGATGGCGCGTGAAATCTACACCAGCTTCGAGGAATCCTTTGTGAAGATCGAGCCCAACGCGGCTACCTACATGGTAATCGTCACCCGCGGCCACAAGGACGACATGCACGTGCTTCGCTGGGCCGTCGGAACATCGCCGCGTTACATCGGAATGATTGGCAGCAAGCGGAAAGTCATTTCCGTCTATCGCGCGCTCGAGAAAGAAGGTATTGCTCCAGAAAAATTCGCAAACGTGCACGCGCCGGTAGGTCTCGATATTGGCGCGCTCACGCCTGAAGAAATTGCCGTCAGCATTACGGCGGAGCTGATCGCTATCCGCCGCGGGGCCACAAATCTCTCCCACAAGGCTGTGAATCACGTAAGCGCCACACCCGCTTCAGTGGCGTGAGGGAGTCTGTTTGCTCGCTGCCGTCATTCTCTCGGCCGGCGCTTCCAGCCGGATGGGACGACCGAAAGCGTTGCTTCCCTACCGCGAAGGTACTTTCCTCGAACATCTGATTCAGGTCACACGCCACCCGCGCATTGGCGTGACTCGCGTCGTCCTTGGCGCGGGCGCCGACGAAATTCGCACCGTTGCGAAGCTCGATTTCTCCATGGTTGTTGTGAATTCCAATTGGGAGCAGGGACAATTGTCATCCATCTGTGAGGGGATACGAAGCCTCGAAAGTATCGAAACCGAAGGACTTGTCCTCTGCCCGGTCGATCATCCTCTCGTGAGCGCCAGGTTAGTCAGCGATTTGATCGGACAATTTTATTTGAACCGCAAGTCTATTGTCTTGCCCACTTACAACGGCCGACGCGGACATCCGGTTATTTTTTCTAGTGCGCTGTATGGAGACTTGCTTGACGCTCCTGCCGACAAGGGCGCGCGCGCGGTCGTCTGGGCGCACTCCGCCGACGTCCTCGAGGTTCCAACGTCCGAAGAGGGCGTCGTGCTCAACATTAATGACCCGGATATGCTACGCCACGCCATCGAAACGCCTAAGAATTAAGAAGCGAATCCGTGTTCTCCGTGCCCCCTGTGTTAAATCGTGCCGTTTATTTAAGTTTCGCAACCAGTGCTTGTACAGCGTCGCGCGCGAGTTGCGCGGCATGGAAGGTCGCCGGAGGCAGGCCGCCTAATGTGTCCGAAATTTGTTCGGGAGTAATGCCGCGAACCTCAGCCGGAGTCTTGCCTCGCAGCAACTCGGTCAACAAAGAAGAACACGCCATCGCCGTTACACATCCGCGCGTCCGGAAACGTGCTTCGGCGACGCGCCCGGCATCCATGCGTGCCGAGAGTTCGAGGATGTCGCCGCAGACAGGATTCTCAACAGAAACTATGACAGTCGCGGTATCAAGAGTGCCCACATTGCGCGGATTTTGGAAATGGTCAAGGACGGCTGCGCTGTACATGGCACCAGTATCGCGCAACCGGCGGAATTTTCACAATCACACAGAGCCTCCCGGCGGCTCAACTTCGGTAACCACAAGAGGCGGGCCCTACAGAAAGCCAAGCTTCTCAAAACGGTTTCGGCGCATCATATCCTGAGCCCGTGACGGAAGTCACGGTCCCCGAGGATCATCCTCACGAACTTAGGCAGGAGAAAATCGTATAGCCGAATGTGGCGGCACCGCCCAGGAAAAGCAATTGCCCGGCACTAAGATTCGGGGCATTATCAACGTTTGGCGCGTATGCGGGTTCCTCTCGAAGTCCGCAAGCGAAGCGTTCGGGCGGACTTGGGTTTGAGGCGCTGCGGGAACGGAATTCGCGCGACCGGCGTCTATCGTAGCAGGAGGCACTACGTCAAATAATTCAATGAGACATTCTATTCTTTCTCTTTCGTTGCGGACCTTATTTCTCGCGGTTCTTGTGGCGAGCGGAACACTCGGCTGGGGTGCGCCGCACCCGGAAGCCGATTCGGGCGTCCTTCTCACAACCATGCAGTCGGAACTGGAGCGAGCGAAGGATTCCCTGTCCAAGTCGGACCCCGCCCCTTACTTCATCAGTTACGAGGTATACGATCAACACACGTTCCAGGTCGCGGGGACTTACGGAACAATCGTCACATCGAACGCGTCGAACCGCCGGTGGGCGGACGTGACGATGCGTGTTGGCAGCCCGGTGCTCGACAACACGCACAATGAGAATCGCGCTTCTGGAATTACCTCCGGCCCGCTTCCCCTGGTTGACGATCGCGATGCCATCTCGCGTACGTTGTGGGAAATGACCAATCGCGAATATCGCCGCGCTTCGCCTGCGTACTCCAAAGTCATGAGCAATACTGCGGTGCAGGCCGAGGAAGAAGACAAGTCGCCGGATTTTTCGCACGAGGCGCCGCAGATACAAATCGATCGTGCCGCCGCTCCCATCGCGTTTAATCAAAAGGAGTGGGAAGACAAGATCCGGAAATATTCATCCGCTTTTCGGAAATATCCCGATGTTTACAATTCCTCTGTGACCCTGCAAATCCAGCAGTCAACCTCGTATTTCGTTTCGAGTGAAGGAAGCAAGGTGGAAACGCCGGGAATCATGGCCCGGCTGGTTGTGGAAGCCAGCACGCGCGCCGACGACGGAATGGACCTGGTGCGGGTGGAAACTTTTGATTCCACAAAACCTGAGGGACTCCCGTCCGAACAGGAGTTGGCCGCGAAGGAAGAAAAGATGGCGGCCGACCTGAAGGCTCTGCGTGCCGCACCTCTGGCCGAGCCATTCGATGGACCCGCATTGCTCTCGGGACGTGCGGCGGCGGTATTTTTCCACGAAGTTCTTGGGCACCGCCTCGAAGGACATCGCCAGCGTGGGGAAACCGAAGGGCAGACATTCACCAAGAAAGTGAATCAGAGCGTATTGCCGGATTTTCTAAGCGTCTACGATGACCCCACGCTGCACATCCTGAATGGCGTACCGCTAGCCGGTTCCTATTCGCATGATGATGAAGGCGTACCCGCGCAACGCGTAACGCTGATCCAGAACGGAATCCTGAAGAGTTTTTTGATGTCGCGCATGCCGATCGCGAATTTTGCCGCGTCGAATGGTCATGGAAGGCGCCAGGCGGGCCTCATGCCCACGGGCCGCCAGGGCAACTTGATCGTGGAATCGTCCAAAACCGTAAAAGATTCCGAATTGCGGGGGAAGTTGATCGAAGAGGTGAAGAAAGCCGGGAAACCGTATGGTTTGTATTTTGAAGATGTCCAGGGCGGCTTCACATTGACTACGCGTGAACTTCCCCAAGCGTTCCAGGTCCTTCCGGTGATCGTCTGGCGCGTGTACGCGGACGGGCGTCCGGACCAACTCGTGCGAGGCGTGGATATCGTAGGTACTCCCCTTGCATCCCTGAACCGAATTCTGCTTACGGGAAATACGATGCATGTATTCAACGGTATTTGCGGAGCAGAATCCGGCAGCGTGCCAGTCTCGGCGTCGGCGCCGGCCATGTTGTTCAGCGAAATGGAAGTGCAAAAACGCGCGGCCTCGCACGAGCGGCCTCCCATCCTGCCACCGCCGGGATTGGAAGATTGGCCAAATCGAGCGGCCGCGTCGAAGTCCAACGGCGGGGTGCAGTGATGCGTTTACAAACGATGCGATCGGGTCTCGCAATTGCGGCAATGGCGATACTATTCTCGACTACTGCCCTTACTTCCCCGCTCACCCTGCGCGCCCAAGAAAAACACGTCGGGATGGACGCCGCATCGGACCCCGTCCTACGCGCGCTCCAGGCCGAGCTGGCACGGTCGAAGGCGCAACTCAAGATGGAGAACGTGGGCGCTCCGTTTTACATCGAGTACCGCGTATTCGACGTGGACCAATTTGAGGCCAGTGCCGCGTTTGGCGCGCTGCGCGAACAGAACCGCTCGCGTCTGCGCTTGCTTCGCGCCCTGGTGCGCATCGGCGATTATAAGGTCGACAGTTACTATGGGGCGGGTCAGGGAGTCAGTGACATCCTTCCCCTTGACGGCGACGAAATGGCGCTCCGGCATCAGATTTGGCTCGCCACCGATCAGGCTTACAAAGGCGCCGGCGAAGCCCTCCCAGGCAAACAATCCCTGCTGAAACAGTTGAACGTCGAGCAGCCCGTGGACGATTTCGCAAAGGCTGACGCGGTCCAATCCATCGCTCCCATCGCGAAGCTGGACGTCGAACCCGCGAAGTGGACCAAGATGCTGGAATCTGCGAGTTCCGTTTACAAAAACGATCCGGGGATTGAATCTTTTGGCGCCACGCTGAGTTTTGTTACCCTGAACGAATATTTTGTAAACACGGAAGGGACCCTCACTCGGCAAGGCTCAACGCATTACATGATGGCGCTGGGCGCCAGCGAGCAGGCTCCTGACGGTATGCGCCTCGACCGGTCACCGCAATACGCATCGAACCGCATCGAGGAAATACCCACGCCGGAGGCGTTCCAATCCGATGCGCTCAAGCTCGTGGGTCAAATGAAGGAATTGCGGGAAGCTCCGGTCGTGGAAGAAGACTATCGGGGGCCGGTCCTTTTTTCGAATGACGCTGCCGCCGACATGTTCTTCGATTTGATCGCTCCCAACGTGCTCGGGCGAAGGCCTGGACCGGGCCGCCCCGCGCGGACTACTGGTGCCTTTGCCAGCAGCTTGAAAGGACGTGTACTGCCCGACTTCATTTCAGTAGTGGACGATCCGACCCTGGAAAAGTTCGCGGGCCAAAGCCTGAGCGGGAGCTACAAGGTGGACGATGAAGGCGTAGAGGTGGCTCCCGTAACCGTGGTGAATAATGGCGAGCTCGTGAATTTTCTGATCGGGCGGCAGCCAATTCGCGATTTCCCGGCCTCGAACGGACACGGCCGCGCCGCAGGCAGCGGGAGCACGGCGCCTGCCCCTGGAAACCTCTTCATCCGCGCAACAAAGACGAGTACCCGTGAGGAACTCAAAAAGCAGATGCTCGACAAATGCCGCGATCGCGGACTGCCATACGGCTATTTTGTCGACACACTTGGTCCGCGCCTTACACCGCGAGTGCTGTATAGGGTTTGGGCCAGCGACGGACACGAAGAAATGGTCCGTGGCGCGATATTTAATGAACTGGATACCCGCGCTCTGCGCAGCGATTTAACGGCTGCCGGCAGCGATCCGCTCGTCAGCAACCGCTCCGCCATTCCCTTCGCGTCCATCGTCAGCCCTTCGGTCCTGTTCGACGAGCTTGAGGTAAAACGGGCTGACAATACGAAGGAGAAGCTGCCGGATTACCCTGCGCCGCCGCTCAGTTCCGCGCACGACTGAACTGTCGAGCATCGCGAAAAGCAATTGCAGGACTTTGCGGAACTGCTACTATTGTTCAGTCCAGCAGCACAAGCGTCTTGGCCAATGGCAGTCTCGAACGCTGCGGCTTGTGCTGAGGTGGCGCCTGATTCATTCCAGCGCCTGGTAATTCGACGCAGACGCACCGCGTCGCCCGGTAACAAGCCACGTCGACTTGTCAACCGAAGTGAAGCCGCAATTGCAGGCACAGCTGGATTTGTGCGTGGCGAGACGGGCGCAAAATTTTTATATTTCATCAAATTTCTGAAGGCAGGGGCAAGATATGACGGATAACAGTTCTGTCGTGAAAATCCCGGGCATAGATCCCCAGGAAATGCAGGAATGGATTGAATCCTTCGATGCAGTCCTAAGAGAAGAAGGGCAGGAAGCCGCCACGGTTCTGCTGGACCGGCTCCGCGCGCGCGCCCAAATGCTGGGCGTCGGACCTGCCTTCACCGCAAATACTCCGTACGTGAACACCATTCCCGTGGAGAAGCAGGCAATCTTTCCCGGTGATCAGGAGATCGAGCGCAGGATCAAGAGCCTGATCCGGTGGAACGCCCTCGCCATGGTGGTTCGCGCGAATCGAGTTGACCACAGCATTGGCGGCCACATTTCCACATATGCCTCGGCTGCTACGCTCTTCGAAGTTGGCTTCAATCACTTCTTCCGCGGACGCACGGAGGAATTTGAAGGCGACACGGTTTATCTTCAGGGGCATGCCTCTCCTGGCGTCTACTCACGCGCGTTCCTTGAGGGACGCCTTTCCGCAAAAAAGCTGGAAAACTTCCGCCGGGAATTGAGGCCGGATGGCGGCCTCTCGTCCTACCCGCATCCGTGGCTCATGCCGGACTTCTGGGAATATCCCACGGTATCCATGGGCCTCAGCCCGCTCATGGCTATTTACCAAGCTCGCTTCAATCGCTATCTCGAAGAGAGAGGCATCAAACCCAAGACGAATGCCAAGGTCTGGGCGTTTCTGGGTGACGGCGAGACAGACGAACCTGAATCCCTGGGTGCGATCACCCTTGCGTCTCGCGAGAATCTTGACAACCTCATTTTTGTCGTCAATTGCAACTTGCAGCGGCTAGACGGCCCTGTTCGCGGAAATGGAAAGATCGTGCAGGAACTCGAAGCGGCGTTCCGAGGTGCGGGGTGGAACGTCATCAAGGTCCTGTGGGGAAGTGATTGGGATCCCCTGTTCGAACGCGACGTCGACGGCCTGTTGGCCAAACGGTTGGGAGAAATGGTGGACGGTGAGTCGCAGAAACTCGTCGTCGAATCTGGTGCCTATGTCCGCCAGCAAGTCTTTGGTGCCGATCCGCGCCTGCTGAAAATGGTTGAGGATATCCCGGATGAGGCATTGCGTACGCTGCGGCAGGGTGGCCACGACCCGCGAAAAGTCTATGCCGCCTATAAAGCGGCCGTCGAGCATACGGGTTCACCTACCGTAATCCTTGCACGCACGATCAAGGGCTATGGCCTCGGGGAAAGCGGTGAGGGTCGGAACATTACTCACCAGCAGAAGAAGCTTAATGAAGACGAGCTCCGCGAATTCCGATCGCGCTTTGGCATTCCTATCAACGACGATCAACTCGCCGACACGCCGTTCTATCGTCCGCCCGAAGAGAGCCGCGAAATCCAGTACCTTCGCGCGCGAAGGAAGGAACTGGGTGGCTATGTTCCCACCCGCAAAGTTCGTTCCAAGCCTCTCGTCGCGGACAATGACGCATTGTTCCGGGAATTCTTGACGGGAAGTGATGGGCGCGAGGTCTCCACGACCATGGCGTTCGTGGGCATGTTGAGGCAGATGTTGCGCGACCCTGAAATCGGCAAACTCGTGGTTCCGATCGTGCCCGATGAGGCTCGCACATTCGGTATGGAATCGCTGTTCCGGCAGGTTGGCATCTACAGCAGCCGGGGACAGCTCTACGAACCCGTCGACCAGCACACTTTGCTTTATTACAAGGAAGCGAAGGACGGCCAGATTCTTGAGGAAGGAATCACTGAAGCTGGATCGATGACATCATTCATCGCCGCCGGCTCCGCCTACGCCACCCACGGAATCAATACGATTCCGTTTTTCATTTACTACTCGATGTTCGGCCTGCAGCGAATCAGCGATTTCATCTGGGCCGCTGCGGACATGCGTTGTCGCGGTTTCTTGCTCGGCGGGACCGCTGGCCGCACGACTCTGGCGGGCGAAGGCCTGCAGCACCAGGACGGCAACAGCCACGTTCTTGCCCTGCCAATTCCGACTTTGTGGGCCTATGATCCCGCGTTTGCGTACGAGATTGCCGTGATCATTCAGGACGGCATCAAGCGCATGTACAAGGACGGCGAAAGTATCTTCTATTACATCACCGTAATGAATGAGGCGTACGCGATGCCGCCCATGCCGCCTGATCCCGGAGTCCGGGAAGGAATTCTGAAGGGCATGTACAGGTACCGCGCCTCCGAAAATAAGAAATCCAAACTTCGCGCACAGGTCTTCGGCAGCGGCGCAATTCTTCGCGAGGCGCTGAAGGCTCAGGAAATTCTCGGAGAGAAATACGGTGTCGCGGCCGACGTCTGGAGCGTTACCAGCTACAAAGCGCTTTACATCGATGGCATAAACACCGAGCGTTGGAATCTGCTCCATCCAACGGAGAAGCCTCGCGTCCCTTACGTTTCTCAATGTCTCAGTGATGCGCCGGGCGTCCTCGTCGCTGCGACGGACTACTTGAAGGCTCTGCCAAACCTCGTCAGCAAATGGATACCGCGCCGGCTCGCCGCGCTTGGAACTGACGGCTTCGGACGTAGCGACGGCCGCGAAGCGTTGCGCAACTTCTTCGAGGTGGACTCGCGCTTCATCACCCTGGCTACGCTTTATGAGTTGCTCCAAGACGGAAAGATTGAGGCCGCCGTCGTGGAAAAGGCCATCAAGGATCTTGGAATCGACACCGAAAAGGCGAACCCGCTGCTGGCATAAAGCCGTAATGCATTTTCGGCCTCCCGCGGACCACTCCTCTTGCGAACCGTCGTCGCAGCGCTGATCACCCAAGATTCAAAGCTCTTGGTCTGCCAGCGAAAGCATGACGACTCGCACGCATTGAAGTGGGAATTCCCAGGCGGCAAAGTTGAACGCGGCGAGTCGCCCGCCGAAGCGCTTGCGCGCGAATTGCGTGAAGAGCTCGGTATTTTCGCCACCATCGGCGCCGAGGTCTACCGCACACGTCACCGGTACAAGGAACTCCGGGATGATCTCGTTTTGATTTTCTTTCGGGCGACTGTCGGAGATTCTGCCCCGCTCCAGAACCTCCAGTTTGAGCAATTCGAGTGGGCGGACCCCGCCTCCCTGCCAAATTACGATTTCCTGCCGGCCGACAAAGAACTGATCGAATTGCTTGCTTCCGGGACCATTCTGGCGGGTTGATCGCAACTCAACCTACGTGAGCGTGCGACCGCCATCGATCACAATGACTTGCCCGGTGATAAATGGTGATTTCGCCAGGAAGATGACAGCATCGTCGATGTCTTCGGGGCCGCCGGTTCGGCGCAAAGGCGTGCGGTGGATGAAGTCTTCGGCGATTTCAGGAGCGTCGCCGGGAAACGAAATCGTCCCCGGAGCGATCGCGTTCACCGTAATTTCCGGTGCCAGAGCGCGCGCCAGGCAGCGTGTCAGCATGATTACTCCGGCCTTCGAGACGCAGTAATGCGTGTAGGCAGGCCAAGCAAGCAGGCCGCCGAGCGAAGCGAAGTTGATAATGCGGCCATGCCCGCTGCGGCGAAGCATCGGCGCCGCCGCCTGCGAGCATAGAAACTGCGACTTGAGATTTACGTCAAGGATCGTGTCCCACTGCTCTTCTGCCAGATCTTCAAATTTTGCCGGAAAAAACATCCCGGCATTATTGACCAGGATATCGAGACGTCCGAATTCCCTTTCAATTGTGGCGAATACCGCCATGACGTCCACCCGCTTCGCGACGTCCCCCTGGACCGCCATCGCGCGCCGGCCTTTTGCAGTAATTTGGGCAACGACTTCGTCAGCCTCCGCTTTCGAACTGCGGTAATTGACGATGACGTCCACCCCCTCAGAGGCCAACCGCAAAGCGACGCTTCGGCCAATACGTTTGGCCGCCCCTGTGACCAGCGCTACTCTTCCACTGAGTGGTGATTCGGGCACGAGTTCCCTCTCCTAACCGGCGTTGGACATCCTATCGCACTTCGTGGGTGCACGGAGACAGTCGCGGGCGAACCTGCCGATCCTCATTGACATCCTGTCACGTCCGCTGTAACTACACACGGATGCAAGGGGATGCGAATGCGAAGTATACCCGGCCCGATTTCAAGTCGATGGCCCTGATTACGATTGACGTCCAACAAGACTTCCTTGCAGGCCAACCATTCGAAATCCCTGGGACCTCCGAAACTCTCCCGGCAATGCAGAGGCTGGCAGCGGCTTTCCGGCGTGCTCAGTTGCCCATCG
>Ga0210400_10003215_pt1 | contig 14582 bp, 14 predicted proteins | sample IncBWH26MmetaG_FD_155456 | JGI IMG/M metagenome (GOLD analysis project Ga0210400, IMG submission 155456) | Forest soil microbial communities from Barre Woods Harvard Forest LTER site, Petersham, Massachusetts, United States - Inc-BW-H-26-M | ecosystem: Environmental > Terrestrial > Soil >... | reverse complement strand
AGGATGAAGCGCGATCTCGCGCCATTCCGCCGCGCGGTCCACCACCAGCACGACATCGCGGATCTCTGTGGTTTCGAGCACTGCGCCTGCGATTCGGGACTTCTTTACCAGCTTCGCAACCTCCAGAAGGCCGGAAAATTCGAAGCGTCCGCCTACGCGGCGGAACTCGCGCACCTCGGCAGTCAGCTCTTGTTGTTCGGCAATCCAGGCGAGATTGATCGAGGGCGCAAGTGCTGTAATCCGCGACTGGCCCAGCGGCGAAGATGCGTATCCGCGCAGCAGTTCGCGCAGAGCGTCGAACTCCAGCACCCGCGCGGAGTTGTGGATGAGCAGTTGAGACATCGGAATTAATGTTACAGGAAGGGCAAGTGGAAGATCGAAGTGGCCTTCCCGCTTACAGGGCTCTGCCCGGGTTGACGGGCATTCTCATCCCTGTGGATCTACGACTGTGCTGCTGCCAGCGCCTGGGGATCGGCGTGGCTCGCCACGGGCAGGCGCAGTACAAACACCGCCCCACCCTCTGGCTTGTTCTGGCAGGTGATCTGTCCTTGATGTTCCTGCACCACGCCATATACTGCACTCAACCCCAAGCCTGTGCCTTTGCCGATCGGCTTTGTAGTATAGAAAGGATCGAAGACCCGATGCGGCTCTTTTATGCCCGGCCCGCTATCGGAAAACTGCACCATTACTTCTTCCCCCTGATGCTGGGCATTGACGCGAAGCCATCCTCCGCCCGCTTCCTCCAGCGCATCCAAAGCGTTTTCGACGATCTGGACGAAAGCCTGGAATAACTGATGGCCATCGCCCCACACCCTTGGCAGGTTGGGCTCGATCAGGGTTTCGATACGAACCTTGTGATCGTGCCGCTGCAGCTCCCGCATCAGCACGCTGCGCTGCAGAAGCACGGACAAATCCACCATCGCCTTGTCGCCGGCACTCTGCTGCGCAAAACTCAGAAGGCTCGATACCAGATCGCCGGTGCGCTGAGCCTGATTCACAATCTTGCGCACCAGCGCGTCCTGCTCGGTGGTCAGCCGCTGATTCGACCACAGCTTTTCCGAATACCCCATGATTGCGGTGAGCGGATGGTTGATCTCGTGCGCCGCGCCCGCAACCAGTTGGCCCAGGGAAGCCAGTTTCTCTCTCTGCACCAGGTGGTTTTGCAGGCGTTGCTCGTTCTCGAAGCTGCGCCGTGAATCCTGCAGCAGATGGATTAGCGCGCGGTCCTGGAGATACTGCCGCGAAAAAACGAACACGCCCAGCACCAGCATGGCGGTCAATACGGTGAACAGGCGAAAGGTCCGCGCCAGCGGTGGCGAGTCGTCCCAGCGGTAGGCCCACAGCCCCAGCGCCGGCAGGGAAAGAATCGCCAGCAGTGCCAGCCGCAGCGCCATCGCGCCCCACTTGTCATCCCCCTTGGGCGGCACGGCTTCCGGCTGCCACTGGCGGGCGGTGAGCGCGGTTGCTGCCATCCAACTCACTGCGCCCATCAGCGGCACGTCATAGAGACTCCCGCTGTAATAGCCCCCGTTGGTGACCGCCAGGTTCACTCCCCCGGAGTCCACCGCGTACAAGGCACTTGCCGCCATCAGATTCAGATACACAAGCTTCCATCCTGCGGATGCGCCGCGGGCGGCTATCCCAAGCACCAACACCAGCACGCTGCTCTCAACCAGGTAGAGTGAGTTGTAGTTCCTGTCGTACTCCGCCATATTGAATGAAACGTATTGTGAAGGAAACACTATGAAGGCGTAGAGGAACACCCACCACACCAGCAACAGAAGAAAGTCGAGCGTACCAACGCGGAATTTCTGCTCGCCTTCGGTTCGATGCGGACGCAACCCAATCGCTGCGATCATCGGAATCAGGTGGAGAAACAGAAACACATCCATGATCCAGGGATCTGGCACCGCCGTTCGGCGCAGAACCTCGCAATAGACCCAGCCCGCCTGGTGGGAAACCCAGAGAATGCACCCGGCTGCCATCAGCGCCCAAAAGTGCCGGTTCGCGCCTTGCATCGACCACGCATTGGCCAGCATGGCCACGGCAAGCGCCAGCATTAGCAGGAGATATCCAATATTAGAAATCGCGGTCAGCAATGGGCCACGCGGCACCGTCACCGACGCCGCGGCGAACGCCAGCGTAATCCCGCCTGCAAGCACGAACCAGCGATGTCGTCCGAACAGACTCATCCGCCTCCATTTTATGGACGAAACAATGAATTCCAAGATTGCTTTCGGATTGCAATAGGTTACTTTGGTCACATTCCCTCGCCTGGCGAGCCTGCCGAAGGGACCGGCCTCGCCAAGCTAAAGATCCTTCCGGCTCATCACTCCTGCTAAAATCAGGGGTTGAAAGGCGCTCAATTCTCGCCAGGTGGTTTTCATGGCCTTTCCTGTCACCCGTCTTCGCCGTCTCCGCCGCACCTCTCAGCTGCGCGACCTGGTGCGCGAGACCCGTCTCACTCCGGATGCCTTCGTCTATCCCCTGTTCGTGTGCCCCGGGGAAGGTGTACGCAAGGAAGTTCGCTCCATGCCGGGCGTGTTCAACCTATCAGTGGATGAGGCGGTGAAAGAGGCGCAGGAAGTTCAGTCTCTGGGCGTGCCGGCGGTGATTCTCTTCGGTCTTCCCGACCAGAAAGATGAAGTCGCCACCGGAGCCTGGGCGGACGACGGCATCGTGCAGCAGGCCGCCCGCGCCATGAAGCATGAAATGCCCGGCCTGATTCTGATCGGTGATGTCTGCCTGTGCGAATACATGTCCCACGGCCACTGCGGGATTGTGAAGACCGCTTCAACCCCGAAATCCCTGGGCGCAGCCGCCAGAGACGCTTTGAAAGCCACGCGGGGAGTGGTGGCCGTCAGGAACCAGGGGGAAAAAGGAAAGTTTATCGACGAACTGGCGTCGATCGTGGCCGACGCGGTTGAATCCAAGTTTGAAATCGACAACGATGCCAGCCTCGAACTGCTGGCGCGCACCGCAGTGTCGCTCACCCGCGCGGGGATCGACATCATCGCCCCATCCGATATGATGGACGGCCGCGTCGCCGCCATCCGCCGTGCGCTCGACGAAGCCAGTTTCATCAACACGCCCATTCTTTCCTACGCCGCCAAGTTCGCCTCTGGCTTTTACGGCCCGTTCCGCGAAGCCGCCGACTCTGCCCCGCAATTCGGCGACCGCCGGTCTTATCAGATGGATGGAGCCAACCTGCGCGAAGCCATGCGCGAAATCGAAGCCGACATCGAGGAAGGCGCTGACATGATCATGGTCAAGCCGGCGATGCCCTACCTTGACGTAATCGCCGCCGCACGCCTGCGTTTCGATGTGCCGCTGGCCGCGTATCAGGTCTCCGGCGAATACGCCATGATCGAAGCCGCCGCCCGCAATGGCTGGATCGAGCGCGACCGCGTCATGATGGAATCCCTGCAAAGCATCCGCCGCGCCGGCGCCAGCATTATCCTGACCTACTATGCCAAAGACGCGGCCAGATTGCTGGCTTGAGTTGATTTGTGTGGGGTGGGCACTCTTGCCCGCTGAAGGAGGCATTGCCGATGCGAAAGCACTATTCGCTTTTCCCCGTCGTTGCCGTACTTCTAACTCTCGGATGGACGGGTGCTTCGGCTGCTCCTCAAGACTGCTGCCATTCTTCTGTACAAAAAACTGAACGGACTGCCGCTTCTGCCAGCACGCCGGCTACGCCTTTGTCTGTATTCAGCACCGAGGATCTGCGCAAGGAGTTCAACGCTTCCAGCCAAAAAGTCCGGATCGTCGCTCTTCTTTCCCCCACGTGCACAGAATGTCAGTCGGGCCACGCGGTTGTGGGCCGCATTCTCAAGAAATTCCCGTCACCGGGACTCCAGGCCCTGTTAGTGTGGGAGCCCATGCGCGACGGAGACAGCTCGGCGACCGCTGCCGAGCAAGCAGAAACCGTTCAAGACCCACGCATCTCGCAGGGCTGGGACGGCAGCCGCAACGTTGGCAAGCTCTTCGGCGCAACCCTCGATCTGCACGAGATCGCGTGGGACGTATACCTGATCTACAAACCCGGCATCACCTGGGAAACACAGCAACCACCGCATCCCACATTCTGGATGCACCAGCTCGCCGGAACCGACCCCAGCTTGCTGCTGTGCGTAAACCCGGCTCGCCTCAGCACTGAGGTGGGGAAGCTCCTCGGCCAGCCCAATTAAGGCTCAGGCCCGTACCGCGCTGACGCGGTCGCCCAATGGAGTACAAAGTCCGCGTATCGGGAATTTCCCCTATTGACAGGATTGCCGGGCTGTATCAATATTCATGCGTTTCATTAAAACCATTCACTAAGGGTGTCCCATGGCTGATCGCTCCGGGGATTCCGCTTCCGCCCGCATTCTGTCCCACCTTCTAGTTGCCTTGCTTACGGTCCTCGTGGGAGCTGATCTGGCCCACGCCGCGAGCGCGTACATCCGGGTCAATCAAGTTGGTTATGCCGCGAGTTCTACGAAACGCGCGTACCTGATGGCAAGCGGCTCCGAGACTGGGGCCACCTTCGCGGTCAAGAACTCCAGCGGCACCACGATTTATTCGGCTTCGGTAGGAACCAGCCTCGGCGCCTGGGGAACTTTCACCGGCGTTTACGCCCTCGATTTCGATTCCGTATCGACCGCCGGTACCTACACGATTTCAGTGGCGTCGCCAATTGCGGCGACGTCGCCGGCGTTCAAAATCGACACGGCCGCGAATCTCTATGCCACGCCGCTGGCGAACTCCCTCTTCTACTACGAAACCTCGCGCGATGGACCGAATTACATTCCCAATGCCTTGCGCACTGCACCCGGCCATTTGAACGACCAGAGCGCCAAGGTTTATTTCACTCCCACATTCAACAAGAGAGACAACGCCGGGCCGCTGACGGCCACCGGCGCGGTGATCGACGCTTCCGGCGGCTGGTGGGACGCCGGCGACTACATGAAGTTCGTCGAGACTCACAGCTACACCGTGGCCATGATGCTGGTGGGCGTGCGTGACTTTCCCGGACAGATGGGCTCGGGATCGAGTGCCTCGAACTTCACCGCCGAAGCGCGCTTCGGTCTGGACTGGTTGCAGAAAATGTGGGCCGACAGCAGCAAGACTCTCTACTACCAGGTAGCTGTGGCTTCGGGCGGACACAACTACAGCGGCGACCATGACATTTGGCGGCTGCCCCAGGCTGACGACAACTATCAGGGATGCGTCTCGCCCTATCAGTACATCTGCCATCGCCCAGTGTTTCAAAACACGGCGGGAGGCGCCGGGGCGTCGATCAGTCCCAACATTGCGGGACGTCTGGCGGCCTCGTTTGGTCTGTGTTACAAAGTTTTCGCGGCCAGCGATACTGCCTACGCGAACCAGTGTCTGCTATCGGCGGAGCATATCTTCGATTTGGCGAACACCGCTCCGACCGGAAATTTGCTGACAGCAGGACCGTTTGATTTCTATCCGGAAACGGAGTGGCGGGACGATCTCGAACTCGGAGCGACCGAACTATACTTTGCCCTCCAGGGCGCGATCAATCTGCCGCCAGGGCTACCCCACACCGATCCTATGTACTACCTGCCCCTGGCCGCGACCTGGGCCAATGCCTATATCAAGGGTCCGAACGACGCAGCCGACACCTTAAATCTCTACGACGTCAGCGGACTCGCGCACTTCGAGCTCTATCGCGCCATTGTGCTTGCCGGAAATCCACCCGGACTCGCCACCTCAGAGGCGGCGCTGCTGGCCGACCTGAAGAAGCAGTTGGACAAGGCCGTGACCCAAGCCGGCAAGGATCCTTTTGGATTCGGATTTCCGTGGAATACCTACGACACAACATCTCATGGCGGCGGCCTGGTGGTGATGGCCAACGAGTACGACTACCTGACCAGTTCCACTGCCTATGCCGCATACGGAAGCCGCTGGCAGGCCAATGTGCTGGGGGCGAACGCCTGGGGCACATCGCTGATCGTGGGCGACGGCGGCACCTTCCCGCTTTGCATGCAGCATCAGGTGACGAACCTGGTTGCAAAGCCGCCCAATGGACCGCCATTTCTTCTCGGTGCGGCCGTGGAAGGTCCGAATTCGTTCGCGGCCAAAGGCTCGCTGACGGGAATGGTAGCGTGCCCTCCGAATGGCGTGGATCAGTTCGCACAATTCAACGGAAACGGGGCTGTATTCCAGGACAACGTGCAGTCCTACTCCACCGTCGAACCGGCCATCGATCTCACGGCGTCGTCGTTTCTGGGTTTCTCCTGGCAGATCGCCGGGGCGCCCTCCGGAACTCCGTAGACCTATCCTCGAAGGGAGCGACTGAATCGCTCCCTTCAGCATTTGCCATCGCAAGGGCGGCGAGGGGCTCGCGCGCTGATCAAGAATTACGGACCAAAGAATCATGGGCTGAAAGAATCATCAAGAAACTTGAGGAGGCAACATGAAAGACAAGATCGCAGTGCTGCTGTATTCCGCCGTTACATCCTTGTTCCTGTCGGGCGCGCTCATGACGGTTCCACGCGCGAATGCACAAACCCAATTGCAGGTGTATGGACTGTGGCATTGCTCCTCCGACGCGTGCAGTTGGGCCGCAGCGCCGAACATGACCACCTTCGACACGCAGAATCATTGGATCATTGACCGCGGCAACGGCTCTCCCTCGGTGAACCTGGTCGTTTTGAGTTTTGTGAATCCCCTGAAGCTGATGAATCTAACGACCGACTCGACCGACACGAATGGCATTCCGAATGGGATGACCACGGCCGTTGTGAATTACTTCGAAAGCAAGGGCGTGCGGGTGATGATGTCGATCGGCGGCATCAGCTATACCAAGGATTGGACCAAAGCGTTGGGCAGCAACCCGACTCAACTAGGAATCAATGCGGCCAATGCGGCCAAGCAGTTCAATGTTGGCATCGAGATTGACTACGAAAAAAGCAGCAGTCCGAACCTGACCGGGCTGCAGGCGTTCGTCTCCGCCTATCGCTCGGTACTCCCCTATGACCCAACCGGAGCCAACCAGGCGGCACGGCTCACCGTCGATCTCGGCGACGGCGACACCTACCTGACCGCCTTGGCCAACTACGCCACCACCAACTGGCTCACCACCACCAGTCCGGTGCTCGATTATGCCAACGCCATGGTCAGCTCGCAGAGAACTGCGATCGGCACCTCAGAGGGCCTGTGGCAACAACACGTTGACGGACTCTCCGGCTCCGTGCCCCCGCTGGCGCCCGCCAAGCTGGCAGGCAGCGTCTGGGTGGTCGGAAACAGCGTGATACCAAACTGCAACAGCTACCCCAGCTCCGATCAGGAGGTGGCTGCCAACTTTGTCGAAACCATCCCTCCCGCGGGAGCGGGCACCACTTCCGGAATGCTGGGCTACATGTTCTGGGGCGGAGGATGCCAGGGAAACGGGACGGTTTGTACCTTCCCTCCCGACACCTGTGAGGGAGGAGTGGGTGCAGGCGCGACCGCCCTCAATATCCCGATACCCATGCCAGCGTTGCGCCAGAACTAGTTCGAGTGCCAGTTCGAGTGATGGTCCGAGTGAGGTCCGAGTGATGGTTCGAGTGAGGTCGAGTGATGGTCCGGCCCCGCGCTCCTTGAAAGAGCGCGCAGCGCGGACCGATTGCTAGCTTCCCAGATTTGCCCTTGACATTGCTTTTGGCGCGGCGTAAATTTCGCGCATTCCCGGGAGCGAAGCGCCACTGCTTCCCTCCCGATTCTTCCCCTCCCTGCGGTGGGCTCGGGGCTTTTTTTCACGGCCGAATCCTGGTTTGTCTACGGTTGCTTCCAACGAACCCGTGGAGGAGAAAACAACATGCCAATCGATATTAATTCGCCCCTATGGGCTATTCTCGCGGACTGGGTGAAGATTCTGCTCACGCTTCCAGACCCTCCTCCAGAACAGCTCGTGCAATTGAATGACGTCGCTATCCTCACGGCAGTCTCTGCCCTGACGGAACGGTTGTCGCCCGAAGTCGGCAACGAATTGAGGAGAGCGCTGCCCGCGATTCAGGCGCGCCTCAAAACCGCGGCCTAGGCCGGGTCCTCATCTGTGGTTGTTCACGCTCCCGACTTCGCGCTCAGCAGCGCTAATCGGGCTGCTCGGGAGGATTGTTGTCCCTGAACGCGCCGGGCCGCTTCTCCGGCTTAAAAAACGTGCTGCGAGCCATTAACTCCGAGGTAAGATTGTTGGTCGCCTTCCCCAGGCAAGAAGGAACTGCCGGTTCTCACCCCACTGCAGGAGGTCCTATGAAACAGCATCCGCGCCGATCCGAGACGCCCTCGAATCTTTCCCAATCAACCCAGCGACGGCTCACTTCGTATGCGTTGGCAGCGGGCGCTGCGGGCGTGGGAGTGCTGGCGTTAGCCAGCCCGTCGGAAGCCGAGATTGTTTACACGCCTGCCAATGTCAGGATTCCGGCCCGACTCAAACTTGATCTTAACAACGATGGCATCGCCGATTTCGAGCTGATGAGTACTAGCTTTGGCCACGGAGGAGGTCAACTTGTCGCGCCTGTGGTCCACGGAAACAAAGTCGTGGGTTTCGGTAGCTATGCTTCAGCGTTAGTTCCCGGAGTGACCGTTGGCTCTGGCGGTCCCTTCGCCCATCGCGCTCAGGGCACCTTCATGGCGAATTGGATCGAGTCGTCCGGCGTCATCTCGAGCTTCGGCCCGTGGAGGAACACTCGTAATCGCTATCTCGGATTCAAGTTCCTCATCAACGGAGCGGTCCACTTTGGCTGGGCGCGTCTCAGTGTCGACACCAACCACATGCTGCTCACCGGCTATGCCTACGAAACCGTTGCCAACAAAGCCATCGTTGCGGGTAAGACCAGCGGCGGGGACGAGACCAGCAGGGGCAATCCTGCAGATCCCGGCTCTCAAGTCGCTTCCAGCGCCACCCTCGGACGGCTGGCGCAAGGCGCAGCAGGCCTGTTTGCGTGGCGGAGGGACCCGGCCTAGAAAGTTCATTCGGGCCGGGACCTCCGCCTGCCGGGATACGACCGGAACCCTGCGACCCGTTCCTCCAGCTTAAAACACCTGTTCGCGCGATCAACAGTGGTGTAAGATGTTGGCCGCCTTCCCCAGGCAAGAAGGAACTGCCGGTTCTCACCCCACTGCAGGAGGTCCTATGAAACAGCATCCGCGCCGATTCAAGACGCCCCCGAATCTTTCCCAATCAACCCAGCGACGGCTCACTTCGTATGCGTTGGCAGCGGGCGCTGCGGGCGTGGGAGTGCTGGCGTTAGCCAGCCCGTCGGAAGCCGAGATCGTTTACACCCCCACCAACGTCATGATTCATACGAACGTGGGCTTGAAGCTTGACCTCAATGGCGATGGAGTTGCCGATTTCGAGCTGTTGAATTCCACCCGCGGAGCTGTAGGAGGTCAACGGGTTGCACCGAAGGTCACCGGAAACCACGTCATCGGTTCGGGAATATATGCCTCAGCCTTGCTGCCCGGAGTGACCATTGGGAATGGCGGTCCCTTCGCCCATCGCGCTCGCGGAACTCTTATGGCGGGGTGGAGCGACTTCTCAAACTTCTTATCCAGCCACGGCCCGTGGAAGAACACTCGAAACCGCTACCTCGGATTCAAGTTCCTGATCAACGGAGAGGTCCACTTTGGCTGGGCGCGTCTCAGTGTCGACGTCTCTGACGTTCTGCTCACCGGCTATGCCTATGAAACCGTCGCCAACAAGGCCATCGTTGCGGGTCAGACCAGCGGTTCGCACCAGGCCGGCAGGGCCAGTCCCGCGGAGAACGGTTCTCAAGTCGCCGCAAGGGCCAGCCTCGGACGGCTGGCGCAAGGCGCAGCAGGCCTGTTTGCGTGGCGGAGGGATCCGGTGTAGAACGTCGGACTCGGGCCCTAGGCCGCCGCCGGCCGTGCGGACTCAGGTTCGGGCGCGCTGTAGCTGAACATGGCCTGCTTCAATTGCGAGTCCACTTCGTCCGCGATGGTCATCACGTCGAGCAAGACCTGGCTGAAATCCACTTTGGCCAGATTATTTTGCAACGTGCTAAAGATGCTGACCTGCAGGATTCGCGACTCCTCGACCATCATCGCGGCAGTGTAGCCCTGCTTACGTCGCAGATCTCCGTGCTGGTGGGCGGCGGCCGAGAAATCGGCTTTCGCGTTTTGGGGGAGGCGTAAACGGTAAATCAGGTCAGCCAGGAGATTGGGAAGATGGCCGGTCCGCTCGTCAAAACTCAACGGGATTCGAGTCAGCTCTTCGTTCTGCTCCACTAATGCCATCCAGGCTTGAACCGTAACTTCGAGATCCTGCTCGAGTATGGAGGCTACGCTCACCGTAGGAAGCGGCCTATGACCTGAGGGGTTTCTGAGTTTTTCCCGGATAATTTCCCGCAGGGAGGAGATTTGGATTGGCTTGACCAGGATCTCATCCGCCTGTAAGCGGATGGCGGATAGGGCCTCGTCCATCGCCGGGTAACCGCTCAGCACCAGGGTCACAGCGTTGGGATGGGTGTGGCGCATGGCGCTGACCACCGTGAAGCCATCGCCGGCTTGCGGCATGTGGAGGTCGGAGAGCAGTACGTCAAACTGCTCTGCCGCGATCCGGCTCAGCGCCTCGCATACACTCGCCACGGCGATCACCTCAAAGCCGTCCCGCTCCAGCGATGTCTGCAGCATACCGCGAACCGCGTTGTCGTCCTCCGCCAGCAATACCCTAGGCATCGTGGTACTTCCTTCCTCCCGCACTTATGTTTGACTTCAACCATATCGAAGTTGCTCGGTTTAGTGTGTTCAAAACTGCACAGTTATTGCGGCATGAAGTGCCACAATTGGTTCTTGGGGATGCCCTCACTCCTCGACATTGACATTCCTCCTGCCCGGTGACCCCCCGTTCGGATTTCGTAACACACTTGCGCTTTTGGTGCTATCGTTCTACGTAACGATACACAATTCCCCGACAAGAATTTCCTCCGCCAGGAGGGCTTTATGTTGCCTCGCAAAGGACGAATATTTGATCCCAAAGCTTTCCTCGCCCAAACCGGGCTGGGAAGAACCATCCTGCTCTGTCCCAAGAACAAAGTGATCTTTGCCCAGGGAGATCCGAGCGACGCCGTTTTCTACATTCAAAACGGCCGGGCACGCCTCACGGTTCTGTCCACGCGGGGCAAAGAGGCTACCATCGCTCTGCTCGGCGATGGAGACTTCATCGGTGAGGCGTGTATTACCACCGATCAGCCTCGACGCGTCGCATCGGCTACCGCAATTACGGATTGCCGCATTCTGAGAATTGAAAAAACGGCGATGCTCGACGTACTTCACCGCGAGCACGCGTTTTCAGATCTGTTTGTCGCCTATCTGGTTGGCCGCTACAGCCAGACCCAGGCCGACCTGGTCGATCAGCTCTTCAACTCCGCCGAGAAGCGCTTGGCCCGGACTCTCCTGCTGCTGGCTCGTTTTGGCAAGGAAGGGCGTTCGGAAAACGTGATCCCCAAAATAAGCCAGGAAACTTTGGCGGAAATGGTCGGCACCACCCGGGCCCGGGTGAACTTCTTTATGAATCGCTTCCGGCAGCTCGGCCTCATCGACTACAACGGCGGGTTGGAAGTGCACAGCTCCCTGCTCGACGTCGTGCTCCACGAGTAGGGCTTCTAGTGCTCCGCTACGGAAGAACCCGTTGTCACAAGCTGTACCTATTTGAACAGTCTCGTCGTTCGTGACTCCGTTTAGGTGCAAAGAGGTCAAGGGCGCAGTGGTCCTTGGTGTCAAGGGGCTTGTTGGGCACCTTTTTCACAGTCACTGTTGAAAAATGGTTTCTAAATCGGTCACCTCTGTCCGTCCAAAATTGCACACCCTGGGCCGGGGGGACGCGCCTTTGCGCCCATCCCCCTGACGAATTTGCGCAGTCCCGCACCCTGCTCGACGTCGTGTCTCACGAGTAGGATACTGGCCCAACAGCCTACCCCACCCGAGCACCTGACCCATCCTTGCGCCGTCACTCCGCGGAGCGGGGGGTTGGATCGTGTGGAGCGGATACTCCCGGCTGCTAAAGGCCGACAGCATCGGTGCTGGCGGCGCAGTCTATGTGATTAGCACTCCCCGCCGTCGAGTGCCAGCCGCTTTCACCATTCGGCCCACCCGTCTTCCGCCCCTCCTAACTACCGTAATCCCTTTCACTTAAAGCCGTTTGTACGTATGCCTGGGTACGCACACCACTGCATGCACAAATGTTCCAGTTGGAACACATCTCACTATGTTCCGGTAGGAACACTCACCACCTACCCCCCGGCCGCGCCCTGGAACTTCACCTCCACCAGCTTCCGGTCTTCGTCGGACACCTTGAAGAAGGCGCGCGGTTTCAGTTCCATAAAGCTGGCCACGAACACTTCGGGGATCTGGCCGATGCGTGTGTTGTAGGTGTTGACGTCGTCGTTGAAGAACTCGCGCCGGTCTGCGATGCGCTCTTCCAGTTCGCTGATGCGCGCCTGCAGCTTGAGAAAGTTTTCGTTCGCCTTAAGCTGCGGATAATTTTCCGCCACCGCGAACAGCCCGCGCAGCGCGACTGTCATCGTCAGGTCAGCCGTCGCCTTTTGCCCAATGCTGGCCGCGTTCATGGACGCGGCCCGCGCCTGCGTCACCGCCACCAGCGTCTGCTGCTCGTGCTGCATGTAGCCCTTTACTGTCTCCACCAGGTTCGGAATCTCGTCGTGCCGCTGCTTGAGCAGCACATCAATGTTGGCCCACGCGCGATCGTTGTCATTGCGCAACCGCACCAGCTCGTTGTAAAGGATGACTACATACACCAGCACTCCCACTCCAAACAGCAGGAACGCCGCCCCTGTGATCACATTGCCCCCCATCGTCACCTCGCTTCAGGAATGACTCCAGTGAAGCAGGAGCGCACGCAGCATGCAAGTAACTGAAGAAGCAGCCACGCAAAAAGGGCTGAGCCCGCAGGCTCAGCCCCTTCACACTTCGCCGCAAGCAACCCTGCTAGGGCTTCTTCGGAGTCAAATCGCAGGACTTCCTCACCTCATCCAGATTCAAGCCAGCGGGCGAGAACTCGGCGATCTGTGGCCCACTCCGGGTTCTGACTTCCACATTGAACAGCTGCGCCCCGATCATGCCGCGAACCGTTCCCTTATCCATCGCAAGGAAGTGTCCACGAACCCAATTCCAGCCTTTGTGGTCGTGGCTTCCGTCAATGCGCACCATGACCTCCATCTTAGGCTGGCCCCAGAAACCCGGATAGTCGGGCCTTGCCAGCCGTTCGCCGGGATGGAAGTCGGCATATTGATACTTGCCATTGCTGCAGACGATTGCGACTCGGGGTTTGGAGTCCGGGTCTTCCTTGAAATAATTGTTCGACACCAGAACAAAGCGGACCTTCTTGGCGCCGGTCATCTTGTCTTCCGACTGGAACTCCATCCACTTGCCGCCGGAGGTGACACCATCTTTTTCGTCCTGGTAAGGGCTCATGGCGCCCTCTTGAGCACAGGCCGACAGGGTCGCCGCAGCAATCAAGAACAAGGTTGCGAACACTGCCCCCGCGGCCGAGGCATAACGATTCTTATTGTGAAGCAAGCGCAATGCGTTCAAGGTTCTCCTCCCGCTCAAATAGTCTTACGTATTGAACCCTGGCGAGCGCCAAAAGTTGTATGGCACGCGCCACTTTTCGGAGCTGCCGCTCACTGGGTGTTGATCTTGAGATCAATGTAGACCTGGGACCGGTCGTCGAACTGGCTGACCGACTTGGTGTCGCTTTTGCGACCGTTGTACTGGGCGTAGACTTCATAGTCCACCGTGGACAAGCCGGGGAAACGATAGGTGCCTTCCTGGCTGACGATGTAGGTCTTCACGGTGTGGGTGCGGGTGTTGGTCAGGTAGACGATCGCGCCGGCTACAGGATTATCCTGCTGGTCGAGGACTTTGCCATAGAGCAGCCGGCCTTGCTGCTTTTCTTTCTTGTCGGGCGCCGCATGGGCAGCCACCGACAGCACGAGAAGAAGCGCTCCGGCGACGAAGGATGCGCTCCGAAGAGCCAGTCTGGAATTCATGCGTGTCTCATTCCTCATTCCTCTTTCCTCGGTTGAAAGTCTGGTTGAAGTTATCTGAATTCTTTTTAGCGCGTTAGATGCAAACCAATGTCCACGCGCTCGTCATACTCTACGTGGACGTCCACCTCCTGCGCCAGATGGAGCGCCTGGCCGTCTGTAGTTTTCACGCCCTTGAGGTCGGCCCACACCACATAGTCGGCCTTGCCGACAGGAACCCGCTGGGCGAATTCGCCGGCATGATCGGAATAGATCTCCCACTTGGGCTTTTTATCAGGCACGCGGCGGATATTAACTTTCACACCATAGACGGGATGATCGTCAGGCCCCCAGACCGTGCCAAAGATGAGGGCGTAGTGGTCAGTCGGTTTCAGCTTCCTGGACGCGGGAGACGCACTGGCTGGGGGCAGGACTTGCGGGCCCAGCGCGGCGGAAAAGAAAACCAGCAGCAGGCAGAAAGAGGAGAAGCGCGCAAGCTGGACAGCACGGGAAGCTCTACGAGTCGTCACCGTCTTCGCTTTCCACCTCTTCGTCCTCTTCGACGTAGCCGGCCTCGACCGCCTT
>Ga0210400_10003213_pt1 | contig 14587 bp, 13 predicted proteins | sample IncBWH26MmetaG_FD_155456 | JGI IMG/M metagenome (GOLD analysis project Ga0210400, IMG submission 155456) | Forest soil microbial communities from Barre Woods Harvard Forest LTER site, Petersham, Massachusetts, United States - Inc-BW-H-26-M | ecosystem: Environmental > Terrestrial > Soil >... | reverse complement strand
ACGCGATCTATTAGCGGCGGTGGAAGCGGTAAGCCAACATCGAGTGTTCACAGCGCTCAATGGCCGGGATGCCGCGGGAGTGCGCTAGCGGTCTGACATGAGTTTGAAACACGGTTTTATCTGTGGGGGTGAATCATGAAGCTGAGAATCCTGTTAGCTGATGACCACGAGATTGTGCGGCGCGGATTGCGTTCGCTTCTGGAAAAGCATGAGGGCTGGGAAGTTTGTGGTGAGGCTAGCGACGGCCGCGATGCCATCGAGAAGGCCCTGCAGTTGAAGCCCGACGTCGTCATCGTGGACATTGGAATGCCCAATTTGAATGGCCTCGATACGACCCGGCAACTGCTGCAGCACGACCCTCAGTTCAAGGTCATCGTCCTCACCATCACCGACTCGGATCAGGTCATTCGGGAGGCTCTGGATGCCGGAGCTCGCGGGTTCGTCTTGAAATCCGATGCGGCCCGCGACCTCGTGACTGCGGTCGAGGCACTTCAGAACAAGCGCATGTTCTTCACTCCGCGTGTCAACGACCTGGTGCTGGCAGGCTTTCTGGAAAAGGGACACTCTGTTACCCGCAACGAGCCTCCCAAGCTGCCGACGTTAACGGCTCGAGAACGAGAGATCACGCAGTTGCTGGCGGAGGGCAACAGCTCGAAGGAAGTCGCATGCCTTCTGAACCTGAGCACCAAGACCGTCGAGACGCATCGCAGCAATATCATGCGGAAGCTGAGCTTTCACTCCATCCGCGATCTGGTTGTGTACGCCATCAAGAACAATCTCATCCAGATCGAGATACCGCCGCCACCGCCGAAATCGCCGGCAGGCTCTACGGCAGTTTAGTTTTATCTGCCGCCCGACTGGATCTACGCCGCGTCTCGCCCGAATAGTATCCGCTGCGAGTGCGCACCGTCAGCTGGCTTGAGTCCAGAAGACGCTCGCCCACAAGCGAACAATCATTGTTGGCACGAGAATTTTCAAGACAAATCCTGACCAGGTTCTCCCTCCTCTATAGAGGGGAAACCTTCGTTGATTACGGACTTCACTGGATTCAGCCTTTCACCGATGCTCGATAGACTTTGGCCGGCGACTCGGTTGCCGTCGGAGTCTGCCAGAAAAGAGAAACCCCAATGCTTTGGACCATTGTTGCCCTGCTATTAATTCTTTGGCTGCTCGGAATGGTCAGCTCTTATACCCTGGGCGGATTTATTCACATCCTCCTGGTCATCGCGGTGATCGCGGTCCTCGTGCGCATTATCCAAGGTCGAAACCCGGTGGCGTAACACGCTGCAAGCGGATGCAGATCTCGACAGCGTCAACGCAGGTAAAAGTGCCATAGACGGTGTAGAACCTTCGGGGGCTCTCCGCCGCAGGGGCGAATAAGTAATGCGCTTTCAAGGGCCGTGATGGCAGTTAAATTGCGCATAGCCTTATCGGCCTGCTTCGTCTTTCGTAGAGGTGACTTATGAATCGAACGACGAATTGGTGTGCCGGCATTCTTCTGGCAGCGACGCCCCTCGCGTTTGGGCAAGAACCGCAGCTGACGCCCCAGTTTCCAGAAGATGCGTTGACCTCACAACAGCTGATTGTCTGGTCGCGGATGCAGAAGCCGCAACCGGCGCCCCAGCCGCTCCCACCCCCCGACACCCCCATACCGCAACCGGATCCGCACGGCCAGCAAGCAAAACAGCCGTCGAATCCTCAGGCGCCTACGCAGTCATTTACTGGCAAGATCGTGAAAGACGGTGGCAAGTATGTTTTGAAGGTCGCGAGCAACAGCGCCTACCAACTCGAGGGCGAGAGTGACGTTCAGCAGTACGAAAATCAGGACGTGAAAGTCGTGGGGACCCTTGATACTGGCAGCAACACCATTCGCGTTGTCAAGATTGAGCTGATTTCCTGAAGATACGTCCGAAGGGTACCGTCGCTCTCCAACGGGTGCTGGAGTAAAAGTTAAAAAGCCCGCTGTGATTTCACAGCGGGCTTTTCACTAATCATCCCATCATTTTCATTTGTTTTGGGCAGGAGTGATGTCAACCACGTGGAGCGTGTTTGTGCTGGCATCAACCGTCGCCATCACCTTCACGTCCTTGCCCTCAAACTGCTTCGCCTTATCCTGGTCATCCAGTTTGTAAGCCGTCTGGGTCGAGTTCTCTTGCAGCACGAGCTGGTCGCCTGACTTCGCGATCTTGCCTTCAAAGCTGCGAGCGGACTGTTGCGGGTTGGTCGCATCGGTTTGCTGTTGCTGCGGCGTGGAGCCCGCCTGACTCGGTGTAGATGGCGTTTGCTGCGCCGCGAGATTCATTCCAAGCCCAGACAGACCGAGCAATGCAACGATTGAGAGAAGCCGCTTCATAATGGTCCTACCTCCAAAATGTAAAATTTGTGAGTCGCCAAAGTGTTTGTGATCTCACATCGCTCTGCGTAGCAACCCGTTTGCCATTTTGCAAGGATGCACAACCTGTGAGTTTTCAGTGCTCTGCAACGTGTACAGGCGAAACGACAGTGCAATCGCTCCTCGTAGACTCGAAGTTTTGTCCTAGCGGAATGCCTGCCGAGTCCCTGCCGTAAAGCCTGGATGGCGCAATGCCATTGCGGATGCGACAGTGTTTCGCTGCAGCGCCAGAATGTCGCGCAGACATTCTCGTTCTCGTTATCTCACACACTTCTTGCCTGCACTACACGATTTACCCTAGTGCCTCTGCCGCAGTATTTCATTAAGGTGACAGTTATGCTCTTCAGTCGCGCAGTCGAAGGATTCTTGTCCTTTTCCTTCGTTTCAAGATCCGGCCCGGAGATCAATCCATGAGCACCAACGGAACTGCCGCCTACGGAATGTACCCTCGCAATGTTGCTTTACCCGAGGTCGTCTGTGCCTTGAACCGCGCAGGATTTGAAAAAGAAGATATCTGCATGGTGCTTTCTCCTGCGCATCCTGCGGCGACCGTGGTGCGCGACGCCAAGATCGTCGACACGGAACGCGAAGAGAGCGCGACCAGCGCTCGCATGATCGGCTGGTTTTCAGAGTTCGGCGCGGTTGTGATTCCCACGGTCGGTTTCTTTATTCGATCGCAGGCTTTTTTTCACTCCCTCTTGATTGAGCAGAATTTCCCCGCACTGTCTCGTGGATCCCGGACTCTCCTGGGTCTGGGTTTTTCCGAAGGTGAGGCGAAGCGACTCGACCACCAGCTATGCGACGTGGGAGCAATGGTATACGTGTCGTGCCAGAAAAGCGGCGAGGCAGACAACGCACTCGAATTGTTGCGCCGCGCAGGAGCTAGAGAAGCGGCAAGTCTCGAACCGGCGAAGATGGCGGCTGCTGTTTAGACGTTCGCCCGTCCTGAGAAACCTGGGATCTGAAAGCTGCCTTTAGGTTTCGTCGCATCGGGAAATTTATTCTCGGTGGTCCTCGCAGGCGGGAGCCATCCTTCGCGAGTCACCTTTCCCGAGCCTCTTCTTATCATCAACTTAGATCATAAGTTCTACTCAGCCGCACAATTGGCACGCCAGTTGCATCATCATAGACGACCAACTGTTTGGGCTAGCGGACGCATCCATATTGCGATTGTGATGCTCAAATCGGAGGCCGGGGTGCCATGAAGATGAATCGCGTTTGGATCGAGATCGTGCTGCTGGGCACTGCGATGGCATGTGCGCTCGCACTCCTATTTGCAACTCTAGGTGCTGCTGCCAGTGCCGCCGCCGAAGTTGGAGCGCTGCAAGCGAACACGGAAGAACACACTTATGAAGGCATGGTGAGCTGCTCCCGCTGTGGCGCCAAGCATTCGGCAAAACTCGGCCAGACGGCCACCACTTGTACCCGTACTTGCGTGAACGGCGGTGCGAACTTTTCTTTAGTCCAAGCCGACGCGACCTACCTCCTCGATGGCGACCTGAATCTTCTGAAAAAGGTGGCCGGGCAACGTGCCCGCATCGTCGGCGCACTTCATGGGCAGACGATCAGGATCGCATCTGTCGCGGCCGGGAGTTAGCGGGCGCCTACAAAAGAAACATTATGCTGACTGAAATGAAAAATCGTCCTGCCTATGATTTTCCAACGGCAGTTACTTTTCTATTCGCAGGATTGGGGCTAGGTTGGATCCTGGCATTTCTCTTGTCGCCGCTAGCCGAGAATTCCTCTTTGCGCCGACCATCGTCGCGATCACGTTCGGTCGCCGATGAGGTCTTCTCGCGATAGCTCTTCGTCGATCGCACAATCCCCGAATACCGGAAGAGTCCCAGCGCCGACGCTTACGAACTGGCTCTCATGTCGCTGGAGGTTCCACCTGCTGCTGGAACGTAGCACTTCTGCGTGTAGTCCATCACCATGCGATCGGCATTGAAACGCCAGCCCAGCGTGCGGATCGTGCGCTTCATGCGCTTGATCCAGCCTCGCGGAAGGCCGTCGCGATCACGCTGGTAATAAAGCGGAATGACTTCTTCGCGCAGGGTCCGCATCAGGTCTTCCCCATCGCGGGTATCGTGGACGCTCATATTGGAGTGCGTGCGCCCGGTTCCAATTGCAAATCCGTTCATGCCGTCGTAGGCTTCCGCCCACCATCCGTCCAGCACGGACAGATTCAAGCCGCCGTTCAGGACCACTTTCTGCCCGCTGGTGCCCGAGGCCTCCAGCGGCCGCCGTGGATTGTTCAGCCAGACATCGACGCCCTGCACAAAATGGCGGCCGACGTTGATGTCATAGTCTTCCACAAACACAAACTTGTCGCGGAACTTGGGATCTCGCATCAGTTCAGCAATCTGCTGCAGCACCCGCTTGCCGGGCTCATCGAGCGGATGAGCCTTGCCGGCAAACACGAACTGCACCGGGCGGTTCGGATCGTTCACCATGGAAGCCAGCCGCTCAATATCCGTCAGGATCAGATTGGCCCGCTTGTAGGTGGCGAAGCGGCGGGCGAACCCGATGGTGAGAGCGTCGGGGCTGAGCACGCGCTCCAGGCGCTGCAAGGTCTCCCGCGGCTCTCCGCGATGTTCGGCTTGCGTCACGGCGCGGCGGCGCACAAACTCGATGAGCTGCGACTTCAGGTTGAGGTGCGTCTCCCAGAGTTCTCCGTCGTCCACGTTCTCGATGCCCAGCCAGATCTTGGCTTCACTGCTGCGCTGGTGCCAGTCCGTGCCAAGATGGCGGTCGTAGAGGCGGAACATCTGCGGTGCCAGCCACGACGGCACGTGCACTCCGTTGGTGATGTGCCCGATCGGAACATCGTCCTCAAGTTTGTCCTTGAACAAGCCGGTCCACATGGCGCGCGATACTTCGGCATGCAGCGCCGAAACCGCATTGGCACGCCGCGAGAGCCGCAGCGCGACCACGGTCATGCAAAACAGTTCGTCCGAATTGTTGGGATTCTCGCGCCCCAGCCCCAGCAGACTTTCCTTGGAGAGTCCCAGCGCTTCGCGAAGCGGTCCAATGTGCTCCTCAATGAGTCCGGCATCGAACCGGTCGTGTCCGGCCGGCACCGGAGTGTGTGTGGTGAACACCACCTCGCGGGAGACTCGCGGAACCGCTACATCAAACGTGATGCCTTCGTCCTCCATCCGCATGCGAACCGCTTCCAGCACGGCAAACGCGCTGTGCCCTTCGTTTAGATGAAGCACGCCCGGAGAAATGCCGAGAGCTTTGAGGGCGCGCAGTCCGCCCACGCCCAGCAGCAACTCCTGACGAATGCGGATGCGGAGATCACCGCCGTACAGCCGCGAGGTGAGTTCGCGGTCCTCGGGAGCATTCCCTTCCACATCGGAATCGAGCAGCAGCAGATCGCGGCGTCCTACTTCCACGCGCCAGACTTTGGCCCGAATCCGGCCGCTGCGCGTCTCGATTTCCACCACCACCGGCCTGCCGTCTTTTCCGATCGCGACCTCCATCGCCATTTGGTTGACGTTGGTTTTCAGATATTCTTCCCGCTGCCACCCGCCCAGGTCGAGCCTCTGCCGGAAATATCCCTGGCCATAGAACAATCCAATGCCCACCAGCGGAATATCCAGGTCCGACGCGCTCTTGATGTGATCTCCCGCCAGCACTCCCAGCCCGCCAGAATAGACCGGCAGCGATTCGTGCAAGCCAAACTCCGCCGAGAAATACGCCACCGGATGAGGCCGCAATACGCCAGCGTGCCGAGTACCCCAGGTGCGATCGGCCTCCAGATACTCCAGCATGCGGCGATACGCGTAGTTGACCCGGCTATGCAGCATCAGTTCCGCCGCGCGGGTTTCCAGTTTGGCGAGAGGCATCTCTCCCAGCAGGGCCACCGGATTATGGTTCAGCTCGTTCCAGCGCGCCGGATCCAGATCCAGGAACAGACTGGAAGAGTTGTGGTCCCAGCTCCACCACAGATTACGCGCCAAGGTCCACAACCGTTCCTGCAATGGAGCAATGAATCGATCGAGGGTTCGAGCCTCACTCACCACCGGAGCGACCTGCGTGGCAGCCTCGGTCAGCATCCGGATTTCGTCCTCATTGAACACCCGCGCTTCCTTAGTCTGAACCACCAGAACACCCTGCAGAACTCCGCGATCGATCAGCGGAACTCCCAGGAATGACTGGTAGGCATCTTCGCCAGCATCGCGAAAATACTTGAACCGGGGATGGGTCTTCACCTGATCGACGGAAACCGGCCGCACCAGTTCCGCCACCAGCCCGGTCAACCCTTCATGCACCGCCATTCGCAGGCTGCCGATACATTCCTTGCGCAGTCCGACGGTCGCCGCCAACACCAGATTTGCGCGATCCGGCTCCAGCAGGTAGGCCGAGCACACGTCGGTTCGAAATCTTTTCGCAATCAGGGCGACCACGTTCATCAGCGTTTCCGCCGGCTGTCCGCCCTCGGCCGCGAGGTTCGCAATCTCTTCCATGGTCAGAACGTTCCTGACCTCGCTAGTACTAGTGTGCGCGTCCTGCTTCATGTCTTCCGCCACTTTCTCGTGTCCGTCCAATCTGGTTCGCTCGCCTCCGTCGTGTATTGCACCTGCCAGACTTCGGTTCGCCGGACTACTGCGGGATGCGTCACGGCGAAAGATTCTCCTATTGTAAGGGGTGTGAACGCAATCGTGAGTCGGACTCCGATTTTCCGCGCGGGTTTTCGCGCAGGGATCGCAATATTTCCCGTGTCGGGTTAATGCGGGAAAATCCGGACCTCCGCCCGGGTCCCGGCTTTCGGTGCGCTCTGTACTGCCGTTGCTGCTGGGAAAGCCTCCGATTTCTGAGAAAAATCGCGATTGCGTTGCGGCTCGAATTAAGAGTAGAATCAGCGCCAATCCAGCCCACCAGTGGAAGGCACGCGTCCACTTTTCATTGGAGTTTCGAGCCTGCGAATTCTTAGGAAGACGAAGATTTGAGGTCTTCTGGCAGATTGCGGCTCGACTAACTTAGGGACGATGTTAATGACGGGATATTTTTGCGTACGGCCCGCAAACCTTTTGCATCTCGCGCGACCCATGGAGTCTGCACTATGAACGGTACTGCGCCAAGATTTCTCCGGCTGGCTGTGGGCTTGTCTGGATTAATGATTTTGGGCTGGGGGTTAACCGGTCATGCGGCCAAACCCGCCAGGCATGGAATCGCGTTGCCCACGGACTGGAGTCACAGTCATGTAATCTTCTCCCGGCCCGCCACGGCGGAACAGATCGCTTTGGTGAGCGAAGATCCGCGATATTGGCAACAACGCCATCGCCGGGAAGACTCGGTGATGAGCGTGGAAGGGGCCGATCCGACCCCGGAAATACTCGATGCGGCCAATAGCGGCACCAACGGCGCGTGGTCAGAGGATCTAGGCAACAACGGCGTTCCCGGCGCCGGCAACTATCCCGCCAAGTTCTCGTTTAGCACCACCACCGCCAATTGCAGCACCGATTACGTGGTCTACAGCACGGGCTTGGTTGGCTCTGGAACACAGGCAAGCGTTGTGGCGTTTAATAACCTGTACGCCTCGGGATGCACGGGCACCGTGCCCGCGGTTCATTGGGCCTACGACACTCGTGGTCTGATCCTTACCTCCCCGGTGCTCTCACTCGATGGAACGCAGGTCGCGTTCGTGCAGACTTCAGGTAGCCCTACGGGCCAGGCAGGATTGGTTCTTCTGAAGTGGGCGGCTTCTACCACCGAAAGCGTAGGCTCGCCCCTCGTACTGACAGCCCAAGCCAGCGCAGCGGCGTACCGCACTTGCGTTGCCCCGTGCATGTATGAGGTTTTTCTGCACAACGGGCACGGGGTGGCCGTCGACGACAGAACTTCATCGCCCTTTTACGACTACACTGGCGACATTGCCTGGGTAGGCGACGGGACCGGCTGGCTCCATGAGATTACAGGAGTATTCAAGGGCACGCCGACGGAAGTCGCCGCTGGTGGCTTTCCGGTCCAAGTCAACCCGACTAATCCGAACACGCTTTCCAACCCGGTCTACGACCACGCATCCAAGAATGTGTTCGTGGGCGACGCCGGCGGGTTCTTTTACGCGGTCAATTCCGCCACAGCCGCCGTAACAACATCCGGCCAATTGGATCACGGCGCCGGTCTCGTAGCCAGCCCAATTCTGGATCAGACCAACGGCCTGCTGTACGTGTTCGCCTCGAGCGACGGTACCACAAACTGCCCGCCAGCGACCAAAATTGAGGCCTGTTCTGCCGTCTACATACTCTCCACGACGTTCACCGGCGGCACTCAAGGGACAGAGTTGGCTGTGGGCACCAGCGTAGCTTCTGGCAACACGCCCAATCCCCTGTATCTCGGCGCCTTCGACAGCACGTACTACAACTCGGTCGGTGGAACGGGAAACCTATATGTTTGTGGCGACACGGGACTCAACCCCACTCTGTACCGTGTACCGATTCTTTCTGGAGCTTTCAGCACTTCGGCCGTGGCGGTTGCAGCGCTGACTCCCGCCTCAAAGCATGTTGCGTGCTCTCCCGTGTCCGACTTTTCGAACCCAAACGCCCTTGGGGGCCCGGCGGAGCGTTTGTTCTTTAGCGTGGTACTTAACGGCAACCCGACGGCATGCGCCAACAAGGGCTGCGTCATGAATTTCGTGGATACGCCGTGGCAGCCCTCGACTGCGTACGCTCAGGGTCAGCTGGTCCTGGCCCTCAGGTCGAACAACACGCTCTGGATGAATGTGGCCATTGTTGGTGGCACCACCGGAGCGACTGCTCCCACCTGGACCAATGCGGCGGGTACGATTATTCCCGGCGATGGCACCGTCACCTGGCTGAACCAAGGGGCTCCTTCGGTCGTGCCACTGGCAGCTTGGGCAAAGACTCATCTCTACGCCTTACATGCCAAAATTCTCGACAGTAACGGCAACGTCGAAATCGCGACCGTAGCGGGAACTTCAGGCGGTGCCGCTCCCGCTTTCAGCGCAACTGCCGGCGGCCTAACGCCCTTGGACGGCACGGTGACTTGGATCAACGCTGGCGCCTGGCCCAATGCCGCTGTCGCTTCGGCGTCGGGAGCAGGCGGAGTTATCATCGACAACTTGAACGCTCTTACCGGAGCTTCTCAGGTATACTTTTTCACTCTGGCAAATCAGGCTTGCACGACAGCACCCACCGGCACGGGTGCTTGCGCGATGCAGGCCTCCCAGTCGACACTGAAATAAGCGGGGTCCCTTTTATGGCTATGAACAATTCCTCCTCCGATGAACCGCGTAGGCCGGCAACCAACAAGAAACCGTACGAAAAGCCATCCTTCCGCTACGAGAAGGTATTCGTAACCACCGCGCTTTCCTGCGGGAAGATCGGCGGCACACAGGGCACCTGTACGAGCAGCAAGGTGTCATGAACTCCTCTGCACCGTTCGTGGACCACGCGCACGCTCTCAAGTGCGACCTGGCGGGCGAGGTGTTACGCTCGTCCGGCACGCTGCGTTTGCAGGTCACGGGATGGAGCATGTTGCCCACGGTAATGCCCGGAGACACGCTGGTGATTGAGCGAATTTCTTTCGATGCCGCTGCCGAGGGGGATATCGTTCTGTTCGGCCGCGACCGCCGCCTCTTTGCTCATCGCGTAGTGGCCAGGCGAAAACCCCAAGACGCAGCAATTATGACTCGCGGAGATGCCATGCCCGCCCCCGACGCGCCCGTACCTGAGAGCGACCTGCTAGGGAGGGTTTCTTTCATTCTGAGGAACGGAAAGTGTATCGAGCCAAGCCGGACCCCGCGCTTTTCCGAACGCGCCGTCGCGGCCGTGGCCCGGCGCTCTGACTTCGCCGCCCGTATCGTCGTCGGCCTGCACGGTCTCCGCCAAAGTTCGTTTGCTCAAACTTCAGTGTTTCAAACGCAGTAAAATTCGAGTCTTGCCTTGCCAGAGCTAGCCACCGAAGTCGAACGTCTCAGCCTCATCATCAAAATTGGGGGCATGCCCGTGCGCGTGAATACGACCGATCCTGATTTCCTCGCAATGTTGCGGGACCGCTATGCCGGCTTTGTCGCCGCCCCTGAATACGCCGAGATCGAATTCGATATCGACCTCAGCCCGGCGCGCTTTCCCGAACCCGATGCCGACGTCCGTGTGACCCAGCAGCACGGGCGCTGGACCTTCGAGCGCGGAGATTTCCGCGCCGAGTGGGAACCAGCGTCCCGCACCGGTTGGATTCGCCAGACCGCCAATCCCTATTCCATCGACGCCGTGCTGCGCATCGTGCACACCCTCGTGCTGGCCCGCCAGGGAGGCTTCCTGCTGCACTCCGCCAGCGCCATCCGCAACGGCAAGGCGTTTTTGTTCGCCGGCGTTTCCGAAGCCGGCAAGACCACAATTTCCCGCCTGGCTCCGCCAGACGCCACGCTCCTGACCGACGAAATTTCCTACGTTCGTAAACAGGACTCCGGCTACATCGCCTACGGCACTCCGTTTACCGGTGAGTTAGCGAAACTGGGTGAGAATGTTTCCGCCCCCATTGCCGCACTCTACCTCCTCGCCAAAGGCAAGGAGAATCGCATCGACCCCATCCCGCCCGCCGAAGCGGCTCGATCTCTGCTTGCTAATCTTCTGTTTTTCGCCGAGGATGAAGAACTGGTGCAATCCACTTTTCATTCCGCCTTCGAGTTCGTGAGCCGGGTCCCGGTGTCCCGCCTTACTTTTGTGCCCGATGCCCGGGTCTGGGAGTTGATCCGATGAGCAAGCTTTATATGGCACGCAATCCGCGAGTCGCGGCCCGCAGTCTCGACGGCGAAATGATGATTATGTCCGGCCGCGATTCCACCCTGTTCACTTTGAACAAAACCGCCACCATCCTCTGGCAGGCCGCGGACGGCGCGACTCCTCTCGATGAAATTGTCGAGCATCGCATCTGCCCTGAGTTCGAAGTCGAACCCGCCGAGGCCCTGCACGATGCCGAAACCCTCGCCCGCGAACTGGCCAGTCACGAGATTTTGCAAATTTCCGACGAACCCATTGCCTTAGCCAATTCTTCCTCAGGAGTTTCTCGATGAGCGGACTGATGGAACAGATGTCCGCGAAAGCGCTCAAGCTGAACATCCCGCTCAGCGTCCAGCTCGACTTGACCTATCGCTGCAACGAGCGCTGCGTCCACTGCTATCTCGATCACGACGATCACGGCGAGATGACGACCGCGGAAATCAAGCACCTACTAGATGAGATGGCTGACGCAGGTGTCTTCATCCTCACCCTAAGTGGCGGCGAAATTTTTCTGCGCAAAGATTTCTTCGAACTTCTCGAACACGCCCGCCGTCTCATGTTCTGCGTGAAGCTCAAGACCAACGCGGTTCTCATCCGCGAGCGTCAGGCCGCCCGGCTCCGCGATCTCGGCGTCGAGTCCATCCAGATCAGCATCTACTCGCACCGCCCCGAAGTTCACGACGCCATCACCCTGATTCCCGGCTCGCTCAAACGCTCGGTCGATGCCATCCGCTTTCTCAAGGCTCAGGGCCTGAAGGTCATCATTGCCAATGTTCTGATGACTCAGAATATGCACGACTACCCCGGAGTTCGCGACCTGGCGGCGGAACTGGGCGTCGAATGCACGCTCGATCCAACCATCACACCCATGATGGACGGCAACCGCTCCGTCCTCGACCTGGGCGTCGACCAAACCGGCCTGCGGCAGGTTTTCCGCGATACTGCCCTGGTCGGCGATGTAGAAGAATTTTGCGCGATTCCGGCCCAACCCGGCGAAGATGACCTGGACGCTACTCCCTGCAGCGCCGGACACACCGCCTGCTATGTTTCGCCCTACGGCGAAGTTTTTCCCTGCGTCCAATTCCCGCTTCCCACCGGAAACGTGCGCCAGCAGCGCTTTGTCGACATCTGGCGCCACTCCGATCAAATGAACGACGTGCGTTCAATCCGCGTGAAGGATCTGACGACTTGTCCCTCATGCACTCACATTTCCAACTGCACGCGGTGTCCCGGACTCGCCTACCTCGAAGGCAACATGCGCGGCCCCTCGTCGCAGGATTGCGGGAAATCTTTCGCCCGGACCGGAGTTCCCTCCGCCAACATGCTGGCCAAGCAGCGCGCTGGATTGAACCCGCTGCAGGGCAATTCTGGCAGTTTGAATCTGGTGCAAATTCGAGCGCTCCCGAGTTTGTCCGGCGCAACTGTGTGATCTGGATTCGCTTCCGCTGCAATCGAAAACGATCCTACCGAAGGCTGCCCGACTGAGACCATGCCCGGCACCAGCCCCACTCTCGAACCCGAGTGGTTGTTACTGCTAACCGCCTGCTCCGAAATTCCTCGCCAGGAAAAGATAGATCGCATCCGTCTGCAGTCCCGCCAAGCCATTCGCTGGAAACTTCTCTTCGACCTCGCCGAGCGCCATGGCGTTCAACCCCTTCTATACCGTACTCTCGCTGATGCGCAGGACGGAATTGACGACGTCGTTCCTCCTGCCGAGATGTCCCAGCTTCGGCAGAGCAATCAGAACAACCTGCATAAAGCCTTACTGCTTTCGCGCGAGTTGATTCGAATCGTCGATCACATGGCTTCTCTCGGCATCGAAGTCATGCCCTACAAAGGCCTGGCGCTGGCGGAAGCAATTTATGGAGACATCGCGCTGCGCCAGTCAGGTGACATCGATCTGCTCATCCATCCCCAAGACCTGCCGCGCGTCCGCGACGCCGCCCGCGAACTCGGCTTCACACCCCACCTGTCTCTTTCCAAAGTAGAAGAGAACGCCTATCTGAATTCCGGATACGAGTACGCCTTCGATGGTGCTGCCGGCCCCAACCTTCTCGAAGTGCAGTGGGCGATCCAGCCTCGCTTCTACTCCATCGATTTCGATATGCCCGCCCTGTTCCAGCGTGCAGTCACAGTCACGGTCGCTGGCCACCCCGTGAAGACGCCTTCACCCGAGGACTTATTTCTGGTCCTGTCCGCGCACGCCGCCAAACACGTCTGGGGACGCCTCATCTGGCTCTGCGACATCGCACGCCTGATGAGCCTCTCTACTCTGAACTGGAATTGGATTGGATCGCAAGCTGAAGCTCTTGGGATTGCGCGCATCATCGGCGTCACCATGCTCCTAGCGAATCGCCTGTTGGATGTGGCCATCCCACCCGCAGCACAGGCAAGTCTTCCCGAAGATGTTGATGTTCCAGCGCTGGTGGATGAGATTCAAACTCACATTGCCAGCGAATCCTTATACAACGTAGAATCCCTGGCCTACTTCCGCCTCATGATGCGTCTGCGAGAGCGGCCCGCCGATCGCCTGCGCTTCCTGCGCCGCCTCATCTTCACTCCCGGCCCTGGCGAGTGGCAGGCCGTCCGCCTGCCCGCACCGCTGTTCTCGCTGTATCCGTTGGTCCGCCTGTCTCGCCTGGCCGCGAGATTAGTTCGCATATAAATCGGGATTTTCAAGCCGCAGCTGAAAAGCGCTAGAGCCTCTGTTCTGTCGCCGCCTTCCACTCCCTCAAATACAGCCCATAAATCGCCGCGCATCCAATCAACGGCACCGCCAGCCCCGCCTTCAGGCTGTTGAAATGATTTGACGAAACTCCCACTATCCACGGCAACAGTCCTCCGCCAATGTTCGACATAAAGAACATGAGTGACCCAATCCGCGATGACGCTGCCCCAAACTCCCTCGACAACAGCGAAATCGTAATCGGATACACGCAAGAAAGCCCCAACCCCGCAAAGCAGGCACTCGCCACCACACCACGCAAGCCATGGGATAACAACAGGCCCGCCATGCCCGCGCAGGCCACCAGCACTCCGGCCTGCGCCAGTCGAATTTCGTCGATCGCTCGGAGCAGCAGTGGCGCCACCCATCTCCCCAACATCAGCGCGGCATGAAAGAACGAAGGAGTCATCAGCGCCAGAGCGGGGGTCAGCTTCAGGCTCTTGGCATACGATGCAACCCATCCTCCAAAGCTGTTCTCGACCCCAACATACATAAAAAACAGGGCCGCCAAAACCCACAAAGTGCCAAGCCTCCACGGAATTTTCATCCCTCCGCCAGCATCCCTGGACACAGACGGCTCCACAATTGATGCCGGCATCGCCGCGATCCCAATCGCCACCAAGACCCCAAACCCAGCCACTGCCGCCATCAGGAGCGGAACGAAATGGTTCTTGACCGCCGCTGCCACCAGAATGGGGCACGAGACCGCGCCCGCGCTCCAGC
>Ga0210400_10003212_pt1 | contig 14587 bp, 12 predicted proteins | sample IncBWH26MmetaG_FD_155456 | JGI IMG/M metagenome (GOLD analysis project Ga0210400, IMG submission 155456) | Forest soil microbial communities from Barre Woods Harvard Forest LTER site, Petersham, Massachusetts, United States - Inc-BW-H-26-M | ecosystem: Environmental > Terrestrial > Soil >... | reverse complement strand
TCTCAGCCTCCGCAAGAGGCAACGGGCTCCCCGGCCTGCCGGGGAGCCCGCTTTTTTGGGCAAGTTGTTACTTTTACAAAATCATAGGGGGGGTGCAGTTTCTTCATCCAGCCTCTAAGGTCCAAGCTCTAACCCCTGTATTTGCCACACATCCGAAAGGGGAGGGGGTAAGAGGATATTTTGTTAACCATCCTATCGGAGGGGATCAGATGTCGCGCCTGCTCCGACTGGGTCAGGCAGAACCTCGCAGACGACCGGAGGTCCCGGTCTTGCCGGAAGAGCACTTTCTTAAACAAAAAACTGAAAATTAAGAACTGAAAACTCTTCTCACGCCGGAACCGCCCCGCCCACCGTCGTATTCGGCGGCAGCGGCGGAGAGTACGGCGCAGACGGCACGCTCGGCGCAATCACCGGCTGGAACCGCCGGTAAACCACCAGGGCAATCGCGCCGATTCCCCAGAACGCCGCGCCATACTTAAACACCCAGCCCACGTGCGGGATGATCGTGAACAGCCGCACGATGACGACTCCCACGGCCATCCGCCCGATCAGTGGCCAAAGTTCGCTCGTGCGCCCCATCAGCCATTGCCCAACAACTGCTCCGATGATCACCGCCCCGAAATATAAGGACCCATACCAAAGAGACAGCGTCGCCAGGCCGACAAACAATCCCACGACCGTGACGCACGCAATGCACGCCGCAATCGGCAGCCCGAATCCGACCAGCACGCCGAGCCCCGCCGAGGCACCGTAATGCACCGCCGCCTTCACGGCATCCGCCGAAAACTTCGGCATCAAGGCGAACAGCACCAGTCCGAACAAGACGTACGCCGCCGTCCAAATCACCTGCCAGATGTAGTAGTGCACGTTGCGGTAATCTTCCCGGTGCTTCGGCTTTTCGTAATGAACCGGTGAAGCCAGCTTGGCCCCGGAGGAAACTTGCGGCGCATTGTCACTGGTAAAATCAATTGGGCCGCCGACCCGCGCCGACGAATCAATAATCAACTCCCCGCTCCGGATCTTTGCCGATCCCTGAATATCGCCGGTGATAGTGACCTGCCCGCCCAAGGCCAGTACATCCCGGCCCACGTGCCCATCAATGGTTTCATGTCCGGCAAATGAGGTGACGCTCCCTCCGATTTTGGTATCCCGGTCAATATTGATGTCGCCGCCGGCCACCATCACGTTGCGGCCAATCTTTCCTTTCAGCAGCAGGTTTCCCGCGTAACATCGAACACTTCCATCCACCTGGCCGGTAACGCGCAAGTTTCCCGAAGACGAAAGCACGTCCCCTAGAACATGGCCGGAAATTTCGATGTCACCGCCCGCCACCACCAAATCACCTTCGACGGTGCCTTCCACCCGGATTCGTCCGCCGGCGGCGTAGAGGTCGCCGTGGATCACCTCGTCTTTCGCGATCGTCAATCGTTCCTCGTGGCGGATCTCCGTTGCCGAAGCCCCCTGCGGCATCGCCAGCACCGTGCACAACCCCGCGAAGACCAGCGCCAGCGCCGAACCGCGCCGGATTCGCCGCCGGAAGAACATTGCTGCCAATCCCCCCAGCGTCACCATCGCCAGCACTTCGAGGAGCGTGATCATGGATTGCCATCCTTTCCACATGGTGCCCTGAAAAATCAGCAGCCCTAGCAGGTTCGTGCCCCCGAATCCCGCCGTTTCCAGTTGCTTCAGCCAGAGCTCGATATACTCCGTATAAAACGCGTACACGCCCGTCGCTGCCAGTCCAAAAGCCACTCCCCAAATCCATTGCATCGACTTGCGCGCGCGTTCCTGAAATTGCACCAGCCGCGAGGGTAGCGGTTCGTCTTCTTCCAGCATCGCGCGCGTCAGCAGCCGCGATTCCCGTTCCATGGCGCGGAGCAGCGTGCGGCAGGAGTCGCATTCCTGCGTATGCGCGGAAATTTCCAGCGCGCGCGCGCGATCCAGTTGCCGCTCGATGTAGAGCAGGAGCGTCATTTCGTCCAGATGCTTCATCTTCTCTTCCGGCGTGTTGCTCATGAAGTCCCTCCCGCCGCCAGCGCCGCGTTGCCTTCCAGCGCTTGCCGCAGTTCGTGCCGGGCACGCAGCAGCACCACGCCCACAAAGGCGCGCCGCACTCCCAGCGCATCCGCAATTTCGTCGTAGCTCATGTCCGAGTAATAGCGCATCACCAGGGCCATCCGTGCTCGCCCGCCCAGTTTGTCCAGCGCTTTGCGCACTTCTGCGCTGGTGCGCTGCTCGATCAGCCGCTCCAGCTGGCCGGGGTCCGGATGCTCCAGCGGCACGTTTTCCAAATCGTCCGTTTCCTTGTCTTGACGGATCTTGCGCCGGCGCAGCATATCCCAGCAGTGATTCGCGGCCACCTTGTAGAGCCAAGCGGAGAACGAGCGCGTCGCGTCGTACTGCACCAGCTTGGCCTTCAGTTTCATGAATATTTCCATGGTGGCGTCTTCGGCATCTTCCCGCGTCGGCAAGGCACGCCTGCAGAACCGGAATATCGCGGGCGCGTAATCCCGGTAAAGCTCACCCCAAGCCTCGGCGTCGCCCGCCCTGGCACGGGCAATCGCCTCCGTCGGTTCGGTTATTCCCGGCGCGTTCATCCGGCCTGGTCTCGACGTTCCCATAGACTAGTACGCGCGGGGACCTGCAAATATTACACATTGCAAATTCCGCCCCACCGCCGCCCGCACTCCTAAACTGTTTATATTCTGGCCCTTAGGCCTCCAGTTCAGCACTGTGAGGCTGAAATCTTGGCCCTCGCTGCCTATTCCAGCAATATTGACGCGGAGTCATGGCTCCTAGTGATCCTGCCCACTACCCGTGGCCCAGGCCCCTTTTTTTCCTAAGCGAACACGAAGAGTCAGCGGCGACGCCTCAGTGCTCAGGCGCATAGAAATAATAATCGGCCGAGTAGGAGCTCCTCGACTCTTTGCCGTTCGCGGACGCTTCGCACGTATTTGCACTCGGTGGCAGGCCACCCTCGGTATGGATTCGCTGGATGCTCGTGACACGGCTGAGAATCCCTTCTCCGCTGTGACCTGTAGCACTCAGCAACAACCACTGGATTGCCTCCGGCTTTGGCGCGTCCTGCTTGGCGATTACTTTGCCTTTCACTTCGCTTCCGTCGACATGCTTCCAGGTTGGCCCTGCAAAATGATGCGCAATCTTCTTCCCTGTCGCGTCTGCCAGATCCGCTTCTGGAGCTTTGAACACCCAGGCAAACTTTTGGTCTGCTCCGGCTTGGCAAACATAGATTTGCACTCCGGTTGCGTGCGCCAAGAAAATCATTTCCTCGCCCGCCGGCGCTTTCAAACTTTCCGGCACTTCCGGCCGCGCTGGTCCTTGACCCTGCGCGGCAAGCAACATTCCGATCGCACCTGCCACCTGCATTAGCCTGTTCATCTTTACCCCCTCCGGCCTGTATACCATACCGCGCAACGGCTTTGCCTGTAAGAGGAGAGTGGTCCAACGCTGCGTGGCGCGAGACGAGAGGGGAATCCGGAGGGCAGGTTAGCTAGCGCCGATGCGATTGATTTCTTTTTGGATGACCAGTTTGTCCAGACTGGAAAGAGGGAGACTGAGGAACAGGCTGATCCGTCGTTCGAGAATCAGATAGGCATCACGAAAAGCACGTTCGATTTGCTCGGACGAACCTTTAGCCAGCGCGGGATCGGGAACGCCCCAATGCGCGGTCATGGGCTGCCCGGGCCAAACGGGACACGTTTCCTGGGCGGCGTTGTCGCAAACGGGGAAGACAAAATTCATCTTCGGCGCGGCAGGCTTTGCAAACTCTTCCCAATTCTTGCTGCGTAAGTCTGCGGTGGGAAAGTGCGCCAGTTCAATCAACTTCAGAGCCTCGGGACGCACAACTCCCGACGGGTGACTTCCCGCACTGTAAGCTGTGAAAAGAGGTCTGCCCTTTGCGTTTAAAATTGCTTCGGCCATGATGGAACGAGCCGAATTTCCCGTGCACAGGAATAGAACGTTGTAGTGCGTTTGCATCCCCGTCATGTTCTAACCGAAAAGTTCGGATCTCTGCCTTCAGTTGCAGCACGACGGAGCGCAACAAGCTTCTGTCGTCTTCGCGGACTTTGATTTCGTCGCCCGCACGAAGGCGCTCATGAATTTTCCATCGACTTGCGGCGCAAGCGCATTCACATCGAGTCCCTTTTCGGAGAGAAACTCGCGCGCGTCCGCAACCCGGTAAATTCGCGTCGGCTCGATTTCGACCTGCTCGAATCCTGCGGACACCAGCTTGTCGCGATATTCGCTTTCCTCCAGTGCTCCCGCCACGCAACCCACCCAGAGAAGTATGTTTTGGCGGATTTGTGCATCCACTTCGCCGCGGGTGACGACGTCGGAAACGGCCAGCCGTCCGCCCGGCTTCAGCACGCGAAAAGCCTCTCGTAATACGCGGTCTTTGTCGGCAGAAAGGTTGATCACGCAATTCGAGATGATTACATCCACTGAATTGTCAGGCAGCGGAATATGCTCGATCTCCCCTTTTAAGAACTCCACGTTGTCAGCTCCAGCCTTGCGCTTGTTCTCGTTCGCTAGTGCCAGCATCTCATCCGTCATATCCAGGCCGTACGCCTTGCCTGCCGGCCCAACCCGTCTGGCGGAAAGCAAGACGTCGATGCCGCCGCCCGAGCCCAGATCGAGAACAATTTCTCCGGGATTTAATTTGGCGAGGGCCGTGGGGTTTCCACAACCGAGCGAAGCTTGCAGCGCTGCTCCGGGAACTTGTTGCATCTGCGCGGCGTCGTAGAGATTGGAAGTGATCGGATCGCAACTCGTCCCGCTTGCGTCCGCTGTTCCGCAACAACTCCCGCTCTTCCCCCGCAGCGCGGCCTGCCCGTACTTTTCCTTAACAATTTCCTTGATGTTCGCGCCGTCCATGCCGCCCTCCGAGTGCCTTTCCATTTTCCAATTTCGAATTTCTACTTTCGATTTTCCGGCTCGCACTACCCGCACACTTCCACGATATCCTGCGGCCTTAGCGCTTTGTTCCGCGTGCAGCATTCCGAATAGAGAAACTGCAGCAGCTCCTGGAGCGCTTCCGTATTCGCTGTATACCGCAAAAAAGTGCTCTCGCGCTGCACAAGCACCAACCCTTCATTCTTCAATTTGTCCAAATGATGCGACAGTGTCGAATTCGGAATCTCCAGCTGCCCCTGGATGTCCCCGACCACCAGCCCTTCCGGATGCGCCGACAAGAGCAATTGCATAATCCGCAGCCGCGGTTCCGTTCCCATCGCCGAGAACATGTCCGCATACTTCGCCACTGGCTCCGCCCGCTTCTTGTTGGTAATGCTTTCCATATTTCGATATTTGCAGAAATATGGATGGCTGTCAACCCTAATTTTGCTCCTTGACTTTTCTCTTATCTGTGCTATACTTTACGCTATAGGTAACTACGTTTCGAGTGCGGGAGCTTGCTCCCGCTTTTCTTTTTTGGGGCTGGCTGTTCGGCTTATGCTTCGCTGGATCGGCCAAGAACATCTCCTTCAAAATCAGGTGCTTATGAAATGCAAATTTGTAAGTCCTTTAGTTTGATATCGATACGAAATGCCGGGGGTGTACCCAGGGTGTACCTCCTCTACCCGCGCAACGCGGAATGCGCTACATTGCAATATTGCCCAACACGCCGCAGCGCCCACCGTGGCCCCGGCCCAGGAACTTATGCCCGATCTTCTCCCATCGCTCGTCATTGTGGGCCGGCCCAACGTGGGCAAGTCCACGCTCTTCAATCGATTGACCGGCACGCGCCGTTCCATCGTCACCAATGAGCCGGGCATCACCCGCGACCGGATTTACGGCAAGGCGGAGTGGCGCGGCCGGGCGCTGGAAGTCGTCGATACTGGCGGCATCGTCCCGGACGATAAGGCGCTGATCCCGCAGGAAATCCTGCGCCAGGCGCATGTGGCGATCAAGAAAGCGGCGTTGCTGGTTCTCGTCGTGGACAGCCAGGCCGGCCTTACGCCCCTCGACGAAGAATTGGCGCGGCTCCTGCGCACCACCGGCAAACCCTTTGTGATCGCCGTCAACAAAGTGGACGCCGTTTCGCAAGAATCCGACGCCGGCGTCTTCCATCGCATCGGCGTTCCCATCTTCCCGATTGCCGCCGAGCACGGCACCGGCGTGGACGATCTCCTCGATGCCGCGCTCGCGCAGGTCAGCGTCGTCGCATCGGTCGAAGAAGAAAAACAACCCGACGTCATCGAAGTCGCCATCATCGGCCGGCCCAACGTCGGCAAATCCACGCTGCTGAACCGCATGGTCGGCGAAGAGCGCTCCATTGTCTCGCCCATTCCCGGCACCACCATGGACAACGTGGACACGGAAATCACGCGCGAGGGCCGCGACTATCGCTTCGTGGATACCGCGGGAATTCGCCGCAAGGGCAAAACCACGCTGGTCGCGGAAAAACTCAGCGTGGTGATGGCCCGCCGCGGCCTGGAGCGCTGCGATGTGGCGCTCCTCGTCGTCGACGGCGAACAAGGCGTGACCCAAGGCGACGCGCAAATCGCCAGCTACGCCGAAGAGTCCGGCCGCTCCGTCGTCATCGTCATCAACAAGTGGGATCTGGCCGTCGTTGCGGCGCGCGATGCCGCGTCACGCGATGCGGCCACCGCGAAAGGCAAATCCAAGCGCGCTCCCGGCGAACGCCACAAACCGGAAAACTTCGATTCCGGCCGGTTAATGTTTGATTACGAAAAAATGATCCGCGCCAAATTGAAATTCCTGAGCTACGCGCCGATCGTCTTTCTCTCCGCGAAATCCGGCGAGCGCGCCGAAAAACTCTATCCGCTCATCAATCAATGCTGGGAGGCGCGCCGCCGCCGCATCGCCACGCCGGCCCTGAACAACTGGCTCAAGGAAGAAGTCGACCTGCAGCGCGGCACCACGCCGAAGGCCCGCCCGGTGCGCATTTACTACATCACGCAGGCGAAAATCGCGCCGCCCACGTTCCTCATCTTCACCAACCAGAAAGCGCCGCTGCACTTCAGCTATCAGCGCTTTCTCGAAAACGAGCTTCGCGCCAAGTACGATTTCGTCGGCACGCCGGTCCGCTTCATCCAGCGCCTCCGCAAGCGCGAGAAGAGAACCTCCGGCGGCGACACTGACCGTGACTAATGAACGCCTCCCTCTACATCAATCGCCCGCAAACTGCTACGATAGCGGCGTCCCTTCCGGCAGGAACGCAAAATGCCAAGCATCGGCACAGCCGCGCAAGTCGCCACGGAGAAAAAACTCTACCGCATCGGCGAAGTCAGCCGCCTGGCGGACTTGAAACCGTTCGTCCTTCGCTATTGGGAAACCGAATTCCCCATGCTCGAGCCGGTCAAGAGTTCCAGCGGCCATCGCCTCTACCGCCAGGACGATGTGGATATGGTCTTCCGCATCAAGCGGCTGCTCTACGACGAGGGATTCACCATCGCGGGCGCGCGGCGGCATCTCCGCGAGCACGATGGCGCCGTTGAAACGGAGAGCCGAGGCGCCAATCACCCCGCGGAAGGTGCTGGGCAGCTTCTGAGCCGCAAAATGCTGCTGGATTTGCGCGATACGCTGCGCGCTTTCTTGACGCTGCTCGAACGGCGATGATAGCCTTGAAGTTGCAGTTGCTACCTCGATTCGGCCCCTTGATTCTTGCCGCGTCGTTGTCAGCTCACCGGTCGGGACGTAGCGCAGCCTGGTAGCGCGCACGCTTGGGGTGCGTGAGGTCGCGAGTTCAAATCTCGCCGTCCCGACCATTTCTTCGGCCCACCTCTCGCGTTCTAATTTGGATGAGCACATACGCCATTGATCTAAATGAGAGGGTGAAATATTTTGCCTGCCCTCATTGCGGCGAACGGTCAGTGACGGTTTTGGGGCTCCATTTCAAAGGACTCGGCAGTTTAGGCGATCTATTATGCGAACCTGATGACTGGACACGAAGAAGCTTCCGCGCGCCTCACAATTAGCTTCGGAGGTTGGGAAACAGACAACACTGAACGCTGCTGGTGGATTTTGATTGAGGCCAGACCTACAGTTGATAGTTACGAGATGATGGTAAGGGAGCCAGAAGAGTCGCTGTATTTTGGAGAGAAATTGCTAGGACGCGGAGTAAGCCGCAATGAAGCGCTCGCAAGCGAGCACAGAGACGAGTTCTTTGCGGTGGCAGACTGCATCGCGTTTAATGATCCGGCTGTGAAATCGTACCTGTCAGGGAAAGCGGTCAACCTCGACGGCCGACAGAGCACTGTCTGATATGACGCATATATTGCTGACTAACGACGATGGGTATCAGGCAGAGGGGCTGCGGGCACTGGCGGCAGCGCTGGAAGGATTTGCCACGGTGAGTATTGTGGCGCCGAGCCGGGAACAGAGCGGGGCGGCGCAGTCGTTGACGCTGCGGCAGCCGATCGTTTGCAACCGAATCGCGGATCGGGAGTGGGCCATCGACGGGACGCCGGCGGATTGCGTGATCGTGGCGCTGCACAAACTTTTGCCGGAAAAGCCGGACATGGTGATTTCCGGAATCAACCACGGGGCGAATCTCGGGGAAAATGTCTATTACTCGGGTACCGTGGGCGCGGCACGCGAAGGCGCGCTGCATCATATTTCATCCATGGCAATGTCGCTGTGCTCGAAAAAAACGGAAGTGCAATTTGAAAATTCGGCGCGGGTGGCGCGGGCCGCCGCGGAACTCATTCTCAAAGAAGGATTGCCGGATCAAGTATTGCTCAACGTAAATGTGCCGGAGCCGTGGAACGGCGCCGTGAAATTCACGCGGCAATCGCAAAAGATTACACGCAACCAGCTCACCGAAGGAAAAGATCCGCGCGGGCGCAGTTATTTTTGGCTCTTCGAGCAGAGAATCGACAAGGACGTGGAGCCGGACACGGACTACGCGGCGATTTTTTCCGGCGCCGTCTCCATCACTCCGCTGCACCTCGACCCCACGCATGCAGAATCGCTCAATCACCTCTCGCACTGGGCCAAGCCGATCGAAGCCGCGTTTGGCCGCTAGCGATTTGGAGTGCGGGAGCTTGCTCCCGCTTTTCTTTCCGCCAAGGGGCACGTTATTCCCGCATTTTTCTCGCACGAGGAGAAATACAGTGCACGCGCAACCAATTCACCAAGACCGGAGGAAAAGCGGCGGCAAGCCGCCGCACTCCAAAGCTAGTTGGCTTTGGCCGCGGACGGAGCGATGAGCGGGACGTTGTTTTTTTGCATGGTGTCGTTGAACGCGGGAACATCTTTCGCAAGGACGTCGCGCCACTTGGCTAGCTGCGTTTCAAGCTGCTGATCGAGTTCGGCGTAAACGCCGAGCTCGGCTTCGGTGGGCTGGGCGTCGGCGCTGTCGACGGCATTTTGCAGATAGCCTAATTTGCTGTTGAGCTTTGTCGGGTAGTTGAGTTCGTCCTCGCTGGCCTTTGAGTTTACTTGGATGAGTTCTTCCTCGATGGCGCTGATTTTCTTGCGCAGATCGGCGGAAGCCGTGAGTATCGGCTTTGCCGGTTCGTTTGCACCGAGGCGCTTTTCGAGCGCTTGCAACTGGCTGCGCAGGTCACGGATGGCCAAGATGGCCTTGTTCATTTCGTCCTGGCGGTCGCACATTTTGAGCAGCAGATCGAACTGCTTGCGCACGTCTTCGGCCGAAGTTTTGACGCGAGGATCCATGATCACGCCGAGAGGGGCAGTGAAATTTTTCGCTCCGACGGTCAAGCGCACTTGATAGTTGCCGGGAAGAACGAGCGGGCCGCTGGGTTCGCCTTCGTCATATACTGCGGCGGGAATCTTCTTGGGAGATTCGTACCGCAAATCCCAGGTGAATTGATTCAATCCAGCCTTCGCGGGGATGTGCTCCTCTGCTTCATCTCTTTCCCACTCGTCGGAGCCACCTTCTTTTTTCTTTTCTTCGCTGGTGAAAGCGCGGATGACTTTGCCCTGGGCATCCAGTAACTCCAGCTTGATCGGATCTTTGGGCTCTTCCTTCAAATAGTAGTAGAGCGCCGCGCCGTCGGGCGGATTTTCTCCGATGGCGTAGCGGCGGCGTCTGGTATGGCCCATCCGGGTGCGAATTGCGGCACGAGACGTGAACAGATGCGCGTCTTCGCCGGCGATCGAGGCGTTCGCCTGGCGCAGCGGGCTGATGTCATCGAGCACCCAGAACGAGCGGCCATGAGTGGCAACGACCAGATCGTCACCGTGGATGAGGAGGTCGTGGACCGGAGTTGTCGGCAGATTGAGCTGCAGCGCTTGCCAGTGCAAGCCGTCATCGAAGGAAACCCACGCGCCCGTTTCGGTTCCAGCGTAGAGAAGGCCTTTGCGCTTGGGATCTTCGCGAACGGCATGAACATAGGAACCATCGGGGAGGCCGGTGGTGATCGCCGACCAGGTCTTGCCGAAATCAGTGGTCTTGAAAATGTAGGGCTTGAAATCATCAAGCTTGTGGGCGTCGATGGCGGCGTAGGCCGTGCCCGCCTCGAACGGCGATGGTTCGATCAAGCTGATCATGGCCCATTCGGGAAAGCCTTTCGGAGTGACGTTAGTCCAATTTTTTCCATCGTCGCGTGTGAGTTGGATCAAGCCATCGTCGGTGCCGACCCAGATCAAACCTTTTTGTTTAGGGGATTCCGCGACGGTAAAGATCAAATCGTAGAACTCGATGCTGGCCTGGTCTTTGGTGATGGGGCCGCCGGAGTCCTGCTGCTTCGATTTGTCGTTGCGCGTGAGGTCGGGGCTGATGGTTTCCCAGGAATGGCCGCCGTCTTTTGAACGGAAGAGGAACTGAGAAGAGTGATAGAGAATGTTGGGATCGTGCGGAGAAAAAACGATAGGCATCGTCCAGGTGTAGCGGTACTTCTGCACGGAAGCGTTGTAGCCATCGGGATCGAGCGGCCATTGCTGGATGTTTTGCACCTGGTTGGTCCGGCGGTCGAGCCTGGTGATGTAGCCGAAGTAGGAGCCGGCATAAACGATGTGCGAATCGCGCGGGTCGACGGCAACGTAGCCGCTCTCGCCTCCGCCCACGGCATCCCAGTCGCCGCGGTCGATGTAGCCACGGTCGCTGGCGGTGGCGATGCCGACGGAGGAGTTGTCCTGCTGCGTGCCATAGACGCGGTATGGGAAATCGTTGTCGGCGGTCACATGGTAGAACTGCGCTGTGGGCTGATTGTTCTGCGTGGACCAATTCTTGCCGCCGTCGATGGAAATGGTCGCGCCGCCGTCATTGCCGTTGATGATGCGATTGGGATTGTTGGGATCGATCCAGAGACCGTGATGGTCGCCGTGGGGCGCGTTGAGGCGTTCGAATGCCTTGCCGCCGTCGTTCGAACGGAACAGGCCGGTGTTGGCGATGTAGACCTTGTTCGAATCCTTGGGGTCGGCCCAAACGTGGGTGAAATACCAGGCCCGCTGACGAAAACGATGATCGTCGTTGATCAAGGCCCAATTGGTGCCACCGTCATCGCTGCGGTAGAGGCCGCCTTTCTTCGCTTCGATCAGCGCGTAGACGACATTCGAATCGGCGCCGGAAACGGCCACGCCGATGCGGCCGAGCGGGCCCTCGGGCATGCCGTTGCCCTCGACGCGCTTCCAGGTCGTGCCGTCGTCGTTCGAACGGTAGAGGCCGTCCTTGTCGCCGCCGCTATTGAGCGTCCAGGGCGTGCGGTACCCTTCCCACATCGCGGCGAAGAGGACGTGAGGATTCTGCGGATCGAAAACGATGTCGATGCCGCCGGTGCGGTCGTCGAAGTAAAGAACTTTCTCCCAGGTTTTGCCGCCATCGCGCGTGCGGAAAATACCGCGTTCGGTATTCGTGCCGTAAGCATGGCCTAGAGCGGCGACAAAGGCGACGTCGGGATTGGCGGGATGGATGAGGATCTTGCCGATGTGGCGGGAGTCCTTCAGGCCGACGTTGTTCCAGGTCTTACCGCCGTCATTCGAACGATAGACGCCGTCGCCGAAGGAGATGTTGCCGCGAATGCAGGCTTCGCCGGTGCCGACATAAATCACATTGGGATCGGAATTGGAGACCGCGATGCTGCCGATGGAGGAAGTGGTTTGCTTGTCGAAGAGGGGATCCCAGGAAACGCCGCCGTCGGTGGTTTTCCAAACGCCGCCGGCTACCGCGCCAAAATAGTACGTATTCGGCTGGCTTGGAACGCCGGTCACGGCCAAAGCCCGGCCGCCACGGAAGGGGCCGATGAGGCGCCATTTCATTCCGCCGTAGGTCTTGGGATCAAGCGTATTGGCGGCCGCGGGATGGTCAGCGGGCTTGGCGGGCGCCGAGCGGTCGACAGGCTTGGCGGACGCCGAGCGGTCTTTTGGATTGGCGACCGCGGAGCGGTCGACTTGCTGCGCATGCAGGACGAGCGTACTCAGGAATAGGAAAACAAGAGCGCCGATCGAGGAAAGAACAAGCCGGTGAGAAACGGTCACACACACCTCCGGGAAGAATGGCACAAAACGAAGAATGGTATCGCTACAGGCTGTTTGACGGAAGAGTTTTTCGTTGGGGTATAGGTTGCGATAGGATGCTGCAGCGATGAGCGGCGGGAGAACATTTGACGTTGCGGTGATCGGAGCAGGAGTGTTCGGCGCGTGGACGGCCTGGCATCTCGCCAAGCGGAGCCAGAGCGTGGCGCTGATTGATGCCTATGGTCCGGCGCATGCGCGGGCCAGTTCCGGAGGCGAAACGCGCATCATTCGAATGGGCTATGGCGGGGATGAGCTGTATACACGTTGGTCGCAGCGTTCACTGGAGCAGTGGAAAGAGTTTTCAGCGGTAACGCGACAAGCACTTTTTCTGGAAACTGGAGTCCTTTGGATGGGCGCTGAAGAGGGCGCGCGGTTGCGGCAGACGAGCGCAACATTGAAGCGATGCGGCGTAAAGTTCGAAGAGTTGGACCGCGAGGCGCTCGAAAGACGATATCCGCAAATCGGATTGGACGACATCAAATGCGGCATCCTCGAACCAAAGAGCGGAGTACTGATGGCCCGGCGGGCGGTGGCTGCCGTGGTGGAAGAGGCTGTACGGCTTGGCGCGGAGTATCGCTGGGCGCAGGTCCTCAGACCAACGGGATCCGGGCGGATGCACGAGGTAGCAACAAGCGATGGCGAGCACATTGCCGCGGGGCAATTCGTGTTTGCGTGCGGTCCGTGGCTTGGCAAAGTTTTCCCGGACGTACTTGGCGCGCGGATCTTTCCTTCACGGCAGGAAGTGTTCTTCTTTGGTGTTCCGGCAGGCGATATGCGGTTTGCACCTAGGGCGCTGCCGACTTGGCTGTTTCAGGAAGACCTAGTTTATGGAATGCCGGACATCGAGGGGCGGGGATTGAAGATTGCGTTTGACGAGCATGGCGAGCGAGTTGACCCGGACACGCAATCGAGGATTGTGTCTCCAGGGATGACGGAGATGGTCCGAAAGTATGTAGCACGGCGCTTCCCGGCCTTGCGCGACGCACCGATTGTGGAAACGCGAGTCTGCCAATATGAAAACACTTCGAACGGGGATTTTCTGATCGACCGGCATCCGCAGATGGAAAATGTGTGGTTTGCGGGCGGGGGCTCGGGGCATGGGTTCAAGCACGGCCCGGCGATCGGGGAATATGTGGTGGGCCAACTGCTCGACGGCAACGCCGCCGAGGCGCGATTTTCGCTGGAAACAAAGGACACCGTGCAAAGGCGCGCGGTATACTGACGGTCCCGGTCCAAAGCTGAATTGCCTGTTGAAACTTCCAGTCGCGGCGTGCGTCTTGTAATCAAGGGGTGGTTGTTCGTTGGCCTATTTGACTCGCAATATCGCAAACAAAAAAGAGCGACCTGCCTCAGAAGGCGGGCCCTACGGGACACGTTGGCGGGGCTGGACTTTCATGAGAAATGCAGACTAGAGAGAATCGCAAATTATGGAGGAACAATGCGTTTGAAGACGGATCGGGTCGCACAAGTTTTTGTTCTGCTCGCAGCGATGGCGCTGTTGGCGATGGCCGCGGTAGGCGCGTCAGGGCAGGACATCAAAATAGCCTATGAGAAGTTTGTGCTTCCGAACGGACTGACGGTGATCGTTCACGAAGATCATAAAGCGCCGATCGTAGCTCTGAACATCTGGTATCACGTGGGCTCCAAGAACGAGAAGCCTGGGAAGACCGGCTTTGCGCACCTGTTCGAACACTTGATGTTCGGCGGCAGCGAAAACCTCAAGGGGCGCTACATCGATGCGATGGAGCGAGTGGGCGCGACGGACCTCAACGGCACGACCAATTCCGACCGCACGAACTATTTCGAGGATGTGCCCACATCAGCGCTGGATTATGCGCTGTTCGTGGAATCCGACCGCATGGGGCATTTTTATAACACCATTAACAAGGAGACCCTGGACCTGCAGCGCGGCGTGGTGCAGAACGAAAAGCGCCAGGGCGATAACCAGCCCTATTCCATCTCGCGGTACCTGATCACCGAAAACACTTATCCCGCCGGGCATGGCTACTCGTGGACGACGATCGGCTCGATGGAGGATTTGAACGCGGCGTCGCTCGCGGATGTGCAGGAGTGGTTCAAGACCTATTATGGGCCTTCGAATGCCACGCTGGTGATTGCCGGC
>Ga0210400_10003211_pt1 | contig 14589 bp, 13 predicted proteins | sample IncBWH26MmetaG_FD_155456 | JGI IMG/M metagenome (GOLD analysis project Ga0210400, IMG submission 155456) | Forest soil microbial communities from Barre Woods Harvard Forest LTER site, Petersham, Massachusetts, United States - Inc-BW-H-26-M | ecosystem: Environmental > Terrestrial > Soil >... | reverse complement strand
CCTTTAGCCCGAGGTGGTGTGCCAGATCGAGCAGCGCCGTACCAACGGTTCCGGAAGCGCCGATCACGAGTATGGTCGCGCCCTTAAGGAGGGGGCGACAGTGCGTGAGCATCTGAAAGGCAGTGACATACGCCAGCGGAACGCATACGGCTTCGGCCGGATCGATGCCGTCGGGAACACGCACCAGCAGTCGCGCCGGACGGATCGCGTACTGGGCATAGCCGCCGACCACGCACAGGTCCGCGACCATTTCACCCGCGGACGGTGCAGCGACGCCCGGTCCGACCTTGTCGACAACACCCACGAGCTCATAGCCCGGCGTAAACGGGAGAGGCCCCTTGAAGTCCGGATATCGTCCCCGCCGGATCATGGTGTCGGTGAAGCCGGTGCCGGCCGCAATGACCTTGATGCGAACCTCCCCGGCGCCAGGTACGGGAATCAACTCCTCTGCCACGACCTCCAGAACTTCGGGGCCGCCGAACCGGGAGACACGAATATGTTGCCAGGCCATGGAACGAGCGTAGGCGCAGTCACCTACCGACGTCGAGCGCCATTCTGCGCGGCCTGCTCCGGGCCCACTTAATGCATGCTCTCATTCCGTGGCCGCACCACCTCCGATGTCCAACATAGTCCCCGGCCCATACGACGACCGCATCATACCGGCCGCTGCCATGCCGTTGCGTCCGCCGCCTCCCTACCGTGACCGCTATGAAGTGGACCTGCCAGACGGGGACCGGGTGGAATTGCCGCTGCTGCCCCTGCCCGATGGGACACACGCCATCGTCAGCCTGTGCATCACCGAGAACTCCTTCGAACTGGAGGACCGATTGAGCAGCGCGATGGCGGAATTGGCGCAGCCACTGCGGCCGGAGGTCATTGTCGGCATGCCGACCTTGGGCCTGGTGTTCGCAGCCTCGGTCGCCCGGAAGCTCGGCCACCGGCACTACGTTCCGCTGAGCTATTCGCGCAAGTTCTGGTTCGACGACGCCCTCTCGATTGCCGTGCACTCGATCACATCCCCGGCGCAGGTCAAACAGGTCTATATCGATCCGCGCATCCTCAACCGTCTGCGCGGCCGGCGCGTGGTGCTGGTTGAGGATGTCATCTCAACCGGTACGACGATCGCGGCCCAAATCACCTTGATGTCCAGGGTGCAGGCCGAAGTGGTCGGGATCGTCACGGCGATGCAGGAGACACGCGTGTGGATCGAGCGGCTCGGCGCCATCGATCCGCGGTACCCGACACTGGTGCGCTCCTGCATCCGCTGTCCGCTGTTCCGGCGCACACCGGACGGTTGGGTGCCCGACTGGTCGACGCTACCCGACTGACCGGGACGTCGGCGCGATCCATGTTGGGGCAATGCAACGGAGATTGCTCCGCGCCGGGGCGTGCAGCGCATGCGCCAGGGCGCCGTAAACGGCTGTTTCCAAGCGCGCCGCCAATCCTGGGGCGACTTCAACACCCAGGCACAAGCTTTGCACTATGCAGCAGCATGCAATTGCATTATTGGGGAGCAAGCCTGTTGTGAAGACGAGACGCGAGATTCGGCGGGGGCAGCGACCGACCACGACCACGGTAACCGCAGCGGTACTCGCGGTGCTCTATGGCGGCGTGGCCATCGCGGAGGATGCCGCGACGGACAGCAGTTCCAGCGACACCATCGCCCGGCGGGAGGTCACGGTGACTGCGACGCGGCGCGAAGCCTCGGCGCAGGATCTGCCGATGAGCATCACCGCGGTGACGGGCGCGTCCCTGGCGGCGGCGGGCATCGAGGATGTGGCGGGTCTGGCGCGCACCATGGCCGGAATCGACGTCACCGACAAGGGGCCCTTCAGCGGCGCCTCCGGCGCCAACCTCCTGATCCGGGGTCTCAACAGCGATGCCACCGCGTGGCTGCCGGGCGAGGCGACCCCGATCGTGGCGCCGGTCGCCACCTACGTCGACGACACGCCGTTGTTCGCGAACCTGCAGCTGCACGATCTGGATCGCGTGGAGATCCTGCGCGGCCCGCAGGGCACGCTGTACGGATCGGGCTCCCTGGGTGGCACCGTTCGCTATGTGCAGAATGCGCCCGACCCGTCGGGCTTCGATGCCAAGGTCGATCTTGGATTGAGTAGCACGGCGCACACCAGCGACCCTAACGGGGATGTATTCGGCATGCTCAACCTGCCGATCAATGACACGCTGGCCGTCCGCGTGAATGCGGCATGGAACTACGACGCCGGCTTCATCAACCAGCCCAACCTGTACCGGCTGGATGCCTCAGGTGTCCCGATACCCGCACAGCCGGGAAACCTGCTGAGTCCGCCGGAGATCTACACCAGGAACCACGTCAATGACTACCAGTACCGGTCGGCACGGGTGGCGGCGCTGTGGAAACCCGGCAGCGACTTCCACGCCCAGCTTTCTTACTACTATCAGCTCGGCACCGCCGGCGGCTTCCCGTACGTGGCGGGCAGTCCCTTGGCTTATACCCAGCCGATCAGCGCCAGCAATGTGCCGCCGGGGTCGCAGTTGCAACTGTATCCCGCCACCGTGCCCGCCGGCGTCGACCAGCTGTCGAATGCGGACAACGGCCGGGACACGACCCGCGATGAAATCAACCTCGCCGCGCTGGAACTTGAATACGACCTGGGGTTTGCCACGCTGACTTCGGCATCCTCCTGGTCGCACCATGCCAACTACTCCAACGTCGATGAGACCGGGGAGTACCTGAACTTCTCCTTTGCGCCGAGTCTCTACGGCCAGAATCCGCGCACTTATATCCCCGCCAATGAAAGCCTGGACGACAAGGGCTGGTCGCAGGAGATCCGGATCGCCTCCAAGCAAGGCAAGCACCTTGACTGGTTAGGCGGGCTGTTCTATCGCAATGAGACCACGGACATCCTGGAGAACGACCACTATCCGGGCTATCTGGACTACTACAACGCCTGCTCGGCGATCTATGGACAAAGCGCCGGCGACGGCGTGACCCCCTCGCAGTGTGGCATTGGCGAAACGAACTTTACGCCAGGTCCGCTGCAGTACGTGAACGGACTGCCCATCGTCAAGGACGACGTCTATATCAATGCCTTCCAGACCCGCTTCACGGACCTCGCCGCCTTCGGCGAACTGACGGCACACCTGACCTCCGCCTGGAGCGTCACCGGCGGCATGCGCCTCTTCAGGCAGACCATCAGTCAGGGTCAGCAGAACGCATTGCTGTTCGACGGGCCAGCCTATGCGGCGAACGAGACCTTGAGCGATCAGTGGCGCCGCGCCCAGTGGAAGCTCAATACCTCCTACCAGATCAATTCCACCAACCTGGTCTATGCCACCTGGTCGCAGGGCTTTCGCCGTGGCGGCGTGAACGCCTTGCCGCCCTCGGAACTGCTCGGCACCTTCGTGACCCCGCCGGCACTGGAAAAGCTGGCGCCCGACACCGCCGATAATTACGAGGTGGGCGCCAAGGGCACCATCGACGGGCGCTTTCGCTACTCCAGCGCGATCTACGATATTCAATGGCACAACATTCAGGAAGGCGTCGATCTGACGCCGCTGGTGCTGCCTGGTGCACTCAATATCGGTGATGGCTACAGCCGTGGGCTGGAGCTGGAGGTCGAGGCGCTGATCACCGACCATCTGACTGCGCACCTGGGTTACACCTACGACCAGACCAAACTCACGACGCTCAACCCGCTGTTCACCCAACCGAATACTTCCTTCGCCCCGCCCCCTACCGGCGGCGCGCTGCCGGGCACGCCGCGCAACAGCGTCGCGTTGGGACTGGAGTTCGGCCACTACATGTATTTCGGCGGCGAATGGCTGTGGGGGATCAACGCCCACTATCAAAGTTCGGTGCTGCCGGCGCTGTCGGCCAGCGTACCCACGGTGCCGGGCTTCACCATGTTGGACACGCGTCTGAGATATCAGCTGACGCATTGGGCGGCGAGCCTGTACGTGAACAACCTTGCCAACACGCTTGGCATCACGGCGTACCAGGATCCGGCGCTGTTCGGCAACCGCAATCAGGCCATCGTGTCGCAGCCGCGGACGGTTGGCCTTTCCGTGTCGTATTCGCTCGACTAACACCGCTCCCCGCGATTCCATGGCTGACATTGAACCGGTCATCACCCACGGCAACGAGGTGTTTCACATCGAGGTTCGGGGTTTTGACCACATCCCCGAACCCGAACGCAATATGTCCCTGACCCAGGTCGACTTCCTGTGGGTGGGGACCAGCGTGAATCTGCTGTCCTTCGCGCTGGGGGCTATCGGCATCACCATGGGCCTGAACCTGTGGCTGGGAATTGTGGCCGCGGTGGTCGGCTGTCTGACCTATGCGTACATCGGCATCGGCTCCATCGCCGCCGTGCGCGCCGGCCTGCCCGTGAGTACGCTGGCACGGGCGGCCTTCGGGGTGCGCGGCAACCGCTTCAATGCGCTGCTGTCCTGGATCGCCTCGGTGGCCTTCGAGGTCATCAATACCGTTTTCGGCGTGGAGGCGATACTGGCATTGTTCAAGCTGCTGGGCTGGATCCAGCCTGGCAACCGCGGCAAGTTGCTCGCGGTGCTGCTGCAGCTGCTGATGTGCGGTGCAATTGCCGTCCTGGGCCATGCCACCATGGTCTGGTTCCAGCGCATCTTCTCGGCGGTGATCGGCGCAGCCTTGCTGCTGGTGCTGGCCTTCACGGTGGGCCAGGTGAATTGGGCGCACGCCGCCCTACCGCATGCGTCGTTGTCGGGCGTGACGGTCGTGGCCACCTTGTTCGCGGCCATCGCCGTGGTGGCATCCAATCCACTGTCTTTCCTTTTCAACGGGCCGGACTGGGTGCGTTACCTGCCCTCGAGGACCCCGGGGCGCTCGATATTTCAGCACGTGTTCTGGGCCAGTTTTCTGCCTTCCGTCGCACTGACGGTGATGGGTGCCTACTGCGCGACCCTGGGTGACATGTCCGACCCGGTAGCGGGCCTCAAGCCCTTCCTGCCGGGCTGGCTGTTCTTCGTCTACATCGCCGCCGTGATCGGCGGCTCGCTCGCCAACAGCGTTCCCACCTACTATTCGTCGGGCCTCACCCTGCAGGCATTGGGCCTGAACGTCCACCGCTACCTCGCCACCGCCTTGGATGTGGTCGTTTCGACCCTGATCACGCTCTATATTGTCTTCGTGCAGGACTTCACCACGGCGCTCAATGACTTCATCGCGCTGCTGGTGATGTGGGTGGGCCCGTATGGCGGAATCTGGATCGCCGACGCCTACCTGCGCCGCGGCCGCTACGATCCGCTGGCCCTGCACGGCAAGGGAGCCGCCGCCGGCAGCTACTGGGGCTGGCGCGGCTTGAATCCGGCCGGCTGCATCGCCCTGGCCGCCGGCATGCTGGTGGCGGCGATGACGATGAAATCCCCCCTCTACGATGGCCCGCTGGCACGTGCGCTGGGCGGTGCAGACTTGAGCTGGCTGCTGGGATTTCCGGTCGCCAGCGTGATCTACGCAGCCTTGACGCTGCTCCTGGAACGCCGCCGCGCCGGGGCGGGGGTTGCGCTGCAGGCTGGCGTGAAATGACCCTGCATAGCCTTCCGGCCACACCCGCGACGGTCCACTGGGGCCACTTCGACGCCTCACTCGCACCGGTCTTGCGCGTGCGCAGCGGTGATCTGATCCAGGTTGAAGCCGTCAGTCATCACGCGGGCGACGATCCGGACCTGATGTTCGACGCGCGGATTGAAGCGCTGTTCGCGGGGGTCGCACCCGCGCAGCGCGAGCCGGGCCCGCACATCATGACCGGACCCATATTCGTGGAGGATGCCCGGCCGGGGGATATGCTGCAGGTCCGCTACTTGAGCATGAGGCCGCGCACGCGCTACGGTTCGAACCTCGCAGCGAACTGGGGCTTCCTGTACCCGGAATTGGGCAGCAAGGACCGGGTGACCATCTACCGCATGGATGAGCAGGCCAATACCGCGCAGGCTGTATACGCCTACGACTATCCGGGCGCCTATCGCGCTCCCGGCAACATCCATCGCTGTCCGGAGTGCAATCGGCAGCAGGCCCTGCCCGGCGTGCGCATTCCGGTGCGCCCGCACCTTGGCACCGCCGGCGTGGCCCCGGACCAGCCCGGCCGCATCAGCACGGTGCCGCCCGGACGGCATGGCGGCAACATCGACAATTGGCGCATCGGCGCCGGTGCCACGATGTACTACCCGATACAGGTCGATGGCGCACTGTTTTCCGTCGGTGACCCGCATATCTCCCAGGGCGATGGCGAGGCATCCCTGGATGTGCTGATGCAGGTCGGCATCTGCCGGGATTTCGCCTTCCCTTCGCCGCTCCTGGAGACACCCGACAGCTGGATCGTGCATGGTTTCAATGAGGACCTGACCCTCGCCATGCGTGATGCCGCCTTGGACATGCTGCAGTTGCTGACGCAACGGCAAGGCCTGTCCCGTGACGATGCCTACTCACTCATGAGCGTCGCGGCCGATTTCGCCGTGACCCAGGTGGTCGACCAAAGACGTGGGGTTCACGTGCGCGTGTCGCGCCAGATGTTTGCGTCACTGGAAGCTTGAGCTGCCATGCCGAATGCGCAGTTCCACTTCATCGCCGGCGCACCCGAACCGGTTGGCCCGTTCTCTCACGCCACGGAGATTGACGGCTGGGTATTCATCACGGGGCAAATGCCGACCTATCCGGGCAGACCTGAGGCGCCCGTCCCGCAAGGGATCGACGCGCAGACGCACCTGGTCATGGACAACTTGCGTCGGGTCCTGGAAGGCCTGGGCCTGACCCTCGCGCAGGTCATGCGTGTCGGGGCCTATCTGACGCATTTCGAGGAGGACTACGAAACCTTCAACCGCCTGTACCGCCAATACTTCGAGCCGGAGCGCTTGCCGGCCCGCACCTGCATCGGCGTCACCGCTCTGGCACGCGGGGCGCGCGTCGAAGTCGATCTGATCGCCCACCGGCGCTAGGGAGTCGGCTATGAACCGCGCCATTCGGATCTGGCCGCTGCTGACCGGCACGCAGCGCTACGAGAAAGTTGTCTCGACCCGAAACCGGGGCCACGGGCAATTCATCGAGGCGCCGATCGTGGCGTATCTGATCGAGACACCGAACGGTCGGATTCTCTACGATGTCGGCTGCGACTATCGAAAGATCGCGACCCCTGAACTGCGCCGGTTGTTCTTCGACCCCATGCGCCCTATGTTCGAGCCGCCCAGGATGACGCAGGAACAGCGAATCCCGAATTATCTGCATCACTTAGGTCTTGCCCCGAACGACATCGACGTCGTCTTCCTGGGGCATCTGCATTTCGATCATGCCGGCGGGCTGTGCGAACTGCCGGGTTGCGAGGTGCATGTGCACCGCGAGGAGCTGCTCGCGGCCAGAACCAGGCTCGATCATGGGGTCTTCGATGACGAGATTGAAGACGCCAACCGATGGAAGCTGCAGACCGATGAATACACTGTAGCGACTGGCGTACGGGCGATTGCCACGCCCGGTCACACTGCCGGCCATATGTCTTTGTTCATCGAGCTACCCACAGGGCCGCCGGTTGTCCTATGCGGCGATGCGGCAGATTTGCACGAGAATCTCGAGGATGAAGTGGCGCCGGGGTATTGCTGGCAGGACAACGACACGCTGGCAGTTGCCAGCATCCGGAAACTCAAAGCCATCGCGCGAGCCGAAAACGCGGCGCTTTGGCCCAATCACGATTTCGCGGCATTCCGAACTTGGCCGGTCTTTCCGGCGTGGCGCGATTGAAGCGACCCGGCTTGAGCCTGGCTGGACAGGCGTCTGCGGACGGATATATAAGAGTCGCGTATTGCGAACGCGCCGCCGTGTGCGGACGACGAGGGTCGCGGATCCATGGAACGGATGTTCAAAACTGGCGCGCTGCTCGCCTTGCTCGGTGCCTGCTGGGCCTGGCAGGTACATGCCGAACCGCCACCGCTGTCAGCATTCGCAGGCGATGCCAACATGCGCGGTCTGACCCTCTCTCCGGATGGTCGGTACGTGTCCTGGATCGCGACGGTTGCCGGAGTCCCCGCGGTGCTGGTCAAGGACCTGTCTGCACCCCAGGCACCCACCAGTCTCGTCATGACCGGACCCCGGGACTACAAGTGGTACATTGATTGGTGCCGGTGGGCCACCGAGCGCCGGCTGCTGTGCGGCATCACGGTGCCGATCCACGATACTCATCAAGACTTTATCTACCATGCCTCCCGGCTTGCGGCAGTCGATGCGGATGGCAAGAACCTGCAGGCGCTGCTGAAGGATTCCGCTGCCATCTCGGGCGAGGGCCAATTGCAGGACCAGATCATCGACTGGACGCCCGGCAAGCCGGACACGGTGATTGTCTTGGCACAGAAGAGCCTGATTGGACAGATGGTCGGCTTCGGCGGGGCGATCGGGAACTATGTGGACGAGTTTCCGAGCCTCTTCGAGCTCAATGTCGTCAGCGGAAACATCCATCCCGTCATGGAGGGGCACGCCCCGCTGCGGCAATACCTGACTGATCATCATGGCCAGCCACGGCTGGGATGGGGTCTGTTCGAGAATTCCCGTCAAATCCAATACGACGCCCGGGATCCGCTCACCGGCAAGTGGCACCCGCTCCTGAAATATGAGGCATTTGCAACGGAGCACGTGCTCAAGCCGATCGCGGTGTGCGTCGATCACCCGGATTGCGCCTATGCCATCGGCAGCAGCGAAGGTCGCGAGGCGTTGTGGCGGCTGGATCTGACCGGCGAGAATGAACCCGTACTGGAATACGCGCATCCCACCGTCGATGTCGAAGCCCCGTTATTCGCCCATGACGGGCGGCTGGTCGGTGTCAGATATGAGACCAACCTGCCCTTCGTTTACTACACCGATCCCAAGTGGAAGGAGGTAGCGCGGGGCCTGGAAAAGGTGTTGCCCAACACTTTCATCGACATCCTGGATGCCGCGCGCGACGAGCAGCGGTTTCTGGTACGCGCAAGCTCCGACGTTGACGCAGGCACCTTCTACCTGGCGGATTTGAACCAGCACCGAGTGACCCGGATCGGAACCTCGCATCCGGACCTCGACCCCGCGAAACTCGCCCATATGGAGAGCATCAGCTATCCGGCTCAGGACGGTACGAGCATACCGGGGTACCTCACGGCGCCGCCCGGCGTGCGCGCAGAACATCTGCCGCTCATCGTCATGCCACATGGTGGACCTTTCGCCCGTGACAGCTGGGAGTACGATTTCCTGCGCGAATTCCTGGCCAGCCGCGGCTATGCCGTGCTGCAGATGAACTTTCGCGGCTCGGCCGGCTACGGTGATAAATGGTATACGGACGCTCACCAGGACTGGGGCGGACTCACCTATTCGGATGTCGTCGACGGCGCACGCTGGGCCGTGAAGCAGGGGATCGCCGATCCGGGCCGGGTGTGCATCGTCGGCTGGAGTTTCGGCGGTTACGCTGCACTGCTCGGTGCGACGCGCAATTCGGATCTGTTCCGCTGTTCGGTCGCCATCGCCGGCGTCAGCGACCTGTCCCTGCTCGAAAAACAGGAGGCGAACTTCATCAGTGGCGCGATTTCACGCGAGCAGATTGGCACCGACTCGGCGAAGCTCAAGGCCGATTCGCCGCGTAACTTTGCGGCCAACATCAATATTCCCCTGCTGATGATCCATGGCGACAATGACGCCCAGGTCAACATCGAGCAATCCATCGCCATGGACCGCGCATTGACCAAAGCTCAGAAGGCGCATGAATTCATTCTCATCAAGGGGGCCGAGCATTCGATGTCGCGAGAATCTGACCGGACCACCCTGCTGAGTGCCATCGACAAGTTCCTGGCGGCGAACCTGCATTAGGCGCCGACCGCGGCCACCATTGCGCTCGGTTGCATCGCTATGTAGACTAGCGAGTATGGGTACGCGAGATCGTCCCGTCCGCATGTCCCTCCAAATGCGAGGTTCAGCGTGAAGTCGCTCGATGACATTGCCACGCGACTGATCGAACGCGCCGCGCGCGCAGCACCCGAATATTGCTCCGAACGGCTGAACGAGGAATGGCTGGCCCACTCGTTGGAGCTGCCTGCTGCGACTGCGCGCCTGAAGTTCGCGCTGGGCTGCTGTTGGGCGGTCACGCGTATCGACCGGCGCGGCGCCGGCAGCACCCAGGTGGTCAGCAGCGCAGCGACAGGAGAACTGACCATGACGGCCCACGCAACACCCGCGATCCCCCTCTCCTCCCGGGAAACAAACTCCAATGCGACGGCGAACCTACTGTGCGAAATCAATACCACGCCGCTGATCGATATCATGCTCGTGCTGCTGATAACTCTCATCGTCGTGCTCCCGGTGCTGACGCATGCCGTGCAGATCGAACTGCCGCAAGAGTCGCCGATGGTTGCGCCTCCTCCGGAAGTCATCGATCTGGACATTGAGTCCGACGGCACCGTCGTATGGAACGGAACTGCGATTCAGAACATGGGGCAGCTTCAGCGCGACTTTCGCGCCGAAGCGCTCAAGAATCCACAGCCCGAGATCCGCCTGCGGCCGAACCCACACGTCAAGTACGATGCGGTCGCGAAAGTGCTGGCGCTCGCACAGCGCAACCGGCTGAAGAAGGTGGGGTTCCTCAACACCGCCAGGTTCCACGACTGATCCGCGCCGGCCGCACGAGCTGCATGCAATTGCCTCGGCGGCCCCTTCGGCCTACAGTTGTGATCGGTTCGAGGGGGATCCACCATGAATAATGCGGGCGTCGTCCGGGCAGTCCATGGCATGCGCGTGGCGCAAACGCTCACGCGGCTGCTCGCACTGGCGATCGGCGTTACTTGCGCCTGTGGCGCCCTGGCTGCAACCCATGGGCACGTCACCGATCTCAACGGTGCACCGCTCGCCCAGGCAATGGTGACTCTGACCAGATCCGCCTCTGCAGCGGGCGCCACGGCCACCACCGTGTTCACGGGCAGCGCGGGAGAATTCAGTTTTCCGGCGGATGCGCCGCCCGGCGCGCTCGCGGTGCGACTCCTCAACTACCGGCAACTCGGCGGCGCAATCGCCGCGGGTCCGGCCCCACTGAGCATTCTCATGGCCCCTGAGGCAAACCAGGCCGGTACTGCGCCGGCCTCGGCCTATCTCAAGGACATCAAGGACCCGGCTCATCGGGAGGCGTTGGTCATGACCTGCGTCGCCTGCCACCAGCTGCCGGCCCCCGAAGTACGCGCCTACGCCACGCTGCTGGACAACACCCCATCCACGCAGACCGCTGCCGCTCGTGAACTCGCCTGGACGGCGGTCGTCAAGCAGATGAACTACGTCTCCAATGTGGAGTTCGGGCGGGCGGGCAACCTCGTTCCTGCCGGTGACAATGTGTATTCCGGAGGCGATCCGGTGCCGACCGGCAAGCTGCTCGCCGAAGCGCTGCGCGGTCCCATGCTCGAGGTACGCGGCTACAGCTACGGTGCGCCGCTGATTGTCACTCCCCGCACCATGATCCGCGAGTTCGAGGTCGCGGCGCCGAATGCAGTCCGGGAGGCTGTGCCCTTCGATGGCACCCGCTATTTGTATGCCGCGGATGTCAGCGCCAACCGGCTGTTCCGCATTGACACCCGAAGCGGCGCCGTAAAGGACTACCCGATCCCCGGGAAGGCCCTGTGGGGACCCCACACCCTGGTGCCCGGTGCCGACGGCGTTTGGGTGAGCCCCTTCTTTCCCGGCGCCCTGATGCGCTTCGACCCCCGTGCCGAGCAGTGGAAGCTGTGGCCCCTGAGTCAACCCGGCGGACCGCCAGTCGGTCTGCATGACATGTCCTTTGATCCCAACCATGAACTGGTCAGCGACCATCATGGCCGTATTTGGTTCTCCGACATCGTGAACAACGCGGTGGGTTGGCTGGATCCGGTATCCGGCAAGAACGGCGAGTTCAAGATCCCACCGGTGCCGGGGCGCTCGGGGGGCGAGCAGGTATACGGATTGGCCATGAGCCCCGATCGTATCCACGTATGGTATTGCCAGCTGGGGATCTCAAGCTTCGGCAGTTTCAATACCGAGACTCTCAAATTCGAAACGCATGTGGAGTTCAAGAGTCCGACCGCAGGCCCGCGTCGCATGTCCATGTCCGATGACGGCATCTTGTACCTTGCCCTGTATGGGGCCGGGCAGCTGGCGGTCTACGACACCAAGGCCGGACGCATGCTGGGCATTTACGACTTGCCCGACCGCGCCAGTGCACCCTATGCGACCACCTGGGACCCGCTTCGCAAGGTCGTTTGGATTTCGACGTCCAATGCTGATGCCATTTATCGCTTCGACCCGCGCTCGCGGGCATTCGGCGTGCTGCCGTTGCCGCGCGAACGCGGCTTCCTGCGGATGGTGCACGTGGATCGGCGCAGCGGTGCGCTGGTCAGCTCGTACGCGAATATCGTGGAGCATGTGCGCGGGCCCCGAATGGCGCTGCTGATTGATCCGGGTGACGGCGCGGTCAAGGTCGCGGAGGTTGCCAAATGAAAACCCTGAACTGCCTGCCGATCATCGCGGTACTGCTGTTGGCTGCTCCGGCGACCGGCTTCGCCGCTGATGTGGGCCTGCGCCAGGGCCTATCCCCGCTGGCGGCGCGCCAGCACTGTGATGAGTGCCATGCCATGAAGGAGGCCCGCATCGGCCCGCCCTTCGTCGCAGTGGCGGCCCGCTATGCCGCCGATGCCGATGCGTCCGTGAATCGCCTGGCGCTGAAGATCATCAACGGCGGCGCGGGCAACTGGGGAACCATTCCGATGGTTGCCAATGAACGGATCAGTCTGGAGGATGCGCGAGCCATTGCGCGCTGGATCCTCCAACTCAAGGCCTCATAGATCCCGTTCCAAGGCACGATCCACCGCGGATCGGGGCGTGCGGCCTTCGTTGTAGAAATTCCGCCACGAATCCCAGTCCACGTCGTCGAGATCTATTTTCTGCAGCACGCCGATGAAATCCGCGCGCAGCACCGCCAGCACGGCCAGTTGCCACTGCATCCAGCCGAGCATGGTGACGTTGGTGGCGCCCCACGCGCCCAGGTGTGTTAGATCCGCTGACATGATTGCCAATGTAGGTCCCCGCCCCGAGTGCGTCCAATGAGGAAAATCGCTATCCCCATGCCGGAATGGAATTTCAAAGAAATCCGATCAGACGGCCGCTGAAGCCCACGCCGAGCCACAGGAGCCCGGAACACAAGGCGAGGCCGCGCTGCTGACCCGCCGACGCCGAGCTCTGGCCCAACCGCAGCAGCCGCGCGGTGACGGCAATGGCGACCACCAGCAGCGCCATCTTCAGCCGAAAGGCGGTATTCAGGTAGTACTTGAACGGCATGGACAGCGCGATCAACACGCCGGAGGCGGCCATTAGCGCGAACCCGGCAACGAACAGCGGCCACAGACCCGCTGCGAGCCTCCCAACCGAGAGGCCGCGCAGGCCGGTGCGGCGAAGCGCTGCCAGCGCGAGGATGCATGCGGCGCCGCCCAGCAGCGCCAATCCCAGCAGGTGAATCGCCTCCAGGGCCATCACCGCCCAATCTGAACGGCGAATCGCCGTGCTGAACGCGGTATGTTGAATCCAGCTCAGAAGCTGCTGCGGGGTGGCCAAATTCGGATCCGGAACTAATGCCCGTGAAAGACGGCGATCAATCGACCCGAAATGATGATTCCCGACCACAGCACGATGGAGGTCACCGCGAACACCCGCGGCTGCACCGTGCGGTGGAACAACAGCGCATTGACGCCGGCGAGGCCGAGCAGCAACAGTTTCACGCGAAAGGCCGGATTAAAGTACAGCTTGGCCGCCTCGGCCGCGAGCAAGGGCAGGCCGGTGATCGCCATCAGGGCGAAGCCGCACCATGTGTAGGGAAGCAGCGCCCGGCTGATCCGGGTCAGCGGCTCGTCGCGGAAAATGAGCCCGACCACGCGCAAGTCCACGGTCAGAATCGTGCCGGCAATGAGACTGATCGCCAGGACATGCACCGTCTCGATCAACGGGAAGACCACGTCGGACTCACGAAGCGCCGTACTCGCCGGCCAATCGTAGATCACTTGGCTCAGCTGCTGCAGCGCCGTCATCGTACCGGCAGCGGCTGGCGCGCAAACAGCGCCGCGACACTGTCCGCCGTCTCGCATTCCACGGCGCGATCCACGACCCGACGGGTCAGGTGCGGGGCGAGAATCTGCAGGAAGTCGTACATATACTGGCGCAGCAACCCGTCGCGCAGGAAACCAATCCAGGTCGTATGGACCGGAAACAGGTGTCCGGCATCGATCGCGACGAGGTCCTGATCTTCCCTGGGATCCAGCGCCATGCCGGCGACGATCCCCACGCCCAATCCGAGGCGCACGTAGGTCTTCACGACATCCGAATCCCGCGCCGTGAGCGCAATCCTGGGATTCAACCCCACGCGCGCGAACGCCTCGGTCAATGAGGAGGGCCCGCTGAAGCTGAACACGTAGGTCACCAGCGGGTAGTCGGCCAGTTGTTCCAGAGTCGGGGCCTGAACCTGCGCCAGCGGATGGTCCCTTGGCACCACGATTCGCCGCTGCCATTGGTAGCAGGGAAGCAGCACATGTTCCGGAAACAGCTGCTGTGAGCCCGTCGCAATCGCAAAG
>Ga0210400_10003208_pt1 | contig 14598 bp, 13 predicted proteins | sample IncBWH26MmetaG_FD_155456 | JGI IMG/M metagenome (GOLD analysis project Ga0210400, IMG submission 155456) | Forest soil microbial communities from Barre Woods Harvard Forest LTER site, Petersham, Massachusetts, United States - Inc-BW-H-26-M | ecosystem: Environmental > Terrestrial > Soil >... | reverse complement strand
GCATGAGGCGGTGAACGCCACGGCGACGCAACTTGATGAGAAGTCTGCAGCATTGCCGACACGGAAAGTTGAGGTTACTGGCCTGGTGGCCGACGTTACTGGCAACACCTTAATTCTCAACGTGGGCAGCAAAGACGGCGTCAAGGTGGGAGACACACTCGACATCAGCCGGCCCGTCAAGACCGTCAAGGATCCGAACACGGGCAAAGTACTAAAAACGATTACCGACAAGATGGGTACGGCGACGGTGACCGAGGTGGATGAACAGTCGGCGACGGCGAACTACAGCGGCGCGTCTCCCGCCAAGGTCGGCGATGCGGTGAAGAACCAATAATCGGCGCAATGTGACGCTGAGGACGCAGGCCCGGATTTCCAGCGAAAATCCCTCACCGCTAACCTCAGCAACCAGGCGGAATGGAGTCTTGCCATGAGCGAAGAAACCCCCAAACGAATTGGTGACTACGAGATTCTCGGAGTCTTGGGCAGCGGAGGAATGGGTCAGGTCTTCAAGGTGCGCAACGTCATATCCGAACGCATCGAGGCCATGAAGATTCTTCTGCCCGACTTGGCTGGACGCCAGGATTTGGCCGACCGGTTCCTGCGCGAGATAAAGGTTCTGGCCGGCCTCAACCATCCCAACATCGCCGCGCTTCGTACCGCGCTTACCCTGGATAACCAGTTGGTCATGGTGATGGAATACGTCGAGGGCATAACTCTGGCCACGCGACTGGAGCAGGGACCAATACCCGCGGCCGACGCCGTGAACTACATGGATCAGGTCCTCGGCGCGTTGAGCTACGCGCACCGTCAACACGTGATTCATCGCGACATAAAACCCGCCAACATGATGCTCACGCCCCAGGGCGTAGTGAAGCTCATGGACTTCGGGATCGCGCGCTCCGGCAACGACCGCAGCCTCACCATGACCGGCACGACCATGGGTTCGCTTTATTACATGTCGCCGGAGCAAGTGAAGGGGCAGGGAACTGACGAGCGCTCCGATCTGTACTCACTGGGAGTATCCCTTTACGAGATGGTCACCGGCCAGCCGCCGTTCCGCGCGGACAGCGACTATTCTCTGATGGCAGCTCATCTTGATCAGCCGCCCAAGCCGCCCATCGAACTCCGGTCCGATTTGCCGTCGGCGCTGAATGAAATCATCCTGATGGCCATCGCCAAAGAGCCAGCACAGCGCTTCCAGTCAGCCGACGCTTTCCGCAATGCCCTGAACAGCACAAAGGGAAGCTTGCACACAGCGCTGCCTGCCGGCCAAACTGTACCAGCGGCCTCCGCCGCCGCAACGGCGCAGCTTTCGAATACGCCGCCTCCGGCATCGATACACGAAGCCGTTACCGCGACCCTGGTACCGCCGCCACAGCGACCGCAACCGATTCCGAGCGTACCCGAACTTTCGGCGCAGCAAAAAAGCCATCGCGGTTTGTATATGTCGCTTGGCGCTCTGATTGTGCTTGCCGTACTCGTCGTAGCCGGTATCTACATCCCACGACGGGCCAGGACCAGCGCCAACGAAGCAGCCAACGCGCCGCAACAGGGAAAGCCGACCACACCTCCAGCGGATGCTACAAGCTCCGCTACCGGTGACACCGCCCAGACGCAGCCCACGGATTTAAGCAGATCGTCTTCCCAAACCACGGCTACGGAAAATCCTCTGCCCGCCCAGACAAACCCAGCTTCGGATGCTCAGCCATCCAGCAATGCGAGCAGCAGTAATAGTGGGATTGGCGCAAACACGAAACCAACGGACCAAACTCTGCAAATCCCCACTCCGGCCAGTCAGAAGACCGACATGAAGCTCACTCCGAAAAGGAATCCAAAAGGAGTTACGCCTGCAACCGGCCAAGGCACGCAAGAAGTAGCCACCCAGGATTTGCCGACGCCACCAGCGAATTCAGATCAACTGGAAGCTTTAGAACATCAGGCGGACCAGCTCTCCAGCCAGGCCAGTTCGGTCAATGACAGCCTGGACAATTTACGAAGACAGCAAAGCGCGCAAGGGCTGAGCCTTCGCGGCGACATCGCCTCAGCTCAGGAACTTATGAAAACGCACATGGCGAAAGCCCAGGCGGCGCTACAGAATCGAGACGCCACCGCCGCCAAAAAGTATCTCGACCTCGCGGAGGGAGACGTTACCAGGATCGACAAGTTTCTTGGGCGCTAGAACTGGGAAGAGCGACCGTAACCACAAGCGCAGCTACGGTTCTCCTCAGGTGCCTCGCACCGCGGGCCCCTACCAGATCGGCATGCCGTCCTTGTCGCGGAACGAAGGTTTCGCCGCCGCGGGTGACTTCGCAAGCAAAGATGGTTTCCACACCTTCGAACTGCACCTTGGTTCCAACCACTGTGACTTCGTAGCCGTTGTTAAAGGCAAGGTCGCAGGTCTTTACGAACTTCGTGGTTGCAAGGTGAACCTCAATTGTTTTATTGCCAGCCAACCTCAGGATCAAGTGCGAAGCCATACCACCGCTCACCGGACACTGTCGATCTCTCACTTCTTCTACCGTCCCTTGGAACGTGGCTTCGGCCGCCCGATCGTACTTTGGGACTGCGGCGCTTGGTTCACGAGAAGATGATGCCAACATTTCCGCTGAATGTCTTCCGCGATCGCCGCCCAGAAATTCTCGCAAGCAATGAACCGCCGCAAGGACCGGTGGCCGATGCGCTTGGATCACTCCGAAAGCGGAAGCGCATGGCGTTTCCAAACCGACACATGCTCATCACTTCAAAGACGTCAAGATCAAGATTGCCGGTTTCGGAGGACAAGGCGTGTTGCTGTTAGGGCAATTGCTCATCGAAATAGGCATGCGGGAAGGCCTGGAAGTGTGTTGGTTGCCGTCGTATGGTCCCGAGATGCGTTCGGGCAGCGCTGCACTGCCATGTGTGCCTGTCGAAAGAACGGATAGGGTCGCCACTTGTGTCGCGTCCAGATGTGCTCGTGGCCATGAATGAGTTCTCGGCGCGCAAGTTTGCACCGTAAGTGGCGAATGGCGGACTTATCCTCTACAGCGGCCCGAGCCTTCCTGCCGACTTCGCTGCACCGGGAGTGCAGGTGTTCGCGATTCCTGCCGCTGAGATCACGGACAAACTCGGTTCGACCAAGGCAGCCAATATAATGATGATGGGCGCGCTGCTGGAGGAGACCGAGTGTATGGCTCCGAAAACTGCTTTGATCGTCCTCGAAGATAAAGTAAAAAAACTTGACCTGCTGGAAATTGACCGAAATGTGCTCACTGCCCGCCGCCTGTTTATGGACGACCAGGCGCACGTTGGCGCGGTCAGTCAGCCCGACGGTTTCGCTTAGCCTCGGAAAGGTCTTGCTCGTTACGCGCTGCGCACCAAGGGCATCGCCAGTTCTGCGATTCGCGAGTTGCTAGATCACCCAGTGACCCGGGATGATCTTTTTTGCCGGGGCTAGCCCGCGCCCGACCTGTTCCCACGCGCGCCCGACGATGGCCGCGCAAGCCGCCATCTGCGATTGAACGTTCCCAACACCGCTCCGTGACAAATACGAGGGGGCACACGAGGAGCCCGCCGGTGCCGTCGTGAGAGTAGGAATCTGGAAATTGGTCATGCCAAAAGACGGATACGCCCTGCATCGGTATAATGAATAGGTTGTTTACGATTTGCGGGATGATCCGCGGTTCGCAACATCGTGAACGCTGGCGTGCTTGAACGAGTTGCAATGCAAATCAGTGGATACAAAACAAGGTTGGTGTTTTGACCGCTACTGTATTGTCTAGACCGCTGATGTGCCGCTAAGCAAGGCGTGGAAACAGCCGCATTGCCGCCAAGTGAGCCGGTTCAGCGCTATAGAAATAGCGGAAAGTGAGTGCAAAACCGGCCTCGCAATCGCCGTAAGTTGTTGACGGGCGCGTAGCTCAATTGGCAGAGCAACTGACTCTTAATCAGTAGGTTGAAGGTTCGATTCCTTCCGCGCTCACCACTTTCAACAACTTAGCTATTGCACTAAGGCATTTGGTCCCACGTTTGGTACCAACTGCTTGCTCATCACGGACAGCGCCTCCCGCATCTCGCTGCGATTTGCCCGGTCGTACACCTCTGCTGCCAGTTGGACTTTCTTGTGCCCAACGACAGCGGAGATGATGACCGGGTTGACGCCGCCTCGCCGCATGGTAGCAACCAGCGTGTGCCGGAAATCGTGAAAGCCGCCGACCTTCACCCCGATGGCAGCTGCCGTGGGATGCAAGTGACGCCTGCGAGCATTGCCGGGATTGATGGGAGTTCCAGCATGAGACTGGAATACCCACTCCTGGCCTTGGCCCAACGCCCGAAGGCGCTGCACAAGCTCCGCATGTTCCGGGGCGTCCAACGGCAATACCTGTTCGGTTTCCAACTCTTCTACCCGTCCGTCATAGATCACACGGCGGACGTGAAGAATGTTGGCATCGTCAAGGTCGGCGGGCTTGATGGCTATCGCCTCTTCGATGCGGCGTCCCGTCAGTCCTTCAAGCAGCACCAGTGTGGCATACGGCTCCTCCATCCGTTCCACGAAGGCGCGAGTCTGTTCCGGCGTCAACTGCGTGCGCTCCACTTTCCGACCGCCAACTTTCTTAGGCAGCCGAATGCCCTCCAGCCACCCATTGGGTTGCCGGATGTAGCCGTTCTGTTCTGCCCACGCCAGAGTCATGCACAAGGTTAGCCTCATGCTTTTGAGCGAAGACGTGCTGTACTTCTTCGCTTGCAGCGTAAGGAAATCTTGGATGGCTTTGCGATTGATGGTCTGAATGTCCCGGTCCCTGAAGACGGGAAGGACATAGGCCCGCAGCGCATTGCTGTAGTGCGTCAATGTGCTGTGCCCCAACGTCGCACCCTCGGTCTCCTTCCACTCCGTCACCAATTCCGAAAACTTCTTCGTCTTGGCAGAAAGCGGAACCGTACCAGGTTTTAACCTCTCGTCCATCACTGCGTCGAGCTTCTTGCGAGCGGCACTCTTCGTCGGAAACTCCTTGACGGTGCCAAGCGGGACATTGGCCACTTCCCGTTCCCCCTTGGCGTTAAGCGTCTCCAACCGAAACTTGCCGTACCACATTCTCTTTTTGCCCCGCAAATACAGCCTACCTCGCTGAAAACGATTCACCATAATTGGCTCCCTCGGTTTCAGCGACTTCCTGATATCCATCGTACTCTGGACTTCTTCGCCGTCAATGCGAATCATACGTCCCGGCATGAAAACAATGGGCAACTCCACAAGATGGCGGCGTACCCACGACACCGAGACTTGCAGGTGCTTGGCGGTTTGGGCTACGTCCCAGAGCATTCAGTGCGACCTTTTTGAATCGACTTGTGCATGTACCGTGAAAACTCTTGCGCCAGTTCTAGCGAATACCTCAACCATTTCCGTAAACAAGTAGGAACCCTTAGACTCCCTTTGCGTTTACAGTTTCTTTCCCCGCGGCACGAACCTGACGATGGGCAGCTAGGCGTTCCGCGCTGACCGTTCCATCAGAAAAAAGGGGAATTTATCGTGGCTCCCTTTGGATTCTTGATTCAGTCGCTTGCCATTGCTTTACAAATCTGGGGAAACGCTTGGATGTTCCATGTAAGACGAACATGACAATGGGCAGTGAGGCTTTTTGCGACGATCCATCCTCAATCGCCAGCCACTTGATCTGCCCCAACGAGCGCATTTCTGCTCCTGCGCCAAGAAGCAGGTGAAACCAACTGTAAGTTGGAAACACCAATATGCAAGTTTTCCCTTTTTTCTGCTCAGCCAGAATTTTCTTGACCCATGCGGTGATGCTGATGTTCTTGCCGTCTTCGACAAACTGCCGAAAGGGTGGATTCACATAATTGACCGCCCCCCACTCGACTTCCAATCCATTGAACCCCGGTGGTCTGGGATAGGGGCAGGGGTCAAAAATGTTTGGCCCAAACTCAACTCGGATTTGCTCCATCAAGTCTGGTGGAGTCAACCAGTAATGCCTGCCATCCGGTGCTGTGGGTCTCTGGGCAATCGCCTTTCGGGTGATCATTAGGCGAATCAATGCCTGCTTGGCCGCTTCCCTTGTCTCGTGAGTAGAGATTGATTGTTCCCTCCACTGCGTGTCTTTGTAATTTATTATTTGCCGAATCTCCCACCGCTCCCCGAGTTCCACGGCGAAATAAGTGCTACGCGGATACGGCGGTTCCTGCTCACGCATGAGTGCCCGGTGCTCTGCCGCTGTCAGGATGTGGATGCGTTTCCTCATTTCTTGGTGAATTCTCCGGGATCAATTCCCGGTTTTGACTTATCCGCCTTTCTTAAAGAGTGATTACCTCAATGTGTTCGTCGGGAAGATCAAACACATGATGGGTAATTTCAGCCTGAAACTTCTGTGCACGGGTGTGCGTGGGGGGTGTGGGATTTGGATGTATCTCCCACAGTTTTTCGTCGTGCAAGTCCCCATACCTTAACCCTCCCAGCCATTCAAGAGTGATGAGGGCGATGCGGGTGATTGCCTCCCGTGGAATAACGCCACGATAAGCCACCGTGCCGTAGTAGAGCAGGCAGTCACGCCATCCCTCGCGTGCGCTTTCCTGTTCGTTCGTGGCGTAGTACTTTTCCAGTTCAGCGAAGTCTTCCAGCGTCCACTCCCTTTGCGGCTCTGTCATCATGTGCATCTTGGCCATGAAGTCTTCGTCCGCCAGCAGGTTCGCTTGGTTGAGTTTGTCCATGTCCACTTCCACTACTGCGCCCCTGACTATTTGTTCGTCATGGACAAGGATGTTGGTTTGAATGTCGGACGCATACTTAACGCCGTAAAGGTCGGTGAGGTATACACAATCAGGTCGGCTTGGTGCGTGCTGCCACATGCTGGGGCGGTCGCCCCGTGGTTGCACTCCCTGTCCAGCCGAGATGAGCCGTGCCACAGGTTCCGTCGTTCCGTGGTAGAGGCGAAAATTGGACACTCCCGTCGTGTTCTTGTGCTTATCTGGCTTCGGGTGCTTCTTCAACTTTTCTATTTCTGCTTTCCTGCGCTTCGCCTGACCCATTCCACTTTGCCTCCTTTCCACACAAATAGCGCAGGCGACTCCTTATGTCTGCGCTTTGACAACCTGATTTTTGTGGGTGATGCCGTGTGATTGACTTACCCGGCGTCATACTGCTTGGTCGTGCCGGATTGCGATTCGCGCTGCTTGCGGATTGCCGCGTCCTGCATACCCGTGACATCCGTCGCCGGATGTTCGGGAATGAGTTTCTCCGCAGCTTTCTCGACCGCTTCATTGTTCAGCAAGCGGCTCACTTCGGTTTCCGCCTGCAGCTTGTCTTGGCAGCGTACAGTCGGTTTTTTCTTGCCGTCCTCCCAAATTTCCCACGGCGTCTGTGGAAAATGTTGAGCTTTGCGGTTCTTGTGGATGGTGTATTTCCCGTGGCGGATTTCGGGCTCCGTCTCGGGTTCGGGGCTTTCCCTTTGGCTTGCACGCTTCTCTTCAGCGGCCTTCTGGAGTTTCTCGTTCGCTTTGGTTACCAAATCGCTCAGCGAGATGAGGTCATCATCGTTGAAGGTTTGTGGTAACAGTGGCTTTAACGAAATAGGCTCCATCTCGCACGCTGTCAGTAACGCCTCAATCACATACCGCAACTTCTCGTGACTGAGTTTGATTGCCACCGCCTCGTCAATCGGGTTCTCCGCAGTTGCCTTGGGCAACTTCTTTTTCACTTCATTCCAGATGCGCCTGACAGCCGTGTTTACAGCGACAGTCGTGTTTTCCGGCGTATCCGGCGTTTCGACGTTAGTCGGATCGAAAACGTGGACGATCAGTTCATCCGCCGATAGGTCATCCAGATCGACCTGGCCATCCTTAATGTGCATTTGCACAGCGTCGGATTTCAAGTAATCGGTGAATTTCCCGAACGGCTTTTCCTTGCTCCCGCCTGTCATCACCACCGCGCCCTTTTCGTTGGTGAAGTCGATCAGCGCGGCAATGAGGGTGTCGTCCGGGAGAATCTTGCGGGCCTCTTCAATCATCCCCACGTAGGTGTCAGCGGAGGATTTCGTGTAACCCGCGGCTTTCAGATGCGAGTCACGGTAGTCACCCCAGATGCGGCCAGATTCCTGTTGCGGATTGGCCTTACCCGAGCGACCCACAATGATTTCCCGCACCTTACTAAGTTCCATGCCCACCCGCAGCGGTTGAAGTTCCCGCCGCAGCTTTTTCTTGTCGGTCTGGATTAACTTGAGTGTCGCATCAACCGCAAAAATCGTCTTGCGCTGCTGCTCGGTGCAAGATGTCAGGAACTTTGTAAATACAACGCCTGGGTCTTCCTTGATCTTCGGTTTTGCTGCTTCGTGTACTGGTTCTGCTTTTGCTTGTTTCTTTGCCATAAAATCCTCTCAGACCAAAATTGGTCTGTGTGGTTATGGCATCACCACAAAAAATCAAGTTGTCAAAAAGCAGACAGATACACAGCCTGAGCCGCTCACGCTCAGACAAATGGAATCAGTTTTGTGGGAAAATAAAAAATCCGGCAAAATGATCCATTGGATCATCGCCGGAAAATCAGGCATTGACAGGATGAACGGCCTGATAGTGGTGAGAGACCCCGCCCCGCCTACGTTGTTCCACCTTGTCCTAGGGCGAGAGGCTAAACAAGCCTCTGTGCCGTTTGTCCCTCCTGAGGGCAGGCAGAGCGGTCTTCACATGCACCTACATCATAAATTAACAAGGTCTTTCTGTCAAGTGTTTTTCGCTTGTCATAACTACTTAGTTACTATACCTACAGGGTAGGTTTCTATAGCTACGTCCTCTCTACACCCCGACACAACCCGTCTGCCTCTGTAACTATTTTCGCCGCACAATCGCCAGAGCTCCCGGCCCGACAGTATTAGAGATCATAGGACGAAACAACAAATTACGACTTATAGAATGGAACCTTGTTATGGCAACAACAGCAGCAGTAGCGGCAGAACAAAGAGATGCCTCGGAAAGTAATTCCGAGGTCAACTTGAATTCACGGAAGCGGGCGGCTGTCATTGACGCCGAACGGCAAATAGAAACATGGTGCGAGACTCATGTCGGCACAGCGAGGGAAATTAGGCATGCATGCGGGCTACAGCACATGAAAGTGAAGGATGTGCTCGCACTATGCGAGAACTTAGTGCTCCAAGGGCGCATTAAGGGACGCACTATAGATAGGTGGCGACCGATGGGTCAATACAGTTCGGTAAAGGACCTATTATATGAAGGCTTCAACTAACTAATTACTAGACCGGCGCTCACCGCCACGCCTTCGCTACATAACAAATGATCTCGGTGGTGATGAAGCCGCCGTGTTCGAGGTCAGTGAGACAGTCTCGTACAACGGTTTCATCCAAACCAGCAGCGCGGCACAGTTCGTGCATGTCGATTTGTATCTTGCCGCCCCGGCCTGCCATCGCCCGAAGAGCTTTAAGTAAGTTCAGAGCGTAGTTGTTGTTTTCGTTTTCCATTTATCCCCCTTTACTTGACCTTGCCCCGCAGCGTGACGAAGGGGGTCTTTTTCCCCTTTTTCTCGTTTCCACGATCGTCAAAGTCAATTTCATGGACTTCCGTGATTATGCCGTTCTCGGCCATAGACCTCTTAACACGATCAATCAATCCGGCGTATTTGCGGTAATACGATTTTGCATTGACGACCCGCGCGAAGTGGAGCAGCCTGCACTGATGTTGTTTATCATTGCTGATTTCATCTGCCCCCTTTGGCGAGATTCCCTCATTGATCTGTTTCTTGAGTCGTTCCCACAGTGCGGAATACACCGACTCGTAGGCCTCAGCTTCTTTGGTCTCCGCGAGACCAGGACGATAAATTTCACGGATTCGTTCCTGCCACTCCATGAAGCGGAGAGCAGACTCGAAACAGTCCTTCGTGATTTCCCTGTCGTCATTTACTGCAGCTGTGACCAACGCAATGCGCAGGGCATGCTCTGTAAGCCGACGGCGGGCTTCGGGATTCTGGTCTGCCCATTTGTCCTTAGCATCCCACGTCCAGTCGGGGACCCGGACTGGCTTGAGATTGTCGAATATCTCGCTTTTGACCTGCGGTGGCCGATACCTCACGAATGTCATCGACAGCCCGAACAGAAAACGGTCTGCCATGCCTGACACAGTGTTTGCGCCGAACATTTTGGCGAACTCAGACGGGTCTTTGCAGGCGATGTTTCCCAATATGCTCAGCTTCGCATAGCAAGTCTGCTTACCTTTCTTGTCCGACACACCGGCCTTATCTTTCGACCACAGCTTGCAAATCATCTGGGGAAGGGCGCTCCCTTGGATAGCGCACTTCTGCATGACTGCGCGGAACTCGTCGGACAGCAGAAGCCTGCTGGTGGTGTCTTCGTTTCCGAGCATGTTAGCCAATCCGCGGTCGGATGAAGGAGTCTCTTCCATCACAGCTGTTTCGGAACCAGGAATAAAAATGGATCGCACTGCGGTGTCAGCGCAGACGGTCTTGCCGTAGCCAACGTCGCCGAGATTCGCGATAAATAGGTTGGAGCGGACATTGTGATCTGCATCTTCGATGTTCAGCGTGGACGCCACGGCCAGCAGGGACGGATACAGCCATCCAAGCTGCAGGCGCGGATGTTTCAAGGCGATTTCCTTGAGCTGGCCGTACATCGCGCACTCCGCGGGGAACTCTAGACCCTCGTATTTGTTAGGGGCAGAGATAAATACGGATTCCGGCACCGGCAACGGGTCGGGCGGCGCTATCTCTGCGACGAGTGCATCCATCCGGTCCTCCGATGACGGTGCAGACAGCAGTGGTTGCGTTTTCGTCTTGCCTTCCTGTGTATCGGAATTCTGTGCTCCGGGAACTTCCGCGGACTGTATGAGAGCATCTACTACATCCAAATCAACTTCCTCGATCTCGAAACGGGGATCGTCGAAATCAATCTCGTCGGATGACCAAATCTCTCCGCGATAGGATTCGCCATTCTTCTTGTTGAGGTATGCCATCACTTCGCCGATTGTCATCTTGCCCTGCTTGCCTTCGGTGTTCGACGGACATGAAGCTGCGAAGCACGAGAATCCGAGACTGTTGCCATCCCAATAGAAAGCGGTCAAAGTAGATTGCTCATGCAAGTAACCAGCGACCGGGCAGCTTTCGCATACCTGCCAAACCTGATCCTTGGTGAAGCGAATCGAAATGCCGAAGAAATCCATCAGATCATCGAAGTCAAAATTGTCCGTGACGGGCACGGAATCTTTGGACTTCGCAGGTCTCATGGTGTTCTTCTCGACAAAATCTAGAACCCAATCCGGCGCTTCAGTTGGCAACGCATTATTAAGGATGATGTATTCCTTATTAGTCTCTGGGTGAATCGAACCGGGCGCGACGACGTACTTCGTAGCGGCTCGCATGGAAAACCATTCCTCGCCATTTGCTACGGCGCTGCGGTTGGAGATTGTTCGGCTGCGATCGTTATGTACGAATACCCAATGCTTGCCGTTCTTGCCGCTGAGGTGGACGCGGGTTTCAGGGACACTGACGCCCAGCCTCCGCGCTTCCTCTTCCAATGAGTCTTGGTCGAACTCAAGGAAGAACACGCCCTCAAGGGTAGCTACCAACCCGCAGTTATAGTCCGGGTTGGTGGCGTTCCACTTGTTAATCTTTCTAATGTCTGTGGTGTACTCTGCGTCCCAATCCAGTCCATAAACTGGCTTTTTGGCCCTCGGTTCCAGTGGAAACACGGGGATTCCGAGTCGTGCGTAGGGTAATGCTTTTTCTGAGAATGTCATCGTTCGTCCTTTGGCGCGGCTCTTATGCTTCAGGGTCGCCTTGCCGTTTCGTTAAGTGTTTTCCCTAGTCGCGGTTTTTTGGGTTGCGGTTGACGCCGTATTTCTTGGCAATTTCGCAAATCCACGACGCCGGGTAGCCGAACTTCTGTCCGATGTTCCGGTAAGATTGATCCCGGTTCACGGCCACGTATTCAGCCAGTCCCATTTCGAGCTGCAGGCGGACTTCCGCCAGTTTTTTCTTTAGTGCTCCGACTTTGCTGATTGATGCCATATTGTTTTGTTTCTATCTCTACCTTCAAGCGATTCGAGACTTGAGGCGGCTCTTTTACGGTGCCGCCTCTCGGTCTATCTATTTTTCTAACCCCGGCCCACGGCCCTCACGAGCGAATCAATCTGCTCATCCATCCACTGCCAGTACTCTGCAAAATCTGGGCTGGGTATTACACCCACGTGGGTGCCATTGGGTATGGGGTTAGGGTTGTTGGCTGCGTTCTCCTGAATCTCTGCTTCGTAAAATTCCTCTATTTTTGACATCGTTCAATCCTTAATCGTGATATCAGTCCTGGGACGCCTTGCTTTTTGCGCCGTCTGTGGTTGCTCATGCTGGGTAGGCATGCTTGCGACAGCATCCGTTTGGTTTTTCTTCAAATCAAGCCGCCGTTCGGTTTTTTGAACTGCGCTATACATATGAGTTCGGTAGTCAGAACAAATAACTAACTAGCGATCCGTCGTAAGTTGTTGAGGCTATGCTTACTTATTGAATGACAATAACAATATTGTTTTTCGCGGCTTCTCGGATCGACTTCATGCGCGGAAACCGATTACCCATTCCATAGATGAAGACACTTAATCGTGATCGGATCGTTCGTTTGGGGCACTGGTAGGGGTACCAGTGCCCTTTCCTTATTTATGGCACAGTGCGGTTCCGCGAAGTAGGTTGCCGGAGGTGGAAAAGGCACGCTAGGTGGAAGCAGATCGACAACATTGGGCGGAAGGCCACACGATTGCAGCGTCAATCATGTGGATTAGAATAAAAAGGTGAATCTCCATCAGTCACTCTTTTGACTGATCTGTCAGAAAAGGCGACTGAGGCTTCTCCGTCCATAAGTCATTTTGGTGACTGATCTGTCACCTAGTGACTGATGCTCAAGTTCATTGTTTCTAACATGGTAGATGGTATATCAGACAAATAGAGAGTAAGAGTAAGTTATTAGATAAATACCTTCCCTGATCGAACACCCACTACCCCATAGAGAAATGACTGATGGACTCCGATCCACACCTGATCGGCTTGGTCTGGCGGGCGGCTACCTGAATCGCTAATGAAATAAATTGACGCAATTCCTGCTCCATTAAATAAGAGCAGTTGCGCTGAGGCGATTCTTCTGCCGAATACAAACCACTGAAGAAAATATGCTAAAGATGATCGATATGAACGATATCAGCGACTGTGTGCTGGCGAACAACCCAGCAGAAGCGACTGAATCCCAGAATCAGCTGGGCGACCAGATCGCTAGTTTGTGGTCTTCCCATGTAAACGCAAAGAACACGGCCAGAGCAACGAACGAAGAGCTTCGCAACATTCGGGTGAAGTTGGGCGAGCAGCTTTGGGAAATGAAGCAGATGCTCGTGAGCCCGGGTCGCGACGGTCGATGGTCAGGCTTCTTGAGAGAGAGCGGCATCCCCCGCGCAACCGCCGACAGGCTCGTGACACGTCACCTGCGGTCGCTCAACCCAGACGCGAATCGACTCAGTGAGCCGATTTCAGAATCTACGGAAGAAGAGATTCATAAACTTTTCACTTCTGTGTGGCCCAAGCTCCGGCGCACCCTGAGTTCGCAACAGAGCTTTTATCTCTTCATCGATCTGCTGACATCTTCCTACGACGGCGCATGCCGCTGTGTAACGGACAAAGGGATTTTTGTTCTCAAGCCTGCTCAGCCGACCATTTGCCCGGCATCTTCGGATGGAGATTCCATGGTTGAGCCCGAATTGGAATCCGTTCTGCCCCTAGTCCCTGATCAAGAACCGATGTAAGCTGCATTTCCTACGCGCCGGAGTGTTCTTTGTTTCTGCCTTCGCCTGCCTGAGCGGATCGGGATCGCCAATCGCACGCCGGATGACATGACCTTCACGATGTAAAGGGTCTGCCGACTGATCTCATAACCGAGCCGCTTGCACCAAAATTAACCGGTGTGAGCGTGAGTTATCATTAGTTACCGTGCGTCCCGAACTCAACGCCAAACGCAAGATTCAGGCCTTGAAGCGAAGGAAGGCTCTCCTCGACGCACTGATCGCCTTCGTTCGGGCGCACCCGAACATCTCCAGTGAAGCTCGTCTGCATCCGCTGTACAACAGGACTGGTCTCTATTTCTACGACACAGCCGTCATTAGACCGCTCTGGGTAAAGGACAAGGTAGTTCTTAGACTCGAAAAATACAGCGAAGACTTGGCATCCAGTGAAGGCTACGATCCTTTCGACGTTGATGCGCGGATGGTTTGCGAGGACGTGTCCAAGATACCGGAAAAGAGGCTGGAGAAGATTCTCGCCAAACTGGATGAAGAACTCCACGGGGACGACGATTAGGTCCATCGGTAGTGCCTGAAATGTGCGTTGACGGGCCGCTCGGCGCAGCATCATAATGGCTTGCCCGCTTGGAGGAGCCATGAAACGGCCTGCGAGAGTGCCCACGAGACTTTCCGAGTCCCTTCATCGCCAGATCAATGCTTACGCACTTGCCGCGAGTGCGGCAGGGGTGAGCGTGCTGGCGTTGGCGCAGCCTGCCGAGGCGAGGATCGTTTACACAAAAATCCATCGGGTAATTAGCTTTGATAATCCCTACAAGCTCGACCTCAACCATG
>Ga0210400_10003207_pt1 | contig 14601 bp, 17 predicted proteins | sample IncBWH26MmetaG_FD_155456 | JGI IMG/M metagenome (GOLD analysis project Ga0210400, IMG submission 155456) | Forest soil microbial communities from Barre Woods Harvard Forest LTER site, Petersham, Massachusetts, United States - Inc-BW-H-26-M | ecosystem: Environmental > Terrestrial > Soil >... | reverse complement strand
CGAGTAAGACACACCAGGGAGGCATGCATGGGTCGTCGAATGTCTGCGTTGGTCGGAGTGGCGGGCGTGGTGCTCGCCGGAACCCAGATCCAAGCCCAGCAGGTCGATCCCGGATGCGCCAGGTCGTTTGGCGCAGTGGCGGACGCCTGTCAGAAGACGGTGGATCTGTTTCAGCTGATGGCGCCACAGTTGGCGACCGCGGTGACTGCTGGCAATGCCACGCTCGGCGAGTCCGGGACGCTTGGCGGGCTGGGGCACTTCACGATCGAAGTGCGCGGCAACGTCGTTCGCGGCGCCGTGCCGTTCATCAATACCGCCACGCTGGCCACGGTCGGGGCGGGGCAGACGAACTTCAAGACGAGCACGGTCGCCATCCCGGCCGCGTTTGTCGACGGCGGGGTCGGGATATTTCGCGGGTTTGGGGTCGGGCTCACCCACGTCGGCGGGATCGATGCGTTGGGCAGCGCGTTCTACGCGCCCAATTATACCGGTCACGGGATCGCAGTGCGTCCAGGGAGGGGCATCGAGTTGGGGTACGGTGCTCGCCTGGGCATCGTCGAGGAGACGGCGCTGACGCCAGCGATTTCGGCGACGTGGATGGAGCGGGATCTGCCGACGACCCGGATCACTGGCGTCGACGATAACGGCGACTCGCTCAAGGTGAGCAATCTCTCGGTGAAGACGTCGGCGTGGCGGGCGGTGATCGGGAAGCACTTTTTCATTGTGGGGCTCGCGGCCGGCGTCGGCCAGGACCACGAGAAATCCTCGACCGATATCACGGCATCGGGTGGCATACTGGGGATTACCACCGCATCGGCGTTGGCGTCGCCGCGACAGAGCTTGACGCGGACGAATTATTTCGGAGACCTGTCGTTTGATCCGCCGCTGCTCCACGTGATCGTCGAGGTGGGGGGCGTGACAGCGCGGCAGATCGCGACGTACAACACGTACAGTGGCGTCCACGCGGGCGATGCGTTGCTCTACGGTTCTGTCGGGGTGCGCCTTAAGATTTAGTATGACCGATGACCGGGCGTACATGCGCCAGGCCTTGGCGCTCGCCCGCCGCGGCTGGGGACGAACGGCGCCCAACCCGCTCGTTGGGGCGGTGCTGGTGCGTGACGGTGAGGTCGTGGGCGAAGGGCACCACGCGATGTACGGGGGCGATCACGCGGAAGTGGCCGCGTTGCGAGTCGCGGGCGATCGCGCGAGAGGGGCGACGGCCTACGTGACGCTCGAGCCGTGCGCCCATCATGGAAAGACGCCGCCGTGCGCGGACGCTTTGATTGCCGCCGGGGTGCGGCGCGTGGTGGCCGCGACGGCCGACCCAAACCCCACGGCCGCCGGCGGTCTGGCGCGGCTCCGGGACGCTGGGATCGAGACTGTGCTCGGCGTCGAGGAAGCGGGCGCGCGCGAGCTAAACGCGGCCTTTTTCCACGCCTTTCGGTCCGACCGGCCGTGGGTCACGCTCAAGTTTGCCGTGTCCATCGACGGAGCCATCGCCGGTCGGGATGGCTCGGGGTGGCTCACGGGCCGTGCGTCGCAGCGGGAAGTGCATCACCTGCGGGCCGGGAACGATGCCGTGGCGGTCGGCATCGGGACGGTGTTGGCCGACGATCCGTTGCTCACGATCCGGGATGGCGTGGTGCCACGCGTGCCTCCCGTCCGCGTCGTGTTCGATCGATCCGCGAGGACGCCCCCCGCGAGTCGACTCGTGCAGACGGCGCGCGAGACACCGGTGGTGATCGTGGCGGAGCGCCCGGACCCGGTGCGCGCGGCCGCGTTGGTCCAGGCGGGCGTAGAGATCGTGACGGCGTCGTCGATCGAGGAGGCGTTGGGGGTGCTTGGGGCCCGGGGGATTCGCTCGCTGCTCGTCGAGGGCGGCGCGCGCCTGGGTGGGGCGTTACTGACTGCAGCGCTCGTCGACCGACTCGTTATCTTTCAGGCACCGTGCGTCTTAGGCGCCGGCGCACTTGGCGCGTTCGCCTGTGCCCCCGCCCGGACCCCTGGAGACGCGCCCCGGCTGCCCATCGTAGAGCGCCGGGCGCTCGATGACGACCTCATGACTGTGTACGCATGTTCACCGGCATAATTGACGACGTTGGAACGATCGAGCAGGCCACGGCCACGCCCGCTGGACGTGAGCTGCGCGTGCGCTGCGGCTACCCCGACCTGGCGGTAGGCGAAAGCATTGCCCTCAACGGGGCCTGTCTCACCGTCCGCGAATGCGGCCCGGCGTGGTTCGCGGTTGCCGCGGTGGTGACGACGCTGGACCGGACGACGGTGGGTGACTGGAGGGTGGGGACGCGTCTCAACCTGGAGCGGGCGCTGCGGGCCGGCGACCGGCTGGGGGGACACCTGGTGCAGGGGCACGTCGACGGCGTGGGGGAGGTGCTCGCCACGGCTGTGCGGGATGACGCTTGGCTGATCGACATCGCCGTTCCGGCAGAAATCGGCGAATTATTGGTGCCGCACGGTTCAATTACGGTCGATGGGGTGAGTTTGACCGTGAATGCGATACCGTCGACCGATGTGCTGCAAGTTTCCATCATCGAATTTACCAAACGCCACACAACACTCGGGGAGTATCGTTCGGGGACTCGAGTTCAGTTGGAAGCCGATGTGATAGGGAAATACGTGCGGCGGCTGGTCGCGCCATATACCAACGCGTACACCAACTCCCACGCCAACCTCAATCAAACGGACCGTGGCTTTCGGAACGATTGACCAAGCAATCGCGGATATCCGCGCCGGCAAGTTCGTGTTGGTGGCCGACGACGAGGACCGTGAGAACGAAGGGGATCTCCTGTGCGCGGCCGAGCTGGTCACTCCGGCGATGATCAATTTTCTGCTGCTGCACGCGCGTGGGGTGATCTGCCTGGCGCTGACGAACGAGCGTGCCGATTACCTGCGCCTCGACCCGCAGACGGACGTCAATAGCGAGGCGATGCGGACGGCGTTCACGACGACGATCGACGCCGCGCCGCGGCATGGGGTGACTACGGGCGTCAGCGCCACCGATCGGGCGACGACGATCCGGGTGGCGGTCGACCCGGCGTCGGGGCCCATGGATCTGGTGCGGCCGGGGCACATCAACCCGTTACGGGCGCGCAATGGGGGGGTCCTGCGGCGCGTTGGTCACACGGAGACGGCCGTCGACCTGGCGCGATTGGCGGGGCTTCGGCCGGCGGGAGTGATCTGCGAGGTCATGAACGCCGACGGGACGATGGCCCAACGGCCCGAGCTCGAGCGGTTCGCCAAGGAGCATGGGTTGACGTTCATCACGGTCGCGCAGCTCGTGTCGTACCGGCTGCAGAACGAGCGTTTGGTGCATCGGGTTGCCGAGGCGCGGCTGCCGACGGAGCATGGGGAGTGGCGGATCCTGGGGTATCGGAATGATGTCGATGCCCGCGAGCACGTGGCGCTGGTCTATGGTGATGTCACGGACGGCGAGGGGATTCTGGTGCGGGTGCACTCCAAGTGCCTCACTGGTGACGTGTTCCATTCGATGCGCTGTGACTGCGGGTGGCAGCTCGACCGGGCGATGCAGATGATCGCCGATGCCGGGCGCGGGGTGCTCGTGTACCTCGATCAGGAGGGGCGGGGGATCGGGCTGCTCAACAAGCTCAAGGCGTACGAGCTGCAGGACCATGGTGCTGACACGGTCGAGGCGAACGAGCGGCTGGGGTTCAAGCCCGATCTCCGGGAGTACGGGATTGGCGCGCAGATTCTGCTCGATCTCGGGCTCAAGTCGATCCGCGTGTTAACCAACAATCCCAAGAAGCTCGTGGGCCTCGAGGGGTACGGGTTGCGGGTGGAGAATGGCGTCCGGATCGAGGCGCCGACCACTGAGGAAAACGCGTCGTATTTGCGGACCAAGCGGTCGAAGCTTGGTCACCTTCTCGCGTCATAAAGGAGCGACCGTGGCCGAGTTCGAGGGGACGCCGAGCGGGCGGGCGCGGCGGTTCGCGGTCGTCGCGAGCCGATTCAATGAGCGGATCAGCCGAGCGCTCGCCGAGGGGGCCGTGCAAACGTTGCTGGACGCTGGGGCGGCGTATGACGACGTGGATCTGGTCTGGGTGCCGGGCGCGTGGGAGCTGCCGGCGGCCGCGCGGGTGCTGCTGCAGTCGGAGCGGTATGACGCGTTGGTCGCGGTCGGGGCGGTGATTCGCGGGGAGACGCCGCACTTTGACTATGTCGCCGGCGAGGCGTCGCGGGGGTTGGCGGACGTGGGGGTCGAGTTTGAGATCCCTGTGGGGTTTGGGCTGCTGACCTGCGACACGATGGCGCAGGCGGAGGCGCGGTCGGGCGGTGCGCATGGGAACAAGGGTGCGGATGCCGCGATGGCCGCGCTGGAAATGGTGGATCTCTTTGCGCGGCTGACCATCGACATCCATACGGATTCGGATGCGGACGAGGGTTGAGACGCGGGCGCGGTCACGGGCGTTGCAGGCGTTGTATGCGTGGGACGTGCGGGGGCCATCGGCGACGTTGACGCGGGTCGCGGGGCAGGTGTGGGACGACCTGGCGGTGCCGGCCGAGGAGCGGCGGCTGGCAACGGATTTGGTCCGCGCGGTGTCGAGCCAGGGGGTGGATCTTGATCGGGCGTTGGCCGATGTGACGACCAATTGGCGGCTCGATCGACTGGGTGCGATCGAGCGGTGCGTGCTCCGGCTCGCGGCAGCCGAGTTGGCTGCGGGAGAGACGCCGCCGCGGGTGGTGATTCAGGAGGCGATCCACCTCGCCGAGCGCTATGGCTCGGCGAGGAGTGCGACGTTCGTTAATGGCGTCATCGACGCCTTGGCGCGCCGGATGGGACGGCTCTAGCGCCATCCCACCGGACGGCCATGGACCTACTGGAACAGCCGCACGCCATTCGAGGCGATGTTGGCAAAGGAGACACTCTGGAGGGACGCGTCGAGGCCCGTCGTGGCGGGAAACGTCGCCGTCATCGACGATTGCGTCTTGATCTCGGTGCAGGCGTATACCGACCGAAGGCCAGCGATATTGGGGTTCGAGAGCCCGCTGACCGAGCTGCAGGCAGCACCGGTCGACGTGATCGATCCCGAATAGCTCCCGCTGCTCGCGCTCGCGCCGACCGAGTCGCCGACCACGAGGAGCATATAGGCCTTCGAGCCGCCGATCGTGGTGTCGTAGTCAGCGATCACGGCATTCATGACGGTGGCATAGTCGCTGTACGCGACAGTGACCAGACCCGAATCGCGGACTTGGCCGCTGGAGTTGGTGTCCACGGCGCTCAACGACAGGGCAGACCACGTCTGGGTGGTGCCACCGACGGTCACCGAGACCTGAGACGGTGTGGCGCCCGCCGCCGCAGCCAGCTCGAGGAACGTCAGCACCTCGGCGCGTTGGTTCCAGCCATGGCCTTGAGCCACGTCACGTTGGGTCACGAACCGGGTATCTGGCGCGGCGGTGCGACGCCCCCTATCTCACCGCGTGGCAAGGCGGGCTCATCTCACACCTTCGGCCCCTGATCGGTGCGTCTAGTCGTCGTGAACTGGCAGGACCGCGAGAACCCCCAAGCCGGGGGCGCGGAGACGCACCTGCACGAGATCTTCGGGCGGTTGGCGGCGATGGGGCACGAGGTCACGTTGTTCTGCGGCGGGTGGCCGGGGTGTGCGCCGACCGCGGAGCTCGACGGGATGGCGGTGCACCGCGTCGGGACGCGGCACACGTTCCCGCTTCTCGCGCGGACCCGCTTTGAGGGCATGTTTGGAGAGCGGTCCCACGACCTGCTAATCGAGGATCTGAATAAGATCCCCCTCCAGACCCCGGAGTGGCGGGCCCCGCCGGTCGTGGGACTCGTGCACCATCTGTTCGGGCTGACCGCATTCCGGGAATTGGCGCCGCCGTTGGCAGCGGCGGTCTGGCTCGCCGAGCGTCCGTTACCTAGTGTATATAAGAACGTGTCTTTTCAGGCGGTGAGTGAGAGCACGGCCGCCGACCTGGTGGCGCGCGGCATCCCCAGGGATCACGTGGAAGTCATTTACCAAGGCGTAGATACGGTCGGATACACCCCGTGCCCCAGCGAACGCACCACGGAACCGCGATTCGCCTATCTCGGGCGGCTCAAGCGGTACAAGGGAGTGCACCTGGTCATCCGGGCGTTCGCGAAGCTCAGGCCGCAGTTCCCGACGGCGACGCTCGACATCGCCGGAGCCGGTAACTATCGTGGCGCCCTGGAGCGACTCACGCGCTCGCTTGACCTTGGGGACAGCGTGCGGTTTCTTGGACGAGTGTCGGAGGAGGAGAAACTCGCCCTTCTCAGGCGGTCCTGGGCGCTGACGTTCGCATCGCCGAAGGAGGGGTGGGGGATCACGAATCTCGAGGCTGCGGCATGCGGGACGCCGGTGGTGGCGTCAAACTCCCCCGGTATCCGCGAGTCCGTGATCGACGGCCGCACCGGATTCTTGGTTCCGCACGGCGACATCACTGCCATGGCAGAGGGGTTGGCGCGCTTTGCCGGCAACCCCGAGCTCGTCCGCACGATGGGTGCGGCCGGCCGCATGTTTGCGGAGTCCTATACCTGGGACCGCGCGGCCACGGAAACCGAGGCCCATCTCACAAAAACGCTCACCAGAGGAGACTGATACGTACCGGTCAATGCCCACGTTCTGAACTCCAGTCAGCTATCACAGCCAGGAGGTCGCGTTATGGACGTCATCTTCCATGCACACCATGCCGTCGTGTCCGAGCGTCTACGTCAGCGCGCGCAACGCGCGGTGGAACGGGTCGCGTCACGAATGAAACGGACCGTCGATGCCGTGGTGCGCTTCGAAGGGGACGGACGAACACGACGAGTCGAGATCGTCGTTCACGCGCCGCGCCACAGACGACTCGTGGTGGAAGGACAGGGCGCGTTTTTTGGTCCCGCGCTAAGCGAAGCCATCGGGCGGCTCGAAGCGCAGACGCGCCACCGCAAGCGCACGCCAAAGGCGCGGGCTCGCGTCGCCGAGGCTTCGGTACTTCTCGTGACACGCGCGTGATCGACCGCACTGCCTCGTGCCGAGGCCGCTGACGGTTGGCCGACTGGTCGAGCTCGTGCGAGAGACGCTCGAGCTCGACCAGGTCGGCACCGGCGGTCTGGAGCGCGAGATCACCAGCGCCGAGATCTCAGGCCCTGGGATCGTCCTCGCCGGCTACATGGAACGGTTCGTCGGCAATCGATTGCAGGTCCTCGGCGAGACGGAGGTGTCCTACCTCAACTCGCTCCCGCACGAGTCCCGCGTCGACATCCTCACGCGATTTCTGTCGTTCCCGATCCCGGCGCTGTTCATCACTAAGGGACAGACCCCACCGGCCGGGTTGACAGACATCGCCGCGGCGGCCGGCGTCGCGGTGCTCATCTCACAGCTCAAGACCAACGAGTTCTATCGCCGGCTCTGGCCGGTGCTCGAGGACCTGTTCGCGCCCACGACGACCATCCACGGCTCGCTGGCCGACGTCTTTGGCGTAGGGCTGCTGTTCATCGGCAAGAGCGGGATCGGCAAATCGGAATGCGTCCTGGATCTGGTCGAGCGGGGACACCGATTGGTCGCCGACGACCTGGTCATCGCCAGTCGCCGCGGCAACGACGTCCTGATCGGCCGCGGCCACGAGCTGCAGCGCCACTTCATGGAGGTCCGGGGGATCGGGCTTGTTGACGTGCGTGCTATCTTCGGGGTGCGGGCGGTTCGACAGCAGAAGCGCATCGAGGTCGTCGTGCAGCTGGAAGAGTGGGACTCCGAGGCCGTCATCGATCGGACGGGACTCGACGGCGTGACGATGACCATTCTGGATATCCCGATCCCCAAGATCACGGTCCCCTTGAACCCTGGCAAAAACATCACGGTGGTCGCCGAGGTCATCGCGATGAACCATCTCCTGCGCTACTCGGGGATCAACACCGCGGAAGCGTTCAACGATCGCCTGATCGAGCGCATGCGCCGGGCGACCGATGTCCAGCGGTACCTGGCCGAAGATGTCGAGTAGCACGTGAGTAGCACGTGAGCAGCACGCCGAACAGCGTACGTGCGGTCGTCGCCGGGCACGGGGAATTCGCGTCGGGATTGGTGTCGGCGGTCGATCAGATCACCGGCCGCGGCTCGGCGTTCCTGGCGCTGACCAATCGGGGCTTGAGCGGCGAGGACATCATGCGCCAGCTGAGCGAGGCCGTCGACGCCACGTCGGCCGTGGTGATATTTACGGATCTCCCGGCCGGCAGTTGGACGGTGGCGGCGCGCCGCATCCAACGCGACCGGCCGACGCTGATCGTCGTGACGGCGGTCAGCCTTCCCGTCCTCCTGGACTATGTCTTTCAGAGCGACGCCGACCCGGCGAACGCCGCGCGCCACGCGGTCGAAAAGGGTCACGGCGCCATGACCATCGTGGGAGCCCCGGGTGCCCGTTGAGTTGTTTCGGATCGACGACCGGCTGATTCACGGACAGGTCGTCGTTGGCTGGGGACAGCCGCTGGACGTCGGCTACATCGTGTTGGTGGACGACGCTGTCGCTGGGAGCGAGTGGGAGCAGGAACTGTACCGGATGGGTGTCCCGCCGACCATGGACGTGTACTTCGACACCGAGTCCGAGTTCGCCAGTCACTATCCGCGATATGCCGGCGATCGTCGTCCGGGGATCGTGTTGACGGGGACGGTCGCCAGCATGCTGCACATCGTCGAATCGGTTCCGGCGATCAAGGCGGTCAACCTGGGCGGGTTGCATCATCAGCCGGGGCGGCGGCAGCGACTGCGGTACGTGTTCTTGACCGATGCGGAGGTCGACGACCTGACGCGGCTGGCGGCGCGTGGCGTGACGATCACCGCCCAGGATGTGCCGGCGTGTCGTCCCATCCCGCTCGTTGAGATCTTGAACGGTCGGGGAACGCCATGACCGGCGAGACCCTGATCGACGTGTTGCCGTTCGCGTTGCTTGGCGCGGTCCTCGGGGTGGACGTCGTCACATTCCCGCAAGCCATGTTCTCGCGCCCGATCGTGGCCGCGACGGTGAGTGGCGCGCTCGGCGGTCACGCCCAGTACGGGTTGCTGCTCGGGGCGACGCTGGAGCTGATCGCGCTCGAGACCCTGCCGTTTGGCGCGTCGCGCTACCCCGAGTGGGGGTCGGCATCGGTCGTGGGCGGCGCGCTCATGGCCAGTGTGAGCGTCCACGGCGAGACATCGGGGGTGTCGGCGGCGCTGGCGTGCTCGGTGTTGGCCGCGCTCGTCACGGCGTGGGTGGGCGGGTGGTCGATGGTTGGACTGCGCAAGCTGAACGCCATTTGGGCGCGGGCCGCGGCGCCGGCGTTGGAGGCAGGATCGTCGCGGGCCGTTGTCGGGCTGCAACTCCGGGGGATGTCGGCGGATCTGCTCCGTGGCGGGTTACTGACGGCCGTCGCGCTGCTCGTGTTCCGACCGGTGGTCGCGGCATCGGTCGGCGTGTGGAGCGTCGACCCGCGTCTGACGCGCGCGCTGGTCGTTGGGATTGCCTCGACCGTGGCGGTGGGGGCGACGTGGAAGGTGTTCCACGCGACGACAGGCGCGATCTGGTTCTTCATCGCCGGGTTGATCGGGGGGGGCGCGTTGGTGGCCATGGTCCGATGACAGCGTCGTTCAAGACTCGATGGACGATGTTCGTACGCTTATTTGCCATCCAAGGGTCGTGGAGCTACGAGCTGTTGATGGGTACCGGAATTGCGTTCTGCGTCGAGCCGGCGCTCCGCGAGTTGCCCGGCGGCCCCGATGGGCCGGCGTACCGGGAGGCGTTGGCGCGGCAATGCCGATACTTTAACGCACACCCTTATCTGGCATCTCTCGCCGTCGGCGCGCTCGCGCGGGCCGAGTTGGATCGCGTGCCCGGGCCCACGATCGAACGCTTTCGGACGGCGCTCTGTGGTCCGCTGGGCAGCGTCGGCGACCGGCTGATCTGGGCCGGCTGGTTGCCGGTGTGCTCGTTGCTAGCGCTGGCGGCGTTTGGCGCAGGCGCGCGGTCGGGGCTCGTGATCGCGCTGTTCCTCGGTGTCTATAACCTTGGCCACGTGGCGCTCCGCGCGTGGGGACTCCGGGCGGGGATGTCGAGGGGACTCCGGGTGGCCGGTGCGCTGGGTGGGCCGGTGTTTCGACGGGGGCCGGAGTACATCGCGCGGGCTGGGGCGCTCCTCGCGGGGATCGCGCTGCCGGCGGCGCTCGCCCGGGTCATCGGGCCGGGGCGCGACATGGAAGGCTTGATTTACGGGATCTTGCTCGTGACGGCGCTCGGGAGCGTCACGTTGGCACGTCTGCACGGGCGTGTTGAAGGGTGGCGCGCGTCGATGGTCGTCCTGGCGGCATTCGTCCTTTACGCGGTGGCGCGGCAACATGGGTAAGCCCTATGGCTGAACGGAGCGTGACGATCGTGAACAAGAACGGGCTGCATGCCCGCCCAGCCGCGGAGATTGTCAAGACGGCATCCAAGTTCTCCAGCGACATCGTCATCGTGCGTGACGAGCTGGAGGTCAACGGGAAGAGCATCATGGGGGTCATGATGCTCGCGGCCGAGTGCGGGGCGACGATCACGTTGCGGGCCAAGGGCCCGGACGAGGACGGCGCGGTCGACGCGATCGCGTCGCTCATCGCCGGGAAGTTCGGGGAGAAGTAGCCCACCGCATGCAGCGCACGCTGGTCGGCGTCCCCGCCTCGCCCGGCATCGTCGTCGGACCGGTGCACCTCCTGACGTGGGAGGTGCCCGAGGTCCGATACCGGATCATCGCTGACGACATGATCGGCGAGGAGATCGTGCGCCTGCGCGCGGCCATCGCGCGGGCCAAGGAGCGCCTGCACCATGTGCGCGCCCGTGCCGAGGCGCACGCGGGGCCCGAAGAAGCGCGCATCTTTGACGCGCAACTCATGATCCTCGACGACGAGACGCTGGTCGCCGAGGTGGAGTCCGTGATTCAGCGAAATTACGGCGCCGAAAAGGCGTTCGATCTGGTGATGCTCGAGCACCGGCAGCATTTCGCCCGGCATAGCCAGCAGATGCTGCGCGAGCGGGTGAGCGATCTAACCGACGTGCATATCCGCGTGCTCACGGCGCTGATGGGTCTACCGGACCACGACCCGGTCGACGTGCCCAAGGGCGCCAACGTCATCTTGGTCACGCACGATCTCACGCCGAGCCTGACGGTGCAGCTGGACCGCGAGGCGATCGTGGGGATCGCCACGGATGCGGGGACGCGGACGTCGCACGTGGCGATTCTGGCGCGGTCGCTCGGTCTGCCGGCGGTCCTCGGGCTCAGGGACGCGACGAGTCAGTTGACGGGTGACGAGTGGGTCGTGCTCGACGGCGGGAAGGGGGTGCTGGCCGTCAACCCGACCGACGAAGAAGTCGAGGCGTATCGGGCCAAGCAGCGCGCCGAAATGGAGGACCTGGCGGAGCTCAGGCAGTACGCGTCGGTGGAGCCGGTGACTGTCGACGGGGTGCGGATCACGCTGTTGTCCAACGTCGATCTGCCGGAGGAGGCAGACAGTGCCGCGCGGAGCGGCGCCGAAGGCGTGGGGCTCATGCGGACCGAGTTCCTCGTCGTGGGGCGGGCGACGATGCCGGACGAGGACGAGCAATATCGGGCCTACGCCAAGGTCGTCGACGCGTTTGGCGGGCGGCCGGTGGTGATCCGGACGTACGATGTCGGCGGGGACAAGCTGCCGGCCGGGCGGTACGCGCTCGAGGCGAATCCGTTTCTCGGGTGGCGGGCCATTCGGATGTGCATTGACGAGCCGGAGCTGTTCAAGACGCAGCTGCGGGCGCTGCTGCGCGCCGGGCTCCACGGGGATGTGCGGATCCTGCTGCCGCTGGTGATCACGCTGGACGAGGTGCGACAGGTCAAGACGCTCATCGACGAGTCGATCAAGGAGCTGGCGGCGCGCGGCATCGCGTGCCGGGAGACGATTCCGTTGGGCGTGATGATCGAAACGCCCGCGGCGGCGATCGCGGCTGACACGTTTGTCCGGGATGTGTCGTTCTTCAGCATCGGGACGAACGACCTCGTGCAATACACGCTGGCGGTCGACCGGGGGAACGTGAATCTGGCGTCGCGATTCACGCCACTGCACCCGGCGGTGCTGCGTCTCATTCAGCGCGTGGCCGAGGTGGGGCGGGCGCACGAGATCGAGGTCAGCGTGTGTGGCGAGATGGCGTCGGAGCCACTCATGGCGTTTGCGCTGATCGGGCTTGGGCTCCGGCAGCTGAGCGTCGCGCCGCGGTCGGTGGCGCTCGTCAAGCGACTGATCCGGCGTATCACGGTCGACGCGGCGGTGGCGGCGGCGAAAGAGGCTATGGAGGCGCCCACGGCGCAGGTGGCCGAGCAGGGGTTGCGTCGGCGGCTGCTGGCGGCGGTCAAGGACAAGGAGTTTCTGCGGGACGACGGGGACGGGTGACGGGCAGAGACGCGCGTGGCACCGATGCCAGTTGTGTGTCAGTGCCACGCAAGGTACACTCCCTAAAACACCTATGATTCTCCTGTCTCCCCTTACCATACCCCGTTCGTGAGCGAACGTCATCTCTTTACGTCCGAGTCGGTTACCGAAGGCCACCCCGACAAGGTGGCGGATGCCATCTCGGACGCGGTGCTCGACGCCATCATTGCCGACGACCCTTTAGCGCGCGTCGCCTGCGAGACGGTCGTCACGACGGGATTGGCATGCGTCGTGGGCGAGATCACGACCACCACGTATGTGCACGTCCAGGACATTGTGCGTGCAACGATCGAGCGGATCGGGTATACCGATGCGTCGTTCGGCTTTGACACAAAGACCTGCGCGGTCCTGAGCAGTCTCGACCGCCAGTCGCCGGATATCGCCCAGGGTGTCGACACGGGCGGGGCGGGCGACCAGGGGATGATGTTTGGCTACGCCTCGGACGAGACGGTCGAGCGCATGCCCATGCCGATCATGTTGGCGCACCGGCTGACGCATGCGTTGGCCGATCGGCGCAAGGACGGCACGATCCCGTGGCTCAGACCGGACGGCAAGGCGCAGGTGACCGTCGTCTACGAGGGCGATCGGCCGGTCGAAGTCGACACGGTTGTCGTCTCGACGCAGCACGCGGACCACGTGTCGGCCGAGACGATCAAGCACTCGATCATCCGGGACATCATCGAGCCGTCGATTCCGGCCGAGCTCAGGACCAAGGCCATCAAGTATCACATCAATCCGACGGGGCGGTTCGTGGTCGGCGGGCCGCAGGGTGATGCCGGACTCACGGGCCGCAAGATCATCGTCGACACGTACGGCGGGATGGGGCGTCACGGCGGCGGCGCGTTCAGCGGCAAGGATCCGTCGAAGGTCGACCGGTCGGCCTGCTACGCGGCGCGGTGGGTGGCCAAGAACATCGTCGAGGCAGGCTTGGCGCGCCGGGTCGAGGTGCAGCTGGCCTATGCGATCGGTGTGCGTGAGCCGGTGTCGGTCAATGTCGACACCTTTGGCACGACGGCCCCTGGCGTCACCAAGCAAGCGATCATGCGGGCGGTCGAAGAGGTGTTCGACCTGACGCCGGCCGGGATCATTGGGGCATTGGACCTCCGCAAGCCGATCTACAGCCCGACGTCGTCGTACGGGCACTTTGGACGTCAGTGGGAGAAGATCGGCAACGGGACGTCCGGCAAAACGTTGTTCTCCTGGGAGCAGACTGATCGCGTCGAGCAGCTGAAGGCGGCCGTGCGGCAGGGCTCCAATAACTCATCATCGACACAGGAAGTTGCGCATGCCGCTCGCTGAAGCGCCCGCTCGCTCGTCCTCGATGGAACCCGACGTCAAGAGTCTGAGCCTGGCGGACGCCGGGCGCGATCGGACCGAGTGGGCCGAGCGGTCGATGCCCGTGTTGCGGACGATCAAGGAGCGGTTTGCCAAGGAGCGGCCGCTGGCGGGTCTCAAGGTGTCGGCGTGTCTGCACGTGACGACCGAGACGGCGAACCTCGTGATCACGCTCAAGGCGGGTGGCGCCGATGTCGCGTTGTGCGCCTCCAACCCGCTGTCGACACAGGACGACGTGGCCGCGCACCTCGTGCGGGACCACGGCATCAAGGTCTATGCGATCAAGGGCGAGAACGCGGAGCAGTACTACGAGCACATTAGGGCGGTGATCCAGCACGGACCCGTCCTGACGATGGACGATGGCGCCGATGTGGTTGGGGCGCTGCACATGATCGCGCTGGATCGCCTCGATGACCTCCCGCCGGCGGTGCGGCGGTACGTCGAGCCATTGAGCAAGGCTGAGCGCAAAGAGATCCTGTCGCGCGTGATCGGGAGCACGGAGGAGACGACGACGGGCGTCATTCGGTTGCGCGCCATGTCCAAGGACGGCGTGCTGCAGTTCCCGGTGATCTCGGTCAACGACTCGTACACCAAGCACCTGTTCGACAACCGGTACGGCACGGGGCAGTCGACGGTGGACGGAATCATTCGCGCCACGAATGCCTTGCTCGCTGGATCGACGTTCGTCGTTGCGGGTTACGGCTGGTGCGGGCGCGGCGTGGCGTCGCGGGCGCGTGGGGCGGGGGCCAACGTCATCGTGACGGAGATCGATCCGCTCAAGGCACTCGAAGCGACCATGGACGGGTTCCGCGTGATGCCGATG
>Ga0210400_10003206_pt1 | contig 14601 bp, 13 predicted proteins | sample IncBWH26MmetaG_FD_155456 | JGI IMG/M metagenome (GOLD analysis project Ga0210400, IMG submission 155456) | Forest soil microbial communities from Barre Woods Harvard Forest LTER site, Petersham, Massachusetts, United States - Inc-BW-H-26-M | ecosystem: Environmental > Terrestrial > Soil >... | reverse complement strand
AGGCGATCGCGACATGATCGCCGGTCAGCTTGCGGTAGGACGTATCGTCCTCGCCGAGGGGCAGAAGCTCGTGAAAACCGGCATCGCTCATGTGCTGCTCCAAAACGGATGGCCGCCGCAGGATCTTCCTTTCCGGCCTGCCGTCAAGCCGTGCCTTGATGGGACCGCGGGGGTCTCGCCCGCCTTGCGACATTGCTGGGATGCGGGCGGGACGCCCGCGGTCCAGGGTCGCGTCAGCGCTTACGGAAGCTGTCGAGGGTAACCACCTCGGCGGCTGGGCGCTCGGGTGAGTCGGGAGCTTCGGGCTCGGCCGGCGGGGCCGGCAGGCTGCCGACCGGTTGCGCCTCCGCCGGCGGGCCGGCGAATTCCAGCGCGAAATTGACCGACGGGTCGGCAAAGCTGCGGATCGCCGCCCACGGGATCGTCAGCCGTTCTAGCTGCTTCTGGAAGCTCAGGGTGACGGAGAACGCCTCGTCGCCGATCTCGAGATCCCAGAACTGGTGCTGCAGCACGATCGTCATTTCGTCGGGATATTTGCCGCGCAGCGATTCCGGCAGGACGACTCCCGGCATCCGGGTGGCGAAGCCGAGATAGAAATGATGCGCGCCGCGCGGCCCTTCCTGCGCCAGCCGCGCCAGTACGTCGCGCACGACGCCGCGCAGGGCCCGTTCGACCATCTTGTCGTACTGAAACAGATCCTGCGCCAACGCCCCTCGCCCGACCACAGCGATCTTCCCCCATCCTACCTTCCCCATGCGCGGGGAGGGTAGGGTGGAGGAAGTGAGGGGCTTCTGTTGCCCGGTGCCCCCCGAACCGCGAGTTACCTGTTAGCTTCACCCCGTGAAGGGTTAGGCCGCAAGTGCCTCATGTGCGAAGTTATCGTTCGCAGCTAAGTTTTGACCCGATAACGGCGGTATCATGCCGGGCGACGGATCTTACCTTTACCACGCGCGTCGAGCCTATTTCGCCCCCGTAAGCCGCCGAGCCCCGATTCCAGAGCCGGCGGGAATTGGTGGAGGCGCCGGGTACCGCCCCCGGGTCCGCAACGCTTATTCCGCAAGCCGTTTATCGCCATAGTCGGTTGCCCGACGCGAAAGATATAGGGTGGGACCGGCCCAAAGGCAATCTCGCGGAACGTTATCAAGAGTACCGGGGTTTGCGTTCCCGGATTTGGCTTTGACGCCCGCTGCGGGGGTAGCGCGGCGAGCGAGCATCTTCGCTGGAGGGCGGGGACCCCGGGAATGAGCGGCACCTTACTCGCTTGCCGTGATTGCGGTCAGCTGCATCGTACGACGAGTGCCCTCGTCCCGGGGCACCGCCTGGCCTGCGCCCGCTGCGGCCGTGGCCTGTCGCGGTTTCCGCCGTTCGGGCTCGATACGCCGCTGGCGTTGGCGACGACCGCGCTGATCCTTTTTCTGGTCGTCAATTTCTATCCGATTTTCCTGGTCAGCCTGGAGGGGCGGGCGGGTCAGGATTTGCTGATCAGCGGCCCGTTGCGCCTGGCCGAATATGGCGGCCCCTTCGCCGGGTTGGCGATGCTGGTGGCCGGGCTCTCTTTTGTCGTTCCGGTGGTCTGGCTGTGCCTCGTGGCGATCGTCCTGGCCGGGCTCAGATGGGCCGATCCCGCTCTGCGCCCGCGGCTGGCGCCGCTGTGGAAGACGGCGCTCCTGCTGTATCCGTGGAGCATGCTCGACGTCTACCTGCTCGGCGCCTATGTCGCCTACACCCGCCTGTCCGATGCGGTCGAGACGAAGGTCGCGGCCGGCGGGTATGCGCTCGGCGCTCTCGTCCTGGTGCAGGCCCTGCTGATAATCACGCTAGGCGTCAGGCGGGTCTGGGACATGATCGGCGATCCGCGGCATTCCGCGCCGCAGCCGGGCGAGCCCTGGGTGATGTGCGACGCCTGCCAGCTGGTGGTCGCGGCGCCGATGCCCGGAACCGCCGGCCGCTCGCCGCCCTGCCCGCGCTGCGCCACCCCGCTCGAGCCGCGGCAGCCCGGCAGTCTCAGCGCCACCCTCGCCCTGACCACCGCCGCCCTGATCCTCTACCTTCCGGCCAACCTCTTGGCGATGATGACGGTCGAGCGATTTGGCCGGGTCAACAGCTACACGATCCTGTCCGGGGTGAATGAGCTCTTCCAGCTCGGTATGTGGCCCTTGGCATTGCTCGTGTTCTTCGCCTCGGTCGTCGTGCCGATCCTGAAGCTTGCCTCGCTCGGCTGGTTCCTCTACGCCATCCGCCGGCGTTCGGTGCGCTGGCTGCGGGAGCGGACCGTCCTCTATCGGCTGATCGATTCTGTCGGGCGCTGGTCCAACATCGACGTGTTCATGATGTCGATCCTGGCGGCTTCCCTGCAGTTCGGCTTTCTGACAACGGTCGACCCCGAGGCTGGGATCGTCAGCTTCGCCGCCGTCGTGGCCCTGACAATGCTGGCCAGCGCCATCTTCGATCCGCGGCTGATGTGGGACGCCGCGCGCGGAGACGCCCGGTGAGCTATCCGGTTGATCCACCCGGCGGGCTGCCGCCGCCAAGCCTGCGGCCCTGGGCGGGGCTGCCCTGGATCTGGGCGGTGCCGGTTATCGCGCTGCTGATCGCGGCCTGGCTCGGGATACGCAGCGTCGCCGATCGCGGGCCGGTCATCACGATCAGCTTCGCCAATGCCGAGGGGATCGAGATCGGGCGCAACGAGGCGGCGCGCGCGACGATCCGCTACAAGAATGTCGAGCTCGGCCGCGTCGTCGGCATCGGCCTCAGCGACGACCAGTCGCATGTCGTCGTCACCGCCGAGATGCGTCAGGAAGCCAAGCCGCTGTTGCGCGCCGACACCAAATTCTGGGTGGTGCGGCCGCGCCTCGAATTCAGCGGCATTTCCGGCCTCAGCACGCTGGTCTCCGGCGCCTATATCGGCATCCTGCCCGGTGGCGGCGATCCCGCCGCCCGAGATTTTGTCGGCTTGCAGAACCCGCCGCCCGGGCAGGGGCTGGTCAGCGGCAGGAGCTACACCCTGACCGCGGATCGGCTGCCGTTCGTCAGCGACGCGGCGCCGGTGTATTACCATGGCGTAAAGGTCGGCGAAGTCAGCGAGCAGACGCTGTCCGACAAGGACGGCACGGTCTCGATCAAGATCTACATCTACGAGCCGCACAACGTGCTGATCCGGCCCGGCAGCGAATTCTGGATCTCGGCCGGGGTGGAGGCGTCGCTCGGCACGCAAGGGCTGCGCCTCGAGACCGAGACATTGCAGACGCTGCTGACCGGCGCCATCGTCTTCGACACGCCGCCCGCCTCGCTCGCCGAGCCGGAAAGCCCGCCCGGCTCTAGCTTCACGCTGTACCGCGACCGCAAATCGGCCGCCGATTCCGCCGACCCGGTGCGGGTGTTCTACCAGGTGTCGTTCCCCGGCGCGTTGCACGGGCTGGCGATCGGCACGTCGGTCGAGCTGCGCGGCATCCCGATCGGCCGGGTCTCGGCATTGCGGCTCGAATACGATCCGGCGACTGACGAAGTCAGGGTACCGGCGACGCTCGAAATCGCGCCGCACCGGATCGCCAACCCCGAGATCGCCGCGATCCCGCGCGACGACAAGCAAGCCGTGACCGACGCGACCAACCGGCTGTTCGAGCACTTGATCGCCAAGGGGCTGCGCGCCCGGCTGGCCCCCGACAACCTGCTGATCGGGTCGCGGATCGTCGCTCTCGAATTCGTCGAGAATCCCGAGCCGGCCCAACTCGGGCAGAAGGAGCCCTATCCCGAATTGCCGGCACGGCCGGGGACCGGTCTCGACGAGATCGCCCGCTCGGCGACCGCCTTTCTCGACCAATTGGCGTCATTGCCGCTCGGCGATCTGATCGGCGGGATGCGCGATATGGTCAAGCACGCCGATTCGGTGGTGGCCTCGCCTGAGTTGAAACGCTCGGTGAAAGAGCTCGACCGCACCTTGGCCGACGCCGGGAGGTTCGCCCGTGATATCCGGACCCAAACCGGCCCACTGCTCGGGAAATTGAACGCTGCCGCCGACCAGCTCAGCTCGACCCTGGCATTGCTCGGCAACGATCCGCGCTCGTCGACCGATCTCGCGCGCACGATGTCCGAGCTCAAGGGGGCGGCGCGCTCGGTGCGGGTGCTCGCCGATACGCTGGAGCGCCACCCCGAGGCGTTGCTGCGCGGCAAATCGCAGGACGCGGCGAAGTGAGGCTCGCGACGCTTCTGCTCGGCGCTGCCCTGCTGCTCGCCGGCTGCGGCTCCTCGCCGCCGAGCAAATTCTATGTGCTGACCGCCGACCCGGTGCCGCAGCGGACCTGGACCGGCGCCGCCAAGACCGTCGCGCTGGGGCGGGTCAGCCTGCCGGGCGCGCTCGACCGGCCGCAGATCGCGCGCCGCAAGGGCGGCAACGAGATCGTCTTCTCCGAGGAGGAGCGCTGGGCCGGGCCGCTCGACGACATGGTGCGGCGGGCGCTGGCCGACGATCTCGCCGCGCGCCTACCGGCCGGGGTGTCATTGATCGAAAGCGCCGCGAAACCACCGCCCGGCGTGACGATCGCGGTCGAGGCGTCGCGCTTCGACGCCGATGAATCGGGCGCGGTTACCCTGACGGCCCGGTGGGAGACGCTTGGCCCGACCGGCGGCCCGCTGCGGCCGCCCAGCGAATCGACGATCGTCGAGCCGGGATCGGGGAAGGACGCGGCGGCGGTCGCAATCACGATGAGCCGCGCCGTTGCCGCGCTCGCCGCGCGCATCGTCGCCGGCTTGCGCTAAACTCCCACCGATCGGAGCGCCGGCGTCTTGCCGGCATGCCGGCCGGCGGCCGGCGGTCCAAGAGGTGGCTATGCCGCTGACACCGGAACAAGCGAGCGAGATCGCCGCCGAGGGCGGCGCGAGCACGCCGACCCGCCGCGCCACTGTGCCGGCGCTCGAGGAGATCCTGTACGAGCCCCTGCCAGTGCTCGACCGCGGCTTTGTCCGGGTCATCGACTACATGGGCGACGACGGCGCGATCGTGCAGGCGGCGCGCGTCTCCTACGGCCGCGGCACCCGGCGGGTCAGCGAGGACCGCGGGCTGATCAACTACCTGATGCGGCATCGCCACACGACGCCGTTCGAGATGTGCGAGATCAAATACCACGTCAAACTGCCGATCTTTGTGGCACGGCAGTGGATCCGCCACCGCACCGCCAACGTCAACGAATACTCGGCGCGCTATTCGATCCTCGACAACGAGTTCTACATCCCGGCGCCCGAGCATCTGGCGGCGCAAGCGACGACCAACCGCCAGGGGCGCGGCGACGTACTCGAAGGCGCGGCGGCGCGGCGCGTGCTCGACCTGCTGCGCGAGGATTCCGAGCGCGCCTATGCCGGCTACGCGGCGATGCTCAACGAGGACGAGGCGGGCGCACCGCTCGACCCGGCCTGGCCGGGCCTGGCGCGCGAATTGGCGCGGATGAATCTGTCGCTGAACTTCTACACGCAGTGGTACTGGAAGACCAACCTGCACAATCTGATGCATTTCCTCAGCCTGCGCGCCGATCCGCACGCGCAATACGAGATCCGCGCCTATGCCGAGGCGATGCTGACCACGATGCAGCGCTGGGTGCCGCTGGCCCACGCCGCCTTTGTCGAATACCGCATGAACGCGGCCTTGATCTCGGCGACCGGCCTCAAGGTGATCCAGCGCATGCTCGCCGGCGAGCCGGTCAATCAGGCCTCGAGTGGGCTCTCCCCGCGCGAATGGCGCGAATTGATGGCAACGCTCGGCGGCTGATTTACGCGAAGTGTTCGGAAAAGAATTCGTCATCCCGTTGAAGGCCGGGATCCATACTTGCGAGCGCACGAACAGCTGAAGAGTGGGTCCCGGCCTTCGCCGGGATGACGAGTAAATAGCGGAACCCGAATAGCAACGACGTCGAATCGAACAGCTACAGCGCCGGCGGTGGGGTGAAGCCGCCGAACTCGCGCTCGATGAGGCCGGCGAAGGCGATCGTCGTGCGATCCTGCAGAAAGCCGCCGATGATCTGCACGCCGATCGGCAGGCCGCTCTCGCTGCGCGCGATGGGGGCGGCCGTCGCCGGCAACCCGGTCAGGGTCGCGATGCCGGCCCAGGCCATCTGGTCGCTGTAGGGGATCTTGGTGCCGTCGACATCGAGCTGGCGGGTCCGTTGTGGCGCGTGATCGTGCGCAAAGGCCGGGGTCGGCATCGGGGGGCAAAGCACGACATCCACCTCCTGGAACAGATTGAACCATTGCGCCCGCAGCGCGCCGCGCGCGCGGCTCGCCCGGATCCATTCCGGATGGCTCGTCGTAATGCCGCGCAGGCGATAGGCGGCGAGGCTCTGGTTCTCGGGCGACAGCGCCTTCGCCGCCGCCTCGACTCGCACAGTGTCCTCCGGCGACAGGTCCGCGCTGTACACGGCCGCCAGCAGCTCGCCATAAATGCGCGTCGTTCGTGCCAGATCGGGCAGTTTCACGCCCTCGCGCACGACCGTGCAGCCCAGTTTGGCGAGACGGTCGGCGAACCCGTTGAGCGCCGTCCTGACGCTGGAAGCAGTCGGGCAGAGCGGATGCGTGTCGATGACCACAACCCGAAAATCGGCCAGCTTGTCGTGCCGCGGCGGCGGCAGCGCCAGCTTGTAGCCGGCCCCCTCCATCAGCTCGTCCGGCCCGGCCAGCACCTCCAGTTCGAGGGCAAGATCGGCGGCGCTGCGCGCCATCGGGCCATGGACGGAAAGATCGCCGCGTACCGGGTTCGCGGGCGTCTCCGGCGGGCCGCCGCCGCGCTGCGGTATCAGATCGAGGCTCGGCTTATGGGCGAACACGCCGCAGAAATGGGCTGGCGCCCGCAATGACCCACCGATATCCGAACCGAGCTCCAATGGCACGAAGCCGGCGGCGAGCGCCGCCGCAGCGCCGCCCGACGAGCCCCCGGGGGTCCGGGTGAGATCCCACGGATTGTTGGTGGTGCCGTAGACCTCGTTGAAGCTCTGCCAATCGCTGAGCTGCAACGGCACGTTGGTCTTGCCAATCACGATCGCGCCGGCGGCTTTGAGCCGCTGCACCGAGAGAGCATCGGCCTGGGCTTTCCAATCCTTGAATTTCGGTTCTCCCCAGGTGGTCGGCAAACCGGCGACGCCGAACTGCTCCTTGACCGTCATCGGCAGGCCGAGCAAGGGGCGGCGCTCACCGCGCGCCAGGGCGGCGTCAGCGGCATCGGCCGCGGCGCGCGCCCGATCGAAATCGCGCACGACGACGGCGTTGATCTTCGGATCGAGCGCCTCGATGCGGGAAATCGCGGCATCGAGCAGCTCGCGGGCCGAAATTTTTTTGTCCGCCAGCGCCTTCACCAGATCGCCGGCGGTGCGGTAGGCCAGCCCGTTCGGATCTTCCCGCGCGATGGCCACTGCGGGCATCAAGCCGGGCGCCGCGACTGTCGCCCCGATCCCCGCCAAAACCGAACGGCGGCTTGGTGAAAATTGCATGGCTCGCCTCCTGTTTCGCGGCGCCGCCCGAGGCGGGCCAGCTGTCGTTTTCGACTCGCACTCTATGCGCGGTCTTGCCCAGGATGAAGCTGTCCAACCTCTCGTTGCATAGACGCTCGCGTTTGACCACGAGCCGGCGAATGTGGCAAGGGACAGGCCCGGTCGACGGCTATTTTTGCAGCAAGGGTGAGGATGATCGCCAATAAAACCCTGTGCGCGGTGGTTTGGGCGGCCGCCGCTATCGGGCTCGCGAACATTGCGCAGGCCGAGGACGGCAGCCTGCCCTGCGAGATGGGCACCCAGAAATGGGACCCGAAAACGGCAGTTTGCGTCCCGCGTCAGCCGGCGAACTGGGTCGGCTGCACCGGCCTCCCGTGGTCGGGGAAGGGCGGGCAGTGGAAGGAGACCGGCATTCCCTGTTCGAAGCCGCCCCCAGAAAGCACGGCCCAATATCTCGACACGACGGAGGTGCCGCATCCGCCGCCGGCGGCTGCAGACGCGAAACGTGTCATCGATCTCTTTCGCGGCGTCCTGTTTGTCTGCGTGCCCGAGCCGACGATCGGCTGGACCCCCGAGGCTTGCACCCAAATCGTCAAGGAGTGGAAGCGCCAGGCCGACGCCACAAACCTGCCGAATGCCGTGCTCGATATCGGGAGCGACGAGGCGGCGAAACAGAAAAAAGCCGACGAGGTCGGGATTCCGCCGGGCAGTGCGGTCGAGTGGCGGCTCTGGTTTGCCGCCGGCCACACTGTGGTCACCCTCAAGGAACAGATGACCGGCGTGCTCGAAGTTCTGCCGGGGATCTACGGCCGCAAGGCCATTCTGATCGGTGGCGAGCTCGAGATGCGGCCCGATGAGGCCAAGCCCGCCTTTGCGCTCGCCGGCGCCAAGCGCGAGATCGAGGCGCAGTTCAAATTTCTGCTCGGACCGCGCTGACTGGGGGGCCACTCTCAAAAGCTTGCCGCCCGATGGCCGGGTGCAGATGATAGCGGCGAGATCGATCCGCGAGGCGGCGCATGCGCGTAGGCTTTATCGGCACCGGCACGATGGGGACGCCGATCGCCGGCTGCCTGGTCGCGGCCGGGCATCAGCTGACCGTCTACGACATCCGGCGCGAGGCGACCCAGACGCTGGACGAGCAGGGCGCCAGCGTTGCCGATACGCCGCGCGCGGTGGCGCAGGCGAGCGAGGCCGTGTTCACCTCGCTGCCTGGCCCGAGCCAGGTCGAGAAAGCGGCGCTCGACCCCGAAACCGGGCTCCTCGCCGGCCTTTCCGGCGGCGGCATCTATATCGACCTGACCACCAACGCTCCCGGCACGATCAGGCGCCTGGCGGCGGCATGCGGTGAGCGCGGCGTCGATTTTCTCGATGCGCCGGTCAGCGGCCGGCCGCCGACCATGACCGTGATGGCCGGCGGCGGGGCGGCCGCCTTCGCCCGCTGCCGGCCATTGCTCGAAGCGATCGCCAAGAATGTCTTCCATGTCGGGCCGAATGGCGCTGGCTGCGTCGCCAAGCTGGTCACGCAATATCTCGGCTACACCAATTTCATCGCCGCGCTCGAAGGCATGCTGGTCGCCGCCAAGGCCGGGATTGATCTCGGCGTGCTGGCGCAGATCGTGCCGGTCAGCGCCGGCCAGAGCCGCACCTTCGACAACATCCCGCGTTCGGTGCTGACCGGCGCCTTCACCGCCGGCGGCACCTTGGACATCGTCGCCAAGGATATCGACCTCGCCTGCGCGCTGGCCCGCGAGGTCGGGGCGCCGGTGCAGCTCGGCGTATTGGCGTCCGAGATGTATCAGCACGCCCAGGCGCGCGGCTGGGGGCAGGAGGGCTTTCCTGTGGTTGCCAGGGTGCTGGAAGCGATGGCCGGAGTGGAGCTGCGCAAATGAGCGATCCCGACACCAGGATGGCGCGCCTGCTGCTGACCCAGGAAGTCGCCGAATTCCTCTATCGCGAGGCCGAGCTGTTGGACGAGCGCCGCTACGACGATTGGCTCGGCCTGCTCGCCGACGACATCCGCTACTGGATGCCGATGCGGCGCAACGTCAAATTCGGCGAGGAGGCGCGCGAGTTCACCCGCGAGGGGCAGGACATCGCCTGGTTCGACGAGGGCAAGGACACGCTGACCCGCCGGGTGCGGCAGATCCAGACCGGCATTCATTGGGCCGAGGAGCCCGTGTCGCGCATCTCGCACCTGGTCTCGAATGTGCAGCTCGTTGAGGCCACGCCGTCATTTGCCGAGCCGCGCGAAGTCACCGCTCGGTGCCGTTTCCTGATCTACCGCAACCGGGTCGAGACTGAGACCGACATCCTGGTCGGCAAGCGTGAAGACGTGCTGCGCCGCGAGGGCGAGGAATGGCGCGTCGCGCGGCGCACGATCCTGCTCGACCAGAACGTATTGCTCAGCAAAAACCTGACGTTTTTCTTTTGAGTCTAACCACGGAGGCACGGAGGACACGGAGATTAGATCGGATTGCGGCCGTCTCGGCCGCCGCAAGGCAGGCGGGACGCCCGCGGTCCATGAAGCCAGTACTCCGTGACCTCCATGTCTCCGTGGTTAATTTGTAGGAGGGCAGTCATGGCCATGGGTTACCGCCCGGGGCTGGTCGATCTGAAGACCGGGCAGATCAGCCGCGAGATCTTCGTCAACGACCAGATCTACGCCGAGGAGCAGGAGCGGATCTTCGCGCGTGCCTGGCTCTTCATCGGCCATGAGAGCCAGATCCCGAACCCCGGCGATTACGCCGCGGCGCGGATGGGCGAGGAGGCGGTCATCCTGTGCCGCGACCGCGCCGGCGAGGTGCATGTCTTTCTGAATTCCTGCCGCCACCGCGGCATGAAGGTGTGCCGCTACGACGAAGGCAACACCGCCGTCTTCACCTGCCCGTATCATGGCTGGAGCTACGGCACCGATGGCCGCCTCGTCGGCGTGCCGTTTTTCCGTGAGGCCTATCACTCGACCTTGGACCGCTCGCAATGGGGTCTCGTCGAGGTCGCGCAATTGGCCCGTTACAAGGGCTCGGTCTGGGCCACCTGGGACCCGGAGGCGCCGCCCTTCCTCGAATATCTCGGCGATGCCACCAGCTTTCTTGATCTGCAACTCGACGGCTGGGACGGGCGCGAGGGCCAGGCCGAGGTGCTCGGCGGCGTCCAGAAATGGCTGATCCCGTGCAACTGGAAATTCCCGGCGGAAAACTTCAGCGGCGACACCTACCACAATATCAGCCACCGCTCAGTCGACCTCGCCGGCATCGGGCCCTCTGGCAGCGGCCGCCGCGACATGAGCGAATTGTTGGCCGGACGCAAACTGCATGTCTGCCTGCCCGACCGCGGCCACCAGTCGATCCTCTACCTGCTGCCGCCGGATGATCTGCCGCGGCCTGCCTATCAGAACGCACCGATCGTCGCCGAGTATTTCCGCCATTGCGAGGCGGAGCGCCGCCGCCGGCTCGGCGACCGGGCGCGGCTGCTCGGCGCCCCGGGCGAGATCTTCCCGAACACCGCGCTCCTGTCGCGCCAGCCGCGCACAATGGCGGCGTGGCACCCGAAGAGCGCGCATGAGACCGAGGTGTGGCGCTGGTTCTTTGTCGACAGGGATGCCCCGTCGGAGGTCAAGGCATTCCTGCGCGACTACTACATCCGCTACTCCGGGCCGGGCGGCATGACCGAGCAGGACGACATGGAGAACTGGAACTACGCGCATGCCGCCAGCCGCGGCACGATCGCGCGGCGCCACCCCTACACCTACGAGCAGGGGATCGGCACCGCGGTCGATAATTTCGAATGGCAGGGGCTGCGCGTACCGGGCGATGTCATCGACATCAGCGATGTGCGCTCCAGCGAGCAGCCGGCCCGCAACCTCTACCGCCGCTGGGCCGAATTCATGCAGGCCGACGGCTGGGACGAGCTGATGGGGTGGAGGCGCAACGACCGCGCCGCCGCGGAATGAGGCAAAAAGACAGTGGCTGCAGTGACGTCGTGCGTCCTTCGAGACGCGCTCGTCGAGCGCTCCTCAGGATGAGGTGAGTTGCTGATGGCATTAAAGAGGTGCCTGATCCTGAGGAGCCCGCGCAGCGGGCGTCTCGAAGGACGCAACGTGCCCGGTCCGAGACTCCGCCGATGAGCGACCCGATCAACATTCGCGCGCTGGCGCCGGGCATCCGGATCGCGCTGGCGGATGGCGCGGTCGCCGAGATCGTCTCCAACCCGGCCGATGGCGTGTGGGTGTTCGCGCGTTATCTCGAATCGCCGCGCGACCCCGCTCTCGTCGGCCAGGAAGAGATGATCTTCGCCCAAGACGTCGTCGAGATCCGCGCGTCCGGCGGCTGAGGAAGACCCCGGAATGCTCGAGATCAGGCCGAATTGCGAATGCTGCGACAAGGATCTGCCGCCGGACGCAATGGACGCCCGCATCTGCAGCTATGAGTGCACGTTCTGCGCGGATTGCGTTGAGAACGTGCTCTCCAACGTCTGTCCGAATTGCGGCGGCGGCTTTGTGCCACGCCCGATCCGTCCAAATACTGAATGGCGCCCTGGCGTCGGGCTGACAAAGCGTCCCGCGTCGGCCGAACGGCGCAAGCTAAAATACGACCGCGCCGACATCGCCGAATTCTGCGCGCGGGTTCGCGGCGTGCCACCGCAGGACCGTTGATCGGGTCGCAGCCGCCGGCATCGAATTCGCGCCTTAATTGAACATCCCGGTACCGCAAAATCGCCATTCTCGCTGTCAACCATCCGGTGAAACAGCGGGGAGGCACGGAATGGCTCGGCGGTCGGAATTCTGGCTTGCGGCGCTGATCGTATTGCTCGGTAGCGCGCCGACGATCGCGTCCGAGCTGTCGCTGAAGCGGGTGGTGTTGTCGACCGGCGGCGTGGGCTATTTCGAATATGAGGCGGAGGTTCAGGGCGATGCGAGCCTCAGTCTCGATGTCGCGCTCGAACAAGTCGATGACGTGCTGAAAAGCCTGGTCGTCTACGACAGTGCCGGCACTGCCGGCGAAATCACCCTGCCCGGCCGCGAGCCGCAGGCGAAAATCCTCAGCGGAACGCCGTTCGAGGGCGCCGCGAATTCTCTTGCGGATCTATTGAACAAACTTCTCGGAGCCGAGCTACGCATCGCCGCGCCGACACCGGTATCCGGCCGGTTGGTGCATGTCTATCCGCAAACCGAGCGAGGCGCGGACAATGTCACGGTGACGCGCTTTCGCCTCGTGCTGATGACCGATGCCGGGCTGCAGCAGATCATGCTCGACGATGTCGGCACGATCGCCTTTGCCGATGCCCAGCTGCAAAACCGGCTGGCGGCGACTCTGGCGCAGATTGCCAACCTCCAAGCGGACAAAACCCGCCGCCTGATGCTGCAAAGCCGCGGCACGGGAGCCCGGCGGGTGCGGGTCGGCTATGTCGTCGGAGCGCCGCTGTGGAAGGCCACCTATCGGCTCAGCCTGCCGGTGGATGCGCTAGCCGACAAGGCGCGGCTGCAGGGCTGGGCGGTGCTGGAGAATTTCAGCGGTCAGGCCTGGCGTGACATCGAGCTGACCTTGATCTCCGGCAATCTGGTGACGTTCCGGCAGGCGCTCTACGAAAGCTACTACGTCAATCGCCCGACCGTGCCGGTCGAAGTCGAAGGCCGCGTGTTGCCACAGCCGGATACCGGCAGCGTTGCCGTTGCCCAGGCCCGCCGCGCGAAATCGGCAGCGCCAGCCGGGGGGTTGGCCGCCCCGGCCCCGATGGCGCCCGCTTCAGCGGCGATGGACGAGGCGGCGCAGGCGCCACCGCCGGCATTCGTCGACAGCGCCGAGGCGAACGAGGGCGCCACCCAGATCGTCTTCACGCTGCCCAACAAGATCAGCGTGGCGGCCGGCCAGAGCCTGCTCGTGCCGATCCTCGACCGCGAATTGCCGGCGCGCCGCACCGATGTCTACCAGGCTGCGGTCGCCGCGCAACACCCGTTGGCCGCGATCGAATTGACCAATAACGGCGATACCGGTCTGCCGCCGGGCGTGCTAACGCTTTACCAGCAGAATGCCGAGCGCGGTGCGCTCTATCTCGGCGATGCGCGGCTCGCTGCGTTTCCGGTCGACGACAAGCGTCTGTTGAGCTACGCCGTCGACAACAAGGTGCTGGTGGACCGCGGCACCGCCGAGCAGCGCCCCGTCGTGAAGGCGACGATCGCCGACGGGATTCTGCGGATTACCCGGGTATTGCGCCAGACCGCCACCTACCGGGTGAAGGGGAGTGCCGCCTCGCCGAAGCTGATCGTCGAGCATCCTCGCCATGCAGGCTTCAGATTGACGATGCCCGATCCGAGCGGTGTCGAAATGACCGCCGGCGCCTACCGGATCCCGGCGAACCTGGTCGGCGGCGAGACGGCGTTGATCGTCGTCGAGGACCAGCCCCTCGAAGAAACCGTCCGGCTGTTGGATGCCGAGGATGACGAGATCGGCGCGCTGGCCGTCTCGACCGAGCTGGATGCGAAATTGCGCCAGACGCTGACCGATCTCGGGGCGCGGCGGCAAGCGCTTACCCGCCAACGCACCGAGCTCGACCGCCTCAAGGAGCAGCGCGGACAGCTGGTCGACGACGAGACACGGCTGCGCGACGATCTCACCGCGCTCGGCCGCGACACGGCATTGCGCAAGCGACTCCTAGACAAATTCGCCGACACCGAAACGGCGATCGACACCATTACGGCAGCGACCGCCAAAGCCGAAACCGCGCTGGCGGCAGCGCGGAAGGAGTTGGCGTCCTACGTGGCCGGTCTGAAGCTGTGACGGCTTGCGCACCTATTCGACGACGATCCGCGGCGCGGCGCGGCGGGCCGGGGTCTCGCCCGAGACCTTCTCCCACACCTTGGCGGCGATCTCGCGGAAGGTCTGGGCATAGGGCGAATCCGGCTGCGACACGGTGATCGGGCGGCCTTCGTCGGAGGTCTCGCGGATCGCCATGTCGAGCGGCACTTCGCCGAGGAAATCGGTGCCGAGCCGCTCGGCCTCCTGCCGGGCGCCGCCATGCGAAAAGATGTCGCTGCGCTCGCCGCAATGCGGGCACAGGAAATAGCTCATGTTCTCGATGATGCCGAGCACCGGCACGTTGACCTTGGTGAACATGTTGAGCCCCTTGCGGGCGTCAA
>Ga0210400_10003205_pt1 | contig 14609 bp, 16 predicted proteins | sample IncBWH26MmetaG_FD_155456 | JGI IMG/M metagenome (GOLD analysis project Ga0210400, IMG submission 155456) | Forest soil microbial communities from Barre Woods Harvard Forest LTER site, Petersham, Massachusetts, United States - Inc-BW-H-26-M | ecosystem: Environmental > Terrestrial > Soil >... | reverse complement strand
ACAGCTTCAGAGCGCGCTGCAAGGTCTACTCGGGCAAACGAGTCAAAGCGGCCAGATCAATTCAAATGCGCTCAATGGACTCATGGGGCTTTCCAGCAGTCTCAGCCCGGCAGCGGCTCAACAGGCACAGCAAAACGGCGCGCAGGCTTCGTATGCGTCGTCCATGGGCTATCTGCAGCCTCAGTTCAATCAACAGCAAGAATCGACGGATTCACAACTTGCGAACCAGGGATTAACACCCGGCTCAGAGGCGTGGACCAATGCCCAAGGTAATTTGAGCCGTAACCAAAACTTTCAGCAGCAGCAAGCGCTCAACAACGCGCAACTCACAGGATCCCAAATCGGTACGCAGAACTGGCAAAGCCAACTTGCCGGCGTCAATTCTCAAGCCGGGCTTTATGGACAGCAGGTGGGCATTGGCCAGGCGCCTTATTCGAACCTGCAGACAATCGCCGGCATGATCCCCGGGTACTCGGGCACGTCGCAAAGCGCCGCTTCTCCTGCCGACATCGCTGGCCTCTATAACAACCAGTATCAGTCGAAGCTCGCTGGTTACAACGCGGGCCAATCCAGTTCGAACAGCATGATGAGCGGCCTCTTCGGGCTCGGCTCGTCCGCGATGCTCGCCTATGGCATGTCAGACCGACGGGCGAAGCGCGATATCCGGCGCATTGGCACCTGGGCGAATGGACTCGGCGTCTATACCTACCGCTATGTGTGGGAGAAAGCAGGACGGCACATCGGCTTCATGGCCGATGAGGTTCGCAAGATCGCGCCGGCTGCGGTCCTGCGTTTCAATGACGGCTTCGATCGGGTGAGTTATGTCCTGGCTGTTCGGTGATTCGCTTAGCGGGAACAACTATGAAGATCCGCTCGGGCAGGCTGGATCGAAGTTTCAGCGATACACAGATCCGCTATCGTGGGTGTTCGGCCAGAAGTACATCGACCTTACGAGCAAGCGCATCCCAACCGAGGTCAATCGCGCGTTCTCCAGCGTCGTTACGCCGGTTGATAAGGCGACGTCGGCGATTGACCCGTTGTACTCGCAGACGGCCGGCATTCACAATTGGGTGGACCACAAGCCGGGTTCGACGGTTGGCGCAATCGTCGGAGGCGCTTTTGCGGCGCCCGCAATCGGTGGCGCGGCGGGCATTGGCGGCGGTGGCGCGGCAGGTGGCGCGACAGCGGGCGCTGCTGATGCTGGCGCGGTTGGCACGGCGGGTAGCGCAGGCGGTGGTGGCCTGTCTAGTCTCTTCGGCCTTGGCGGTAGCGGCAGCCTCGCATCGAGCATCGGAGGCGGCGCGGGTGCTGGCGGCATGTCCGGATTCGTCGGTGGTCCTGCCGCGTTTGGCGACGCGGGTCTGACTGGCACCGTCTCTGCCGGCGGGTCCGGCCTCGGTGCGGCGACAGCGGGCGATATGGGGGGCGCGCTCGGCTCGTCGCCGACAGGCCTGTTTAGCGGCCTCACTCCAGGCGGCGGCATGACCGGCACGTCGAGCGGCGCGCTTGGCGGCGGTATTTCTGGCGAAGTCGCTGGCGGATCAAATATCGGCGGCGCTTCGATGGGCGGCCTGAACATGGGCCAGTTCACGAACCTCGCACAGCAGCTCATGCAGCAACAAAGCAAGAACTATCAGAATCAGGCGCAGCAGAACCAAGGCGGCCAGCAACAAGGCTTCTCGCGGCTTGCGCCGCCGACCGCAGTGGTAACGCAGTTCCAGCCCACGCGCGTCTATCCCGCAGACAACGCCGCGCAGCTTTATGCCGCGCGCCTCGCGAATTACGGAGGTTACTGACATGGCCGCAGCCGGTGGTGGGATGGCGGTTCTCCCGCAGTATCAGGGCGACTATTACACGCTTCAGCGTCAACAGGCCCTTGCGCAGGCGCTCGCCCAATCAGCGACGACGCCGCAACAGATTCAGGCAACGGGATCCGGTCCGTACACGGTAATGCCGAAATATTCGGTCGGCGGCGGCTTGGCGCAACTCGGGCAGGCGCTGCTCGCCGCGAAGCTCGGCAACGAGGTATCGCAGGGTTATCAGAATCTTGGCGCTAACCAGTGGGCGGCATTCGGCGGTGGCGCACCGGCGCAACAGCAACCCGCGCAGCAGCCTCAGCCGACCGGCCCGGATCAGGCGCCTTCGGGAGCGCCAAATCCTTTTGCAGGCGGCCAGGGCGGTATTCCTGCCGGTTCGACACAATCAGGTACGCCGATGCAGGCGCCTCCACAGCAGCAATCGGCGTCCCCCGCGCAAGGTGGTGCAACGCCGATGAATCCGCTCGGGCTTCCCCCGGCACTGGCCTACATGGGCTATTCGGCCGATCCGGGCAAATACTTCGAGACGCAAGCCGGCGCGTTCAAACCGGCCGATATCGTCGCGCAGATCCGTGCGGCCGGCATCGATCCGAATAGCGGACTCGGGCGGCAGATCGCGCAGCAGGCGCTCGCCAAGGCGAATTATCAAGCGCCGACCTCGATTCGCGGTCAGGTCTATGCGGATATGAACGGCGTCCATTCGTTGCCCGCGCCGGCTCCCGAGGGTTATCAGAACTTTCAGGACACAGAGGGCAACTGGCATACCGTCCCGGTGCAGGGTGGACCGCAGGCGGTTCAAGGCAACGCGGCGGCGGCGGCCCGCGTGAAAGCTCAGTTCAACGTGATGCCTGGCTTCAGGAACGGGCAACCGGTCTATACGACGGCGGCCGACATCGCCAACGGCGCGAACGGTGGACCGGCTATGGGCGGCGCTGGGGCGCCTCCGGGACCGGTCAACGCCGGACGCTTTGGAGGCTACCAGACGCCCGGGAGTGGTCCTGTCGCGCCATCGCTCGCGCCAGGTGTTGAGACATCTGCAAACAAGGTATCGGGTGCCAACGCGGACCGCTATAACCAGGCGGTGCAGTTCGGCGTCGACAGCCCAACGCGACAGAATGTGCTCGATAACGTCATCCAGCTTTCGCAATCCGGCGTGCAGACCGGCCCCGGCTCTGACTGGCAGAACAACGTCAAGGGGATGATCGCGAACACGCCCGGGCTGAACAAAGTCTTCCCGAACTGGCAGGGCAGCGTCGGCGACTATCAGGAGCTGAAGAAGTACCTGAACCAGAACGGCCTGCGCGCCTGGCAGGCGGCCGGCGGCACCGGCACCGATTCGCAGATGGACGCGGCGATGCACGCGAACCCGAATGACACGATGTTTCCGACCGCGCTCCAGACGATGGCCGCATGGGCGAAGGCCGGCGAACTCGCGGGCACCGCGCGCGCGAACTTCTATCAACAATTCAAGCAGAACAACGGGGGCGTGTCGAACCTCGACCAAGCCGACCAGACATGGCGTAATAACTTCGATCCAAAGGTGTTCCAGTTGCAGACGTACGGACCACAACAACAACAGGCGCTCCTGAATAGTCTCACCCCAGCGCAAGCCAAAGGCCTGATGCAGAAGCGCGCGTGGTTCAAACAGAACGGGTTGCTGCAATGAGCGCCGCCGAGTTCGATCCGGTTTTCCAGTCGGCCGGCGCGCAGTATGGCGTCGATCCGCAGATCCTGAAAGCGATTGCGCAGCAGGAATCTGGCTTTAATCCGAAGGCGGTCAATCCGGAAACGGGTGCCGCTGGCATCATGCAATATATTCCGGCGTCGGCTAAAGCGCTGGGACTTGATCCGATGGATCCGGTGGCATCGATCAACAACGCGGCCAAGGATTTCGCCGGCAACATGCAGCGCTTTAACGGCAACGTCGAACAGGCGGTCGCCGCACATTTCGCTGGGCCAGATCAGAAACAGGGGGGCCCGAAGACGAGCCAGTATGTGAGCGACGTTGCGGGCAAGTATGCGGCGATCAAGCAGAGCGGCGGCTATGCTCCGGTGCAAGGTTCCGCACCCGCCGATGCTGCTCAGGCAGGCCAGCCGGACGCCATCGACCAGATGCTTGCATCGCGGGCAGAGGGTAAGCCCGCCACGGCTCCGGCTCAACAAGCAGGGAACGACGCCGATCCGCTCGATGCGATGCTCGCCGCGCGCGCGGCAGGGCAGCAGATCCCGGCGCCGGCAGTGGGCGGCACGGGAGCCGCGCCAGCACAAGCCGCTGCCGGGCAATCGCAGGGCCAGGGCCAGGGCCAGTGGCAACCGCCGAATTCGTTCGTGATGGGACTCGGCGATGCCATCAAAGGCGGCGTGCAATCGATGGCGCACGGTGGCGCATGGCTCGCGAACAAGGTCGCGCCCGACGCGCAGTTTACCAAAGACCTGAACGCCGCGGTGCCGCAGATCGACCAGACGATCCAGAATCAGGAGCAGCAATACACGACGCAGCGGCAGGGGAATGGCGTTGATTGGGGGCGTCTTGGCGGCAATCTGGTCGGTAGTGCACCGCTTGCTGCGATGGCACCCGAAACGGCCGGTATTGGACTCATTGGGCGCGCAGCGGTCGGGGCCGGGATGGGCGCCGCTAATTCGCTGCTCACGCCGGTCACGAATCCGGATCAGCCGTATGCCGATCAGAAGTTTTCGCAGCTGGGCACTGGTGCGCTGGTCGGCGGCGCGGCGGTCCCGGTTACGGGTGCTGTCGGAGGCGCAATCAGCGGCGTCACGGATGCCGCACGCCAGCGGCTCGCACAGGCCGGTGTGACGATGACGCCGGGACAGATGCTTGGTGGTGCATTGCAGCGCGTCGAGGACAAACTGACGAGCGTTCCCGTGCTGGGCGACTTCATCAAGAATGCCCAGCAGCGATCAGTGCAGAGCTTTAACCGGGCGACATATAACGAAGCGTTGGCGCCTATCGGCGGGACGCTCCCGCGCAATGTTCCGGTGGGCTCCGATGCCGTCGCTAACGTGCGCCAACAGATCGGTAGCGTCTATAACTCGATCGAGCCGCGCGCGCAGGTTACAGCAGATCAGAATTTGAGCGGCGATGTGAATGCCATTCGCGCGAATCTGGCGCAGAACGCGCCGAGCGCTCTCCAGCAGTTCGATAACGTTGTCCAGAATCAGCTTGCTGGAAAATTGCAGGGCGGCACAGTTCCGCAAGGCGGCGGTCTGCCGATCGGCGGCGTCATGAACGGAAAGCAATGGGGCGACGCACGCTCGACGATTGCCAGTATTGCACGCAATCGCATCACCGGCAATTCAACGCCAGATGATCGGGTGCTCGCTGACGCACTTGACGATCTGAACGACGCAATCAACAACGCCGTCGGGCGTTCTAGTCCGCCCGATATTCTGCCGACTCTGAACCATGCTAATGCGGCTTATGCCCAGTACAAGCAGATCGAGCGTGCGGCTGGCTCGGCTGGCGCATCGAACAATGGGAATGTGTTCACGGCCGCGCAGTTCGCAAATGCCGTGCGCAGTGGCTCAACGGCGGCGCAAAAGTCAACGAACAGCGGTCTGAATGGGCAACTCGCCGCAGATGCGACGAACGTACTCGGTTCGAAATATCCGGATAGCGGGACGGTCGGACGCTCGTTGCTGACGCTCGGGCTTGGCGCCGCTGCCGGGCACGCGGTAGCGCCTGGTGTCATGGTCCCGGCTGCGCTTGGGATCGGTATTGGCTCACTGCCTTATACGGCATACGGCCAGCGGCTCGCGCAGGCTTTGATGATGAACCGGCCAGCACTCGCTGCACCAGTCGGTAATGCCGTATCACGCTTTGGGCCCGCGCTTGGTGCTGCTCTCGCTCCCGGCGTCGCGCGGTCGCAGCCATGACCGGATGCGAGGCATCGCCATGCTCAATACAGCAACAAATGCGGACGTGATAACGAGCCGCCAGAACTGATCTTCAGTCATGTCTAAACCCCTTAAGGGCCGCCAAGCGCGGCCCTTTTCATTTTAGGAGATTGCCGTGAGTCGCGACGGAAGCGGAAATTACAGCCTGCCAGCTGGCAACCCTGTCGTAACCAACACGATCATCAGTTCAGGTGGCTGGGCGAACCCCACTTTAAACGATATCGCAGCCGCCCTCACGCAATCGCTATCGAAGGACGGTCAGACCGTGCCGACGGCGAATCTGCCGATGGGCAATTTCCGGCATACGGCTGTCGCGAATGCGGTCAACCGCAATGAGTATGCGACGGCGGCACAGATGCAGGATGGCGGTCTGACCGCGCTTTCGAGCGTCGCAGGCACCGATACGATCACCGCGACGACTGCGCCCGCAATTGGCGCCTATGCGGCCGGGCAGTGCTTCGATTTCATCGCAGCCGGCGCAAACACGACGACTGCCGTCACGCTCAATATTAACGGGCTCGGCGCGAAAAACATCACAAAACTCGGCGCGGCCCTGATCAATATTGGCGATTTCCAGGTCGGCATGAGCGTACGCGTGCGTTATGACGGCACGCAGTTTCAGGTAATTTCCCCACTGCTGAGTTCATTTTCCGGGAAAAACCGGCTGATTAACGGTGACTTCCGTATATCTCAATATAACGCGGCGAGCGCCGTCACGCCGGCCACTACCGCAGCGAATGTCTATGTGATTGACCGATGGGCCCATTTTTCGAATCAGGCCTCGAAGCTCACCTATCAGCAGGTCACCGCGCCGAGCGGCTTCGTCGGTGTGGCGTTCGCTGAAAAGATCAGTGTTGCTTCGGCATTCGCAGCTGGAGCTGGCGATTATTTCCATTTTCGACAGCCCGTCGAAGGGCTTAACGTGCAGGATCTTCAGTGGGGCACGCCGAGCGCCAAGCCTGTCACGGTACAGATTCAGGCGTCCGCATCCCTCACTGGGACGTATTCGGTTTTCTTCTCGAACTATGCCGGGTCCCGCTCGTATATCGCGACGATCAATATCGCCGTAGCCAATACTCCCCAGTTTTTCTCCATCACGGTTCCAGGCGATACGGGCGGCGGCTGGGCTGCAATCGGCACGACCGGATTCCTGTATTTCGGGACCGATCTTGGTTCGGGAAGTTCGTTCAATGCGACGGCTGGAGCGTGGGGAGGCGGATATACGACGCGCACCAGCGGGAGTGTATCGCTTGTTGCAAATGCGGGGGCATCGATCACGGTCAGCGGGACAGGTTTCGAAGTTGGAACTGTCGCTAATCCATTCGAGCAGAGGACGTATTCTCAGGAGTTGTCGCTATGCAACCGGTACTACCGCATTGCGACATACGGCCTCACGATCAGTACGTCTTCTGGTAGCCAGTACTACGCAAATATCTATCTGCAGGAACCAATGCGCGTGGCACCAACAGGGGCGCTCGTCGCCTCGAATTATCTCGTCAATTTCGCGGGGTCGCCCTCGTATAGCCCTGTCGGGCCGAATTGGGTAACGGTAGCCAGAACGGCAAATGCGACCGGCCTCGGCGGCTTTTTCGAAAGTTGTTCACTTAGCGCGGAGCTTTGATCCATGTACACCTATTCGCTGCTTGCCAATAGCTCGTCAATCCTGCGCTCCGACGGGGCATGCATTCCGACCGACCCAGGCAATACGGACTATGCGGCTTATCTCGCATGGCTCGCTGCGGGCAACACGGTGGCTCCGGTCGCCCCTCCGTCTTCGGCGCAACTTTGGGCCGTCTATCAGGCGCAGGCCAAGGCGGCGCTCGATAATTCAGATACGACCATGCACCGCGTAAGCGAAGCGATCGCGCTCGGTCTGAACACGGCAGCTGGTGCGGATGTCGTTGCTTTCGTCAATTACAGGCGAGCGCTGCGCGCGATCGTGAGCACACAGAACGGCACACCGGGGATGCTTCCAACGAAGCCGGCTTACCCTGCTGGAACCTAAGACCAACCGCCGCTTGCGCGGCTTTTTCATGTCGGGGAAAACATGAACAACAGCCACAACGCATTGATTGAATCGCTGAAGAACCTGGTGTCGTGGATCTGCACCGGCATAGGCTGGGCGATGAGCGATATCACGCTTTCACGCGCTGCGCTGATCACTTCGATCATCTATTCCATTGTCAACGTATGGATCGTGCTCGAACGGAGGGCAAAGAAAAATGCCGAAGAAAATTGAATGGCTCGATGAACCAGAACCACATGATTATTTAGCCGCGCTTTCTTACCTGTCGCTGCACTATCCGATCGAGGCATCGGGCGATCTCGTGCATGCCTTGCGCGAAGCGCCGGTAGTCGAATTCAAGGCCAAGGATATCTTTCGTGCCTCCGGGTTGCCGTTGCTCAAAGAGAGCAATAGCCACGTCGAGCACAACCTCGAAAGGATCGAGGACGGTAAGAAACTGTCTCCGATCCTGCTCGTGCGCGGTGCGAAGCTGATTATCGCGGACGGCTTCCACCGGGTGTGCGCGGTTTATATGCATGACGAGGACACGATGATTCCGTGCAAGATCACCGGGAGCATATCGTGAGCAGCTTCGACGATGCATTTGATGCGCTGATCGGCAACGAGGGTGGCTATTCGGATAATCCCGCTGATCCCGGAGGCGAAACGATGTGGGGCGTTACGGCACGTGTCGCACGCGCTTGCGGCTATGCCGGAGCCATGAAGGACTTGCCGCGCGACACCGCCAAGCACATCGCCAAGACGTTGTACTGGAGCCCCTTATATCTCGACTCGTTCGATCCGCGCGTTGCGTTCCAGATCTTCGATGCGAATTACAACGGGGGGCATCCGGTTATCTGGATGCAGGGATGCGCCAAGGTTCCGGTCGACGGGCTGATCGGGCCGCAGACAATCGCTGCCGTGCAGGCGATGGATCCGCTTCGCTTCATCCTGCGCTGGAACTCGCTGCGCCTGCGCTATTTCACCTCTCTGCGGACCTGGCCGACCTTCGGAAAGGGATGGGCAAATCGCATCGCTGACAACCTCAAGAAAGGAGCCGAATGATGCCACTTATCCCTATTGCAATGGCACTCGCTCAGTTCGCGCCGATGATAGCCGGCTGGCTTGGCGGCTCGAAGGCTCAGGATGTTGCTGGAAAGGTCGTCGAGATCGCTCAGGCGGTCACAGGACAGTCTGCGCCCGATGCAGCGCTTGCTGCGATTCAGGCCGACCCCGCCCTGTCATTGCAGTTCCAGAAGGCCGTTCTCGACAATCAGGCGCAGCTCGCGCAGATTGCCGCCGACCTTGAGAAGACCGAGATCGCCGCCGAGCAGGCCAATACCGCGACGGTCAATCAGACGATGCAGGTCGAAGCGAAGGCCGACCACTGGCCGACCTATGCATGGCGCCCGTTCGTCGGCTTCTGCTTCGGCTTCGCGTGGATCGGCGCGTACTTCATCATTCCGATCCTGCGCGGCTGGTGGCCGGCTATCGCACAGCCGAGCATTCCGCCTGAGGCATGGGTGGCGATCGGTGGGATTCTCGGCGTCGCCAGCTTCTTCCGCGGCAAGATGCAGGCCGATCCAAACGTAAAGACCGACAACCGGGGCTGACCATGATCCTCTGGTACTTCATCGAGAACATCGCGATCGCGCTGTGGAATCTCGGGCGTGCGACGGTCGACGTCTATCGCCCGAATGGCGATGGCTGGATGCACAGCTGGTGGTATTGCCTCGACTGTCTCGGCAATGCGCTGACCGGCGGTGATCCGCGAGAGACTATTTCAAGCCGGGCAGGCAAGGCGCGGATCGAAGGCAAGGAGTGGGGGTGCGCGATGTGTGCGTTTCTTGGATGGGCCGCCAGCATTATCGCCGGCAAGCCCACCGATCACTGCGCGTTGTCCGTGCAGAAGAACGAAGGATCGCGCGCCATTGTTCCAGACGGGGAATAGCATCAAAATCTGTAGCGCAGCAGAATTACGTGCGTTCCCTTCCAGATCGGTGGGTAAGGATTGTGCGACGTGGCTGGCGACTTGTCCCAGAAATATTGATAGACGATGCTCACTCGCTTATAACCAATTGATGCGCCGGCCATTGCGCCAAGCCTCATCCCGGTGTCATTGTGTACCCGAATCGTGCTCGGCGCAGAATCAATCGCTGGGCGCCAGTTATAGACCGTCTCCGACCATGTCGGGAAATATAACATCGGCCCAGCTTCCACGCCGAACCGCCAGTGTCCGATGTCATAGTGCGGCTCCATGCTCAGGATAATTCCGTTCAGATTTCCATGTCCGATGAACCGCGACATCGGCCAGCATTGGCCATTGCATCCCGTCACTGACTTCGGGTTGTAATTTAAATCGCTCGGCGTTGCCGTGGCGTCAGAACTCGGATGACCGAGATAGGCATAGTCCGCATGCCACGACAGCCATGGCGTAATCGGACCGGTAAAGCCGACCTCGAATGCGCCGAACAGCAGATTAAGTGTGTGCGGGAAACGAGCCTGATACCAGGTATTGTCGCCCTGTGTCTGAAAGAACGATTCGCCGGTTGCCGCTTCGAAGTTAAACCAGCTTTCTTCGGCACGTGCCGGGGCTATGCATGCGAGGGCGACGGCCGCAGCGATTGCGGTATTCTTGTAAACAGCCATGGTCCTGACTCCGTGAAATTCGGTTCTATGGTCAGGGGCACCCGGGCGCGCCAACGCTCGTTTGCCCCGCTAATTCACTTCTAATATTTCCTCTAAACTTCCCGCCAAACCGCGCCAGAGCTTGCCCGTTCTTTAGGCAAAATATTAGAAGCCAACTGCCTCCGCGCCTTATCCGACGGGCGATTCATCTGTTTTTCGATCCTGAAGGGCGTTCAGTAACATCGCCCGGAAACGCCCTCCCAGCAAGGGCTTTCTAATATTCGGCGTGGCGTTTCTAATATTCCTTCGATTATGCAGACTTCGGGATCGCCAGCCGGACGTTGCTGATCGGCACCGTGCGGTCCTTAAAATAGATTTCGGTCGTCGTTTTGTCGGCGTGCGCCGCGGCGATCATCAGCGCATCGATGTCGTATCCGGCCTTCTTCGCATCGGTCAGCGACTTCGCCCGGATGTCCTTTATTGTGTAGCCATGCTCCTGCAGTCCTGCGCGGTTGCAGGCAGCACGCCAGACCTTCAGGGCTACCTGGGAACTCCAGAAGCCGCCGCGCGAAGTATGGATGACCAGAGGACCCTTGATTTTCCCGCTCGTGCGCGCGAGTGATAGCACGGCATCGATCTCCGGTGTGATAGGCCAGTCGACCGAAATGCCGCTTGAGTCTCGAGTCTTTGACGGACGGAAATGGATGATGCCGTTGTCTCGGTCCACCCAGTTACTTTCATCGTCTTCGGCCTTCCAGCGCAATGCCCTGATCTCAGTCGAGCGCTGTGCAGTCAGATAGCACAGGTCGACCATGCACAGAATCATCGGGTAGCGGTCCAGTTCGCCACGGATCCTGGCGAAGTGCGCGTCGGTGATGTAAACGCCGCGCGGCTTCGGCTGCTTGATACGGATACCGTTGCAGGGGTTCTCGCCCGCGTAGTAACGGCTTTCCCGACACCACTGGAAGAAGCCCATCAGAAAGGCGCGCATGCTGCGCTGCATATGAATCTTCTCGCCCCAGTTCGAACGCAGGAATTCGACGACGAATGCGTTGTCGACCTGATCGATATTCACGTCGGCGAATCCGGTCTTCACGTAGTTGCCATATAGCGGCCAGCCGCGCTCGCGGTGCTCGGCCTTCTTCGCGCGCACATACTCGTCGACCAGCGGCGGCACGTTCCCGATCCCGGTCAAAGACTCGCGCTTGCGCTTTTCGGCGGCCAGGCGTTCGAGCATCTTGAGCTCGCCATCCTCGACGCGACAGAGCTTGATCCAGCTTCCGCCCTTCGGATACCAGTACCAGCTTCCGCTCTTTCGATAGACTCGGCTCGGGAGTCCGTCAGGTATCGTGCGACGCCGCGCATTCATTTTATTGCCCGCAAGGTTACCGGCCGCAGGGCCGGGCGTTCTTCTTTTAATGGTTCGGTGCGAAGCCCGGCGCGCTTGGCCTGCAAGGCTTCGAACGTCGCCCAGGTAACGACCGGGCTACCGTCGCCGCAGCGCACAACGTTGATTCCGAACTGCTCTTTGAACCATTCTACCTGCTTGCCATAGCGCTTCTTCCCGGTCACCCGTTCAAGCTCGGCAAGCGTCATCAGGCGGTTCACGCTGCCTCCGTCATCAGAATCTGGTTCATTGCCACGCAAAACGGATTCCGCGCCCGTTTCTTCGCATCTCTCGCGATCTTCTGCGCGTGGTAGCTTTCGGTTCGTGTCTGCCGCGGCGGCTTCGGGACATTCGGCAACGAGCCTAGCGAATATCGAGCCGCCCATATCGACCCGGCACGAGCCCATCCGGATACGTAGACGCGCTTGCCTAACTCGACTTCGAGCACGCCGCATATCGCATTGCGCGTGCAGCCGACAGCCTTGGCAAGTTGTGCGTTAGTCAAGCCCGGATTCTCGGTGAGGATGCGCTGCATCGTACTGAATACCCAGCCGGTACGGCCACGTTTCTTCCTGTCGCCGGGCACCCTGCACATTGCCTGTTTGATCGCGCAAAGGGTGCGGTCCGGGAGAAGGTGCGCACATTCCTTGACCGTCTTGCCACTCGCCTTGATGCTGCGCAAGGTCTTCAATTCGGCGCCGCTCCAAGGGCGGCTCTTCTTCCCCGATTGGCCCATGTCATTTCCCCTCGGTGGTCAGGAGTCCGTTGAGGCGTGCGGCAAGAGCATCGAACACAGCCTCTCCTTCGTATATACCCAGGTTGCGCTCGTGCTGCGCCTGCATTTCAAGAGCAGTGGCAACCTCTGCGACAACCTTGCGCTGCTCATCCGCCATCGCCCGCACATCTGCCGCTTGCGCGGGAGCGTGGGCGTAGAGGGGCCGCGTCTGCCATCCGTGTTCATCGGTATGGCTGGCGTTCCTCTCGTAGACTGCCTTCGCCCATCCATAATTTGTACTGCGCTCCCAACAGCCCGGCTGGCGCGGATCGCCCATGTACCGAGATTGCCACTCCGCCACCGGCTTCACCGATTGCTCAGTAAGCGCCGGATGGGCGGCATAGGCTGGTGTTATCTGGCGATGATCAGTGCGCCACGCCTTCATCACGGACTCATCAGCAGTGGCCAGCGGCGTATCGTTCCAGTCGCTTGGCGTCAGCCACGCCACCGGCTCCGCGCTAGGCGCTATTGGTGCGACCATTTCCGCCTCATATTCCGCCCGCACTTCCGGGTCGCTCAGATAGTCCTCTGCATTAAATGGCGTGATTTGGATGGGCGATGGCGGCACATCTGCCGTCTGCGCGTGCAACGGTACGCAGCCGTCCGGTACGCCATCCACGCCAGTGAGCACAATCGCCAATCTACAGCGGCCCTTTTGAAGGCTTTGCAAATCGCTGGGGCTGATGTACACAGCCGCCGTATCGGCTGGCGCTGCGTCACTGGTGCGGGCGGCGAGCCCGTTGAGCACTTCAAGCACGCATCCAGCATCACATGCGATTGTGTTGCAGCGGGGAAAGCCGTCCTCATGGAAATAAACGGCATCTGGCACGATCAAATGACGAAGCACGCGTCGCGCCTTCTCGATCGGGTCGGCTGTCGACTGGTCAAGCCAATGCAACTTGCTCAGTTCGACGGCAGCTTGCGCATCCGCAGCAGGCTCTGTCTGTGCTGGTTGCGGGGCGGCAAACAGTTCAAGCGCATCCACGATCCGTCTCGATACCCAGCCCTCCCAGTGTTCGCCCATCGGTGGGTCATCGTTGCCGCACAAGACCTCATAGATGGACTGCACGAGGGGATCATCGAACTTCGCCACCGGCTCCCCCGATTGCGCTGGCGCGGCAGGGGCTGCGGCGAGCATGGCATCCCACACCCATTGCCAATGGGGAGGAGACCCGGCGATTCCGAATGGGACAGCATTGGCCGCATCAATCATCCCGTTGGTCACTTTGATTGGTACCAGTTTCCAGCCTTGCTCGTCGCTGATCGCCTGCGTTAGTGTGCTCATATGTGGCTCTCTGGATGGTTAGGCGGCGGCTCGATAGTCAAACGCGCGCTGCTTGCATAGATCAAGCAATGCGTCGACATCGAAGTGCGGGCCGAACACCGCATGGCCTTGATAGCGGAAGTGCTCGCGCGCACGATGCTCCATCGATGTAATGCAGCACTTGAACGCGGTCTGCACGAACTCGCTTTTAGTCATGAACTCGGAGAGTTGCCACTTGCGCGTGTATTGGCGCTCCGGCTCGCCAGTGACGATATCTGGCTCAATGTAGGAGGCTTGCAGGCATGTCGGCTTCGCGTATTCGGGCACCGAATTTTCTTCTACGGCGACTTTGAATTCGTAGTCGTAGAAGCGTATTTCCCGGAGGAGAGCGCGCATTTCTTGGGGTGACATGGTTTCACTCCACACGCGCACCGAACGCTGCGCGCTGCGTCGCCAACCACGTTTCCGCCCATTCAAGCGCGATCTTCGCGGCGCCGTTCGTTTCCGGCGTATCACCCTTGCGGATCGTCATGAAGAAGCGTTCAATCGGTCGGCTCGAATCCTTCGGAATATCGAACTCGATCGACTCGACATCAATGCCACGGGCGTGCGCGATGGTCCCGACGAGGCAGGCGCACTCACCGGTATAGGTCGATCCGTCGACGCGACCCGCCTTAAGCGCCTCGATTAACGCCGGCACTTCGCGCGGCGCCTGGCTGATGACTTCGATGAAATCAGCCTTGATTGGCAGGAGGTACGCGCCACGCAGGTTCGCGCCACGCAGGTTCGCGCCACGCAGATCCGCGTCACTCAGGTAC
>Ga0210400_10003200_pt1 | contig 14619 bp, 11 predicted proteins | sample IncBWH26MmetaG_FD_155456 | JGI IMG/M metagenome (GOLD analysis project Ga0210400, IMG submission 155456) | Forest soil microbial communities from Barre Woods Harvard Forest LTER site, Petersham, Massachusetts, United States - Inc-BW-H-26-M | ecosystem: Environmental > Terrestrial > Soil >... | reverse complement strand
GGCCCATGGACCAAAAGCAACCGCGTGCGAGGGCTATAGTGCTTTTCGTGCATCCCGGGCGACGGATGCGCTGGTCCCGCGGCGTCCACAGCCATCGGCTCCATTTCGCCTAAGTCGATCATCCCTGGCCGCAGCAGCTTGAGTTTGCTCCCTTCGATAGCTATGACGGTCGATTCGATCCCCACCGAGCATGGGCCCCCGTCGAGCACGGGAACCGCATCGCCGAACGCTGCTTTCACATGGTCGGCGGTGGTAGGAGAGAGCCCGGTGAAGCGATTCGCGCTGGGTGCGGCGATCGGCACACCAGTCGCCTCGATCAGCGCCAGCGCCAGCGGGTGATTCGGCATGCGGATGCCTACGGTGAGTAATCCCGCGGTGACGTTCGCCGGCACGGGGCTGCGCTTACCTAACACCATCGTCAACGGTCCCGGCCACCACTGCCGTGCCAACTCTTCGGCCAGCGGCGGCCATTCGGTCACGATTGTCCGGGCCATTTCGACCGACGCCACGTGCACGATCAGCGGGCTGGTCGCGGGCCGCCCCTTCATCTCGAATATTTTCTGAACCGCCGCCGCATCGAGCGCGTTCGCGCCCAGCCCGTACACCGTTTCCGTAGGAAACGCGACCAGGCCGCCAGCGCGAATGATCTCCGCGGCCTCGCTAATCGAGAGGCTCGTCACGTTCTGATGCCCCACCGGACATTGTTTTGCCCGTTTTGCGCCACACGAGATAAGCGTGAATCAGGGCATCAAGATCGCCGTCCAGCACGCGGTCGACGTCGCCGATGGCGAGCTTGGTGCGATGATCTTTGATCATCCGGTACGGCGCGAGCACGTAACTTCGGATCTGGCTGCCGAAGTTGATCTCGAGTTTGGAATCCTCCATCTTGCGGTCCTCGGCGCGCTTCTTGTCCATTTCGTGCTCGTAGAGCTTGGCGCGAAGCTGCTTCATCGCGGTAGCCCGGTTTTTGTGCTGGCTGCGCTCGCTCTGGCACTGCACCACGATGCCGGTGGACAAATGAGTCATGCGGATGGCGGAGTCGGTGCGGTTGACGTGCTGGCCGCCGGCTCCGGAAGCGCGGAAGGTATCGACGCGCAGATCTTCCGGACGAATATCGATCTTGATCTCTTCGTCGATCTGCGGATACACGAAAACTGAAGCAAACGAAGTGTGGCGTCGCGCGGCGGAGTCGAAGGGTGAAATGCGGACCAGGCGATGCACGCCGACCTCGCTTTGCAGCAAACCGTAGGCGTTTTCGCCGTTGACTTCGAAGGTGGCCGATTTGATGCCCGCACCCTCGCCTTCCAGCCGATCTGTCTCGACGATTTCAAATTTGTTGCGCTCCGCCCAGCGGTAATACATGCGTAGGAGCATCTCGGCCCAGTCCTGGCTCTCCGTGCCTCCGGCCCCGGGATGAATGGTCACGATAGCGCTCTTCGAGGCGTTTTCGCCCGAAAGCAGCATCTGAGTTTCGAGCTTTTCGAGGTAGCCTGAAAAACCCTTCATTTCACGCTCGAGATCCGCGGAAACGTTTTCGCCTTCGCGTCCCAGCTCGAACAGAGTGTCCAGGTCGGAGGTCAGACCGGAGATTTTCGCATCCTGGGCGATCTGCTCTTCCAGGCGCTTGCGATCCTGCATGATCTTCTGGCTTTTTTCGGGGTTCGACCAGAAGTCGGGAGCGTTGGTCAGCTCTTCGATCTTGGTTAGCTGGTTTTTTCGGGTGGGGGCGTCAAAGATAGCTCCGCACAGCGTCGGCTTGCTGGCGGAGCGTGGTGTATTCGCGTTGCAATTCGTCCAAAGTCATTCCTCTTCGAGTGTACCGTATGCTAGAAGTTTCAGAGGTTATGAGTCCCCGGCGGTCGGCACAGGACTGGTTGCTCGAAGCGGTCGCGCTCGCGGCGTTGATCGCAACCTTCGCCATGGTGTTCGGGCATTGGCAGCGGCTACCGGTATTCGCGCGCCGCGGAAACGCCGGGAGCCTGAGCATCATGGTCCTGCTCAACGCGGGCGTGTACCTGCTCCTGACCGTAGCCGCGCGCTACCAACAGTTGGTCAATGTACCTTTCGAGATCGACCGCGACCGTCCCGAAGTCAAGCAGCTGCTGCTGCAGATGACTATCGTGCTCAAGACGGTTCTGATGGTTCTGCTGGCCGGGCTGTTGTGGATCATCGTGCATACGCCCCTGGGGCGAATGAGGACTGCGGGACGAGGTTTCCTGGCGCTGTTCCTGATCGCGATGCTCGCGCCCACGGTGGTTTATATTCGCAAGCTGAGCCGATACCGCAAGTGAGAGAATGACTAGCTAGTGCCAGAAAACTCCACCAAAACAGTGCAAGAAGCATCTCGTCCAGCGGCGCGAGGACTGGATTTCAGCCAGGACCTGGCCGCCAAAGGTTGGTATCACAGCTTCGAGTTTCCGGATGGCGCCGTCATCGACGGATACATGCCGCTCGCGGTCCAGAAAGAACGCTATGCTCGTTATCCCATCTCGGATAATTTGTCCGGCAAGCGCGTTCTCGACATCGGCGCATGGGATGGATGGTTCAGCTTCGAGTCGGAACGCCACGGGGCGCAAACGGTCGCCATCGATTGCGTCCAGCTCCCAACCTTCCTGCAAGTCCACCGCAGGCTGAAATCCAAGGTTGATTACCGGGTTCTCGATTTTTACGAGCTCCCCTACGCCAATCTGGGAACGTTCGAGGTCGTTTTTTTCCTGGGGATTCTGTATCATCTGCGGCATCCTCTGCTGGCTCTCGAAATCGTGTGCGCGCTGACCAAAGAGGTGGCCATCGTCGAATCTTTCGTGATCGATGGCGACACTTGGAAGGAACACCAGAACCAGATTCCCAGCATGGAGTTTTACGAAACCACCGAGCTCGGGAACCAGTTCGACAACTGGAATGGTCCGACCGTGGCGTGCCTGCTGGCCATGTGCCGGGCGGCGGGGTTCGCGCGCGTGGAATTCATGTATGCGTCCGGCAATTACGCCGGCGCGGCGTGTTTCCGCACCTGGGAACCGCCTCCGGCGCAGCCCGGCAGCGATCCCCCGGAATTGCTCTCCGTGACTAACGCGCGCACGTACGGTAACAATTTTTCCACGCGAAAGTCGGAAGAATACATTTCGTGCGTGTTCCGCACGTCGCACGACAAAGTGATGACGAAAGAATTGCGGCTCGAAGTGGATCAGTTCGGCGCGGCCGCGGTGCAGCTCGCGCAGGAAGCGAGCGGGGTCTGGGTGGCGGCATTCCGGCTTCCTCCGGGACTCGATCCGGGATGGCATCGTGTGCGGCTGCGTCTGGCCGATAGCGGATTCGGTCGCGACTTCCGCATCGCCGTGGATATGCCCGTGAACGTGGAGCGCCTGGCGGTGCGGGACGTCTGCGATGGAATCACGTGGGTGCGCGGCGAAGTTGCCGCCGGCGGATGTTTGAGCTGCTGGGTCCACGGCCTTCCGGACAATTGCGACGCGGCTAATTTCCAGTTGGTGCTGGATGCCTCGCCGCTGCACATTTCCTGGATCGGGCAGCCCGAGCCTGACGGATACCGGCAGGTGAATTCCGATGTTCCCGTGGATCTTGCCAAGGGTGAGCACGTATTCACCGTGGAGAGCGCGGGCGTGAAGTCGGCCGCGGAACGAGTCCGGGTAAGCTAGGGTTCATGGGAAAGCGCGTGAGCGCCGCCGAAGAAGCCCGGCGGCGGATCGATTTTTCCAAGGAGCTCGCCGCCAAAGGCTGGTATCACAGCTTCGAGCTCCCGGATGGGACAGTCATCGACGGCTTCATGACGCTCGAGCAGCAGAAGCGGCGCTATGCCCAGTTCCCGATTCCAGATGACCTGCACGGAAAGAGGCTGCTCGACATCGGGGCTTGGGACGGCTGGTTCAGCTTCGAGGCCGAATGGCACGGCGCGGAGGTGACGGCCATCGACTGCGTGGAGCTGGCGACTTTTCTGGATATCCACGCAAGGTTGAGGTCAAATGTCGACTACCGGATCTTGGATTTTTACGAGCTTCCCGGCGCTGGTTTGGCAAACTTCGACATCGTCTTCTTCCTGGGTGTTCTGTATCATGTGCGGCACCCGCTGCTAGCGCTCGAAATTGTGTGCGCGCTGACCCGCGATGTGGCCATTGTGGATTCGTTTGTTACCGATCCCGACGACTGGCGGGAGCATGCCGGCGAAATCCCTACGATGGAGTTTTATGAGCTGGATGAGCTGGGGAATCAGTTTGGAAACTGGGTGGGTCCCACGGTTCCGTGCTTGCTGGCGATGTGCCGGGCGGCGGGATTCGCGCGCGTGGAATTGCTGGGTACCGGCGCCCACCACGCGGTAGTGGCGTGTTACCGGAAATGGGAGCCGCCGCCGGCCGTGCTCGTGGGCGACGCGCCGGAAATACTGACCATCGAAAACGCCCGGACCAACGGCATCAACTTTTCGACGCGGAAATCGGAAGAGTATCTGACCTGCGTTTTCCATACAGGGCGCAATCCGGTGACGCCGGAAATGCTGCGCCTGGAAGTGGGCGATTTCGCCGCGGCGGCGCTGTTTGTGAATCCTGAGGGCAACGCTTGGCGAGCAACGTTTCATCTGCCGCCCGGGCTCGATCCCGGTTGGCACACCGCGCGGCTACGATTCCGCGACAGTGGCTTCGGCCGCGAGTGCAGGATCGCGGTCGATATACTTCCCGAGTCCGTGAATATAGTCCTGAAAGAAGTCTTCGACGGCGTGACGTGGACCAAAGGCGAGGTGCAGGTCGCCCAGCGCGGGTTCCTGAGCTGTTGGGTCGCCGGGTTGCCCGAGAATGCGGATCGCGCGAACGTCCGTGCGTTTTTTGGGAATCGAAGGCTGGACGTGGACTACGTGGGGGAGCCGAACGCGGAGGGCTACCGGCAGGTGAACGTCGTTGTGCCTGCGAATGTGATGGCGGGCGAACACGAGTTCCGCGTCGAGTGCGCCGGCGTGAGCAGCGGCAGCGTGCCGATCGCGGTTCGGAATCAGAACTCGAGTACGTAGCCTTTCTTGCCGACGTTCTGCGCCCGGGTTGCTCCCATCTGGATCACGGCGCCTTCGGCCTCGTGGATATGGCCGCAGAAGAAGTGCGCGGGCTGTTGCTTCTCGATGAACTCGCGCACGGCACGGCTGCCAGCGTGAAGACCCGTGCGAATGCGGTCGAGATCGGTGTTGAGCGGAGGCGCGTGACAGATCAAGACAAAGGGTTTCGGCTTAGCAAGCAGTTCGAGCCGCGCGGCCATTTCCTCCTCTGAATATTCTCCTGGCGTGTCGAAGGGCGTGGGCGTCGAGTACCCGAGTCCCGCCACGCGATGCCCGCCGATATCGAGTGTCCCGCCGTGAAAATTGACGAATCCGTGGCGTGCACAGAAATCGGCGATGTTTCGCTCAGACTCGTGATTTCCGGGTAGCACATGCATGTGTTCGGCGCGGCGCCTCATGATCTCGCCCATTTTGTCCAAGCCGCGAGCCCAGCTCACCAGGTCGCCAGCGGCGAAGTAGTAGTCCGCGTCTGTATCTATCAGGCTCTGAAGAGCCTGTCGATCGTTATGAATGTCGGAAAAGACGAGAAGCCGAGGCATTCAGATACCATGGTAGTAGCACCTGTTCATGCTAGAAAATCCAACACAACCCGATATCAATAGCTGGCTCGAAGACGAGCTTTTCCAGCAATACAAACACGATCGCAAGACGGTGGACGCCACCTGGACGCCGGTTCTAGAAGGCAACGGGCACGGAGCCGCCCCGGCGGGCACAGTTGCCGCCGTTGCCGAGCCACCGCGGTCTCTTTCTGATCAGCCGCGGGCGCTTGCCGTGCGAACTCAGGAGGCTCCCATGGTCGCGGTTGCGGAAGGCGATCAACTCATCCCGCTGCGTGGTCCGGCGCTGCGCATCGCCGAGAATATGGCGGCCAGCCTTACGATTCCCGTCGCCACCAGCCAGCGCGTGATGCCGGTGAAGGTGATTGATGAGAATCGGCGATTGATCAACCAACACCGCGCCGCCACCGGTCAGAGCAAGCTTTCGTATACGCATCTTGTGGCGTGGGCCATCGTCCGCGCGATCGAAACGGTTCCGGCGGTCAACAACGCGTATTCCGAGCGCGGCGACGAATCTTTCCGTGTGACACGCGGGCACGTCAATCTGGGGATCGCAGTGGACGTGGCGGGAAAAGACGGTTCGCGGTCGCTGAAAGTTCCGGGTATCAAGCGCGCCGAAGCCATGAATTTCGCGGAATTCGCGGCGGCCTACGATGATCTGGTGGCGCGGGCCCGCTCCAATAAACTGGCCGTCGCCGATTTTGAGGGCGTGACGATTTCGCTCACCAATCCAGGCACCGTCGGCACCGTCGGATCCATACCGCGGTTGATGCCGGGGCAGGGCGCGATCATCGCCACTGGCGCCATCGATTATCCGCCGGAGTATCGCGGCGTGCCGGAAGACGTGCGTTCGTCCATGGGCCTGAGCAAGACGATGACGGTTACCTGCACCTACGATCACCGGGTGATTCAGGGCGCCGAGTCGGGTATGTTCCTGGCGCGTGTGCAGGCGCTGCTTGAAGGTGAGGACGGCTTCTACGACCAGATCTTCCGCGATCTGGCGATTCCCGCGCAGGCCTGGCGTTGGCAGCCGGATCAGGCTACGGCGCCGATGGTCAGCGCCGACCCCCTGAAGCAGGCCGGCGTGGCCCGTCTCATCAATGCTTGGCGCGAGCGCGGTCATCTGGTGGCGGATATCGATCCGCTGGGCCTGCCGCGGCCGTCGCATCCGGATTTGGAGCCTTCCGCGCACGGGCTAACGATCTGGGATCTGGATCGCACATTTCATGCCGAATCGTTCGGCGTGCTGCCGCTGCGCACCCTGCTCGACCGGCTGCGCAATACCTACGCAGCCAAAACCGGTGTGCAGTACATGCACATCGACAATCCCGAAGAGCGGAACTGGATCCAGCAGCGCCTGGAATCGGCAGCGGAGCAGTTCGCCCTGGATGTTGCGACGCAGCGGCGCATTCTGAAAGATGTCGTCCTGACCGACGGATTCGAAAGTTTTCTGGATAATCGCTTCAAGGGGCATAAGCGCTTCTCGATCGAGGGCGGCGAGACCATGATCGCCATGATCGAGGAACTGCTGGAGCGCGCTGCTCCGGCCGGCGTTCGGGAGATCGTGATCGGTATGGCGCACCGCGGGCGTCTGGCGGTGCTGGCCAATGTGATCGGCAAGGGCGTGGCGCAGATCTTTTCGGAATTCGAAGGCGATATCGATTCCGAAGTGGCCGAGGGTACCGGCGACGTGAAGTATCACCTGGGCGCGAGCAGCGTCCGCAGAATGTCGGCCGGCCAGGAAATTACGATTTCCGTCGCCGCCAACCCGAGCCACCTGGAAGCCGTCAATCCGGTGGTGGAAGGCATCGTCCGGCCCAAGCAGGATCGTTTGGGCGATACCAAACGCGAGCGCGTGATTCCAGTACTGATTCACGGTGACGCGGCCATGTCTGGGCAAGGGGTGGTCGCGGAAACCTTGAACTTCAGCCAGGTAGAAGGGTACACCACCGGCGGTACGGTTCACCTGGTGATCAACAACCAGATCGGGTTCACCACCAATCCGCGTGAGGCGCGGTCGTCCACGTATTGCACGGATGTGGCGCTGGGAATACAGGCGCCGGTGTTTCACGTGAACGGCGATGATCCGGAAGCGTGTGTGGCCGCGATGGAGCTGGCCTTCGATTACCGCCAGCGATTCCACAAAGACGTGGTGCTGGATATGGTCTGCTATCGCAAGCACGGCCACAATGAGGGCGATGATCCCAGCTACACGCAGCCGCTGGTTTATCAGAAAATTCAGGACCACAAGCCGGTGGCGGCGCTGTACGCCGAGCGGTTGATCCACGACGGAGTGGTCACGGCGCAGGAAGTCGCCGGCTGGCAGGAAGCGCAGAAGAAGCAGCTCTACGAGATCTACGACCATACGCAGACGGTCAAGGAGCAGTTTGAGCTCGCTGAGATGAGTCCCATCGCGGCCGAGTTCATGCCTGGTACTCTACCTTCCACGGCCGCGGATCGCGCGATGCTTGATCGCATCATCGACGGCATCACGACGTTCCCGCCGGATTTCCATCTGCACCCTAAACTCACGCGGCTGATCGAGCGCAGAAAACAAGCCCACGAAGGCCCGCACGTGGATTGGGCGTTGGCCGAGACGCTGGCTTTCGGGAGCCTGGTACTGGAAGGAACACCGGTCCGGCTAAGCGGCCAGGATAGCGGACGCGGCACTTTCAGCCAGCGCCATGTGGAGTTTCACGACGCGGAGACGGATCGCGTGTACTCGCCGCTGCAGCATCTGGCGGCGAGTCAGGCGAACTTTGAGGTGTATAACAGTCCGCTGAGCGAGTTCGGCATCGTCGGTTTCGAATTCGGCTACAGCGTGGCGGATCCGCTTTCGCTGGTGCTGTGGGAAGCGCAGTACGGCGACTTCGTCAACGGCGCGCAGGTGATCATCGACCAGTTCATTTCCGCGGCGGAATCCAAGTGGGGACAGCCCAGCGGAATCGTGCTGCTGCTGCCGCACGGCCAGGAAGGCGGCGGTCCGGAACATTCCAGCGCGCGCCTGGAGCGTTTCCTCCAACTGTGCGCGGAAAATAACATGCAAGTCGCCTATCCCACCACTCCGGCGCAATATTTCCATCTGCTGCGCCGGCAAATGCGCGGCGGCGCGGATCGCCGGGGACTGCGAAAACCGCTGGTGGTGATGACGCCCAAGAGCCTGCTGCGGCATCCGAAGGTGGTTTCGACGATAGATGAACTGGCGAGCGGAGTGTTCCGTACCGTGCTGGACGACACTCGCGTGACCGATCCCGCGGGCGTGACGCGGATTCTGGCGTGTACCGGCAAGATCTACTATGAGCTGCTGGCGGCGCACCAGACGCGCGGCGGTCCGTTCGCGATCGTGCGGTTGGAGCAGCTTTATCCCTTTCCGCAGGCCGAGTTCGCGGAGGTGCTGCGGCGGTATCCCGCGGCGCAGCACGTGGTATGGGTGCAAGAAGAGCCGCGCAACATGGGAGCGTGGCCGTCTATCCGCGGGCGTATCCAGCCGATGCTGGGCCCGAACCAGGCTATGGGGTACGCGGGCCGGCCGCGCAGCGCGAGTCCGGCGCCGGGATCGCCCAAAGTACATCAGCGTGAACAGACGCAGTTGATCGAAATGGCATTTGCCGCGCCGACGGTGGCGCGGTTGGGCCGCAAGCGGCTGATCCGCCGCAGGAAAGACACTAAGAATTAGCCTCGCGTTTCGCGCGCGAGCTTAGCCGTCGTGATGGCCTGGCCCAAATGGCGCTGCGTATGTTCGGCGATGTGTACCAGCAGGCCGAGCACGGTCGATGGCAAACGCTTTTTCCCGATATAGCGTGGCTCTTGAAGCATGGCCGGGTCGATCGTGCGCATTCGCCGCTCGGCATCGCTCAACTTCTCATCGATGTCTTCCAGCAGTTGGGCCAGCGTCGCGCCAGGCTCGGCTTCCTGTTTGAGTGTGGCGATCTGGGCGTCGCTCAGTTGGCCTCCGCATAGGTACGTTACCAACCGGTCTACGCTGTGGGCGATGTGCCGCAGATGGAAACCGAGCGATGGAAGCGCTCCGGTGCGGCGCCAGGCATCTTCCGTCGTGAGCCCTTCGGTATAGTGGGCCAGATCCTCGCGCACCATCATGAAGGAGTGAAACACCGGCATCAAGTGTGGTGGGACACCTTCTATCGGGCCGCGTAGCCATGCTTCAGTACGGACTTCTATCATTCTGCGGTAGCCTCCGCGGGCGGCGACGATTGGGCGCTTTCGTTGCCGGTCAGATCGACTGCGGAAACCGTGTAGCGATATTTTTTGCCGGATTCGATCTTCGAATCGCTGAACGTGGGCACTTCGATCAGAGGCGCGATCTTTTGGAATGGCCCGTTGTCCACGGATCGGAAGATGTTGTAACCGCGAAAATCCGGCTCGGTATTGCGCATCCAGGTCAGCTCGATCGACTGCGGGGTGGCGACGGCGGAGAGCCCGTCGGGAACCGCTGGGGCGAACACGTCGGTCGGAGTGATTTCGGCGGCTGCTGAGACCACGCTCCACTGCCGGTCACCGGCGATGGCCTGCACCAAGTATCTGTAACGTGTGCCGTAATTCGTGGAGTCATCCAGATACCGTGGGCCGTCGGTATCGGCGAGCTGTTGCGGCTGCCCGTCGGCTTCGGCGCGGAAGATGCGATAACGCGGGCCCGTCCCGGTCCAGGTTAGCTCCACGCCGCTTACAACGTTCTGCGGTTTCGGAGTGGAAGGCGGCGCCAGGGGCTGAATCACCGCCAGCGACGCGGGGTTCGACCAATCCGACGGCTTCCCCTTTGGCCCGGTGGCGCGCACCTGCAGAACGATGGCCTTGCCGATCCAATCTCGCGCAGGAACTTGCTCGGTGATAGGTCCGGGCTTGCGAACCGTGAGCTGGACGGTTTTGCTTCGGGGCACATCCTCTCCAATACGGAGCTCGATGGAGCGAACGCTGGTGAGCGGCAGGTTTTCAGTGGTCAAAGCCGGCAAGGTGAACTGCATTTCGATGTCGTCGCCATACTCCCACGCGCGAAAATCGGTGATCGTGACGGGAATATCGAGGGTTGGCGGCATCGGCGGGCCGACATAGCCGCACGCAGAGAGCAGGGCCGCAGCCCACACGGGAAACCAAGACTTCACAGAATATACCGGCTGAGGTCCTGATCCTTGACGATGTCCGCCAGTTGTTTGCGCACGTATCCGACGTCGACTTTCACCGTCTTCTTTTTGAGATCGGGACCGTCAAACGAGACGTCTTCAAGCAGTTTCTCAAGAATGGTGTGCAGGCGGCGCGCGCCTATATTCTCCGTGGTCTCGTTCACCCGCGCGGCGAAGGCGGCGATCTCTTCGAGCGCGTCCTCGGTGAAAGAGAGCTTGATGCCTTCCGTGTCCAGCAGCGCCTGATACTGTTTGATCAGCGCATTTTTCGGTTCTTTTAGAATACGGATAAAATCCGCTTCGGTCAGCGATTTCAGCTCCACGCGGATGGGGAAGCGGCCCTGCAATTCGGGAATCAGGTCGCTCGGTTTCGAAACGTGGAACGCCCCCGCGGCTATGAACAGAATGTGGTCCGTGCGGACAAAACCGTAGCGGGTGTTGACGGTAGTGCCTTCCACAATCGGCAGAATATCGCGCTGCACGCCCTCGCGGCTCACGTCCGGACCATGGCCGCCCTCGCGTCCCGCGATTTTGTCGATCTCATCGAGGAAAATGATGCCGCTCCGCTCCACGCGCTCGATGGCGATGCGCGTGACCTGGTCCATGTCCACCAGTTTCTGCTCTTCTTCCTGCACCAGATAATCCACCGCCTCGCCGACGCGCATCTTACGCTTGCGGGTGCGCCCGGCGAACAAACCCGGAAGCATGTCCTTGAGGTTGATGTCCATCTCCTCAATGCCGCTAGCGGTAGTGACTTCGAACGACGGGCCACGCTCGCGAACGTCGATCTCCACCATGCGGTCGTCAAGCTTGCCGGCGCGGAGGCGCTCGCGGAGTTTTTCACGCGTGCGCTCGACGCTGTCGCTCTCCTCAGGCTGCGCCGGCATCAAAAGATCCAACAATCGTTCTTCAGCGTTGCGCTCGGCGCGATCTTCTACTTCCGCCAGGCGCTCCTCGCGAACCATGTCGATGGAGATCTCAACCAGATCGCGGATCATCGATTCGACATCACGGCCGACGTAGCCGACTTCAGTGAATTTGCTCGCCTCTACTTTGAGAAACGGAGAATTGGCGAGCTTGGCGAGTCGCCGCGCGAGTTCGGTTTTCCCCACGCCGGTAGGGCCGATCATCAGAATATTCTTCGGCATCACCTCCTCCGCCATTTCGGGATCGAGTTTCTGGCGGCGGATGCGGTTGCGCAAGGCGATGGCGACGGCGCGCTTGGCGTCGGCTTGGCTGATAACGTACTTGTCCAGCTCGCGCACGATCTCGCGCGGGGTGAGCTCATCGAGCAGGGGCGTATCCTCGGCGGCTTGGGCGGGAAGATAAATAACCATCAGCCCAGTTCCTCGTACAGAACGGATTCATTAGTATAGATGCAAATCTTGCCGGCGATGACCATGGACTTCTCCACGATGTCGCGGGCCGAAAGCTTGGTGTTCTCGATCAGCGCCGTGGCAGCGGATTTGGCGTAAGCGCCGCCGGAACCGATCGCGGCCACGGCTTCATCGGGCTCAATCACGTCGCCATTGCCGCTGAGCAAGTAGGTGTTCTCCTTATCGGCGACCAGTAAGAGCGCCTCGAGATGACGAAGGGACCGGTCCGTTCTCCATTCCTTCGCCAGTTCCACGGAGGCTCGGGCCAAGTTCCCGTTATGCTGCTCGAGCTTGGCTTCAAACCGGCCAAACAGAGCGAATGCATCCGCGGTAGAGCCCGCGAATCCGGCTAGAATTTTGTTGTTATACAGGCGGCGGAGCTTTTTCGCGGACGACTTCAGCACTTCGGAGCCCAGGGTCACCTGGCCGTCGCCCGCCATGACCACCTTGCCGTCGCGGCGGACGCACAGGACGGTCGTAGAGCGGATCTTTTGTCTCATGGGTGAACTTTTAGTGTATACGCTGTCAAAACGCTGAGTGCTGGATCAACAGGTTGCCGGCCCGGTCCACGTGGAATCGCCAGCCGGGAGGCACCAGCGTGGTGGAGCCGTAGTCGAGCACCAGCGCGGGTCCGAGACGGGCGCTCTGCCCCATTTGCTCCCGGAGCCAAACAGGGATCTCCCGCCATGAGCCCGCGATCCAGACTCGCCGGAGCTCCGCGGCTCCCTTTCGCATCGCCGGACGGACGATGCGTGGTTTAGCCAGTGTGACACGGGCGCGCACGCGAATAGTGACAACTTCCACCTCGCGCTCCGGAAGCGAATAGCCGTAGATCCGGGAATGTTCACGATGGAACGCCGTTTTCGCGCGAGCTCCGGACCTCCAAGGAACATTGAGCTCATAGCTCTGGCCGCGATAGCGCAGGTCGGCAGAGCGCTCGATTTGTGCATGAGGCGATTCGCGCAGGGCGCGTTTCTCCAGAGCTTCAAAGCTTTTTTCGAGGTTGTCACGGCCGAGCACGCCAGCAGCGTAATCGCGCACGGCATCGGCCATCAGCATGCCCAGCGCGGAGAGCGCTCCGGCGTATTGAGGCACGATCACCGAACCCATTCCTAACTGCGCTGCGATCTCGCAACAATGCAAGCCGCCGCATCCGCCGAAGGCCACAAGCGCGAACTCGCGGGGATCATAACCACGCTCCACCGAAACGATGCGAAGGGCCCGCTCCATGTTGGAGTTGGCGACGCGCAGGATCCCTGCCGCAGCGGCTGTCCCGGTGAGTTTGAGCCGGCTTGCAACGCGATCCACGGCGGCGGCCGCTCGATCCGCATCCAAGTGCAGGCCGCCGCCCAGCAGCGCCTGAATGCGGCCCAGCACAACGTGTGCATCGGTTACTGTAGGCTCCGTGCCGGAGCCATAGCAGGCGGGACCGGGATCGGCTCCGGCGCTTTCGGGACCCACCCGGAGAAGCCCGCCTGCGTCCACGCGTGCGATCGAACCGCCGCCGGCGCCTACTGTATGGATATCGAGCATCGGTACGCGAATCGGTAAGCCGGCGACGGAGGCTTCGGTGGTTTCACGCCCGGCTCCGTCAACCAGGCTTACATCGGTGGAAGTGCCGCCCATATCGAAGCCGAGGATTTTCCGGAATCCGCTCCGACGCGCGGTTTGCATCGCGCCCACGACGCCGCCAGCCGGACCGGACAGGACGGTGCGCACGGCCTGGCGGCGGGCTTCGCGCGCGGAAAGGAATCCGCCATTCGATTGCATGATGGCGATCTGGAAGCGGCGAGCGCGTTCAAGCTCGGCCAGATACGTTTCCATTAGCGGGCCGACATAGGCGTTCACGGCCGTAGTGGAGCTCCGCTCGTACTCTCGGAATTCGGGGCTGACTTCGTGAGATGCGCAGACGTACACGCCAGTCCGCCGTAAAGCAGCGAGCACAGCGCGCTCATTGGCCGGGTTCTGATACGCGTGCAGGAAGCAGATTGCGATCGAGCGGACTCCCGCACGCTTGAGCCGCACGGCGAGGCGTTTTACCTCGGCGGCGGATGGGCGGCGAGCGACGGTTCCATCGTGATAAACGCGTTCATGAACACCGAAACACAGATCCCGGGGGATCAGGGGCGGGCGCGGCGCCGGCGTGAGGTTGTATAGCTCGGGGCGGTTCTGGCGGCCGATCTCAAGTAGATCCTCGAACCCGGCGGTGGTGACGAACGCGGTCCGCGCGCCTTTGCGTTCGAGTAACGCGTTGGTGGCGACGGTGGAGCCGTGGACCACGTCGACTTTCTGCTTTCCGACGGCTGCCTGCTCCAGACCTGCCAGGATCACTTCGGCGGGCGATCGCGGGTTGGACCGCAACTTGAATGATTCGAGGCGCCCGTCGTCGTGGAGGACCACGAAATCGGTAAAGGTGCCGCCGGCGTCGACCCCGATTCGCATTAACTCATGATTGTAACGTCGGACACGTGGGTTAACCGCGGCAGGGTGGCATCATAGAA
>Ga0210400_10003199_pt1 | contig 14619 bp, 11 predicted proteins | sample IncBWH26MmetaG_FD_155456 | JGI IMG/M metagenome (GOLD analysis project Ga0210400, IMG submission 155456) | Forest soil microbial communities from Barre Woods Harvard Forest LTER site, Petersham, Massachusetts, United States - Inc-BW-H-26-M | ecosystem: Environmental > Terrestrial > Soil >... | reverse complement strand
CCACGAACCCGATCACCTCCAGCCAGCTCGGCCGCTCGCCCGTGTACCCACGCCGCTACACCCGCGCTCGTCACCGGGTCCCCGGTCTGCGCCAACATCGTCACGGCAATCCCAGCCAGGAGGTCCCCACTCCCGCCAGCCGCCAACACCGGCGACCCCGCGGCACTCACCACCCGCTCGCCACCCGGACCCGTCACGATCGTCGGCACCCCCTTGAGCAACACCGCGGCCCGGAGCGTCCGCGCCACCTCGGCCCCGACATCGAACCGCCGCGCCAGCACGTCATCCACCGTCCCTCCGGTCAGGCGAGCGAACTCCTGGGGGTGCGGCGTGATGAGCGCCGAGCGCCCATCGAGCAAGCCAGCAAGGCCCACCACATGCCCCGCGAACAGGTTCAGCGCGTCTGCATCGACCACCGTCGGCCCACGGCACCCCCGAAGCACGCGCTCGGCGACCGCACGCGACTCCGGCGACGTACCGAGCCCAGGCCCGAGCAGCACCGCGTGCGCGAACTCGGTGATCTGCTCCCGCACCGCATCGTCGTCGGCCGGCCACGGAAACGCCAACGACTCGTAGCCGGCGATCTGCGCGACCGGCACGTTTGATTGGGCGACGAACAATCGCACCAAGCCGATCCCACTCGCATGCGCCGCGCGCGCCGCCAGCAGCGCGGCGCCAACCATCCCCGGCCCACCGGCCACGATCGCCACACGCCGCCGCGTCCCCTTGTGCGCATCCGCCGCGATCGGCGGCACCCGCGCGCCCACCCAGTCCGCGTCGATCAACCGCGCCGCACCATCATCCAGCGTGGCCGCCGCACCGAGTCCAATGTCGAGGACAACAATGGCGCCAGCCTGCGCGCGCGCCACGAGCAGCCCGCGCTTCATCGTCCCAAACGTCAACGTCAGATCGGCCATGAGCGCACCGTCCGCGCCACCGGTCGTGGCGTCGACCCCGGTCGGCACATCGAGCGCCACCACCGTCGCCCCACGCTCGCGCATGCCCGTGATCCGTGCGATCGCATCCGCGATCGCCCCGCGCGGCGCGCCCGACGACCCGGTCCCCAACAGCCCGTCGACAACGACAGGCTCCCCACCGGTCGGATCCCCAACGAGAACACCGGGCATCCCCACCGCCCGCGCACGCTCGGCAACCGCGTCCGGCGTGCGCGTCTCGCCCACCGCCGTCACGCGCACAGGAATCCCAGCGATCGCCAGCGCGCCGGCCACCACCCAGGCGTCCCCACCGTTGTTCCCCGGCCCGGCAAACACGGCCACGCCCCGACGCCGAAGCCCGCGACCCGCGAACCGCCGCACGATCTCGCCGGCCGCTGCCATCCCGGCCGCCCGCATCAGCGCCCGCGACGGAACTCCCGCGCCGATCGCGGCCCGGTCCCGCGCCGCGCTCTCCGTGGCGGATGTCACCACCACGCCGCCGCCGCACAGCACGACTCGACTATTTGTGAGAGTGAATGACCGACCGGCCGAAGCTGATCTCGCCGTTGTCGATGCGGATGTTGAACCCGCAGTCGGGATTGTTGCACACCCACGCTTTGTAAGTGATCGGCGCGCCGTCCCGTCCGTAGTCACTGAGAGGCAGCAGCGCACCGACGCTGCACTTGCGGCACAGCGGATACTCGCTGAGACCGTCGGCGCCCGGGCTCATGGCGGCTCGGTTACACGCCCTGTGCGACGTTCCAGGGATAGTTCAACTCGAATGCCTCATCGAAATCGTAGACCGCCAGAAAATCATCCCGCGAATCCGCGGCCTGGCTGATCAGCAGGTTCAACTCGACGAGCGTGAACACCACATCACCAATATCGGCCGTCGATCGGAGACCCCAAAAGTTGAGCACCTGGCGGGCCAAGACGCCGTATCGCTCCAGAGCCAGGTCACGACACGCGTCGGCCAACTCGCGTCCTGCGATGTGCCGCCGCTCGATCAGCTGCTGCTGACAGTACTCCAGCGCCGACAACACGAACAGGTACGCGTGCTCGTGAAATCGGGGCTCGCGTAGCCGGATCTGGTCCATGATTCCGTCCCGAAACGCCAACTCCGCCAAGACCCATCCCCCTTGATAAACCCTTAATTGAGCCGTTTGGACTGACTAGTGACGCGCGCCTTCAACCACAGGATACAGCGGAAACGTACTCGTCAGTTCCCGAACGTCAGCCCGAACCGCCCGCGCCACCGCATCGTCAGCCGGCGCCGACAACACCCGATCGATGAGCCCGGCGACGGTCCGCATCTCCCGCTCCTTGAACCCGCGCGTCGTCACCGCCGGCGTCCCAATCCGGATGCCACTCGTCACAAACGGAGACTGCGTCTCCTTGGGGACAGTGTTCTTGTTGACAGTGATGCCGGCAAGATCGAGCGCCTTCTCCGCCACCTTTCCGGTCAGCTCCGCGCTCTTGCTCCGAAGATCGACAAGCATCAGATGGTTGTCGGTGCCCCCGGACACAATATGATAGCCGGCCTCCATGAGCCCGCTCGCCAGCACCTTGGCGTTCTTCACGACCTGCTGGCTATAGACCTTGAACGACGGGTCCAACGCTTCCTTGAACGCCACCGCTTTGGCCGCGATCACGTGCTCGAGCGGACCGCCCTGCATCCCCGGGAACACTGCCTTATCGATGGCCTTGGCGTGTTCCGCCTTGCACAGGATGAGTCCCGCCCGTGGACCGCGCAGCGTCTTGTGCGTGGTCGTCGTCACGACGTCGGCGTACGGGATCGGCGACGGGTGCTCACCAGTCGCGACGAGCCCGGCGATGTGCGCCATATCGACCACAAAGTACGCCCCGATCTCCTTGGCCACTTCGGCGAACGCCGCGAAATCGATGATCCGCGCATAGGCGCTCGCGCCGGCGATGATCATCCGGGGCTTCTGCTCACGCGCCATCGCCCGCATGCGATCGTAGTCGATCAGCCCATCCTCGGTCACGCCATAATGAATGGCATGATAGAGAATCCCCGAGAAGTTGACCGGCGATCCATGCGTCAGGTGCCCGCCCTGGGACAGGTCGAGCCCCATGATCGTCTCACCAGCCTTGAGCAGCGCCAGAAACACCGCGGCGTTGGCCTGCGCCCCCGAGTGCGGTTGCACGTTGGCGTGGTCGGCCTTGAACAATTGTTTCGCCCGGTCGATCGCCAGCTGCTCGATCTGGTCGACGAACTCGCAGCCGCCATAATACCGCTTGCCTGGCAGCCCCTCGGCGTACTTGTTGGTCAGCGGCGACCCCATCGCCTCGAGCACGGCCGGCGATACGAAATTCTCGCTCGCGATGAGCTCCAGCCCATCGGACTGACGTTCGATTTCGCGCTCGATCAGCCGCGCGACCTCCGGGTCCGTCTCATTCAACGCCGTCCCCGGCGGACACCGATCCCAATCCGACCATTTCATCGCCATCGTCGCCCTACCTCCTGTATGTCCCATCATACACTCTCAAGACTTTCTCGGCCACTGGGGACGCGTATGGACCATCCCCCGCACCGCCGCCACCCGACGCTCCGCCAACCGGTCGGCGGCCAGATACGACGGAATCGAGTGTTCTTTGGCGATCGCAAACACCCCCAGAACCGTATCAAAAATCTCATCGGCCTTGCGCAGCGACCGCGCCCGATCCCATCCGGCGAGCTCGCCGTACACGTTGATCACACCACCGGCGTTGGCGACGTAATCCGGCGCGTACAGGATCCCCCGCGCCTCGATTGCCTCACCGTCCTCGGGCGTCAGGAGCTGGTTGTTGGCGGCACCGGCCACCACCTCGCAGTGGAGCGTCGGAATCGTCTCCGCCGACAGCCCACCGCCCAACGCGCACGGGGCAAACACATCGACCGGCTGGCAGTGAATCGTCTCCGGCGTGGCCACCCGCGCCGCGCCGTCCGTGGCGTCGACCACGCGCCGCACACGCTGCGGGTCGATGTCGCTGACCACGAGCGACGCGCCAGCCTTGTGCAGTGCTGATGCAAGATAACTGCCGACGTTCCCGCACCCCTGGATGGCCACCGAGCGCCCGCTGAGGGACTCGGATCCCCACCGGTGCTTGGCGCAGGCCTGGATCGCCCGGAACACGCCGTGCGCCGTCACGGGCGATGGATCGCCCGAGCGGCCGGCCAGTCCGGCGACGTAGTCCGTCTCCATGTGCACAAAATCCATGTCGGCCGTGCTCGTGCCAACATCCTCCGCCGTCACATAGCGCCCCCCGAGCGAATCCACAAATCGGCCGTGCGCCCGGAAGATCATCTCGCGGCTCGGATTCCGGTTGTTGCCGATGATCACCGCCTTCCCGCCGCCCAGATTCAGACCCGCGAGCGCGTTCTTGTACGTCATCCCGCGACTCAAGCGCAGCGCGTCGACGATCGCCGCATCGTCGCTCTCGTAGTGCCAGAACCGCGTCCCGCCGAGCGCGGGCCCAAGCGTCGTGTCGTGAATGGCGATGATGCCGCGGTAGCCGCTCGACTTGTCGTGGCAGACAACGAGCTGCTCGTGGCCCATCTCCTGGATCATATCAAAGAGGTGCATGAAGCTCCGTTAATCAGAGTAGAGGGCGCGCCCGATGACGATGCGCTGAATCTCCGATGTCCCCTCGTAGATCTCGGTCACCTTGGCATCGCGGAACAACCGTTCCACCGGGTAGTCCTTGATGTATCCGTAACCGCCAAACACCTGCACCGCCTGCGTCGTCACCCACATGGCAGCCTCGCTGGCCGCGAGCTTGGCCATCGCGCCAAGCTGCGTGATCGACTCGCCGCGATCCTTGGCGGCCGCGGCGCTGTACATGAGCGCCCGCGCCTGCGCGACGCGTGTGGCCATGTCCGCGAGCTTGGCCTGGATCGCGCCGTGCGCGCGGATCGGCTGCCCAAATTGACGCCGCTCACCGGCGTATCGCACCGCATGATCCAACGCGGCGCGGGCAATGCCCACCGCCTGCGCGGAGATCCCCAAGCGTCCCTGATCGAGCGAGGCCAGCGCATACGCCAACCCTTGCCCGGGCTCGCCGAGCAAGCGGTCGGCGGGCACCCGCATGTTGTCGAAGATGAGCTGCACCGTCGGCGACGCCCGCAGCCCCATCTTGTCCTCGAGCTTGCCGACGTGGAACCCCGGTAAGTCGGGGGTCACGATGAACGCCGCGATCCCCTTGGCACCGCGGCGATCATCCGGACGGTCCGTCCGCGCCATGGCCAGGATGACACCCGCGCGGTTGCCGTTCGTGACCCACGCCTTCGTCCCGTTGAGCACATACTCATTACCTACCCGCTCGGCTTGCGTCCGCAGTGACGCCGCGTCCGAGCCGGCATCGGGCTCCGAGAGCGCGAACGCGCCCAGCAGATCGCCGCGAGCCATGGGTCGCAAAAACCGGTCGCGCTGCTCACGCGTCCCATGCGTCACCAGCATGTGCGTCGGGAGCGAGTTGTGCACGCTGAGCAACACGGCCGTCGCCGCGTCCGCCGCCGCGATCTCCTCGATGGCCAGGAGGTACGTGACGGAATCCAGCCCGAGCCCGCCGTCGTCCACCGGCGCCGTCATCCCTAACAGCCCGAGCTCGCCCATCCTAGCGACCAACGACGGCTCGAACGTGCCGTCCCGATCCCAGTCGGCGGCATAGGGCGCGATATGCGTCGTGGCAAACTCGCGCGCGACCCGTTGGATCTCGCGCTGGTCCTCGGTCAGCGACAGAAACTCGCGCATGCGTCGCAACTAGACCTGGCTATTCGTATGTGTAGAACCCGCGCTTGGTCTTGCGTCCCAGCCATCCGGCAGCGACGTATTTCCGAAGCAACGGGCAGGCGCGGTACTTGGGGTCGCCCAACCCCGTCCGCAGCACATCGAGCACCGACACGCACGTATCGAGCCCGATGAGATCGGCGAGCGCCAACGGCCCCATCGGATGGTTCATGCCAAGCGTCATGACCGTGTCGACCGCCTGCGGCGTGCCGACGCCTTCCATGACGCAGTACGCCGCCTCGTTGATCATCGGCATGAGCACGCGGTTGGACACGAAGCCGGGATAGTCGTTCACCTCGACCGGCGTCTTGCCCAGCCGCGTCGCCAGCGCCGTGACCGTGGCCGTCGTCTCATCCGACGTCGCCAGCCCACGAATGATCTCGACGAGACGCATGACCGGCACGGGGTTCATGAAGTGCATGCCGATCACCCGGTGGGGACGCCCCGTGCGCGCCGCGAGCTCGGTGATCGAGATCGAGCTCGTGTTGGAGGCCAGGATCGTCGCTGGCCCGGTCGCCCGGTCGAGGTCTCCAAAGAGCCGGAACTTGAGCGTCGCATCCTCGGACGCGGCCTCGATGACGAGCGTGGCCTCAGCGGCGGCCGACAGATCGGTGGCCGTCGTGATCGCCGCCAACGCCGCGTCCCTGCCCTCCTCCGTCGCCGAGCCCTTCTTGACCTGCCGCTCCAGGTTGGCGGCGATTGTCTTCCGCGCGCGCGCCAGCACGTCGGACGAGATGTCGATCAGTGTGACCGGGATACCAGAGAGCGCGGCGGTGTGAGCGATCCCATTGCCCATCTGCCCCGCGCCGACAACAGCGATGCGTTCCATCACGCGACGCGCTCGACACAGAGCGCGACGGCGTCTCCACCACCCAGACACAGTGTGGCCAGCCCGGTCCGCAGTCCACGATCGCGCAGCGCATAGAGCAACGTGACCAGCACACGCGCCCCGCTCGCCCCGATCGGATGACCAAGCGCGATCGCGCCACCGTTCACGTTCACGCGCGACCAATCCCACCCAAGCTCGGCCCCATCCGCCAAGGCCTGCGAAGCAAACGCCTCGTTGGCCTCGATGAGATCGTAGTCGCCGATCGTCGTTCCGTTGCGGGCCATGAGCCGGCGCACCGCCACGACGGGGGCGAAGAACAACTCCTGCGGTTCGACCGCGCCGGTCCCGTACCCCGTGATCCGCGCCATGATGGGCAACCCGTGCGCCCTGGCGAATCCCTCTGACGTCACGACCAGCGCAGCCCCACCGTCGTTCAGCGTCGACGCGTTGCCCGCCGTGACTGTCAGCTCATCGGGGCGCATCCCCTTCGCATCGGCGGCGAACGCCGGTTTGAGCTTGGACAGCGTGTCGAGCGACGTATCGGCACGCGGCCCTTCGTCGGCGTCGACGCGCGTCGGCCCCTTGCGACCGGGCACGTCCACCGGCACGATCTCGTCGGCGAACTTGCCCGCCGCCACGGCGGCAACAGCCCGTCGGTGTGACTCGACCGAGAACTCGTCCTGCGCCCGACGACTCACACCGGCCTTCTTCGCCGTGTACTCGGCGTGGCCGCCCATGTGCACGTCGCACACCGCGCACCAGAGCCCGTCGTGAATCACGCCATCGACGAGCGACTGATCGCCGAGCTTGACGCCCGAGCGCATGCCCGTCACGTAGTACGGCGCGTTGGACATCGACTCCTGGCCGCCGGCGACGATCGCGTCGGCGTCACCGGCTTTGATTGCCTGCGCCGCCAGCATCACGGCGTTGAGGCCCGAGCCGCACACCTTGTTGATCGTCAGGGCGGAAACACCAGGGGGAAGCCCGGCCTCGATCGCCGCCTGACGTGCCGGCGCCTGGCCGACACCGGCCTGAACGACGTTACCCATGATCACGTCGGTGATGGTCCCGGCTTCGATGCCGGCGCGCTCCACCGCGGCCCGAATAGCGGCGGCGCCCAGTTGGGGCGCGGTACGCGGCGCCAGCGCGCCAAGAAATCGCCCGATCGGCGTGCGTGCGGCGCCGACAATGACGGGCGTGCGATCTAGTGTAGACATGTTATCGACCACCTGCGCCGAGCGTGCGGGCGCGGCTTGTGATTTCCAGTTGGACAGCACGAATGAAGTCGTCGACGGGGACAGGCTCTGGCCGCTGCTTCTCGCCGGCGCCACGGACGCTGACAGCCACCGTCCCATCGGCGGCCTCACGCGTCCCAATCACGGCGACGTACGGCACCTTCATCACGTTCGCGTCGCGCACCCGGTACTGCAGGGTCTCGGCACGCGCGTCGAGATGCGCGCGTACACCGGCGTCGGTCAATCGCTTGGCCACCGCCGCCGCCGCCGGCGCGACATCATCCTTGAGCGGCAGCACCCGGACCTGCTCCGGCGCGAGCCACAGCGGGAACGCGCCCGCGTAGTGCTCGATCAATCCACCGACAAACCGCTCCATGGACCCGACGAGCACCCGGTGCAGCATGACCGGCCGGTGCGGCAGGTTGTCGGCGCCGGTGTACTCGAGTTCGAACCGCTCTGGCAAGTTGAAGTCGACCTGTACGGTCGGCCCCTGCCACTTGCGGCCGATGGCGTCCACGAGCTTGTAGTCGAGCTTGGGCCCATAGAACGCGCCGCCGCCCTCGTCGATCTCGTACGGCTGCCCGCGCCCCTTGAGCACCTGGCCCAACATGGTCTCGGCTTCCTCCCACACGGCGTCCGACCCAAGCGCCTTGGGCGGTTTGGTCGACAGCTCGATGGTGTACTCGTAGCCAAACACGCTCAACATCTCGTGCACCAGGTCGAGCAGCCGGGCCACCTCGTTCCGCACCTGGTCGTGCGTGCAGAACACGTGCGCATCGTCCTGCGTAAACCCGCGCACGCGCAGCATCCCGTGCAGCACCCCGCTCCGCTCGTACCGGTAGACCGTCCCAAACTCGGCGTACCGGATCGGCAGGTCGCGGTATGAGCGCGACTTCGACTGATAGACGCAGATGTGACCCGGGCAGTTCATGGGCTTGGGACGGTACGCGGCGCCCTCGATGTCCATCGCCGAGAACATGCTCTCGCGAAAGTTCTCGAGATGGCCGGAGATCTCGAACAGCCGCTCACTGTAAATGTGCGGGGTATACACCAACTCGTACCCGTGCCGCAGAATCAGTTCGCGCTCATAATTCTCGATCTCCATCCGCACGATCGCGCCCTTGGGGTGCCACAGAATGAGCCCCGGCCCGACGCGCTGGTCGGTCGAGAACAGATCCAGCTGCGCGCCCAGCACCCGGTGGTCGCGCCGCTTGGCCTCCTCGACCCGATGGAGGTACGCGTCCAGCTCCTCCTGCGTCCACCACGCGGTGGCGTAGATGCGCTGGAGCATCTGCCGTTTCTCATCGCCCCGCCAATAGGCGCCGGCGGTGTGCGTCAGCTTGAAGTGCTTGAGATACGACGTGTCGGGCACGTGCGGGCCACGGCAGAGGTCGATAAACGGCCCGTCCGTGTAGGTCGAGATGACCTCCTCAGGCGGCAAGTCCGCGATCCGCTCCAACTTGAGCGGATCGTCCGCAAACCGCTCCAGCGCCTGCTCCCGCGTCACCTCCTCACGCGCAAACGGATAGCGCTCCGCCACGACCTTCTGCATCTCGGCCTCGAACAAGGCCAGATCGTCGGTCGTAAACGGCTCGGCGACGCCAAAATCGTAGTAAAACCCGTCCTCGATCGCCGGACCAAACCCGATCTGGGCGTCCGGCCGGACGCGCCGCACGGCCGTGGCCAGGATATGCGCCCCCGAGTGGCGGAGGACCGCCAATGACCGCGGGTCCTTGGACGTCAGGACGACAAAGTCGCCCCCGGCGCGGAGCGGGGTCATGAGGTCCTGCACCTCGCCGTTCACGACTACCGCGATGGCGGCCTTGGCCAGCCCCCGCCCAATCGACTCAACGACGGTCCGGGGCAATGTCCCATAGGCCACCTCGCGGACGGCCCCATCAGGCAGCCGGAGTCGAATAGTCTCCGACGCCGGCATTGTATCGGTCACGCGAACGCCCCCCTCACTTGCCTCCGCCGAGCATTGGTGCGAGCGTGCTCTGGTAGCGGAAGTAGAAAATGATCCCGGCGATGAACGCCACGAGCACCAGGACCCACACACCATATCGGCGCGCGAACTCGCGCGCACGTGGCTCGGGAGGCGGTTGCTGGGTCATGGATTCGGTGTTCAGGTATACAATTGAATGGCCCTGTTCTTGCCCGGCGCAGACTGTCAAGCTAATCGTTGAGGACCGCGTCACGCCACGTCACTACGGGAGTCGCAATGCCACGGATCCGCCCACAAGACGAGCGCCAAGCCGACCGTCAGGACGACGACGACTCGTCACACGGACTGCTGTTGTTGGCCGCCGGTGCGGTCGCGGGGATCGCTGCCGGCATGTATCTCGCCCACCGGTTTGGCGGGCTGTCCGGACTGACGGCGCGACTGCGCGAGCGGTTTGGCGGCGCCATGACGACCGATGACGAGGAGGAGGACACCCGACCCCCCGCCCATGAACCCTACGCCGACGAGGACGAGGAGGATGTCTTTGTGAGCGCCGACGAAGAGCTGGAGGAGCGCGTCCTGGAGGTGTTCAGCAACGACCCGGTGCTGCGTGAGCGCGCCGTGGACATCGGGGCGATCAACCCGGCGACGATCGAGCTCACCGGTCACGTCTACTCGGAGGTCGAATCCGAGCACGCCGTCACCATCGCCCGTGGCGTCCCGGGCGTCACGACCGTGGTCAATCGGTTGGGCATCCGGGCCGACGAGCAAGGCGAGGACGCGGCGGCTGGGCGATATGCGGCGGGGGACCCGAGCGCGACGGAGGCCCAGTGGGAGGACCCGATCGTCGGGACCGGCGCGAGACGCCAGGGCCCCCTCGACGATCGCGGTCGGCATGACGACCTCGGACGTCACGACGATCCCAAGGTGCCGCTCGAGACGCGATGGGAGGATGTCGACGAGGAACTGCGCGACGCGCCGTAAGGAAGCGGCTATTTTTGGGGGATGACGGCCATCCCCCCCGCGTCCGAGGTCTCGAACGTGTCCGAGTTGCCACAACAGTACGATGCGGCGACGGCGGAACCGGAGATCTACCAACAATGGCTAGGCGCGGGAGCGTTCCGCGCTGACGCCAGCCAGTCCGACCGCGTCGGCGGCGGGCGCGATCCGTTCACCATCGTCATGCCGCCGCCCAACGTCACGGCGGTGCTCCACGTCGGCCACGCCCTCAACAACGTCGTCCAGGATGTCCTTATCCGCTGGCGGCGCATGAGCGGCGACGAAGCGCTCTGGGTGCCGGGGACCGATCACGCCGGCATTGCCACCCAGAACATCGTCGAGCGCCAACTCGCCAAAGAGGGCAAGTCGCGCACCGATCTGGGTCGGGACGCGTTCGTCGCCCGGACCGCGGAGTTCGTGCAGGACACCGGCGGGACGATCCTCGAGCAGCTCCGGGCGCTCGGCGTGTCGGCCGACTGGTCGCGCGCGGCCTACACCTTCTCCCCCGCCCTGTCGCGCAGCGTCCGCGAGGCGTTTGTCCGCCTGTTCGAGGAAGGCCTCATCTATCGGGGACACCGGGTGATCCATTGGTGCCCGCGATGCCTCACCTCGCTGAGCGACGAAGAAGCGGAGCACCACACGGAGACCGGACGCCTCTATCACATCCGCTATCCGCTCACCACCGATCCGACCCAAGGCATCACGGTGGCCACGACGCGGCCCGAGACGATGCTCGGCGACGTCGCCGTGGTCGTGCACCCCGCCGACCCGCGGTACGCTGCTCTCATTGGACAGACGGTCACGCTCCCGCTCGTCAATCTGCCGATCCCGATCATTGCCGACGACGCCGTCGATCCCACGTTCGGCAGCGGCGCGGTCAAGGTCACGCCGGCGCACGACCCCAATGATTTCGAGATCGGGCAGCGTCACGGCCTGCCCATGCCCGTGATCATGACACCGTACGCGACCATGGAAGCGGGGGCCGATGCGGCCGCCGACCGCGTGCCCGAGCGCTTCCGCGGCCTGGATCGGTTCGTCGCGCGCGACGCGATCGTGGCCGCGCTCGACGAGCTCGGGCTGCTCGTGCGCGTCGAGACGCACGAGCATGCCGTGCGGCACTGCTATCGCTGCGGCACGGTGGTCGAGCCGCGCCTGTCGGACCAGTGGTTCGTGCGCATGGCGCCGTTGGCGGCTCCCGCGCTGGCGGCGTTCCGCGACGGCCGGCTGCGCATCCTCCCCGAGCGCTGGGAAGGCGTGTACGTGAACTGGTTGGAGAACATCCGGGACTGGACGATCTCGCGCCAGCTCTGGTGGGGCCATCGCGTCCCCGTGTGGACCTGCGGCGCCTGCCAGTGGACAGGCGCACTGCGCGAGGACCCAACCGCGTGTCCGGGCTGCGGCGCCGCCGCTGACACGCTCCGCCAGGACGAGGACGTCCTCGACACGTGGTTCTCGTCCTGGCTCTGGCCGTTGTCGACGCTCGGCTGGCCCGACGACACGCCGGATTTCCGGGCGTTCTATCCGACCGCGATGATCGTGACCGGCCCTGACATCCTGTTCTTCTGGGTGTCACGGATGATCATGGCCGGGCTGCACTTCACCGGGCAGCTCCCGTTTCGGACCGTGTACCTGCACGGCATCGTGCGCGACACGCAGCGCGAGAAGATGTCCAAGTCCAAGGGCAACGGCATCGACCCGCTCGAGGTGGTGCAACTGTACGGCGCCGACACGCTGCGCTACACACTGATCGCCGGGATGGGACTCGGTACCGACGTCATCGTCGACCCGACGAATCTGGAAGCGACGTTTGCGCCCGGCCGCAACTTTGTCACCAAGCTCTGGAACATCGGGCGCCATGCGGTGCTAGCAAAGCTCGACGGCGACCCGGTGCGTCGGATCGGCGAGTTCGCCACCGAGTTGACGCGGGCCGATGCGTGGATCCTCGACCGGCTCGACGTGGGGATCGCCGCCTGCAACGTGGCATTGGAGGGGCTCCGCCTCAACGAGTATGCGGAAGCGGCACGCACCTTTGTCTGGAATGACCTGGCCGACTGGTATGTCGAGCACTGCAAGGCGCGCCTCGCGCCGGGATGGGACCGCCGCGATCGCGAGATCGCCCGGGCCGTCCTCGTGCACGCGCTCGACGCGGGACTCAGGTTGATGCACCCGATCGTGCCATTCGTGACGGAAACGATCTGGCAGGCGCTGCCGACGACCGACGCCGGCACCTTCCTGGCCACGGGTGCCTGGCCCTTGGTGCGTGACGAGATCGACCCGGCCCAGGGCCTGGAGTACGAGCGCGCGCGCGACGCCGTGGGCGCGCTCCGGCAGATTCGGGCCGACTATCGGATCCCGCCCGGTCGCGTGCTCGACGCGGTCGTGATCCCCGTGCCGGCGACAGAATCTGTATTCGTCGAGGAAGCCGGCGCCATCGGCCGGATCGCGCGGTGCTCCGTGCGCGTGGTCGCGGAGACGCCCGCCGGCGCCGCCGCGGCCGCCGTGCTGAGCGATGGGTCGCGCGTGGTCGTGCCTCTCGAGGGCGTGATCGACGTCGCCAAGGAGTGCGCCCGTCTGCGTGCCGAACGCGACCAGTTGGCGAGCCAGCTCGACGCGTTACGGAAACGGCTAGCGGGGCCGTTCGCCGAGAAAGGCCGCCCCGATGTCGTGGCGGCCGAGCGCCGCAAAGCCGAGGAGTGGACGGGACGTCTCTCGCAGCTCGACGGGCACCTGCGCGCGCTGTGCGGCGACTGACGCGCCTGCGTCAGTCGTGGCATCGCCGGCGCGTGCACGCGCCGGCCCTCATCGGCTTCTTCGGCCTGGCGGCCGCCTGCGCGTCGGAGCAGTTCCCGCCGGGCGGGCCGATCCTGCACACGACCCCCAAGATTGTCGCCACGATCCCCGACACCAACGCCGTCAACGTCAAAGCGAAACACGTCGTCATCAAGTTCGATCGCGTCATGAGTGAGTCGCCGTCGGGCGCCAGCTCCCTCTCGCTGATGTTCCTGGTGTCGCCGTGGACCGGACAACCGGATGTCGATTGGCGCCGCGATCACTTTGTCGTGACGCCCCGCAAGGGGATTCGGCCCAACACGGTCTATACCGTGACCATGCTCCCCGGCGTCACCGATCTGCACAGTAACTCGATCAAGACGACGGTCGCGCTGACATTCTCGACCGGGCCGACAATCCCGGCCACGGCGATCCGGGGGATCATCCTCGACTGGGTCGGGAACAAGGCGGCGCCGAAAGCGCTCGTCGAGGCGATCGCGCGCCCCGATACCAACACCGTGTACCTCACGATCGCCGACTCGTCCGGCCGGTTCGCCCTGCAGCATCTCCCGCCGGGTACGTACAAGATCCGGGGCTGGCTCGACGCCAACAGTAACCGCAAGCTCGATCAGCGGGAGCTGTTCGACACCACCACGCTGACGCTCACCGACACGGCCCGCACCGAGCTGCTGGCGTTCATCCACGACACGGTTGGTCCGCGCATCGGCGACGTGAAGGTCGCCGACAGCGTGACGCTCCGCGTGACGTTCGACAAGGGCATCGACACAGCGCAGCAGGTCCCGTCCATCCGGTTCGCCCTCAAAGCCAAGGATTCATCGGCCGTCCCGATCACGAGGGTCCTGGCGGGCACCGTGTTCGACTCGCTCCTGGCCGCCCGCCGCAAGGCGCACGACGACTCGCTCGGCCGTCTGGACTCGCTCCGCCGCGCCGACTCCGGGGTGACGGGGCGCGACACGTTGGCGCTCAGGCGACGCGCGCTCCAGCGACAGAATCGGCGCGACTCGATTGCGCTGGCGGCCCGGCCCAAGCCCAGTCGGCCGCCGCCGGTGACCGAGGTCGTCGTCCAGTTGGGCGCGGCGCTGACCCCGGGCTCCACGTA
>Ga0210400_10003198_pt1 | contig 14619 bp, 9 predicted proteins | sample IncBWH26MmetaG_FD_155456 | JGI IMG/M metagenome (GOLD analysis project Ga0210400, IMG submission 155456) | Forest soil microbial communities from Barre Woods Harvard Forest LTER site, Petersham, Massachusetts, United States - Inc-BW-H-26-M | ecosystem: Environmental > Terrestrial > Soil >... | reverse complement strand
TTTCTTTGTTCCCAAAACTTTTAATACGTTCTGGCTTCAGTCCATGACAGAGCTGGGATTTGTGGTCGTCATGATCGACGGGCGCGGCACGTCCGGACGATCACGCGCCTTTCATCTGTTCTCGTATCGGAACCTGGGCGGTGCCTTCGAAGATCATGTGGCGACGATCAAGCAGATGGCGTCGCGTTACCCCTACATGGATGTCGAGCGCGTTGGAATCTTCGGAACGTCGGCAGGCGGTTATGGTGCGGCTCATGCCATGCTGGCGTTTCCGGATTTCTACAAAGTCGGGGTCTCCACTTCTGGTGATCACGATGCACGGCTCGATAAGGCTTGGTGGAACGAACTCTACCAGGGATATCCCGTGCAGGAAGATTACGTGGAGCAATCGAACGTCACCATGGCGAGCCGGTTGAAAGGACACCTGCTTCTGGAACATGGAGACATCGATGACAACGTGCATCCGGTAGAAACCATGCGTTTGGCCGATGCGCTCATAAAGGCCAATAAAGACTTCGACATGCTGTTCGTGCCCAACATGTTTCATGGAGAGAGCGGGGAACACGCGCACTACCTGGTGCGCCGGCGCTGGGATTACTTCGTGCAACACCTACTCGGAGTTATACCGCCGGCCAACTTCGAGGTTAAGGAAGAACGAGAACCGGAGAGATCCAGAAGACGCCGTCGTTAGGCACTACAACACTGGGAACAAATACGATGGATCGAAGAACATTCCTGCAAAGCGTGGCGGTGAGCGCCGCCGGTCTCGATCTGCTCGACGGTCTTGCTGTCGTGGAAGCCCAGACTCGTAAGCATCCGTTATCGAGCACCGTTTCCGGTCCTCCTGTTTCGGTGGAAGGGTGCACTCTCGTTTCAGAATTCAATTTGCAAAGCGCTTCGTGGAAAGTCTATGAAGATCTTCGCACGCGGGAAGGCGCGCTGATCTTTTTGTCGTCTTCCGGAGAGACGCTCGCTCTGGGTAAGAGCGCTGAAGCTTCCATGGCTGAGGGAACGCCTTATCTAGGCCTGGCGCTGCAAGACATCGGAACGTCATCCGCTGACCTGCTGGCGGATCGCCTCTTACAGAATGGAGATCCCGATCCGGAAGCAGTGAGAACGGCCGCTCCTCCCATGGCATCGGCGGAGAAGAATCCGCGGATGTGGACGACGTTTGTAGGAACAAAGGAAGCCTACGACGTCACTCCCGTCTACCGAGGCGGAGGCACCCGCACTTATCACGCGGGCCAGTACTTTCCTCGATTGCGCGAAGCCACCGAGCAGGGGCAAATCTTCGACGGGTTCGTGGGCGGCTGGATGCCGGCCGTACGCAAAGTCATCACCACTGCGAGCGAAGGTTATTGGGAAATCGTCCTGTTCGGCGACGTGCGCCCAAACAAGAACAAATACATCGTCCACACGTGGCACCGGGCGGCGCGAGTCGAGAACGGCAAAATAGCCGAGGTCGTGTATGGCCACAGCTACCCGGCCTTTCCGCCTGCGAGACAAGATCCTAAGCCAGAGGAGTTTTATCGCGCATTGCTCGAGTTTGCCCAATACTGGCAGCGACTTTTGGACGACTGCTCTCCCGCTTCTCTGCCACAGCATGACTGGATCGATTTATCGAAGCACAGTTTCACGAAAGAGTTGATGACTCGCCCCGCTGGCGTCTATCCGAAATACGGCGCCGTGGATCGCGACTACGCGGGTTCGGAATACGACGGTTTTCAGGACATCTTCACCAGCGCCATCTACACCAACATGGAGTGGGGGCGTTTGGATACTGCGCGGCTCTTCATCGATAACTACTTTTCCGAATACGTCGACGACAAGGGCATGATCGATATGCGTGGTCCCGAGACCGCGCAGTTCGGCATGACCCTATCTCTTGTCGCGCGGTATTTCAATTACAGTGGTGACGCCCGGCTGCTTCTGAAGCACAGAGCAAAAATCGAAGCGACCGCGAAACAGCTGGCGGACATGCACGACGAGAGTCTCCAACTGCCGGAAGACAATCCGGGGCGTGGCCTGATCCGCGGGTGGAGCGAATCGGATTCTTGCTTGAGCCCAACGCCGTCGTTGTATTGGCAGCCTTACTATGCAAATAGTGCGTTTGCCGCGCGCGGTTTCAAAGATCTAGCCCAGGTATGGACGCAATTGGGTCGGGCTAACTCGGCGCCTGCTATGCCAACTCTGGCTGACGAGTGGCTTAAGCGCAGCAAGACTTTGCAGGATCAGACCATCAAGAGCATCGAAAAAAATATCCAAAGAGATAAGGCACCGCCGTACATCGGGATCTTCCCAGGAACAACTCTCACCTTCCGCGAATCGCTTGAGAAAGAGAAGCCCAGTCCACAGCAATGGCCGCATCGGCCTTATGCTGAACTGCTGCAAGCCGACATCTTGCCCCCGAACCTTGCGAACCTCGTGATCGACTGCATGCGCGCTCACGGCGCAACCACTCTTGGAGTCGTCGCCAACGTGTGGCGCTTTGGTCCGGAGGGGAGAGAGATTCTTGGTTTCATCTCCTACGGATACGCTCAAATGCTCTTGCGCCTGGATCGAATCGAAGAGTTTCTGCTGTTTCTCTATGCGCACCGCTATCACGCGCACACGCGGGGAAGCTGGACGGCGGGTGAGGTTACCGGTATCACGGGCGATTCTGGAACGTACTGCGTTCCCGCGCAGCAGACCATTCCGCTGCTGGTTCGATGGATGCTGGTGCTGGAAGATTCAGATGCCGAGATTCTATATCTGGCGAAAGGTGTTCCGCGGGAGTGGGTCGCGTCCGGGAAACCGATCCAGATTCAAAAAGCCCCGACGCGCTGGGGGCGGGTCAGTTTCAGTCTGATCACGAAGCGCGAGGAGAAATCGGTAATCGGCCGCGTTGAGCTGATAGGAGCTACAAGCCCAAAGGAACTACACTTCAAGCTTCGTCTTCCGACGGGGATGGTTCTTGAGCGGGTAACTGTGAACGGTGAAACTGTTTCTCTGGGAGGAGTTCACGGAGATACCGTGATGATTCGAACGAAAGGTAAAACGCAGTTTGAGATTGTGGGACAGATGAGTTAGAGCAGGTGCTGATCGGTGTTCATGATTTCGAGCGCCGCCCGGCAGTCTCCAACTCGTGTTGTGCTTCAGCACGTTTTTGTTCAAGCACTTCTTTGAGCGAGTGACCGGCATGACGAATATGTTCTCGAAGCAGGTCGCAGGCGTCAACAACGTTGCGTTGGCGACACAGTTCGAGAATCTGGTGATGCTCTTCGTTCGCCCGTTTCATGCCGTGCGTCAGGTAAAGCTGAAGACGCGTATAGCGCTCTCCGCTGTTATTGACGTTGCGGATGACGGCCATAAAGCGGGGCTGGTTTGCCCGGGAGTAGAGGATGGAATGAAATTGCCAATTCAGTCGGCCCCAGGCGGAAACGTGTTCCTGCTTGCGCAGTTCGCTCACGTACTTACGCAGCACGTTGTCGGCTTCACCGAAGTCCTCTTGGGTAAGATGAGGTATCGACAACTTCAAAACTTCGGGCTCGAGCAGGGCGCGGATGGAAAACAGTTCTCCAATGTCATCCGGCGACAGTGCCGGAACGATTGCGCCACGGTTGGGAACGATGGCAATCAGACCTTCGGCATCCAACTGACGCAGGGCCTCGCGCACCGGAATGCGACTGACTCCGTACTGCGTTGCGATGGCGTCCTGACGGAGCTGAGATCCTTCAGGAATTTCGCCTCGGATGATTTGATCGCGCAGCTTGTCGGCTACGGCGGACGGCAGCGACTGGCGGGGGATGCTGGAATACGATGCGCTCTCTAGGTCCATGTTCGCTGGCCCAAGCTCCTCGCAGGAAGTATACCGCAGAATGTATGCAAAAGGGGATTCAACGGTTATGAATGCTATTTGAGGAAAGGTATTATTTTCATTGGCTTGGAGTCACTCTTCTTGTCTAAATGGGAATAGGAGGAATGACCAAGATTGACGGTTGCATATTGTATCCATAAGATTATTTCTTCCGGGATAGACAGGGTTCAACACTCAAATGTGCTATCCCCAAGCGAGCGAATACACACTTGATTTCAGTCAACGGATGGCAACGGGTTAAAGTTATCGACTCCCACACTGGGGGCGAGCCCACGCGACTGGTCCTGAGCGGCGGTCCTGACCTGGGTGTAGGGGCATTGGCGGAAAGGTTGGAGCGGTTCCGTCAGCATCATGACAGTTTCCGCTCAGCGGTGGTGAACGAGCCGAGAGGATCTGATGTTGTGGTCGGCGCATTGCTTTGCAAACCTGTCGATCCGGCCTGTGCTGCGGGTGTCATCTTCTTCAACAATGTGGGGTATCTCGGAATGTGCGGTCACGGAACCATCGGCCTGGTCGCCACGCTGGCGTACATGAGCCGCATCACGCCTGGCGAGCACAGGATCGAGACACCCGTGGGTGTGGTATCGGCGGAGTTGCACGAGAATGGCAAGGTCACGGTGAACAATGTTGCCAGTTACCGCAGCGCCGCCGACGTAGCGGTGAAAGTGCCGGGTTACGGTGAAGTACGGGGCGATGTGGCGTGGGGAGGCAATTGGTTTTTTTTGGTGCGCAAACACGACATGAATCTGACACTGAAGAATGTCGATGAACTGACGACTTTCACCTGGGCCATACGAACCGCACTGCGAGACAGCGGGATCACCGGCGATCAGGGAAAAGAAATCGATCACGTGGAACTCTTTGCCCAATCGCAAATCCCGGGAGTCGACAGCAAGAATTTCGTGCTCTGTCCCGGCAAAGCTTACGATCGATCTCCCTGCGGGACGGGCACCAGCGCAAAATTGGCTTGCCTGTACGCCGACGGAAAGATCAAAGAGGGCCAAGTCTGGAAGCAGGAAAGCATTGTGGGCAGCATTTTTGAAGGCACGGTAAGAGTGAAAGAGGGCAAGGTTTATCCCAGCATCACGGGATCGGCTTTTGTGAATGCAGAGGCGGAACTGATTTTGAATCCGCAGGATCCTCTCTGCATGGGCATACGCATCTGACGCTATGAGCAAAGAAACCTACGACGTTGTGATCGTCGGCGCCGGGATTGTGGGAGCGGCGTGCGCGGACGCTTTCGCCGGACGAGGATTACGAGTGGCGGTTGTAGATCGAGACGTTGTGGGGAGCGGAGCGACGGCTGCCGGCATGGGGCACATCGTCGTGATGGACGATTCCGACGCTCAGTTTGCGCTGACGAGCTACTCTCAGCAGCTGTGGCAGCAACTGCGGCCGGAATTGCCCGATGATGTCGAATATCAGCAAGCGGGAACGATCTGGGTTGCGACCGACGACGAAGAGATAGCCGAGGTATCGCGTAAGCGCGAGTACTACCAGAAACGGGGAGTAGCAGTTGCAGTGATGGATGCCCGGCAATTAATGGAAGCGGAACCGAACTTACGGGATGGTTTGGCCGGGGGACTGCTAGTTTCCGGAGATGCGGTCTTGTATCCACCGTGCGCCGCTCGTTTCCTCATCGGCCGCGCGCAACAACGCGGGGCCAAGCTCAAGTTGGGCGCTTCGGTGGTGCAGATATCAGAAGGAAGTGTTCGCCTCAATGATGGTCAGGAAGTCGCAGGTGGCATCGTGGTGAATGCTGCCGGCGCGAATGCAGCAGAACTCACCGCTGGCATTGACGTGAAGAAGCGTAAGGGGCATCTCGTCATTACGGACCGTTATCCGGGGTTCCTTCGTCATCAGTTAGTCGAACTTGGTTATCTCAAGAGCGCGCACTCGGTGTCTCGGGACACAGTAGCTTTCAATGTGCAGCCGCGGCGGACCGGGCAGATTCTGATTGGCTCCTCGCGGCAATACGGAGCTGAGCACAAGGAAGTCGATCAGGTCATGCTGGCGAACATGGTGCGTCGCGCGCAGGAATTCATGCCGGCGCTCGGGTCCATGTCAGCAGTGCGCGTATGGACTGGTTTTCGCGCAGCCACCCCTGACAAATTGCCACTCATCGGTCCTTGTCCCGGATACAAGTCGGTGTTTCTGGGCACCGGTCACGAGGGCCTGGGAATTACGACATCGCTTGGAACAGCGCGGCTTCTCGTGGATCAGGTGACGGGCTCGAAACCGGAGATCGCTGTGGAACCCTATCTGCCTTCGCGGACGGCAAAGGAATATGCCCATGCCTAGCGAATTCACAGTGCGGGTGAACGGAGCGACAGTTTCCGTGCCGGCAGGCGCAACCGTAGCCGTGGCGATGGTGATGGCCGGGCAGCCTTGCCGGAGTTCGGTGATTGGGGAACCGCGGGGTCCTTTGTGCGGGATGGGTATTTGCTTTGAGTGTCGCGCGGTGGTCAATGGAATACCGCATTCCAGAACCTGCCAGCTCTTGTGCGAGCCGGATATGGAAGTAAAGACGGATGAGTAACTATTCCAGAGAACGATTCGACGTTCTAGTCGTGGGCGGAGGGCCCGCGGGCATTGCGGCCGCTGCCCGCGCCGCCGAGAGTGGCGCCCGCGTCGGGATGGTTGACGAGAATGGAGCTCCGGGAGGGCAGATCTGGCGGGGCGGGTCATCGGAGGGCTCACACTCTTCCGAAGCTTCGAGTTGGCTCGTGCGATTGAAGCAAGCCGGGGTCATCGAGCTTTGCGGAAAAAGAGTGTTTCATCATCCCGCAGCTGGGGTTCTCATGGCCGAAGGACTCGACGATGTTTGGGAGTTGAGCTATCGCAACCTGGTGTTGGCTACCGGAGCGCGGGAAAGATTTCTGCCATTTCCCGGCTGGACTTTACCCAACGTAATGGGCGCAGGCGGATTGCAGGCTTTGGTGAAGTCCGGTTTGCGGATTCAAGGCAAGCGGGTCGTCATTGCAGGCACGGGGCCGCTTCTGCTCGCGGTGGCGTCGTATTTGCACAAGCACGGTGCGGAGATCCCCCTGATCTGCGAGCAAGCATCCGCGAGCAAGCTGGCGCGATTCGTGATGATGCTGCTCCGTCATCCGGGAAAGATTTTTCAGGGTTTGCAGCTCAGGAAAGACATAGCGGGCATTTCTTTGGCTACGAGCAGTTGGCCCGTAGAAGCGCATGGAAAACGAACGCTCGAGGCGGTGACCATCTCGCGCGCGGGCAAATCAGAAACGGTACAGTGCGACTATCTGGCGTGCGGGTTCATCTTGTACCCAACACAGAGCTGCCTGTGTTGCTTGGGTGTCGGACTCGTTGTGGCTACGTCCAGGTGGACGAGTTGCAACAAACGAGTGCGCAAGGGATCTTCTGCGCAGGCGAACCGACAGGCATCGGAGGAGTGGACCTGGCCCTGATCGAAGGACAGATCGCCGGACTAGCCGCAACTGGCAAGGCTTCCGAAGCGCGAATGCTGTTTCCCAAGCGGGAGAGATTTCGCCGGTTTGCGCGCCTTCTGGACGAAACATTCTGGCTGCGCTCGGAACTCAGAAGCCTATCGTCGGCGGACACTCTGATTTGCCGATGCGAAGACGTTTCCTACTCGCGCCTTCGCGAGCACACCTCTTGGCGCGCCGCCAAACTGCACACGCGTTGCGGAATGGGACCTTGCCAGGGAAGAATTTGCGGACCAGCAACCCAGTTTCTTTTCAAGTGGAACCCCGATTCGGTTCGTCCGCCGGTTTTCCCGGCACGCGTCGAACACTTAGCTGCACAGCCGCAGTCGATCCCAGAAGTGACAGGAGAAGTCCAATGAACTGGAAAGGCGTCACGCCAGCAATCACAACTCCTTTCAACGAGAATCTCAGCGTTGATCATGGATTCCTGGCCGAGCATTCCCGCTGGCTGCTGGAGAACGGCTGCGCCGGGGTGGTCGCCTTGGGCTCGCTGGGCGAGGGCGCGACTCTGTCGTTCGACGAGAAGAAGAGGATTCTTCACACGCTGGGAAAAGCACTCAATGGTGGCGGTACCTTGGTCGCCTCGATCTCGTCGCTCACGACTTCGGAGTCGGTGTCGATGGCGAAAGCTGCGAGCGATCTGGGCTGTTCCGGGCTGATGGTGTTGCCGCCGTATGTGTATCTCGGTGACTGGCGTGAGATGAAAGCTCACGTTGCAGCTATTTTCCGCGCAACGCCTCTTTCCTGCATGCTCTACAACAATCCGGTGGCGTATGGAACCGATTTCCTGCCGGAGCAGATCCAGGAACTCGCGTCGGAATTCGAGAACTTCAGAGCGGTCAAGGAATCGAGTACCGACGCCAGGCGTGTGTCGGCGATTCGCGCATTGGTCGATGACCGGATCGAAATTTCGGTGGGCGTGGACGACGCGGTGCTGGAAGCGATCGGCGTGGGAGCCACAGGATGGGTCGCCGGCTTGGCGAACGCCCTGCCGCACGAATCCGTAGACCTGTTCAACCACGGAATCCAGGGAGAGGATCGAAAAGCGTTTGAATTGTATCGTTGGTTTCTGCCACTGCTGAGAATGGATACCGTGCCAAAGTTCGTTCAACTCATCAAAGTAGTGCAAGCCGAAGTCGGAATGGGAGGCACCGGTGTCAGGCCGCCGCGACTGGAGTTGGTAGGGAACGAACTCGAGCAGGCGAAGAAAATCATCCGTGAATCATTACGAACGAGGCCGGAATCGGTCGCTTCGTATGCTTTACCGAATAGGAAGTGAACTTATGTTGGGCGAGATGGCAAAACTATCAGGGCGCTCGCTGATTGGCTTTCGCGAGGGCGCCGGCTCTTCAGATCCCCTGTACGCGCACGACCCCACCACGGGTCAGCGATTGCAACCGGGTTTTGTTCCGGCAACACCCGAGGAAGTTGACCGCGCGGTGAAGCTGGCGGCCAATGCATTCAACAGCTACAGCCTCACGTCGGGCCGTGAGCGTGGCGCGTTCCTGCGGAAGATTGCAGACAAGATTGAGTCCATTACCAGCGACATTGTCGAAAGAGCTGCGCAGGAGACGGCGCTGCCAGTAGCACGGCTGCAAGGCGAGACTGCGCGTACCTGTCACCAGCTTCGCTTGTTTGCGCAAGTCGCTGAAGAAGGCTCCTGGGTGAACGCGCGAATCGACCACGCTGATCCCGAACGCAAGCCGATTCCGAAACCAGACATTCGCTCCCTAATGCGGCCTCTTGGGCCCGTGGTGGTGTTCGGGGCGAGCAACTTCCCTCTGGCGTTCTCCGTGGCCGGAGGGGACACCGCCTCGGCTCTAGCGGGCGGAAACACGGTGATCGTGAAGGCCCATGCAGCTCATCCCGGCACCAGCGAATTGGTTGGGCGGGCACTCCAGGAGAGTGTTCGCGAATGCGGTATGCCAGAGGGCGTCTTCTCGGTGTTGTTCGGACACGGTTCGCAGGTTGGAACGGCTCTGATGAAGCACCCTCTGGTGCGAGCGGGTGGTTTTACCGGATCACGTACAGCCGGTCGAATTTTGATGGACGTGGCTGCGTCTCGCCCGGAGCCGATTCCTTTCTATGCCGAGATGAGCAGCACAAATCCGGTTTTCATCCTGCCGGGAGCGTTGCGCGATCGCGCCGAAAACATTGCGTCCGGTCTGCACGCGTCCTTCACGCTGGGAGCGGGACAATTCTGCACCAAGCCAGGGATGGTATTTCTTGGTACAGGCCCCGATGCCGACAAATTCGCGGGCAAGTTATCCGAGTTGGTAGCTGGCTCTCCGCACTTCCATCTTCTGACCGAGGCCATTCATTCCTCCTACGACTCGGCCATTGCGAAGCGGAAGGCAGATCCGACGGTGACGGTCCTTGCCGAAAAGCAGAAGTCCGGCGCGGCGGGATTTTGTGCGCACTCTGCGGTATTCGAGGCCAACGCCGATGCGTTTCTAGGATCCGACCTGGAGTCTGAGATCTTCGGGCCCACCACGCTGCTCGTGCGCCACTCCAGCCGCGAACAAATTTTGGAGATCGCGCGCGCGCTCGAAGGCCACCTGACCGCAACCATTCACGGGACGGAACAAGACTTGCGCGACTTTGCGGACCTCATCCAGATTCTAGAGACGAAAGTCGGTCGGCTCATCTTTAATGGGTTTCCGACTGGTGTTGAGGTCACGCACGCGATGGTTCACGGCGGTCCGTATCCCTCGACCTCCGACGGGCGATCAACCTCCGTAGGCACTCAGGCGATCTTTCGCTTCACACGCCTGGTCTGCTACCAGGGGTTCCCCGATAACGCTCTGCCTAATGAACTGAGAGAGGCCAATCCGCTGGGGATTTGGCGAATGATCGACAGCAATCTGCGCAAGTAAAAAAGGTATTCGCCGGTAATGAAAGTAGCATGGATTCATAAGAAAACGTTTGCTCGGATTTGCACGAGGGAGCCGCAATGGTGAACGCTCTGCTCTACGTTGTAAGGCGCGTGATGAAGAATCTGCTGTGGGTTTGTTTATCAGCTTGCTTAATCGTGCCGTTGCAGGCTGCGGCCGGAAGTGAAAATCCTGCGCAACTGGCGGAGAGTAAGACGGTCAAGCTGAATCCGCTCCCGCTGAATCATGTGAGGCTGACAGGAGGCCCCCTCAAAGCAGCGCAGGAAGCCGACGCAAAGTATCTGCTCGAACTCCAACCCGACCGCATGCTTGCGTTCTTGCGTCAGCGTGCCGGGTTGAAACCCAAGGCAGAGGGCTACGGCGGATGGGATGGGCCGAAGCGCAATCTTACAGGACACATCGCGGGTCACTATCTGTCGGCGGTGAGCCTCATGTGGGCAGCCACGGGTGACGCCCGATTCAAGGATCGCGCCAACTACATTGTTGATCAATTAAAAGAGATCCAGGACGCACAGGGTGATGGATACATTGGAGCGCTCGAGGATGGTCAGGGCGTCGACGGAAAACAACGCTTCGTCGACCTGAGCAACGGGGTCATTAAATCCGGAGGCTTCGATCTGAACGGTCTCTGGTCGCCGTGGTACGTCGAGCACAAACTCTTTGCCGGGCTCAGAGACGCATACCGGTACACGGACAATGCAACCGCTCTACAGGTGGAGACTAAGTTTGCCGGCTGGGTTGAAAAGATTCTTTCCAGGCTGGACGACGATCAGCTGCAACGCATGCTGGGTACGGAATTTGGCGGGATGAATGAAGTACTGGCCGAGTTGTATGCCGACACAGCAGATCCACGGTGGCTCACACTCGCCGATAAGTTTCACCAGAAGGCGATGATCGATCCTCTCTCCGCAGACAAGGATGTCATTTCTCACACGCACGGAAATACTCAGGTCCCGAAACTCTATGGCGTGCTGATGCGGTATGTGTACACCGGCAACGCCGCTGACGAGGAGGCGGCGAAATTCTTCTGGGATCGCGTGGTTTATCACTACAGCTTTGCCACTGGTGGGCATGGCAAGAACGAATACTTCGGCGAACCGGACAAGCTCAATGACATGGTAGATGGCCGGACTGCGGAAACCTGCAACGTCTACAACATGCTCAAGATGACACGCACGCTTTTCTCCATCGAGCCCGATATCCGCTATGCCGACTTTCACGAGCGCGCGCTCTTCAATCACGTTCTCGCGTCGCAGGATCCGAAAGACGGAACGGTCACTTACATGCTGCCCGTCGGACGTGGTGTGCAGCACGAATACCAGCGCATGTTTGACGATTTCACCTGCTGCGTCGGCACTAGCATGGAAAGTCACGCGCTGCACGGCGCGGGAATCTATTACTACAAAGGCGCCGAGGAATTCTGGATCGGCCTATACGCACCCTCGATTGCAACGTGGGACTCGGCTGGCGTCGAAGTAGAAACGACGACCGACTTTCCACTCGGTTCCTCTGCCTCGGTGAGAATTCGGACCAAGGCTCCGAAACAATTCACACTCGCACTGCGCAGGCCATATTGGGCCGGAGATGGCTTTAGCGTCAAGGTCAACGGCAAGCCGCTCAAAGATCTTCCACCGGCGGATTCCTACGTCAAAATCAACCGAGCCTGGCGGCAAGGCGACACGGTTGAACTCAATCTCCCGAAGGTGTTGCGTACCGAACCGCTGCCCGACAATGCTGGCCGGATGGCATTCCTGTGGGGGCCGCTGGTGCTGGCGGGAGATCTTGGGCCCAACGTTCGTCAGGACGACGAAGAGAGCATGCCCGCGCCGTCTGCACCAGCGCTCGTCGTTGCGAAAAAGCCAGTCGAGCAATTCCTCAAGCCGGAAGCCGGAAAGCCCGGCTGGTTTAAGACGAGCGACGCCGGCCTGAGCCATGACATCGAGTTCGCGCCTTTCTATGAACTCCCACGCCGGAAATACGCCGTGTACTGGGATGTCTTCACCCCGGAAGCGTGGAGCAAGCGTTCGGCCGAGTACAAAGCCGAGCAGGAGAAACAGCAGAAGCTTCAGGCTGCGACGATTGCTCTTGCCCAACCGGGCGAGATGCAGTCGGAGCGCGATTTTAATGAACAAGGCGAAGATTCTGCTCCACTGCTGTGGCGAGGCCGCCACGGGCGAGGAGGCAAAGGGTGGTTCTCATTCGACATGCCGGTTGAGAATTCGCGGCCGATCGCATTGTGGGTGACGTTCGGCGGCGACCGATGGCGAAAGAGCACGCTCGATATCCTGGTTGAAGGCAAGAAGATTGCCGATCACGCAGAACCGCACCTCAGCCCCGATCAGGAAAAACAATTCGTGGATGCCAGTTATGTCATCCCGCCGGAGCTTATTGCGGGCAAGAGCAAAGTGACGGTCCGCTTTCAGGCCACGGATGGAAATGATATCGGGGCCATCTTTGGTGTACGAACCGTCCGAGCGGATCAAGCACCTTAGTTCGTTATCTTTAATCTTTATTGATTCTCGGGAGTAGCTCATCGATGAGGCTTCAAGGCTGCTGAGAACTCATTCGAGGAGCCTACCAAAATCGCTCCGGTGTCATGGACGATCAAAACCGACGATCGGTCGCCGCTTTCACTGGCGCCGTGCTCTCTCAACATTGTGCGACTTCACACTAAGGACGACCTGCAATGATCAGCCAAGTGCGTCCCCGATTACGTCTGCTGGCATTGAAATGCTGTGCCGGGCTTTTATTTTCCGCGAGCATTGGCGCGCTCGCACAGGAACCGAAGAAGCCTCCTCCGCAGCCGGGGCCGATGCTCGCCGCCGGCCTCGAGAACTTTGACTCACCAGACTTTCAGTTGTCGCTGGTACGTTCTTCGCAGACGGTAGCGGCCCTTCATCCCAAGACCGACGCGCAATTTGATTTCACGCCGGGGGATCGCCTTGCGGCACGTTCGCACGACGGCTACTACCATCTGGGAGACATCGACATTCGCCTTAGAGTCGAGAAAGGCGAGTGGAAAGATTACTCGACAGCTCTTCGCCGGACTCCCGTAAGGAATATGCCACACGAGGGCGGCGTCCTTGGGGCGGCGGATCTGAGCAGCGCATTTTCGGCCCCCATTCCGCTACAGGTAATTCGGGCCTGGGGCGTCATCGACGGCAAGCTCACTCTGCGTTTCACCCTTGCGAATCACACGAACGCTCCGATCGAAATCGGCGGCCTTGGCGTCCCCATGATTTTCAACAACGACATGAACGAGCGCACTCTGGAGCAAGCACATGCCATCTGCTCGTTCTCCGATCCCTACATCGGGCAGCAGGGAGGCTATCTTCAAGTCACCAAGTTGAACGGCCACGGGCCTGCCTTGCTGGTGATTCCGGAAGGCAAGACCTCGTTTGAAGCCTACAAGCCAATTCTGAGTCCGCGCTGGAGGGAACATCAGAAGCCAACGCCAGAAATCTACATGGACTTAACCCCTCGCGGAATAACATTTGAGGGCTTCTACGACTGGATGGTCGTCAGTCAAGCCTTCGCTGAGAACGAATGGAAAAAAGCGCAACCATGGAATCCGCCCACATCGAAAACCCTCGGGCCCAACGAAAGCTGGACCGTGGGCTTCCAGTTCGTGGTTGTCAGTTCCATCCAGAACATTGAATCTGCTCTTGCGGATAACCATCGCCCCGTCGCAGTCGGTATCCCGGGCTACGTGCTTCCGAAAGATATTCATGCTCAACTCTTTTTGCGCTACTCGGAACCGGTGAAATCGATCGAAGCGGAGCCAGTCGGCGCGATCGACATTCAAAAAAAAGGGGAAGCGGAGAACCGCGCATTCACCGAATACGCGCTGACTGGGAAGCAATGGGGACGAGCGCGACTGACCGTAACCTATGCAGACGGACTCACACAATCGATCCATTATTTCGTCATAAAGCCGCAGGCGGAAGCCGTCGCCGATATGGGTCGTTTTCTCACGCATGAACAATGGTTCGACGATCCCAAGGATCCATTTCACCGAGCACCCTCAGTGATGACCTATGACCGGGAAGCGAACCACATCGTGACCCAGGACAGTCGTGTCTGGATCGCAGGTTTAAGCGATGAGGGTGGAGCCGGATCATGGCTCGCCTTCGCCATGAAGGAATATGTGGAGCCACAACCGGATGAAGTCGCCAAACTGGAGCAGTTTGTGGATGACGTGGTTTGGGGCGGTATACAGTTCAAAGATGGACCGAAGAAATTTGGGGTGAGGAAAAGTCTCTTCTACTATCAGCCCGATGAATTCCCACCGAATTACTATCGCTCCGATCTCGATTGGAAGAGTTGGACGAGTTGGAACAAGCAAGCTTCAGAGGCCGTTGACCGATCGTTTAACTATCCGCACGTTGCGGCCGCGTAT
>Ga0210400_10003197_pt1 | contig 14620 bp, 6 predicted proteins | sample IncBWH26MmetaG_FD_155456 | JGI IMG/M metagenome (GOLD analysis project Ga0210400, IMG submission 155456) | Forest soil microbial communities from Barre Woods Harvard Forest LTER site, Petersham, Massachusetts, United States - Inc-BW-H-26-M | ecosystem: Environmental > Terrestrial > Soil >... | reverse complement strand
ATCCGCTTTTATTTTATCCTGGTAAACCAACTGGCCAAGGGCGTTGTGTATTTCCATATTATAGGTTTCTGTATTTCCCGAAGGGATTTCTATTACAAAACTGCCATGATTAGGATTCGGGTAAATACTTAACTGAATGTTACCCGAATTCTTTATTAAACCCGTGCAGCCACTAACAGTAATTGTTTCTGTAGCTGTATTTACACAAGCGTTAGCATCCGTACCGCTAACCGTATAAGTTATAGTTACAGTTGGATTGGCCGTTACATTTGCACCTGTTGTGGAGCTTAATCCAGTACCGGGGCTCCAGGTATATGTTATACCCCCGCCGCCGCCGATACTGGTAGAATTGCCTATACAGATTGTATCCTGTACCGCGGTTGCTGTGATACCCGGCAAGGCATTTACGTTGACAACTGTTGTGGCTGTATTTGTACAAGTTCCGTTATCGCCGGTAACTGTATAAGTTGTAGTTATTGCCGGATTTACAATTACCGAAGAGCCCGTTTGTCCTCCCGGATTCCATGTATATGTTGTTGCACCACCTGCATTTAAATTTGCAGGGCTACCCGCACAAACAGTCCCGCCTGCTGCTGCGGTTACATTTGGTAAAGTATTTACTGTTACTGTAGCGGTATTTGCCGCATTGCAGGATCCGGAAGAACCTGAAACTGTGTACACCGTTGTTGAACCCGGACTAACATTAATACTTGAAGCGGTTGAGCCCGTACTCCACGTATAGGTGGATGCGCCACCGGCTGTTAACGTTGCGGTTGAGCCCGCACATATTGCCGTGCTGTTAACGGTTACTGTCAGGTTGGCAACAACTGTTACTGTTGATGTTGATGTACTGCTGCAAGAACCACTTGTCCCCGTTATTGTATAAACTGTTGTGCTTCCGGGGTTGGAAGTTACACTTGCGCCCGTTGTCGCGCTTAATCCTGTGCCGGGACTCCAGCTATATGTAGTGGCACCCGAAGCATTTAAAGTGGTCGGGTTTCCTGAACAAATAGAAGCAGAATTTACATTGACGGTTGGTGTTGGATTTACCGTAACCGTTGATGTACTTGTACCTACGCAACCTCCTGTGTTACCCGTTACTGTATAAACCGTTGTTGAAGAAGGCGTGACATTTATACTTGAAGTAGCTGCTCCTGTATTCCAACTATAACTCATAGCACCTGATGCTGTTAAGGTTGTTGTTGCGCCTGAACAAATAGTGGAGTTGTTTACTGTTACGGTTGGATTAGTGTAGACATTCACCGTTGCTGTATTGACACCACTACATCCGTTATTGGTACCTGTAACTGTATAAACAGTGGTTGATGGTGGTGTAACACTTATACTTGCGGTTGCCGCACCGGTACTCCAACTATACGTTGTAGCGCCGCTTGCTGTTAATGTAGCTGTAAAGCCGGCGCAAATATTGGCTGTATTCACGGTAACCGTTGGTACAGGAGTTACCGAAACAGAAACTGTTTTGGTAGCTGAGCACCCCGCCGTTAAACCGGTAAGTGTATACGTTGTACTTGACACGGGATTTATACTCACCGTGCTTGTAGATGCTCCGCCCGGCGACCATGTATAATTAGTTGCACCTGTTCCTGTAAGAGTTGTGCTTTGCCCCGCGCATAATGTGGATGAAGCTGCGGTTGCAGTAATAGTTGGTGTTGCATTCACGCTAACCGAAACTGTTTTACTGGCTGTACAAACTCCTGTAGCACCCGTAACTGTATACACTGTTGTTGTACCGGGTGAAACACTAACTGTACTCGTGGTTATTCCTCCGGGAGTCCAGGTATAATTGGTTGCACCGCCACCGGTAAGTGTTGTGCTTTGGCCCGAACAAATAGTTGGGGCGGATGCGGTAGCCGTAACTGTAGGCGTTGCAGTAATTGTTATGGTTTGTGTTGACGGAGTACTTGAACCGAATCCGTTTGTGGCAACGAGACTAACTGTATATGTTCCGGCTGCAGTATAAGTAACAACCGGGTTTTGTACAGTTGAAGTTGCGGGTGAACCGGCCTGGAAATTCCAACTCCAGGAAGTTGGTGAATTAGTTGATGCGTCTGTAAATGTGATACTCTGCCCTGTACATTTTGTTGCGGGAATTGAAAATACCGCATTTGGCGCGGCACCGCTACCCGAACCGGCAATATTTATATTGTCAAGATATAATGCCTGGCCATAATGGCCGCGGTTTTGAAAAGACACCATCACATTTCCCATCCCCGCATAGGCGTTGAGATAAACAGTATCCGTTCTCCATTGCGCAGCAGTGGGTGTAAATATAGCCGTTGAATAACTTGTTGCTGTACTGGCAAGTGTCGGACCGCCTTTTACATAAACCTGGTTCCATGTTATTCCGCAATCAGATGAAACCATTACAGCCAACGTATCATTATACTGAGGTAATGTAGGGTCTATAGTTGCATAAGCAACATCAAAATATAATTTGATTATAGAGAATCCCCCGAAATTATATTTGGGCGCACGCATTTCATCGCGCGAACCGGTTGCATCCAGATTGTAATTATCATAATAAGTCGAAGCCGTGCTTCCTTTTCCTACTGTTGCACTCTTTGTCCACATTAAACCATCTCCCTTATCATCGTAATTCTGCCAGTTTGTTGGAGGGAAAGTCGCTCCCTGAAAACCTTCTACCAATGGCAAGGCATTTACGGGAGAAACTGTGATGTATAACGTTTTTGTAGCCGTGTTGCTTCCATTGCCGTTCGTTGCAGTAAGTTGTACACTATAAGTACCCGGTGTGTTATAAACTATTGATGGATTTTGTATCGTTGAAGTTGCCGGTGTTCCGGATTGAAAAGTCCAGTTCCAGGAAGTGGGACCGAAAGTTGAAAGGTCTGTAAAGTTAACCGTCATGCCTGCACAAATATTTAATTTGTCTCCCGCAAAATTAGCAATCGGCGCCTGCGTTCCGTTATTTACTAAATCAGCTTCCCACATTCCTCTTCCGTAAGTAGCCGCACGAATTTTTCCTGTCGGATAAAAAATAGCGAGGTCATGTACAGAAACATTCGGTAAACCGGTATTATACAGCGACCACGAAGCCTGCAATGAATCACGATAATAAATACCGATATCGCAACCTACATATAAGCCGCATTTTGTGTTATTCCAGTACGTGATACAATTTACAGGAAGGTTCGGTAAACCGGTCGAGTAATTTGCCCACGTAGTTCCTCCATCGGTTGAATTGTACACTTTATTTCCTGTAGAATACCCTGAAAAGGTTACCCAAACGCTGTTAGGGTCATTATTTTTTACTGCAACAAAAGTCATTTTTGCACTTCCTACGGGAAGTGTTCCGGTAATATTTGTCCATGAAGTTCCGCCATTAGTAGTTTTCCATAATATGGTTCCACCCTGTATTACATAAATAACAGATGAGTTGGAAGGCGCCACCTGAAACTCGGTTACCGGGTTTGTACCAGTTAAATTACCAATCTGGCTCCAACTGGTTCCCTGATTGGTGGATTTAAACATTTGAACGAGACCACCATATAAAGTATTTGCCGTAAGAGGATCCTGGTGCCAGGGAGTATTCCATGCGCCAGTGCCACTCAAACCTGTAGTAATACCCGTCCACGAAGCGCCTCCGTTGGTTGACCTGTTAAAGGAACCCTGATATTGTTCTCCGTACATTACAGAGTTATTACTCCAATCAATAAATGCTGACATACCGTCGCCGCCCATTGTACGACTCCATCCCCCGGTAAATATATTGGTGCCATTATCCTGGTGGCCGGAAATAGCTAAACTATAAGTAGTTGTTGAATTACCCATTTTATATAACTGGGCAATGTTCATGGTTCCGTTAATGGCTGAGAAAGAAGCACCGCTGTTAGAGGTATAAAAAATTCCTCCGTCGCAACCTATATAAATTGTTGTTCCGTTTTTGTATTCTATGTCGTGCATATCCGCATGTACAAACGGAGCACCTGAGCCTGTCCAATGTGCAAATAAACTGAAGGTTGTCCCACCATTAGTAGTTCTCCAAACGTTTACTCCTCCTACACACACTTCATTAGCATTTGTGGGAGAGGCAGCTATAGAAAGTGTATACCAGCCTTGTCCGCCTGATGCCGCGTCATTCCCGTTACTTGCCCATCCTAAAAGATTAGGTGTAGAAGAAGTAAGCATACCTGTAAATGATGTTCCGCTGTTGGTTGACCGGTAAAAGCCCTGAAAACCATAATTAGAAGAAAGGCAGGATACTAAGTATACATAAGCGGGATTTGCCGCCGTAACAGCAATAGCAAACCTGAACGCACTCGCGCTGGAAGGAAGTCCTGTAGCTGCTCCGCTCCAGGTTGCACCACCATCAGTTGATTTATAAAAAGTGGTTGTTCCCAAACCATACATCTGTGTTGAAACAGCATATACTGTTGTAGTATCGCCGGGTTTATATTCAAGATCGGTATAAGATCCGGCGGCCCCGACCAAATTCCAGGTAACACCTGCATTTGTAGTACGATATAAACCAATATTAGATGCGGCAAAAAGTACATTTTTATTTAAGGGGTTGGCAAGTAATTTATAAATGCGGCGACTTTGATTAGTGGTCCAAACCATTCCGGTTGTACTCCACGTACTTCCGCCATTAGTTGATTTTAAAACTCCTATACTATAAGAATCATTCGCATCCGCATCGCCGGTAGCCAGATACATGTTCTGAGAATTGGTTGGATCCCATGCCACGTCAGAGCATCCAATCGGAGAAAGAAAATCCGTATTGGTTGTCCAGGTACCACCATTATTAGCGCTGCCCCATAAACCTCCATCAGGAGTTGCCACCCAAAGCCCATTAGCTACAGAAGGGTCAAATCTTACATTATTAATACGTCCTGCATTACCGCCCGTAGGATCACCAAAAGGGCCTAAAGGCTGCCATGTACTGGATTGTATGGAATTATTTCCCTGCCTGTTTTGAGCATTTTGTTGTTTATATATTTGAAACTCTTCAACAGCCCTGAATGCCTGTGATTTATCTCCCGAAGGATATACGCGGGGTTCCATATAATACTCCCAACGTTTGTACAATTCGTAACCACCAAGTTCCTGTTCATCCCCATCCCCAACCTTGCCTTTTCCTTCCGTTTTTTCTTTTGCTTCACGGGCAAGTTCTTTCCGGAATTTATTGAAATGTTTATTCAACCTTTTTTGGGTTGTATAAAAATTTTCATTGGGGTCCTGAAAATTTAATTTATTCGTTTGCGCATATGCACCGAAACACAATAAATTAAACAAAATGAGAAGGCTGAAGTGTCGTATTATTTTCTTCATGGCAAGGAAATTTTAACCATAAATGTAGCCGGAAAAAGGCGAAAATCAAAGCTTTTTTTATCAAATTATTGAGAGGCAAAATCTATTTGATGGGCGGCCAAAAAAGGGGATTCGTCTGCACTTTAACAAATGCCTGTTGAAAATATAAAACATGCCCGGTAATTTATATGCAATATAAAAATAGTTTTATTGAAATTTTTAAACGCACGCATGAGTAAAGTCCCCCGCACCGCCAAGACCAAAAAAATATTTGTTCTCGACACTTCCGTAATTATTTACGACCACACAGCCATCAAACATTTTGCAGAACATGATGTAGTGATACCGATAACTGTCCTTGAAGAACTTGACCAGTTTAAAAAAGGAAACGATACCAAAAATTTTGCCGCGCGCGAATTTTCCAGATACATCGATAAACTTTCTGGCAATCACAGCATGCAGGATTGGATGCCGATAAACGGCAAAGGCCACGGCATGTTTAAAATAGAAATGAAGCAAAGCGCCAAAACAGATGCCGAGAAAGTTTTCGGCGAACGCAAAGGCGACCATAAAATTCTGAACTGCGCTTTGTTTATGGCAGAAGAATATCCTGACAGACAGGTTATTTTAGTTACCAAAGACATTAACCTTCGCCTGAAAGCGAAATCTTTAAACCTTACCGCGGAAGATTACGAAACAGGAAAAATTAAACACGTTGACGAGCTCTACCTGGGACGCACAACTGTTGAGAAAGCTCCGCTTGTTGCCATCGACACTATTTATGAAAAAGGAAGTGTGGATGTTTCTGCCACGCACAAAAAAAACAAACCGCTTGCCAATCATTTTTTCATTTTAAAAAACGGGCAAAAATCTGTTTTAACAACATACGAAGAAGAAACACAAACTTTGCGTCGCGTAAATAAATCGGTTGCATTTAATGTGGTGCCTAAAAATGCGGAACAGGCTTTTGCGCTGGATGCAATTTTAAATCCTGATATTAAACTGGTTTCTATACAGGGTGTTGCAGGCACAGGAAAAACTTTATTGTCAATTGCGGGTGCTTTGGAGCAGCGCCGTAATTTTCACCAGATATATATTGCACGCCCCATTGTTCCTCTCAGTAATAAAGATATCGGTTATCTGCCCGGCGATATTAAATCGAAACTGAATCCTTATATGGAACCGCTGTGGGATAATTTAAAATACATTAAAAGTTTATTCGGCGAAAAAGAAAAAGAATACAAGCAAATTGATGAAATGATTGAGAAAGAAAAAATTGTGGTTTGTCCGCTTGCTTACATTCGCGGTCGCAGTTTGAGCAATGTATTTTTTATTGTGGATGAAGCACAAAACTTAACTCCGCACGAAGTGAAAACAGTAATTACCCGTGCCGGAGAAAACACTAAAATTATTTTTACCGGTGATGTGCACCAGATTGACACACCTTATCTCGATGCACAAAGTAACGGGCTCTCATACATGATTGATAAATTGCAGGGCAACCCGCTTTACGCCCACATTACACTTGAAAAAGGAGAACGCAGCGAGTTAGCCAACCTGGCAAATGAAATGCTGTAAAAGTTTATCTTTGCTTCATGAGTTCAGAAAACAAAAGTATTGATTCAGGGAAGGCACCGGAACCCGTGGGTTTATATCCGCATGCCAAACGTGTCGGAAATTTAGTATTCTTAAGCGGTGTTGGCCCGCGCGAAAGAGGCATTAAAAAAATTCCGGGAGTTGAACTGGACGAGAAAGGGAATATTATTTCCTACGATATTGAGGCGCAATGCCACAGTGTTTTCAGGAACATAAAGTATATCCTGGAGGACAGCGGCAGCAGCTGGGACAAAATTATAGACGTAACCGTTTTTTTAACAAACATGAAAGACGATTTCCCTAAATACAATAAACTTTGGGCTGAGTATTTTAAGGAAAATCCTCCCTGCCGCACCACTCTTGAAATAAATTGCCTGCCTACCCCAATTGCTATCGAGTTGAAAGTTATAGCAACTATTTAAGAATAATTTTTACTTTTTAACAAATTGCAGGCAACTTTTTGTCGGGCAAGCACATCTTATTATTTAACCAATTAAAACAAATCTTATGAAAAAAACTTTACAAGCCATTTTCGGGGCATTGCTTATTTCGGCAGGAGCCCTTGCCCAACCCACATTAACCGCAGCAGGTTACAACCCGGTTGTCGGCGATCAATTCACCAACATTGCTTCGGCATACATGAGCCCGGGAAGTGCCGGAGCCAATCAAAACTGGAATCTTTCGGCCTTAACAATGGCAAGCACTTCTACGACTACCGTTGTAGCGGTATCGGCAACTACTTACAGCGCCTCATTTCCAAGCTGTAACATTGCAATCACAGGGAACGGGACCAGCTTCGAATATTTTAATGCATCTGCCACTGCCTATCAGGCGTATGGTTCAGGTAGCTCAAGCAGTGTCGATTCTTATTCAAACCCTGAAGACAGATTGCGTTTTCCGCTTACTTACACAAATAACTATGTAGATTATTTCAGTTCGGTTTACATGAACGGTGGAAACACGGTTTACCGCAGTGGTTCGGTTACAATAACTGCCGATGGATACGGAACTTTGACAAATCCTGCCGGCACTTTCAGTAATGTATTACGGGTACATAATGTAATGACCTATCATGACTCATCCAATACAGGCGGAAATCCTTCTGTAACTGTTTTTCAGCGCGACCAATACCTGTGGTATTTAAACGGGAACCACACCGCTATTACCAATGTAAGTTCTTTTACGATTACTCCTCCAACCGGCAGCCCGATTATGAATCAGGGAGCAGGCTATTTAAGTAATGCCACAACTGGAATTGCTTCTGTTGCGGCAAATTCGGCGGCAATCTCGCTGTATCCTAACCCCGCGTCCGGTAGTATAAATATAGCGGTAACGCTTGAGAAGAATCAGCAGGTAGAAATTAAATTATTTAATTCTTTGGGCTCGCAGACAGGTTCTTTAATTAACAAAGAAGGTTTTCACGGCACGAATGAGTACCACATTGACACACAAAATTTTGCTGAGGGAATTTACTTTGCGCAAATAAGTGTTAACGGAATTCTTAACGGAACACGAAGATTTGTTATACAGAAATAATTTCCTGTTACTTGGTAAAACCTAAACCTCCGCAAAAAAAAGCGGAGGTTTTTTAATGGCATTTAAAAATTCGCTAAAACAAGGAGTCCCGACCTTAACACCGAAAGAGATTGGTATGAATAAATGTATGAAATCTGTTTGTTATAACTTAACTCTTTGTTAAAAATAACTACAAACTTCAATACCAGGATTTTTTTTATTAGTTTAGCTTATTATAAACATAAACCTTTTAACTTATGAAAAAATCACTACACTTATTTATTACCGGCTTTCTGTTTGCAGGAGCAGGCATAATAGCGCAACCAAGCTTAACCTCTGGTGCTTTAAATCCGGTTCTTGGCGATGTGTTTTCACAAAAAACAGTCGCTTATGTAAGCCCAGGAAATGCCGGGGCCAATCAAACATGGAATTTATCAACTATGACGGGGACAATTACCACCACTTCAACAATGGTAACAGTTGGATCTACCCCTAACGGATCCAGTTTTCCAAGCGCCAATGAGGCATCTAATTCAGGGGGTGGTTCTTACGGGTACTTAAAAACTTCTGCCACTGCTTTGCAAAATTGCGGTGTTGTAACCGGAACCGTTGTAATGAGTTATTCAAACCTTGAGGATTTGCTACACTTCCCGTTTAATTACACAAACAATTATACGGATACGTGGGCAACCACTTTTGTAAATGCAGGAAGTACTTATTACCGCAAAGGAACGGATAGTATTACGTATGATGGCTATGGAACACTAATACTTCCCAGTGGTAGTTATAGTAATGTTTCAAGAGTTCATTTTGTACAAAATTATCGTGACTCAACCTTTGTGGGCAGCCCGTTTATTATCACTTACAGAAATGATGAGTATATATGGTATTTAAACGGTAATCATGCAGCTATTGCCAGTGTTTTTACTTTAACCAATTCATTTACCGGGGCAACAACAGGAGGAAATTATTTAAACAATATTGTTGCAGGTATAAACGAACCCGGTTGCGCGATTAACTCGTACGGATTATTTCCGAATCCGGCAACAAACCAGGTGAATTTAAGTGTTGAACTTAATCAAAATCAGAAGGTACAAATTAAATTATTTAATTCATTAGGCGCACAAACAGGATATATTATAAATACCGACGGATTCCAAGGGAATAACGAGTATAAAATAAATGTAAGCGACTTACCCGAAGGTGTTTACTTTGCCCAAATTCATTTAGAGGGCAACTTAGTTACCACCCGCAGGTTCATTATTGCAAGGTAATTTTTCAATCCTTTTTTAAGCCCTGTTTTCTTATTGAAAACAGGGTTTTTTTATTATATTAGCGCCCCTTTTTAGGGGTGTTTTTATGAGTAAGAAGTACAATGAATATAAAGGGCTCAATCTTTCGCAGGTAGGAAAAGATATTTTAAAGTTTTGGGAAGAAAATAAAACCTTTGAAAAATCAATCACCGAACGCGAAGGCGCAACACCATTTGTTTTTTACGAAGGCCCGCCCAGTGCCAACGGTATGCCCGGCATACACCACGTAATGGCGCGCGCCATAAAAGATATTTTTTGCCGCTACAAAACACAAAAAGGTTTCCAGGTAAAACGTAAAGCCGGTTGGGATACGCACGGTTTACCGATAGAATTAGCCGTTGAAAAAAGTTTAGGCATCACTAAAGAAGACATCGGAAATAAAAACAGCAAAAAATTTATTTCGGTTGAAGATTATAACAAAGCCTGCCGCAAGGAGGTAATGAAATACACCGATAAATGGGAAGACATCACGAACAAAATGGGCTATTGGGTGGATATGCAAAACCCGTATATCACTTATGATAACAAATACATTGAAAGTGTTTGGTGGTTGCTTAAAAATTTATTCGATAAAAATTTACTTTACAAAGGCTTCACCATTCAGCCCTACTCGCCCGCTGCAGGAACAGGATTGAGCACGCACGAGTTAAATCAGCCCGGCTGTTACCGAAATGTAAAAGACAGAACCGCAACTGTACTTTTTAAAGCGGTGAAAGATTCAGCGATTAGCGGACAAAAATTATTTGAAGAAACTTATTTTTTAGCATGGACTACTACTCCGTGGACACTGCCATCTAATACAGCTTTAGCGGTTGGAAAAAATATTGATTATGTAATTGTAAAAACATTTAACCCGAACTCACATAAACTTATTCATGTAATTCTTGCCAAAGAGCTTTTCGGGAAATATTTTTCTGAAAAAAATTCGGAATTAAAAATTGAAGATTATAAAGCGGGAGATAAAAACATTCCTTTTCAATTGATAAAAGAAGTTAAAGGAAGTGAACTGGAAGGAATACGTTACGAACAGCTTCTGTCTTTTGTACAACCAACCGACGGAGACGCGTTTAAAGTCGTGAGTGGGGATTTTGTTACTACTACAGATGGTACAGGCATTGTACATATCGCTCCCTCATTCGGCGCGGATGACTTTCGTGTTGCCAGGCAAAACGGAATCGGCTCTTTAACTTTGGTTGATAAGCGTGGAAAATTTTTACCTGAAGTGCAGGACGGAGTTTTTCTGTACGGAGAAGAATTTGTAAAAGAAGCTTACTTAAGCGATGAAGAAAAGAAAAGTGAATTTGAGAAACAGAAAAAAATATTAGAAGCCAATCATAAAATAAAAGATTTAAAAGTTTATTTGAGTGTTGACGAACGTATTGTTTTAAAATTGCAGGAAGAAGGCAAACTCTTTAAAAAAGAAACTTACGAGCACAGCTATCCGCATTGCTGGCGTACCGATAAACCCGTATTGTATTATCCGCTCGATAGTTGGTTTATTAAGACCACCGATGCGAAGGATAAAATGATTGCGCTTAACAAAACTATTAAGTGGAAACCTGAATCAACCGGTACGGGACGTTTCGGAAGTTGGTTGGAAAATCTGAACGATTGGAATTTATCGCGCTCGCGTTTTTGGGGAATTCCATTGCCGATTTGGGTGAGCGAAGATAAAACAGAACAACTTATTTTAGGAAGTGCCGAGGAACTGAAAAAGGAAATTGATACGTCGGTTGCAAAAGGTTTTATGAATGAAAATCCGCTTGCAAAATTCAAAGCGGGAGATTTCAGTGCAGAAAATTACAACACGTTTGATTTGCACAAACCTTACGCGGATACAATTGTATTGGAGAAAAACGGAAAAAAATTATTCCGTGAGCCGGATTTGATTGATGTGTGGTTCGACAGCGGTGCTATGCCTTACGCGCAGTTGCATTATCCTTTCGAGAACAAAGAATTAATCGACAAAAAAAAATATTACCCGGCGGATTTTATTGCCGAAGGCGTTGACCAAACACGAGGATGGTTTTTTACACTGCATGCTATTGCCGCTATGTGTTTTGATTCGGTTGCTTACAAAAATGTTGTCTCCAATGGGTTGGTGCTTGATAAAAACGGGAACAAAATGAGCAAACGCTTAGGCAATGCCGTTGACCCTTTTGAAACCATTGAGAAATACGGAGCCGATGCCACACGCTGGTACATGATTACCAACGCCGCGCCATGGGACAATTTAAAATTCGATACAGAAGGGATTGCCGAAGTACAACGCAAATTTTTCGGAACGCTTTATAATACGTATTCATTTTTTACCCTTTACGCCAATGTAGACGGCTTTACTTACAACGAAAAAGATATTCCAGCAAACCAAAGGCCCGAAATTGACCAATGGATTTTATCTGAATTAAATTCCCTCATAAAAAATGTAGACGAAGCTTTTACCCATTACGAACCGCACCGTGCAGGCCGCGCCATTGAATATTTTGTTGATGAACACTTAAGTAATTGGTATGTGCGCCTGTGCCGCCGCCGTTTCTGGAAAGGAGATTACAGCGAAGATAAAATTGCCGCTTACCAAACATTATATCGTTGCCTCGAAGTCATTGCGCAATTATCAGCACCCATCGCGCCTTTCTTTACCGACAGGCTGTTCAACGATTTAAATTCAGTAACACAAAAACATAAAGTTACATCTATTCACCTGAGTAATTTTCCGGAAGCAGATGAAAATCTCATTGACAAATCGTTGGAAGAAAGAATGGAACTGGCGCAAAAAATATCTTCCATGATACTTTCTATCCGTAAAAAAGAAAATATCAGAGTTCGTCAGCCTTTAAATAAAATTCAAATTCCTGTTCTGGATGATAATTACCGAAAGCAAATACAAGCCGTGCAGGATTTAATTTTAGCCGAGGTAAACGTAAAAGAAATTGAATTTGTTGACGAGAGTAAAACGCAGATTGTAAAAAACCTGAAACTCAATTTTAAAACATTGGGCAAAAAATGCGGGCGTCACATGAAAACGGTGCAAACACTGGCTCAAAAACATGCTCAGGAAATCATCAGCGCTATTGAAAAAAAAGGCAGATATGAAATTACCTGCGAAGACGAAGTAATTGTACTGGAAAACGAAGATGTGGAAATAATTCCGGTGGATATACCGGGTTGGAAAGTGGCCAATAACGGCCCTGTAACGGTTGCGCTTGATATTACCCTTACCGAGCCACTGAAGCAGGAAGGCATTGCCCGCGAGCTCGTTAACCGCATACAAAACATCCGGAAAGACAGAGGTTTTGAACTTACCGATAAAATAAATGTGCAAATAGCCCATCATGAGATGCTGGATGCGGCCATTAAAAATAATTTAACCTATATTTGCTCTGAAACTTTAACAAAAAACCTTAATATTGTTGAGAAAATTGACAATAAACAGGCTCAACAGGTTGAAGTTGACGAGAACGTAAGTACTACGATCAGCGTAGAAAAAATTTAATACTGAGTACCATGGCTAAGAAAAAAGACAAAAAAGCGAAAAAGTCTGCCGCTAAACCTGCTAAGAAAGCAGCTAAACCCGCAGCAAAAAAAGCAGCTAAGTCCGCTAAGAAAAAACCGGCAGCAAAAAAACCTCTTGCTAAAAAAGCACTAAAATCTGCTAAGAAAACAAACAAACCAAAACCACAGGCGAAAAAAGTTGTGGTCAAAAATAAACCTCAAAAAACCAAAAAAGCAGAAGTGAAAAAGATTGTGAAAGCAAAGCCTGCCTCAGCGGCAGGTAAAGAAGTGAAAAAACCTGTCTCTAAAAAAGCAGACCTTAAAAACAAAAAAGCAGTAGCTCATTTATCAAAAGAAGAAAGCAAAAAAGCAAAACCCGCTGACTCTGATTTAGAAGGAGAAGAGTTGGATGTGGAAGGCGGGCTTTTAGAAATTGAACCTGTTGAAGGTGCGGCTGCCGATGATGATGATGAGTTGATTGAAGAAGTGGAAGTAGAAGAAAAACCTAAAAAAGGACGTGGTCGTGGCCGTGGCCGTGGTAAAAAAGAAGGCAAGAAGCACTACGACTCGGAAGATTTTGTACGTAAGCAAATTGTAAAAATTGATTTGTCAAGACCACTGATTAAAAAACCTAAAAAAGAAGAGCCGGCACCTTATGTAAATAACAAAGATAAACGCAGCCGCTACAGCGATAAAGAGTTGGGCGAATTTAAAGAAATTATCCTGACCAAACTGAACGAAGCAAAAGTGGATTACGAATTGCTTAAGCAAACTTTAACGAATACTGATAACCACGGCACGGATGACACATCGCCTACTTTTAAATTACTGGAAGACGGAAGTGATATGTTATCTAAAGAAGAAGTTGCACAGTTAGCTTCGCGCCAGGAAAAATATATTGTTAACCTGCAGAATGCATTGGTGCGCATACAAAACAAAACCTATGGTATTTGCCGCGTTAGCGGTAAATTAATTCCTAAAGAAAGATTGCGCAGCGTGCCTCACGCAACACTGAGCATCGATGCTAAATTATCTCAGTATAATTAATTGTAAATTTTTAGAATGAAAAAGCCTCGTAGAAATACGGGGCTTTTTTGTGTTATATTCGCTAAAGAATGCCCATTCTTAATTCCATAGCAAGTTGGTTCATGAAAAAGCGCATGCACCAGATTGAGCTCTTTATGAAGTACCCGCAGGATGTGCAGGATGAGTGTTTGCGCAAATTATTAAAAAGCGCCAAAGAAACGGAGTTCGGAGTAAAATATCATTTTTCTTCCGTAAACTCATATAACGATTTTAAAAAGCAAATTCCTTTGCAGGATTATGAATCTTTAAAACCGAGCATTGAAAGAGTGCGGCGTGGTGAGCAAAATATTTTGTGGCCCGGCGAAATAAAATGGTTTGCCAAATCGAGC
>Ga0210400_10003196_pt1 | contig 14626 bp, 13 predicted proteins | sample IncBWH26MmetaG_FD_155456 | JGI IMG/M metagenome (GOLD analysis project Ga0210400, IMG submission 155456) | Forest soil microbial communities from Barre Woods Harvard Forest LTER site, Petersham, Massachusetts, United States - Inc-BW-H-26-M | ecosystem: Environmental > Terrestrial > Soil >... | reverse complement strand
TGACATCCCTTGCAGGCAATCGATCCCACATAATGTCCGTGATCTGGCGGCGCTGCCGCGAGCGCGTCAGGCCAAAGCGCGGTGGCTGCCTCGGGCGTCATTGCCGCCACAGCCGGCAGGTGGCGGATGTAGCTCACGAGCTGCCAAATCTGACGGTCGGGAAGATTCCACGCGGGCATGCCGGTGTTACGGATACCGTTGCGGATGTGGTAAAACAGTTCACCGTCTGATGTTGCCGCGATGGCAGCCGAGCGCAGCGTGGGCACGCGCGGGAATTCATTGGAGCCGATCGGGGTTCTGCCGCCGCCGTCATAGGCGTGACAGGTTTCGCACTTCTCCCGGTAAAGGTCCTTTCCTGCCGCGACGTCGGAAGGGTCAGGCGCCGGATTGACGCTGGTCTTGGCCCCGAAGGGGACGCTCTGATGCAGCAACCAGGTCGCAAGAATCGTCTCGGCCGCTGGCGGTTCAACGCGCGCGCTGGACAGCCCGGGGACCACTCTGGCGTAGAGAACACCCAAGATCGCAGCCGCCGCCACGATAATGAAAAAACACCAGATGAGGAGCTTTCTTCGCATTATTCTCGCCCGCAAATTGTATTGGTCTGCCGATTGCGTAGCTCGCTTCTAATGCGAGAGGCTCCGAAGTATCTCTCGCATGGCCACGAACGATCAGTTTTTCGCACTTGCCGTCTTGTCGAGTGCGTCGCGCAGCCCCTTGGCCAGCTTCATCGCATCATCGACGGCCCAGAAGTGCAAGAAGAGCAACCGAGGCTGCTCGTCCAGCATGTGACTGTGGACCGCCGTGACGTCGATGCCGTTCCCGCGCAGTGCCCTGATCACCGGATTCACTTCGTCGTTGGTGAGCACGAAGTCGCCGGTGATGGCGGCTTTGCCGCCGCCGGTCGGCTGAAAATTGATTCCAATGGCGGCGCCGAGAACGGGGCACGCAGCCGTGCCGATCAAGCGTGAAAGTTTATCGGGGGCTATCGAGTAAACGGCTGACATGGGGCGTCCTTGGTGCAAAACCGGACGCGATTCTCTAGCATGTCGCCTCGTGGGGAGATCGCTTCCCCATGCAATTACTACAGCCAAAGCTGTGGCCGTTTGTCAATCGGGAACTGAGTTCCCAAATACCGCTGCGCGAACGATGTTCAATGGCGCCTACACTTATTCCAGCGCGCCGACTGGCGCGTTCAAGGTTCAGCAGCTACCGATGCCGAAGATGCGATAACAAAATCGTTGGCGTGATCGGATCGCTGTCAGCGCCGTCCGTCATAAGCGGCAACGACGGTTGTTTCGCCGTCTGGTGCAGGGTACCTACTTTAACCAGGGAACTGGAGTCGCTTATATGACATTGACCGGTCCCGCGCGAGGCGCGCAATCTCTGCCGGCGCCTGTTCGGGGAAGGGAAATACGGAACTGACGTTGATCTCGCAAAGCACGTATGTGTCATGGTTCACCGCGTCGCGTGGCCCATAGAGAAAATCGGCATCCCAGATGATCGGCAAAGACTCGGCGTCGATATCCAGCAGTTGCATCATCTGGGGCGTCCATTCCGACTCCATCTTCGTCCTCAGCACCTGAAACTCTGGCGCCGAGGCCGCATGCATAATGCGCGGGCCCGGCTGGGCAGCTTCCGAGTCCGGACCGTCGGGAGGCGGCGGCATCAGCGCCTTGATAAGCTGGTGGCCGAAGCCGACGACCTTGTCCGCGCCCATGTAGCAACGGATCATGCCGTCAGGCAGCCGGCCCTGGAACGGCTGATCGATGATGCAGCCATCGTTTGCAAAATAGGTTTCGCACTGGCTCATGAAATCGCCGAGCGGCATATCCTGTGGCACGCTGCCGCGTGGCGCCTGCAACACCTGAACGGTTGCGGCGTCTCGCGCGGATTCGGATGCGAGTTCGACCCTCCACACGCCCTCGCCACCGTTGCCTCGGTTCTGTTTGATGACCCGCGGACCCGCCAGCTGCAGCCGCCGCGGAAATTCCTCATGGAATGCTTTGGCGGCGCGATACAGATGGGTGTCCGTGCCCCAGCCAAGGTGTCGGGTGCGGTAAAGCACCTCTTTTGCGCCCATCTTGAGGATCACATCCGGATGCGCACTGACCCAAACACCGTTAGCGGCGATGTCACGTAACATCGCATCAAGCACAGTTCTGTTTCGCCCCGTAAAAAGCGGATCGACCCAGACCAGCACGCCGTCGCAGGCAAGCAGCTGAGCACGAACCTGATCCACTACATCATCGGCGTAGAGCGCGGCGTCTGTTTCTATGCCCAGTGCGGCCATTTCCTCGAAAACGCGATTAAGTCGATACTCATGTGGCGCTGCCGCGTTCCACTTCGGGATGTCCCGCGGCCACAGCAACGCCAATTTTACGGTCCCATTTGTCATCACATTTTTCCCCTGAAGGCGCTTTTCGCAGTATCGGGAAGAATTTGATACAATAGCCAGGTCCGTTATTCTGCCTATGAACCACGCCGGGGGAAATGGTCCGAGTTTTCGGACTCAGTTGCTGCTGTTCCTCGATGATCTGATGCCGTCAGTGTTCGGCAAGCCCCTTCTGACCTCGCAACCCGGGCGAAGCCAAATTGCATGGTGACCAGAACTTGCATTAGCGCTCCAAGGGATTTTCGAGTCGCAGATTAAAAATATCTCACGACAGACCGCAGATGTTCTGCTTCCTGGCGAAGGCAGCACGTTCGGGATCAGGTGCCGGATCGTTTGGAATGCGCGAGGTGAGTTTCATCGACCGCGTCCCGGCACCAGCGATAGAAGGCATCGTAAAGCGAAAGCCCGGCTTCGAGCTGCGCGAGATCGTCGGTGTACATTCGCGACAATCCTAGCGATGCAGCCAGCAGGCCGGCAGCCTGCGGCGCAAGCTCTGGATGCCCGGTATCGGCGCCTCGGACCATCGTGGCTAAACGCAACAGGGGCTCGGTTATCAGGCCGAACTCCTCGACCATGATATCGAACGTGCACTTTTCGCCGCGATGGCCCCAGAACACGCCGTCAAGATCGAACGGCACGGCACCATATCGCTCGGCGACGCCTGGAACCTCGGAGGCTGCAACGAACAGGAACGCAGCGCGCGGATCGATGAAGCGGCGAATCAGCCACGGGCAAGCGATACGGTCGACTTTCGGCCGGGCGCGAGTGACCCAGACGGAGCGCCCGTGACGATCCAGCGGCGGCATTTTGCCCGCTGTCACCAGCGGTAGCGCGGCCTTCGCCCAGCCCTCAAAGCCATATTCGAGCACATCGGCCGTGACACCGGCATGACGCAACCATGCCGCGGTTCCCTGGCTGAGGGCCGCCCCGTCATTGCAGATCACGACAGTGGATTGACCGGTGAATTCGCCGGCCCATTCCGAAACATTGGAATGTGTTTTGCGGATCGATGCGGGGATAAGCCGGGGATTCGAACAGAAATCGTCGTTCGAGCGAATGTCGATCAGCGAAGGACACCGTGGCGTCCCGACCAAGCGTGCTAGTTTATCGCCAGAGATTGAGTTGATGGCCGACACATTGCGCCCTTGCGTTACGCGGGACGCGATTCTTCAGCATGTCGCCTCGTGGGGAGATCGCAGCCCCCATGACTGGTAAGGTAGCGGGCTGAGGCAAGCTGTCAAGTATATCTAATCCGACGCCGCCGTCGGCAACACTTCGGCGCCGCCGAACGCGGTCACGCGTCCGCGCCGCAGCATCACGACCTGGGTTGCGAGCTGGCGCAGTTCGGCGGCGTTGTGGCTGACATAGACCATGGGGATGCCGGCCCCGTCGCGCAGGCGAACGAGATAGGGCAGGATCTCGTCCTTGCGCTCTTCGTCCAGCGATCCCAGTGGCTCATCGAGCAGCAGCAGCCTCGGCTGCGACAGCAGCGCGCGTCCCAGCGCGACGCGGTGGCGCTCGCCGCCGGACAGGCGGCCGGGACGGCGATCGAGCAAATTGCCGATATCGAGCAGGTCGATCACGCGCCTGCGGGCGGCGGGGTCCTCGGCCAGTCTATTCATGCGCCGTCCGTAGTCGAGATTCTGGCGCACATCGAGATGCGGAAACAGCCGCGCATCCTGGAACACATAGCCGATCCGGCGGCGATGGACCGGGACATGGATATGTCCAGCGGTGTCGTCCAGCGTGTCGCCGTCGATGGTGATGATGCCGCGATCCGGTTGCAGCAATCCCGCGATCATGTTGATCAGCGAGGACTTGCCGGCGCCCGAGGCGCCGAACAGTCCGGTCACGCGGCCTTCACTGGTAAAGCAAGCCTCGACCGAAAATTCGCCGAGTTGTTTTGAGACATCGACCCGCAGCATGGTCAATTCCCATGCAGGCGTTGCGTGGCGCGCCGCGCGAACCATTCGGAAGCGATCAGCGCGGCCATGGCGATCAGAATCGAAACCACCACCAGCCGCAGCGCCGCGGTATCGCCGTCGGGCGTCTGGATCAGCGAATAGATCGCCGATGAAATGGTCTGGGTCTCGCCCGGGATATTCGAAACAAAAGTAATGGTCGCGCCGAATTCGCCGATCGCCTTGGCAAAGCCGAGCACCATTCCGCCGAGCACGCCTGGCAGCGCCAGCGGCAGCGTGACGGTCAGGAACACCCGCCAGGGCGTTGCCCCGAGCGTTGCTGCCGCGTGTTCCAGCCGTTGATCCACGGCCTCGATCGACAGCCGGATCGGCCGCACCAGCAACGGAAACGACATGATGCCGCAGGCCAGCGCGGCACCGGTCCAGCGAAATGCGAACACGAGACCGAGATGCTCGGCGAGCCATGCGCCGACCAGGCCGCGCCGGCCGAACGTCAACAACAGCAGATAACCGGTGACGACCGGCGGCAACACCAGCGGCAGATGAATAAGGGCGTCAGCGACCGACTTGCCCCAGAACTCGCGCCGCGCCAGCAGCCACGCCACCGCGATCCCGAGCGGCGTCGCCACCAGCGTCGCGACCGTGGCGACCCGCAGCGAAAGCTGGATCGCCGTCCATTCCGTTGGCGAGATGTCGAACACGCGATCTAGGTGGTCGGGCTGACGAGAAACGAGAACCCGTATTTCTCGAAGATGGCCTTGGCGGCCGAGGTGCGCAGGAAGGCGAGATAATCGGCGGCTTCTGCTTTCGCAGTTGTCGTCGCCGCTACCGGATAGATGATCGGAGGGTGCGAATCCGCCGGGAAGGTACCGACGATCTTTACGCCGGGCTCGACCTTGGCATCGGTCGAATAGACGATCCCGAGCACCGCTTCCTGGCGCGCCACCAATATCAGCGCTGCGCGCACGCTCTCGGCCATCGCGAATTTCGGCGCCGCGGCGTCCCACGCGCCGAGTTTTTCCAGTGCCGCCTTGGCATATTTGCCGACCGGAACCGCGTTCACGTCGCCGGTAGCGATCTTGCCGGCGCCGGCCAGCTTCGCGAGATCGAAGCCCTGGCCGATGGTGACGTTGTTGATGCCTGAATCCTTCGGCGCGATCAGGACGATGCTGTTGCCAAGCAGGTTGAGGCGCGTCGACGCAGCGATGGCCTTTTTGGTTGTTGCGTAATCCATCCAGTCGATGTCGGCAGACACGAAAACATCCGCGGGAGCGCCCTGTTCGATCTGCTTTGCCAGTACCGAACTGGCGGCATAGCTCGCAGCGATCTTGACCCCCGTCTTTGCGGTATAGGCGGCATCGACGTCATCGAGCGCGTTCTTCATCGAAGCCGCGGCAAACACCGTCAGGCTCTTGTCCTGCGCGAAAGCCGGCGGCGAGGCCGATCCGCACAGCATGGTGAAGACGATGAAAAGTCCGGCAAGACGATGCGTGGAAAGACGTTGCGTTAAAAGACGATACATGGAAAGCGCTCCGCTCCGGCCCGCGGCGTTATCCGCGCGCAAGTCAGGCATTGATGCAGGTGCGACAGGCGGAAGCGCCGTTCCACTGATCCCGGCGACTTACGGTCAATCCGGGATATCGCATGCCAAAACAATAGCAGGCCAACGGTCCGGGTAAAGTCCGCAGACGTCAGGGGGCACAGATCTACTTAGGGCAATTCGGACGGCAGGATCGCGATCGATATCGAATTCTCTTTGGTTCCGCTGATTTGCAGCACGAACGGACTTGCCGAAAGCTCAAACTTCACGGTCTTGCGGATGCCATCGCAATCAGTCGCGCCGCTGAACGCCTTGGGTTTCAGGGGGTGTCCGTCCTGCACCATATCGACCCAGGCGCCGGCGGACAGGCTGACGGTATAGATGCCGGCCTTGGGCGAGCTTTTGAAGCTCGTGAAACCGGCAAAGGTACCTTCCTTCGGGGCGCGTTCCGGCGGTGTGGGCAGCCTTGCTTCGGCCGGTGCGCTCAGGCTCAGCGTCATCGCGGTGGACGGTACCGCCGCGAGTTCGCCGCCCGAGGCAAGCTTGACGCGATCCGGGGCGGTCAGCGCGGCGCGCTCGTGATCGATGTTCCATTTGAACTTGTCGCAGCCGCTCGGTTCTTCAGCCGCCGACGCGGGCACCGCTCCGAGCAATACAAATGTGATGAAGAGCGGTGCGCGCATGTTAGTCTACTCCAATCATAACGTCCGAAGCCTTCACGACGACGGTGACGTGGCCCTTGGCCTTGATGCCCAATTCATCGACCGCCTCGTTGGTGATGGAGGAGGTGATGGTCTGACCGTTGCCGATATCGACGCGGACGTGCGACGTGGTCGCGCCCTTCTTCACTTCGACGACGGTGCCTTTGATTTGATTGCGTGCACTGATGCGCATGAATCGATCCTTCACAGTGTTCATCCGGCGCATGGCGACGGTCTGCATCGACAGATCGGGATGGAAATAGAATCAGTGGCCCTGATTCGTAGGTTTGCCTGCGCTTACGGCGCGGCGAGGCCACACCTTAGCGTGCTTTCACGCGGAATGAAATCGCCAATGGCTTGTCATGGCTTGGCATCCGGTGCGGCCAGAACCTGGCGGCACGCGGCCGGCATTTGCGCCAGCGTCATCGGCGGTCGCGGTTTTTGCGGCTCGGCCTCCGGTTTTGGATGAAGAACCGAATCCTGGAACCAGTAGGCGAGATCCGAAGCGTCGCAGCCCTCTCCTTCCGAAGGCGGCGGCTGGCTTTCGCATTCGGTGGCGCCGGCGGGGCATTTGATACGGATATGGAAGTGATAATCGTGACCATACATCGGCCGTATCTTGGAGAGCCAGTTGCGGTCACCCCTGGCTTCCCGGCACAACGCTTTCTTGATCGCCGCGTTGACGAAAATGCGCTGCACGCTCGGCTCCTGCGCGGCGTCACGGATCAGCGTGAGGTGGTTTGGCGTCCAGACGTTCGGATCGATGTCGAGCCGGTCGGGCCGCACCATCATGACCGCGGACATCTCCTCGCGCTCGTTGCGCGACAATGTCCGGTTCGGCATCGGCGTCAGCCAGATGTCGGCGTCGAGCCCCACTTGATGGCTGGCGTGCCCGGTAAACATCGGGCCACCGCGCGGCTGCGACATGTCGCCGACCAATATTCCCGGCCAGCCAGCATCCTTATGCACCTTGGCCGACAACCGCTCCAGCAGCGCGACCATGTCAGGATGCGCCCAGTTGCGATTGCGTGACAATCGCATGACCTGCCAGGTCTCGCCATTGATCGGCAGTGCTGCGGCGCCGGCAATGCAGCCCTTTGAGTAGAATCCGATCACGCGCGTTGGCATCGCCGCGGGAAGGATTTTTCGGCCGAACAATTCCTTGGCGCCCAATTTGGGATCGTTGGGATTGGCCAGCGGCGGCAACGGCTTCGGATTGACGCTACCCTTGTCCTGCGCCAGCGCGGCGGTGGCGCTGACGATGGTTGCGGATGTCAGGAGGAAGGTGAGAATCAGGCGGAGATTCATGAGGGCACTCTATATCACGCCAGCGTAGCACGGAATTGCGCAACCGGAATAAGGTGCGCCCATCGCAATCGTTTGACCTTCGGCATCCTTGAACCGGCGGCAGGGGCGCAATCATGAAACGGTGACGGACGCACGGCGCGCCGAGCGAGTATTGGCGGATGCGGTTGTGCTGTTCGCAGTGGCGGCGACGCCGGCCAGCGCCGTTGTCGTGGTCCAGATCGACAAATCATCACAACGCGCGCGTCGCCTGACAACGATCGAGCTATTTCGCGCGCCCGGATTTGCGCTTGTTGAGATGATAGGTCAGGGCCAGCGCCACACAGTGGCGCAGCGGCGCCTCGGGAATCTCGTCCTGCGCATTCAGGAGAATGCTGCGGTTGCCCCCATAGCGCAATTCCTTCGGGTATAGCTCGCGGAAGGTTTCGACCAGATCGGTCTGGCAGTGGAAATACACTGCGTATTGGTTGGTGGCGGATTTCACCTGATCGATCCGGACCGTGCTGCCGCTTTTCGTGTCGGGCGTGAGATAGCTCGGCTGGCCCCATTTCAGGGTTTCCTGCAAGGCGCCGACGCCCTTGGTGGTCTTCGCGGTGTCGAAGATCAGGCGTCGCAGCGCCAGCAATTTGGCCCTCAGCGGTTTTGGATAGGCAGCGAAAACCGCATCGACCGCGGGGTCCGGGCATCCGGCCGGGTTTGCTTTTGTCACGGGTTTTGTCGCGGCCTTCTTGGTCGTGCCTTTCATGCTGCCTTCCGAAACTGGTATGCCAATCTCTTGCGATTAGAGCATGAATGGGCGCGAGCCGGTACCGCGGACCTCCGTCGCTCGAAACGCTTCAGGCGGCGCTGCGAAGCCCGGCCAGAAAGGTATCGACGCTCGCGAAGAGCGCACTGGCGTGCTGGTTAAGTTCGCCGGATGCGACGAGGACGGTATCGGCCAGCGCGCGCGATTCATCGGCGGCATGGCTGGCGCCGGCCACGTTGACCGCGACTTCGCTGGTTCCGGCGGCGACCTGCTGCACGCTTCGCGCGATCTCGCGTGTCGCCGAACCCTGCTGTTCGACAGCGGCGGCGATGGTGGTGGCGATCGCGCTGATCTGTCGGATGGTGTCGCCGATGCCGCCGATCGCGGTGACGCAATCGCCGGTGGAGGACTGGATCGCGGCGACCTGGCCGGCGATTTCTTCGGTGGCCTTTGCGGTCTGGCTGGCGAGTTCCTTGACTTCCGATGCCACCACGGCAAAGCCCCGGCCGGCTTCGCCGGCGCGCGCGGCCTCGATGGTGGCATTCAGCGCCAAGAGATTGGTCTGGCTGGCGATCGCGCTGATGAGGCGAAGCACATCGCCGATCTTCTCGCCGGCGGCGGCGAGACTCCCGACCATTTCCGTGGTTTGGCTGGCCTTGGCCACGGCGGCGTCGGCGACGCCGCTGGAATGGGTGACCTGACGGCCTATCTCGGCCACCGAGGACGCCAGTTGTTCGGTGGCGGCGGCGACGGTGTTGACGCTTGCTGAAGCTTCTTCGGAGGCAGCCGCAGCGGCCGCGGCCTGCTCCGACGTACCGTTGACGCTCGCGGTGATCTTTGCCGCCACCCGTTGCATATCCTGCGTCGCCCGCGCGACGGCGCCCACCACGCTTTTGACGTCGGCTTCGAAACGGTCGGCCATCTGGTGCTGTAGCGCCTTCTTCTCTTCTTCGGTGTGCTGTTTGGCGGCTTCTTGCGTTTCGCGCAGCGTGCGCGCCTCGATGATGTTGCGGCGGAACACGTCGACCGCGCCGGCCATCGAGCCGAGTTCGTCCTTTCGCTCGCCGCCGGGGATCGTCACATCGGTGTCGCCATTCGAAAGGCGATTCATCACATCGGTAATGGCCGTCAACGGGCGCGACATGCCGCGGCCCAGCAGGAACGCCAGCAAGGCGGCCGCGGCAAGGATGGCGCACGCGCCGAGAATGAGATGACGCTGCGAACGCGCCGACGCCGCCTCATATTCGGTGGTATCCTTGACCAGTTCGATCACCGCGACGGGCTGCCCGGCATAATTCCTGATTTGCCCGAAATAGAGCGCGGCCGGATGCCCGTTGACGGCAGCGTCGCGGCGCAGGATGCCGCCGTCGAATACGCTCTTGAGTTCTTCCTGGGTGACTTCGGAGTTGTCGCCAAGGGTCGATGCGATCCTGACGAAAGACTTGCCATCGAAGCGGTGCACGGCCAGGTCGACACCGAGGCGCTGCTTGGCGCTGTCGACGAATTGCTTGCCGAAGGAAACGCCGATATCGGCGACGGCGATGCTTTTTCCTTCGCGCATGATCGGTGTCATGGCGAAGATGCTCAGCGAATCCCGTCCGGCTTCAACGCCGACGATCGGCTTGCCAGTTTTGTTCGATTCCACCACGGTCGCGCGCCGTGCCGAGATGTCTTCGCCGAAGGTCTTCGGAGCGTGAGCACGATAGAAGGCGGTTGCCGGCGGCGTGTGGAAGCTGATCAGCGGGATACCCTGCGCCTTCAGCGCTGCCATCGGTCCCTGAAGCAGCGCGGTGAGCGCGTCGCGGTCGCCCTTGGCGACCGCTTCCGCCACGGGCGGCAGCGCGGCGACCACGGCACTGACCGCCAGTGCAGCCCGGCCCTCATAGTCGATGGCGGCGCTGACGCTGTCATATTGCAGCTGGAGCTGCTGATCGAGCGCGAGCTGCGTCAGCGAACGTTCCTGAATGATCGAAAATGTCCCGAGGATGCCGCAGGCCGCCGCGACGGTCAGCGAAATAGCCAGGATCAGGCGGCCAGCGATCGATCGAAGGTCAAACATGGGAAACAAGGGCTCCGCATCGTTAACTACGGAAGGTCCCAGAAACTGCTTAACAACTGATTTCCCTCTAGGTCGCAAGAAGGCCGGGTACAACCCTCAGGCGGTGTTGGTCCGTCGCGCCGGACGCAGCGAAAACGACGCTCGGCGCCCAACGGCAGCTTCTCCTTGACGTGAGCCTGGGGCCTCGGTTCTGATTGAATCAGAACCGAGACTAATCTTTTGTTACGTGTTTTCCTCACGCGACCGGTATCCACCCCCGATCAAGTCCGGGGCAGGCTTTCGCTCGAAAACGCACTAATTTGTCGGTCCGCGGGGGATGGTGGCGCTGGAATCCAACAACATCCTGCCGACATCTTCATAATGGTTGTCGCGGGCCTGGATCTGCTGGGCGATGGCGTGCATGTCGCGGAAACGGCGCTCGAACTTGTTGGCGCGGAACACGGCGGTCGCGCCGGCCATATGATAGGCCGCATCGACCACGGAGGCGGCCTGATGAATGGTCCAGGTCGCGGCAAGACGCAGCGCCATGCGGCGCTGTTCGGAGAGCTCGCCGTTTTGCGTCGCCTCGTCCCAGGCTTCACCGGCCGTCGCATAGATATAGGCGCGCGCGGCGCGCAAATTGCCTTCCATGCGTCCGAGCGCGCCCAGAACCGCATTGTTCTCGCGCATCGCCTTCAGGCCGACCGAGGTCTTGCCGCGCGCCAGTTCGATAGCGGCATCGAGCGTCGCACGCGCGACGCCGACCGAGATCGCGGCGAAGCCTAATCCGAACATCGAGAACGTCGTGAAGGCGTAGAGCGGGCCTTTTTCGCGCAGGCCGGTGGGGTCGTCGCGCAACGCGACATGTTTTTCCGGGATGAACAGATCGTCGACCGAATAGGAGTCGGTGCCGGTGCCCCGCAGCCCGATCACGTCCCAGACGTCGTACATCGTGGCACTGGTGGCCGGAAAGACGATGGTGCGGATTTCAGGCGAGCCATTCGGCTTCAACCGCTTGGTGCCGTCGGCTTCGACGATCCGAACATGGGCGCCGAGCCAGTTCGCCTGGCGGGAACCGCTGGCGAAATCCCAGCGCGCGGAGATGCGATAGCCGCCGGGAACGACCTGCACCTCGTTGGCGACAGCGCCCCACGCGAGGACGCTGTCCGGGGCGTCGAAAATCTCGTGCGCCGCGTCGAGATCGAGATAGGCCGCCGTCATGGCGCAGACGTTGCACTGGCCGAGGCACCAGGCAGTGGAGGCATCGACCTTGGCGATTTCTTCGAGCATCTGCATGAAGATTTTGGGCTCCGCCTCGGCGCCCCCGACGCTTTGCGGCAGCAGCGACCGGTAAAGCCCGTTCTCGATCAGGGCGGAGACCACCGGCGGTGTGAGACGTCGCGTCCGTTCGATCTCATCGGCTTCGCGCGTGATCAGGGGTGCCAGCGCTTTGGCGCGCTCAACCAGGCCCAACGTTGCGGGCTTATTCATGACGTTTCCTCGCCCTTTATCGAGTGATCAATTAGGGGCATGTTGGTCCATCTAGCGCCGCGGATCAAGATGGGGCGAGAAGATAAGCGATGCGCGGGCTGCACGTTCTTCATCGCGCTGGTTTCCGCACGACGAGGAGCGTGCAGTGCGGTAAGGACAATTAACAGAGGGAAAATCGTCCCCTCAGCTATCCACCTTCAGCGCGTTAGCCCGAGCACAACAAGTAGCGCACGATCAAGCTGCTCCGAGGTCTCCTTATCAATATGGCCAATGACGCGCCGAACCCGATCTTGGCGCAGGGCGATCATTTTGTCGGTCATAATCTGCGAGCGAAGGCGAAGGCCGTTTGCGGGTTTGGCTTCGATAATCGGCCTGAGCGGCAGGTTTTCCTGAAGATCTGACGAGATTGGGCAAATGAAGATCGTCGATAGGCCTTTATTGAACTCGTCAGCCTGTGCGATTACTCCGGGTCTTGGTCGTCCGAGTTCGCTTGGAACCACTACGAGCACGACATCGCCGCGCTTCACTTCCACGCGCTCCAATCATAGGCCGCCTCGTTCCAGACGTCGATAACGTCGTTTTCCGGGTGCCGCGCCATTAGTTTTACCTGCCGGCGCAGATCGGCCCGAACCTTGGGATCGCGCAAATCGGGTACCCAATGCTGTACCGGGCGCAGTCCTTGCGCGCGCAGACGCTCACGGCGCGAAGCCATGCGCTGCTGAGGTGTGCGGGGTTTTGACTTTTTTGGAGTCGTGGCCATGCAGTAAGCGTGACATGTTACGCTCTAAAATTCAATTGCCACCTGGGTATTGCGGTAAAGTAGCGTTCTTGGGCTGTTAAGTGAAAGCAGATGGAAATAAATCTTGGATAGAATAACTTTGTAGAACCTATGTCATGTTGAGTAGCTCCTCTTGGGAATCCCGATTCCGTCAAAAACAAACGTGCTCTAGAGGCGCTTCAAAAAGACGCACAAGTGAATCAAGGCAAGAAGCGGACCGAAGGTGATTCAAATAAAATTATAGAGCCGATCGCCTCTCGATTCGGGTTGGGTGCAGAGGCGGTCGGAGAGTTAAAGAAAACAAAACCTCATAGAAAATGGCAATCGGGTTGACCTAGCTATCCACCTTCAGCGCGGCGATAAAGGCCTCCTGCGGGATGTCGACCTTGCCGAACTGCCGCATCTTTTTCTTGCCCTCCTTCTGTTTCTCCAGAAGTTTTCTTTTCCGCGTGATGTCGCCGCCGTAGCACTTGGCGGTGACGTCCTTGCGCAGCGCGCGCACGGTCTCGCGTGCGATCACCTTGCCGCCGATCGCCGCCTGGATCGGAATCTGGAACATGTGCGGCGGGATCAATTCCTTCATCTTCTCGACCATGGCGCGGCCGCGGCCCTCGGCGCGCTGGCGATGCACCAGCATCGACAGCGCATCCACCGGCTCGTTGTTGACGAGAATCTGCATCTTGACGAGGTCGGCGGCCTTGTAGTCGGTGAGATGATAGTCGAACGAGGCATAGCCCTTGGAAACCGATTTCAGGCGGTCGTAGAAATCGAACACCACCTCGTTGAGTGGCAGTTCGTATTTCACCATGGCGCGGTTGCCCACATAAGTGAGTTCTTTCTGCGACCCGCGCCGGTCCTGGCACAGCTTCAGCACGCTGCCGAGATATTCGTCGGGGGTGAGGATGGTGGCCTCGATCCACGGCTCCTCGATTTCGGCGATCTTCACCACGTCGGGCATGTCGATCGGATTATGAATCTCGATCACCTGTCCGTCGGTGAGGCGCATCTTGTAGATCACCGAGGGCGCGGTTGCGATCAGGTTGAGATCGAATTCGCGCGACAACCGCTCCTGGATGATTTCCAGATGCAGCAGGCCGAGGAAGCCGCAGCGGAAACCGAAGCCGAGCGCGGCCGAGGTTTCCATCTCGAAGGAGAAGCTGGCGTCGTTGAGGCGCAGTTTGCCCATCGCCCCGCGCAGCGTCTCGAAATCGTCGGCGTCGACCGGAAACAGACCGCAGAACACCACCGGGATCGCCGGCTTGAAGCCGGGCAGCATGTCCGTCACCGGCTTGCGATCGTCGGTGATGGTGTCGCCGACGCGGGTATCGGCGACCTCCTTGATCGCGGCGGTGATGAAGCCGATCTCGCCGGGGCCGAGCTCCTCGATCTGCTGCATCTTCGGTGTGAAGAAGCCGACGCGCTCGACATCATAGGCGGCGTTGGTGCCCATCATCCGGATGCGCTGGCTTTTTTTCATTACGCCGTCGACGATCCGAACCAGTACCACCACGCCGAGATAGACGTCGTACCAGCTGTCGACCAGCAGCGCCTTCAGCGCGGCATCGCGGTCGCCTTTCGGCGGCGGCAGCCGGTGCACGATGGCTTCCAGTACGTCATCGATGCCGAGGCCGGTCTTGGCCGAGATCATCACGGCGTCGGACGCATCGATGCCGATCACGTCCTCGATCTGTTGCTTGACCTGATCCGGTTCCGC
>Ga0210400_10003195_pt1 | contig 14627 bp, 13 predicted proteins | sample IncBWH26MmetaG_FD_155456 | JGI IMG/M metagenome (GOLD analysis project Ga0210400, IMG submission 155456) | Forest soil microbial communities from Barre Woods Harvard Forest LTER site, Petersham, Massachusetts, United States - Inc-BW-H-26-M | ecosystem: Environmental > Terrestrial > Soil >... | reverse complement strand
CGGCTCAGGATTTCGCCGGCGGGCTCCCAGCCTCCCCTTCACTTCGCTCAGGGTTCGGCTTCACGCCCTCCAAACGGCTCAACTTGGCGGAAGGTAGACGAATCGAACGCCCGGCGCTCATCACGATGCCCCGGTTTTCAGGACCAGTTGCCGGCCATTCAGCAGTACCTTCCGCAATGGCGGAGAGTAAGGGAGTTGAACCCGTTAGCACTCTTGCGAGAGCCTGGTTCAACTAAGGCGACTAGCAGACTTGCTGCCTTACCGTCCGGCCCACTCTCCGTCAAAATTGTCAAAGAACAAAGGAATTCTGGTAGGCCCGGTGGGATTTGAACCCACAAAGAGGCTGCTCTTGAGGCAGCTACGTATGCCAGTTCCGTCACGGGCCTGAAGCTATAAATTGTGCAGGAGTTAATAACTCAGTCGGGATGGACTGAGTCGTAATGACGATCGAAATTGAAGCAGGCGCTTCACAAAGTCAATGTAGCATGAAACCGCGCTGAGTGCACGGGAGATTTCAGCACTCTTAGCTAGACTCCTTCAGATCGCCGGTCTGCCTTGGATGGCTGTGCTAACGGCCCGGTTTCGACATTTCGAAATATTGTGGGCTAAATTGCTTTTGGTGGGAGAGTAGAGCACAATCTCCGGCACAGGTGTGGCGAGGAAACGCCGACATGAGTAAGAATGCCGTCTATTGGCTAGCAACGGCTGTGCTTGCCGTGGAACTCGTCGTTGGCGGCGTATGGGACATCTTGAGAGCGCCGCAGGTTCGCGTAGTGATTGACCGCTTAGGCTACCCTGCATACTTCCTGGTCATCCTGGGTATCTGGAAACTCCTCGGCGCAGTTGCGGTAATCGTTCCGCGGTTCCCCCTACTGAAGGAGTGGGCCTACGCTGGTGTAGTATTCAACCTCACGGGGGCGCTCGCATCAAATGTCGCCTCCGGAGTCACCGACACAGGGACGCTTGCATACTTGGTGCTGATGATGGGAGTCACAGCTGTCTCCTGGGCTCTCCGCCCGGCGTCGCGCCGCAACTTGCCCTTTAGCTGAGTTGCCTTTCCGAGGGCAAGCACGGTGGTGCTGCGAAAATCGTCCTCCAGGGCCGACCAGATCTTTGACCTTTGCCCTTTGTTGGCCGCCTTCAAATCCCTTCCGGATTCGCGCCGACATAGCTAACGGTTGGTCCCTAGTTCACTGTCTGTTTGAGGGCGGCCGTGCTGCCGGCAAGGTCGGCGCTGCCGCTATAGGTTGCCGTGATGTTGTGCGTCCCAGGGGCGAGGGTGGAGATTACTAGTGCGGCGAGGCCTCCGTTCACCGGTTCGGTCCTCAGAGGCGAAGTGCCGTCCGCAAAGGTCACCGTGCCAGTTACAGCGCCGCCGAACTGCGGTACCACTCTTACGGTAAACGTAACAGCCTGCTTAGGGTTCGACGGATTCACCGACGAAGTAAGCGTGGTCGTGGTGGCTGCTAGATCGACCACTTGGCTCAGAGCGGACGAGGTGCTGCCGGTAAATGAACTGCTTCCCTTGTACGTCGCCGTAACCGTTGCCGTACCCACGGCCAACTTTTTCGTGGTAAAGCCGGCTACGCCCTCGTTGAGGGTCACGGTTCCGAGCGTCGCGGTCCCATTCCTAAACGTCACCGTGCCTGCCGGCGTTCCGCTGAACTGCGGAGTGACGGTTGCCGTAAAGGTGACAGATTGTTCATAGCTGGACGGATTCTGCGACGAAACTACAGTCGTAGAGGTGGACGCCTTGGTTACGACTTGATCGTCGGCCTTGGATGTGCTCGTGGCAAAACTTGGGTCGCCGCTGTAAACCGCCGTAACCACGTTCGTGATTGCGGCCAGTGTAGAGGTCGAGAAGGTCGCGGCGCCGCTGCTCAAGGTTCCGGTGCCCAACACGACTGTCCCGTGCTTGAAGGTAACCGTGTCTCCGTCAGCGGGAGCGCCGATGCTGGATGAGACCGTTGCAGTGAAAAAAACGGCTTGCCCGTAGGTTGCTGGATTTGGCGAAGACGAAAGCGTCGTGGTGGTGGCAGCGATCACGAACTGACTCAACGGAGATGACGTGCCGGCGCTGTAATTCGTATCGCCGCTATAGGCGGCGCTGATGCTGTGCGATCCCGGCGTCAGGGCCGTCGTGATGTACTGTGCAGTACCGTTCACCAGATTCACCGTGGCCAGAACCGTCGAGCCATTCTGGAACGTGACTTTGCCCGTCGGAGTGACTCCGCCAGATTGAGCCACGACCGTTGCGGTAAACGTCACGGGTTTGCCCTGTACCGAGGGATTCGCCGACGAACTCAGCGTGGTGATAGCGGCTCCGCTGCTCACTCCGAAAATCTGCAATTGCTGGTTGCTGGCCACAAAGACCTGACCGTTGGCCACCACCGGAACCAGGTTGGCGTTGCCACTCGTGTTCGGCCACGCGCCTGCAGTCGCGGTGAATAACTGAGTCATGGTGCTTCCGCCGGACTCGGGATTAAGCGCATGAAGAGAAATGGGTGCACCGCCATTGTTCGTTGTCGGACGAGTAATGGCCCAGATGATGGGGTTCGCAGTGCCGTTGGATGAAACCGCCGTAAAAAATCCCGGGCTCTGAATGGAGTTGTTACCTATTCCCGTGGAGTTTGTGACATTCGTCAACGCTGGCTGGGGCGACGTCGTCACTTTCCAGACGCCGATGGACCCGCCGCCGCTGCTCACCACTCGTCCTGCCCCGTCCGCTGGATCGACGAAGTACGATTCGCCGCACCAGCAACCACCGATCGAGTAAGTGCCCAGAACATTATTCGTGGTGGGAGAGTATCCGCCGAGACCGTCTTCGTTCATGAAATACATGTTTCCATCTTTACCCGCCGCCACCGCCAGGTGCGGCGTCGATCCCGGCTGATCGGGCAGTACCAGCACCCCGCCCGACCCGAAATCGGTGTCCCCCTGGTCCAAAGACGACCAATCTTGCGGGGTAAAAAGATCCAGCACGCTGGTCAGAGTGGACGAGACCTTGACTACACTCTCCTGAATGTTGGTCACGCCGTCGTAAGTGGTACCGGAGGGATCCGAGTTGCCGGTTACGAACAGGACGTTGCCGTCATCATCGGTCGCCGGACCATAGCCCGACATCCAGATGGACGACAAAAAGAAATAGCCCGTGTCGGTGGCCTGCAGGTCGTTGAGCCGGTTGGAGGGAAACGGCGTCAGCGATCCCGCAGTCCAACCCAGCAACCAGCCGCGGGATAGATTTGCCGAGAGATCGCAGAAACTGCCGAATCCCGCATAAATGCTGCCGTTTGCCAGCAACAATCCGGGACGCTGCCGCTGGTACTTGGCGTTGAAGTTGAAGGTCGAACCATTGCTAAGCGTATGCGAAGCTACTATCAACTGAGGCGTGACTTTGTCGGTCAAGCTTCCCAGATCGAGCGCATGCAGACGGTAGGCGGGGCCCGTCGAGTCCTGGGTATAAATTATGACGTACAAGGTTTTACTCGAGAGGTCAATCACCGGCGTCGAGTTGATGCCTACATTTGGCCCGTTGTTATTGCATCCTAAGGGATACGATACCGGTGTTCCAAAGTTTGGGCTCAAAAGCACTGTCCCGCTGTGCACGTCGATGGCATACACCGAATTGTTTTCCGTCGCCACATAGACCACATCGTGCGGGCCCTGATAATTTCCGGCTGTGATCATTACAGCCGGCACGACCAGCGGTTGAGCGTCCACCTGATCGTCGAGCGTAACTTTGTGCAACAGACCGAACGAGGCGTTCGTCACGTTGGCTGGAGTCAGAACGGTCTCGTTCGGATTCCATCCAGTACGGTTGTTGTCATTGTGATAGGTCGTGACTGAGGTTTGTGCGTCCGCGAGCCAAGCGCTTGCGCTCACGAAAATCATCAAGGCGGCGGCAAGCACTGAAGTGTTGCCGAGACGATAATTTCTTCCAGCTCCTGACATATGTTCTGCCCCAATCGGAAGGTTGTCGTTGGCCTCGAAACCGCGCTGATTGCACGCTGGGGGCAGCTTTCGGTCCAAGAGCGCTTAGTATATACCGAGTCTTTTTTCCTCGATACAGTTGAAATGTTATTTTTTCGGCAGCACTGTGATTTGTTTTGACCTCAATCGCGGGAAGGCGGGAATTAGGATGGACTCTTGAACGCCCTCCGGCGGGAAGCCTCGCGAGTGCAAGAGTTTGCAACCCTTAGTTCTGGCGGTTTTCGATCACCTTGCCGGTTCATCAGGCGTAAGTTCACTGGGATTGCGGAAGTGCCCAGGCGAACAATACGCCGCCGGCGCTGGTCAGCAGGTATTGGCGGCCGTCGAGTTCGTAGGTGGTGGGCGAACTCGCGATTTGCGCGCCTGAGCCAGCGTGCCAGAGGGTTTTGCCGTCGGTCGAATCTAGCGCCAGGAAATTCCCGTGACCGTCGCCGGTGAAGGTGACGCCTGAGTCGGTCGTCAGTACTCCCGAGCCGGATTCAGGCCCAAGTTCATGGCTCCAGCGGATTTTTCCGGTCTGGTAATCGATGGCCTCGATCACACCCTTGCCCCACACACCGTAATCCGCTCCCGCCCAACCGTAGGCGCCGTCGGCAGGCTTGGAAAAATAAATGCTCCAACTGGGGTGGGCATCAACGATGAACAAACCCGTCTTCGGATCGAAGCTGGGGGAACGGTAGTTGGTAAGGCCGCCCTCGTCGGGGGCGATCAATCGCCCGTCGGGCGCAGGTTCTTTGGCAGGATTTGGAATCGGTTGGCCTTGTTTATCGATTCCCATCGCCCAGTTCACCGGCCCGAACGGAACGGTCAGAAGACTTTTTCCATTGGTGCGGTCCAGCACGAAGAAGTAGCCGTTGCGCGAAGACTGCATCAGCATCTTCCTCCGCTCGCCGTGGAAATCTCCGTCGACCAGCACTGGAGTCTCGACCGCGTCCCAGTCATGGGTATCGTGAGGCGAGGGCTGGAAGGCCCACGCCAGCTTGCCTGTATCCGGATTCAGCGCGACGATGCTGCAGGTGTAGAGATCATCGCCCGGCCGCGTCGAACCTTTTAGGACGGGAGTCGGATTCCCGGTTCCCCAGTAGACGAGATTCAGGTCGGGATCATAGGTTCCCGTCATCCACGTCATTCCGCCGGTGGTTTGGTCCGGGGTTCCGGCCGGAGGCGTGGAATCCCACTGCCACTGCGTCGCGCCGGTCTCGGGATCAATCGACCGGATAAATCCGCTCAGGTTGTCAAAATCGCCGGAAACACCAACCAGCACATGATTCCCCACGACCAGCGGCGCCATGCCGGTCCAGTAACCCTTGGTCGAATCGGCAACCGGCATGATCCAGCGCACGGTTCCATCCTTGCTATTGAGGGAAACCAGATGCGCGTCGGGGGTCAAAAAGAAAAGATATCCTTTATACATAGCGACGCCGCGATGCCCGATGTGCTCCGCCGGTCCCCGGGGATAGGCGTAATGCCAAATCTGGTGGCCGGATCGCGCGTCAATCGCCCAGACATTGTCTGGAACTGTGAGGTACAAAATCCCATCGACCAGCAGAGGGGTGGATTTGATGGACGTGGTCTGCTCGGTCTGGAAGGCCCAGGCTAGACTCAGATTGTTAACATTCGTTGGTGTGATCTGGGTGAGCGAACTGTGACGTCTGCCGGAATAATCGCCGTGATATCCCGGCCAACTGTCGACCGGCGGATGCAGAAGCATTTGCGCATCCACACCTTGCGCCTGCGCCAGCACCACGCCCGGAGATGCGAGCGCGATAATTGCGCTCACGGCAACAAGGAATGCAGCCTTCACGGAATTCATATCGATTGAGGCCCTTTCGAATTTCTCTGCCGCATTGCTGATGCGCGACTCACGGCGCTAGCGCAAACTTTGCAAATAAGCCATCAGATTGTGAATGTCATCATCGGTGTACTTGTTGAACAGTTCAACGTGAGCATTCATCGGCGCGTCGACTTTATATTTCACATCGCTGGTCCGCCAGGAGCGATACGAACCCGCAGGATCAATGAGTCCGACCGTGAACTCATCGCGGTAGGCGAGCGTGCCGGAGATGGTTTGACCGGAAGACAGAGTGACCGTGACTTTGGATTTTGCGTGTCTCGGGTAGAGCATCTGTTCTTCTAGTTCGAGGCCCCGGTAGCGCGAATTGATGCCGGCAAGGTCGCCGGTCGGCGAATGGCAGGTTGCACATCCCCCGGCGCCTTCGAAGTACCGCTTGCCGGCTTCGGCATTTCCGGTTTGCAGATCGGAGACATCCACCCCCTTGCGTCCGCCTGTCCTGGTGAGTGCGCGATTCTGTTGGGTGTGGATGAAAGCTACCAGGCTGGCAATCTGATCCTCCGAGCGATCGAACGGTGGCATGCCTTTATCAGGGCGTCCGCCACGCACGACCGGGCCAATCTTTTCTCCATCGACATCCGCGGTCACGAGTTTGGACCGGGTGAGATCGGGTCCGGTCTCACCGCCGCCGGCGTCGCGGCCATGACAGAAGGAACAATCTTGACGGAAGAGGTCGCGGCCGCTTTGGATCAGGGCTGGCGGATAGGATTTGCGCGTCGGTGCGTTCTGGTTGTCGGCGCCCTGAGCGGGCGCGGGAGGAGTTGGTTGTTGCGCCGCTGCCGCCACGGTGAGGCTCACCAGCAGCGAAGCCGCCAACAGAACATTCCAATGCAAAGATGTCCGGAGAAAATTCATCTGGCCCGCCCTCAGTGCCCTTCCCCGGGCGCCTGTGGCCGCGGATGAGAAGCCGCGCTGCCCTCAGTCAATCCCAGAACCCACTTGATGGCTTCAAAATACATTTTGCGTATGTCGGGATCGCTCCATGCTTCCTCGGTGTGGCCGAGCGTCGAATAGAACACGCGGCCCTTGCCGTACATCTTGTCCCAGGCCACCGCGAAATCATGATCGGTTCGGTGGATGCGAGGATTGTTGGTATAGTTCAGTTTCGAGGGATCGAGACTGAGCAAAACGTTGACCTTCTCGCGCGACCATTCCTTCGGCTGATAGATTTCGTCGTACTTGATGAAAGCCTTCGGAAAGTGCCGCACCGCCGGAAAACTCGGGTCTTCATTGATGATCGGCGCGTTAAACGTCATCCAGGGGTGCTGGTCGAACCATCCCCCAGTCATCTCGCCGTATTCCGGCCACTTGTAGTTGGTATCGAGCGCCGCGTGCACGCCGACGAAGCCCTTGCCATCCTCTTTGATAAATGCCAGCATGTCCTTCTTCTGGCTGTCGTCCAGGTCAAGTTCGCCGGTCGTGCTCACAAACACCAGGGCATCGAAGTAGTCCAGATTCTTTGTGTTGCGCTCCAGGCTCTTCTTGGTGATGAGTTCGGTGTCGGTGCGCAGCATGGCATCCCACAGGCCGCTCTCGTGCCCCATGTTGTAGATGGCAGCCATGGCGGCGGAGATGGAATCGTGTTCAAATCCCTTGGTCTGAGCGACCACGAGAATATGTTTGAGTCGCACCTGCTTTTCGCGCGGCGGAGGCGGGAGCGTGGAATCCACCACCGGCTGATTCTGGGCGACCGCGCAGATTGCCAGAATCAAGAACAAGAAAACATGCGGAGCAATTCGAGTGTGGCGCAAGAGATCCCCCTCAAAGGCATTAAGGTAACACAAGCCAACTGGGCATGGACTAGATCTGAAACAGAGGTCGATCGAGCGGTGGCTGACGCCGGTTGTTCCCAATGTCGATTTCAAGAGGCTGCGGTAGAATGACCCGTTTCCTACTTAGGATAAGATTCCGAGGAGATCAAGAATCGTTATGCGTATTGGAGTTTTTACTCCCCTGCTATCGCAACTGCCGCTGGCGGCGGTTCTGAAGAAACTGACCGCGCTGCAAATCCACACGGTCGAACTGGCCACGGGAAATTATCCAGGCGACGCGCACTGCAAGCTCGCGATGCTGGAAAATGCCACCGCCCTGGCCGAGTTCAAAAAAGTTCTCGCCGACCACGGAGTGACCATCAGCGCACTCAGCTGCCACGGCAACGCCCTGCATCCCGACCCGGCCCAGGCGCAGCACGACCGCGAGGTGAGCCGCAAAACCATCCTGTTGGCCGAAAAGCTGGGCGTCCCGGTCATGGTCGACTTCTCCGGATGCCCGGGCGATTCGCCCGGCGCCACGGCTCCCAACTGGGTCACCTGCCCCTGGCCTCCCGACTACCTGAAAGTGCTCGACTGGCAGTGGAACGAAGTGGTCACGCCGTATTGGATCGAGCACGCCAAGTTTGCCGCCGACCACGGGGTGAAGATCGCAGTCGAAATGCATCCTGGATTCGTGGTTTATAACCCGGAGACGATGCTCAGGCTGCGCTCGATCGCCGGACCCAATGTGGGTTGCAACTTCGATCCCAGCCATCTGTTCTGGCAGAGCATCGATCCCATCGCTGCGGTGCGCGTGCTGGAAGGCGCTATCTTTCACGTTCACGCCAAAGACACGCAGATCTATGCCGCCAACCTGCCGCGTACCGGCGTGCTCGACACCAAGCCGTACACCAGGGAGCGCGAGCGCAGTTGGATCTTCCGCACTTGCGGCTACGGTCACGGCGCCGAGTGGTGGGGCGAGTTGATTTCGACGCTGCGCATGTTTGCCTACGATTACGTGCTCTCCATCGAACACGAAGACAGCCTGCTCTCGCCGGAAGAGGGACTCACCAAGGCGGCGACCTTCCTGAACAGCGTCGTCATTCGTGAGCAACCTACAGCCGCCTGGTGGACGTAACGCGCTGGCGCGAGGACGAAAGAGATTCAAGATGAGATCAATCAGAACTGCAATCCTCGGGACAGGCTTCATGGGCCGCGTCCATCTGGAAGCCGTCCGCCGGACCGAATCCGTCGAAGCCGCGGCCATCGTCGGCAGAAATGCCGATGCGGCACGCCGCCTTGGCGCCGGTTTTTCCGTCCCCACGATTGCAACCGACTACCGGGAGATCCTGCGCGATCCGTCGATTGACGCCGTCCACATTTGCACCCCCAACGCCCAGCATTTTTCCATGGCCAAGGATGCACTCAACGCCGGCAAGCACGTGCTCTGCGAGAAACCGCTGGCCACCAGCGTCGAGGAAGGCGAAGAGCTGGTTTCTCTGGCGACCAAACTCGGATTGCGCAATTGCGTCTGCCACAACTTGCGTTATTACCCCATGGTGCAGCAGATGCGCGCCATGCGCGAGGCCGGAGACCTGGGCGAAATCCTCGTGGTGCAGGGAACCTATTCCCAGGACTGGCTGCTTTACGACACGGATTGGAACTGGCGCGTCGAGACCAAGGCGGGCGGCCCTTCGCGTTGCATGGCGGATATCGGATCGCACTGGTTCGATATGGCGGAGCACGTCACCGGATTGCGGGTGACCGAACTCTGTGCCGATCTGCAAACCTTCCACCGCACGCGCAAGCAACCCAAGCACTCGGTTGAAACCTTCGCCAATAAGCTGCTCGGCGCGGAAGACTACGTCGAAACACCTGCGGATACGGAGGACTTCGGCGCCGTGGTCTTTCGCATGGGAGCGCGAACTCGCGGCAGCATGACTGCCAGCCAGGTTTCTGCCGGACGTAAGAATGGTCTCAGCATCGAGATCTACGGAACGAAATCATCCGTCGCGTGGAACCAGGAGCGGCCCGACGAACTCTGGGCAGGCCACCGCGATACCGGGAATCAGATCTATATCAAGGATCCTTCTCTTCTGAGACCGGCGGCCCGTGCTTACGCAGACCTTCCCGGTGGCCACAGTGAAGGTTACGACGATACTTTCAAACAAGTCTTCCGGCGGTTTTATGCCTCGATCAGCGATCCCATCACGCGGGAGTATCCGCAGTTCGTCGATGGGCTGCGGCAACTCAGAATCCTCAACGCCGAGCTGCAAAGCCATCAAACTCGAGGTTGGGTTGAGGTCCCCGTACCGTGAAACCGAGGCAGAATGAGGAGAAGCCAGCGCGGCTGGGGTTGGCGAATTCCAGTTAAAAATCTGGCCTGCCGCTGCCGGGGATCGCATAGTTGCAAGTTTTTGCAACGGTTGCAGAAATTATCAGCCTTGACAGTTTCCTAGTTCGCGTTAGAGTGACAGTTGTAGGAACGGCGGAGCTCCCCGGCTCTGCTAAGTCAGCCTTCCCCCCCGATTTTGTCTCTACGTTTGGATGGATGAGGAGAAGTCATGAGGAAATTCTCAGCTGTTGCACTGTTCGCGGCATTGTTGTGTTTTGCGCCCAGTCTGCTAGGTCAGGGGACGCTGAACGGTCAGGTTGGGGGCGGGAGCGCGGTGTTGAGCCAAGCCTCGGTGGGCTTACTGGTTCTCGCGCTAGGGCCCGATCGAGGCGACCATAATGGGAACAACGGTTGTGGAGGCGGGGATTCGGACCGACGCGGCTACGACTGTAAAGCGGTTCCCGAGGGCGGAGCCACAATTGCCTATTTGGGCCTGGCGGGCTTTTGCTGCCTCGCGGCTGTGATTTACACCATTCGCCGGCGGGGACAAGTCAGCCAAACCAACTAAGAGCGATTTGTCTAGAATCGGTCCCCTGAAGGGAAGCCTCGAAACCAGTTTGATCTTGCTCAGGCCGCCTCAGAAACGAGGCGGCCCTTCGTTTTCGTCGACTGATCGTTCGGTTGACGGACCACCCGCCGATCCGCTTCGGTGACGAGCCGCCCCTCCGTGCCCACTAAGACCAGGTCCCTGAGCGAAGTCTTCTGACATGCAAAGTCTTGCAACCATGGGCTCATTTGTTCCGGAGAATGTCGCAAATATTGGACATTAAGTGCAAGATATTGCATATGGCTCGAAAAACCAGAGCCAAGGGCTGAGCCCCTTTCAGCCCGACTTCACCTTGGCCGACGCCGGGATGCTGGTCTAAATGAATGGATAATCGTAACTATAATGGAATCTGTGACGTGGCGGTAGTCATGCGGGCGCAAACGCCCTCCTTGGTTAGGGGAACCGAGCGGAAGTGGAATGTAGAGCGAAGGAGCTGTGGGATGAGTGGGCCGACAAACTCAAGCATCCCCCAAAAGTACCCTGGCGCGGATTACTTCATACCGCTTGCAAAGATCTGCAATCCCATGTAATCTCGACTTCGTCAGGCAAGCCAAAGATTCCGTGTTGGCGTTATTCCTCCTCCCGCCCGATGGTCCTTAGTGTCGGTCTGAGCTCACAGAAATCGCGGGTCTTGACGACACCAGGAAATACACGATCTATATCTGCCCGGTAGTGATTTATGGGTCCGAGTAACTTGGCAATCGATTTGCTCTGTTAAGGAGAGAGCCAAGTGTAAAGCAAGGCGACGAACCTACTTTCCTCCCCGGAAAAATGGCCGGTAGGGCCGTCGGTCACACGGTTTTCCAGAACGCGGTAAATGAAGTGTAAGTCTCCCCCAGGTCGATTCTCCCCCTTGAGATCTGTGTTAGGTCTCAGACCCTAGGTTGGTAGTCCAGCGAGATTTTCATTGAGGTCACTTTACAACGTGACTTAGAGGGCGAAGCTATGGCTGTCAGCGCAGTGGCGTTGGAATTGTCCCATCCGGCTCCGGCGGTTGAAACCGAAACGGGGACGGAACACTGGTACGGGTTGCACACCCGATCCAGGCACGAAAAAATTGTGGCGCAGCGGCTGCAGGAGCGGGGCGTAACCACGTTTCTGCCTCTGGTCAACGAGGTGCATCGCTGGAGCGACCGCAAGAAGTCAGTCCAGACGCCGTTGTTCAGCTGTTATGTGTTCGCAAAATTTGTGCCCAACCGGGCGGAACGGTTACAGGTTCTGCGGGTGGAGGGAGTGTTCGGACTGGTCGGAGCCAGGGGCGAAGGCATCGCGATCCCGGACGAGCAGATTGATGCAGTGCGCGGAGTGGTGGACGGGAAGTTGCCTTGGTCGACCCATCCTTTCCTGCAGATCGGCCAGCGCGTGCGGATCCGGAGTGGAGCGCTCGATGGTCTGGAAGGCGTCCTGGTGCAGCGCAATGGGGACCGCACTCTAGTCATTTCCGTGGATGCGATCCAGCGTTCGCTGGCAGTTCGCGTAGAAGGATATGAAGTTGAACCGGTTTAAAACTCATTTTGAGGGATTTGAAACCAGCCTGAAATCGTAGTTCTCCCGATGAGGGTGAACCTGAGTCTGACCACAACCCTGTTGAAGAACAAGCCTTTGAACGACAACCCCGTGACCGACAATCCAAAGACTGACAACCCAAGCGAAAACGTGCGCCTGCTGGCGGTGAGCCAGGAGTCGGCGGTGCTTCGCATGCTCGGACCTCTGCAAGCATCGCAGGCCTGGCGAGTGGAAACCGCCGGCAACGGCTGGGAAGCGATGGAACGGATGCAGTCGGGAGCGGCCGCGCATCTGCTGCTGCTGGATATTTCGCGAAACGACAGCGAGCCCCTGCACTTCCTGCGTTGGCTCGGCTGTTTTCGGCCGGACTTTCCGGTCGTACTGCTGTGCTGCCCGGACGATGCCGGCCGGGTGCGGGAAGCCACCGGTTTGAGTGCCGACGACATCGTGCTCAAGCCGTGCGACGCGAAAGACTTCGACTTGACTCACCTGGAGAATATGATTCGCAGGCATCTTGATCCGGCGGAAGCAGGCTATGCGCCGACGGCCAGCCGGAGTATCGAGCCGCTCGGGCAGGAAACCTGTTTCGTGAGCGCGAGCCTGATCATGCAGAAGCTGCGCGCCCAGGCGGCGCTGTTGGCCAAGACCGACGTTCCAGTGCTCCTTGTAGGAGAGCAGGGAGCGGGGAAGTATACGGTCGCCAGCCTGATTCACAAACTTTCAGTGCGTTCGGGATTCCCTCTGCTGCGAGTGAATTGCGCGGCCATGCCGGAGGCCATGCTGGAGGCGGAACTGTTTGGAGATGACGGACTCGGTAGCGCGCGACCGAGCGCTGCCCGGCCGAACCGGCTGGGGAAATTCGCGGCTGGCGAAAAAGGCACAATCTATCTGGAAGAAATCGCGGAGATGCCCGCAAGAGTGCAGCTTCGGCTGTTGCAGGTATTACAGAACCACGAACTGCAAAGCCCGGCCGGAAGCGACGGGATGCCAGAGGTGAGAATCCTGGCGGCGAGCAGCGCCAATCTCGATGGCGCCCTGGCAGAGAAGCGCCTGCGCGAGGACTTGTACCACCGGCTGAGCGCGTTCACTCTGCAGGTGCCTCCACTGCGCCAGCGGAAAGAAGAGATTGCCACCCTGCTGCGCTACTTCATGCATAATCTGGCCAAGCACTACGGATTGCCGGCGCGCGGATTCTCTTTGAACATGCTGGCCGCCTGCCAAAAATATTCCTGGCCGGGCAACCTGCGGGAACTCGAAGCTTATGTGAAGCGCTACCTGGTGGCGGGCGACCCGGAGTTGACGCTCGGCGAGATCGGAGTAGAAGCCAGCGTAAAGGTCGACACCGATTCCATCGCGCGTGCCCTGAGCGTGCGCGAAGCTTTCGGGGCAGCGAAGGGAAACGAACAAACCAAAGCCAACCCGGAATCGTTGAAGTCCCTGGTGCAGGGAATCAAGGGGGAAGCTGAGCGGACCGCGATCGGGGCGGCGTTGACCCGGACGGGTTGGAACCGCAAGGCCGCCGCGCGGCTGCTGAAAGTCAGTTACCGGACCTTGCTGTACAAGATCGAACAATACCAGATGCGGGCACCGCAGTCGTACCTGTCTCCGCTGCCCGCGGGAGAATTCTCGCTGTACGGAGAAGGCAAGGGCAATGGGAAAGCAAGTTGAAGGATCTGCGATGAAGGACCTAAGATGATCACAAAAGTTTGCAACTGGCGGATGGCGGGAGTGGCCGGGCTGTTGGCGGGCCTGCTTCTGTCCGGTTCGGTCCGCGCCCAGGACGCGCCAGCGGCGGCTCCTAGTCGCGCCCCGGCAGCCTCCGCCGACAAACCGTCCGACAAGCCTTCCGACAAGCCGCACGACAACAGTTTTGTGATTGGCAATGACGACGTGCTGGCCATCAATGTGTGGAAGGAGCCCGACATTTCGCGCTCCATCCCGGTGCGCTCGGATGGAAAAATTTCGCTGCCGCTGGTGGGAGAAGTGCAGGCCGCCGGGCTGACTCCGCTAACTCTGGAAAAAAACATCGCCGAAAAGCTGAAGAATTTCATTTCCGAGCCGGAAGTGACGGTGATGGTGCAACAGATCAACAGCCAGAAATTCAACATTCTGGGACAGGTGGCGCACCCGGGGACGTACGGGATCGCCAATTCTCCGACGGTGCTCGATGCGATTGCGCTGGCGGGGGGCTTCCGCGATTTTGCCAAGCAGAAATCGATTTATATCCTGCGACAGGGCCCCGGCGGGGAGTCTCGCCTGCGCTTCAATTACAAAGACGTCAGTCAGGGCAAGAACATGGCGCAGAACATCAAGCTACAGCCCGGCGATACGATTATTGTTCCGTAAAGACCATCTGTCTGTGAGCATGAGAATCCACAATTTCGTTGGCATCGGGCTGGTCTTGCTGGCGAGCGCGCCGGTGTGGGCGCAGTCGACTGGATCGCAGTCGGCTGGGTCACAGTCAGCTAGCCCGCAGGACGACAAGCCGAACGTGATGGTTCCCGCCGCCAGCGGCCCATTGATTTCCGCAGTCATGAACGATGACACCCGCGACGATCGCATGCTGGCTCCGCCGCCGGTGAGTGG
>Ga0210400_10003194_pt1 | contig 14634 bp, 10 predicted proteins | sample IncBWH26MmetaG_FD_155456 | JGI IMG/M metagenome (GOLD analysis project Ga0210400, IMG submission 155456) | Forest soil microbial communities from Barre Woods Harvard Forest LTER site, Petersham, Massachusetts, United States - Inc-BW-H-26-M | ecosystem: Environmental > Terrestrial > Soil >... | reverse complement strand
ATCGTGCAATCCATCCTGCACGGCGAAATTTGCAAGGACGACGATCGCATCATGATCCTCGCGCCTATCGTGCGCGGGCGAAAAGGCGCTTTTCGCAAGGAACTCGAAAAATTCGCGGCAGACGGCTACGTTCGCGTGCGCATTAACGGCGAACTTTACCAGCTCGACGAACTTCCGGTCATCGACAAGCGCAAGAATCACACCATCGAAATCGTCATCGACCGCCTGCTCGTCAAGCAGGGCATCGCCGCGCGCCTCGAACAATCCATTGCCACCGCGCTCAAATTGGCCAGCGGTCTGGTCACCGTCGCCATCGTCGGCGGCAAGGAACACACTTTTTCTGAGAAACTCGCGTGCCCCGATTGCGGCATCTCCGTTCCGCAGCTCGAGCCGCGCTCCTTCAGTTTCAATTCACCCTACGGTGCTTGCCCCGCCTGCAACGGCCTCGGCTCCAAATACGATTTCGATCCGTCGAAAATCATCACCGATTGGACGCGACCGCTCTTCGATGGCGGCCTCGGCCCAGGCTCCGGCTCGGCAATTCTCAAACGCACGCTCGAACTCGGAGCTTACGCGCACGGCTTCGATCTCGAAACGCCGTTTGAAAAATTTCCCGCGCGCATCCAGAACATGCTTTTGTATGGCTACCCGCCGTCCAACGCGCGCTCTGGAGAAAACGGACCAGCCGGGAAGAAGCCCAAGGGCGATAAAGGTTTTCGTTTCCCTGGCATCCTGAAGTTCCTGGAAAGAAATTTCGAGGAGTCCAACTCCGATACCTATCGCGAGTGGATAACGCAGTACATGTCCGCCACGCTCTGCGGCGTTTGCCGCGGCAGGCGCCTGCGCCCCGAATCGCTGGCGGTCAAGCTCGGCGGCTTGTCCCTCGCCGACTTTACCGCGCTCTCGCTCAGCGCCGGGCGACCCGCCGTTGACAAAATTCTCGCGCAACTCACCGAGCGGCAGAAAGAAATCGCCGCGCGCCCGCTTGAAGAAGTCTCCGAACGCATTGATTTCCTGCTCGCCGTCGGCCTCGGCTATCTCAGCCTGGACCGTTCCGCCGCCACACTCTCGGGCGGCGAAGCCCAGCGCATCCGCCTGGCCACGCAAATCGGCTCCCGCCTCCGCGGCGTTCTCTACGTTCTGGACGAGCCCAGCATCGGCCTCCACGCGCGAGACAACGCTCGCCTTCTCGGCTCGCTCGAACAGCTTCGCAATCTCGGCAACACCGTCCTCGTCGTAGAGCACGACGAAGACACCATCCGCCGCGCCGATTTCGTCGTGGACCTCGGCCCCGGCGCGGGCAACGCTGGCGGCTACCTCGTGGCCCAAGGTAAACCCGCGCAAATCGAAGCCACCTCGGCGTCCCTCACCGGCCAATACCTCAGCGGCGCCGCCAAAATCCTCGTCCCCGAAAAGCGCCGCAGCCCCAACGGCAAAGCCATCCAAATTCTCGGCGCCAGCGCGAACAATCTCAAAGAAGTCGATGTCACGCTGCCGCTTGGCCTGCTTACTGTCGTCACCGGCGTCTCCGGCTCCGGCAAATCCACGCTCGTCAACGACATTCTCTACCGCGCGCTCGCGCAGAAACTCTATCGCTCCTCCGAAGCGCCCGCCGCGCACCGCGAAATCACCGGCGCCGAACACATCGATAAAGTCATCGAGATCGATCAGGCCCCTATTGGCCGCACGCCGCGCTCGAATCCCGCCACATACACCGGCGTCTTCGCGCCCATCCGCGATCTCTTCGCCATGCTTCCGGAATCACGCGAGCGCGGCTATCGCCCCGGCCGCTTCAGCTTCAACGTGAAGGGCGGGCGCTGCGAAGCCTGCCAGGGGGATGGCCTGCGCCGCATTGAAATGAATTTTCTTCCTGACGTTTACGTGATGTGCGAAGTTTGCCGCGGCCGCCGCTACAATTCAGAAACGCTCGCCGTCCGTTATAAAGGCCACTCGATTAGCGACGTGTTGAATCTGCCTTCGTCCGACGCGCTGAAACTTCTCGAAAACATTCCGCAGATTCAGCAGAAACTTTCAACGCTCGTGGAAGTCGGACTCGGCTATGTAACTCTCGGCCAGTCCGCCACCACACTTTCCGGCGGCGAAGCGCAGCGCATCAAGCTGGCTCGCGAGCTATCGAAACGGCAGACCGGCCGCACGCTTTACATCCTCGATGAACCCACCACCGGCCTGCATTTCGACGACGTGCGAAAACTTCTCGACGTCTTGCAACGCCTCGTCGATCTCGGCAATACCGTGCTCATCATCGAGCACCACCTCGACGTCATCAAACAAGCCGACTGGATCATCGACCTCGGTCCCGAAGGCGGCGAAGGCGGCGGCCGCATCGTCGCCCAGGGCCCGCCCGAACTCGTCGCCCGCACCAAGAAGTCCTACACCGGCCAGGCCCTCGCCCGCGTTCTCGGCATCTCTAACAACGGTCACCACAATGGCAGCGCGAAATAGTGTCACTAGCACGATCGCAGCATTTCTACGGGCGCTCCGACCGGGTCGGAACACCCCATCTCGCCAATTTCACTCATGCTTGGTATTGTGGCCGTTGCGCGTTAGAGTATCCCATTCTCAATGAGCATCTATTCCCTCCAACCGATCACGCTCGGCGCGGTTCACACCTACCCGCTGGCCTCGCGCAAGAGCAAAGTCAGCATCCGTGATTTTGCAAAGCCCCCCGCCGCGAATGCCTCGCTCACAAAATTTCTCGATTCACTTCCAAACTTCCTCGCCGCCGAAGATCTTCGCCAACTTCTCGGCGCCATTCAGAGCGCGCGAAAACAGCGCAGAGCCATCCTCTGGGGAATCGGCGGCCACGTCATTAAAGTCGGCCTCGGTCCCGTCCTGATCGATTTGATGAAACGCGGCTTCATCTCCGGAATCGCCATGAACGGCGCGGCGCTCATCCACGATTTCGAGATCGCGCTTGTGGGAAATACTTCCGAAGACGTTGAAGCGGGAATCGGCGAAGGCCAATTCGGCATGGCCGCCGAAACCGGCCAATACATCAACGAATTCGCCAAACTTGCTCACCGCATCCGAATCGGCTACGGCGAAGCCGCGGGGCAATTCCTCACCAGCGGCATCATCGAAGTCAAATACTCCGAATCCAGCGTGCTCGTTGCGGCATACAAACAGCGCATCCCCGTGACAATCCATCTCGCCATCGGCACGGATATTCCGCACATGCATCCCGCCGCCAGCGGCGCGGCGCTTGGCGATGCCACGCATCACGATTTCCGCTTGTTCTGCGCTCTTGTGCAGCAGATGCATCCCGGCGGCGTCTATCTCAATTGGGGCTCCGCCGTCCTTCTGCCCGAAGTTTTTCTGAAAGCTGTTTCCGTCGTTCGCAATCTCGGCGTCCCGCTCCGCCCCATTACCACGGCAAACTTCGACTTTATCCAGCACTACCGTCCGTTGCAGAATGTAGTGAAGCGCCCCATTGCGGCGTCGCGTGGCCACAGCGGTCCCGAATCGCACGGCTACGCCATCACCGGCCACCACGAGCTGCTCTTGCCGCTCGTCGCCGCCGCGCTGGCCGCCGGCTGGCCCAAGAAACGCCGCGCTGGAACACGATGAGCCTTTTCGAAGACAATCCGCCGAGCCCCCCGGAAGAAAATTTTCCCGCGAAGCCTTCGTCTGGCGAGCCGGCGGAACTGGCGTCTTCGGAACGCTTCGATCAGCCGCTCGGGGGCGATCCTCTTTCCTCCGTGGCCGTCACTCCTGCGGCCTCCGTTCCAACGCCCAATTTGCCGGAAGACTTGCGCATCTCCTGGTCCTGGCCGCATCTTCTGGTCTTTGTCGTCTTTGTCCTGGCCAGTCAAATCGCTCTCGGTATCGTCGTCATCGCTTACTTCTCAGCGGACCAGCACCTCTCTCAAAAGCAACTCAAGCAATTGCTGGAGTCCGATCCAAAGCTCATCATCGGCACCAACGTTCTTTGGTTTGCCCTGATCTTTTTGTTTCTGTATGTCACGCTCGCGGTCCTGCGCGACTCGCCTTTCTGGCGCTCTCTCGGGTGGAAGAAACTCAAATCGGATCCCGCCGGAGGCCAGGGCCGTCCGTGGATGTATTTCCTTTCTGGCTGCGGCCTGTCCATCTTCGTGGTCATCGCGAGTTCGGGGGTCAAGGACGCCGACCACGTGCCCATCCAGGAGTTCTTCAAGAACCGTACGGGCGCCTTCTCGCTCATGGCCATGGCCGTACTCATCGCGCCCCTTGTGGAGGAAACCATCTTTCGCGGCTACTTGTATCCGGTCTTGGCACGCATTACCTCTGCGGTTCTCCAGTTCTTCGGCATGGAATTCAGCAGCGCCACTCGTACCGGCGTGGTGGCCAGCATCCTGATGACCGGCATGCTCTTTGGCCTCATGCACGCACCGCAGCTCGGTTGGACCTGGGGCCTGGTCAGCCTGCTCACTCTCGTCGGAGTTATCTTTACTTTCGCCCGCGCCTGGACGGGCACGGTGCTCGCGAGTTTCCTTCTTCACCTGGGCTACAATTCCATGATTGCCTTCACTTCCATCATCGCCACCAAGGGCTTCACCCACATGCCTCCTGGCCACTGAACCGCACATGGACCGATTCGTCTTCCCACGCTACCTTCGTTACAATAAACAGTTAACGTAAATTGTTTTTGCGGGAGCGCAGGATGCTGCGCCCGTCCCGGTACGATGCCGCGAAGCGGCATCAAGGAATCGAATCGCATGTACGTGGCCCAAACTATCGCGTGGACCAATCGCGGCGTTGTCGTGCTCGACCAGCGCCGCCTTCCCGCCGAGGAAGTCTTCCACACTTACACCGACTATCGCGAAGTCGCTAAAGCCATCCGTGAAATGGTCATTCGTGGCGCTCCGGCCATCGGCGTTGCTGCGGCCATGGGCGCTGCCCTCGGCGTTCTGCATGCTCCCGCGAAATCCGTGGAAACTCTCCGCACAGAATTCACGGAGATCTGCGACACGCTCGCAAAAACCCGCCCCACCGCCGTCGATCTCTTTTGGGCCCTCGAGCGCATGAAGCGACGCTTCGCGGAATTAACTTCGGGGACTTCGGATCTCGGCAAAATCCGGCAGGGGATGGTTGAGGAAGCCCAGCAGGTGCATCTCGAAAAGCGCGCCACCGACGAAGCCATCGGCCGCTTCGGCGCGGAATTCATGCCCAGCGAAGGCCAGGTCATGACCCAATGCAACGCCGGCGCGCTCGCTACAGGAGGCATCGGCACCGCGCTTGGCGTCATTCGCGTCGCGTACGGACAGGGCAAGAAACTCCACGTCCTTGTGCCGGAAACGCGCCCCTATCTCCAGGGCGCCCGCCTCACCGCCTGGGAACTTCACAAAGGCGGCATCCCGCTCACGCTGATCACTGACAATATGGTCGGCCACTTTTTGAAATCGGGAAAAGTCGGAGCCATCGTTACCGGCGCCGACCGCATCGCCGCCAACGGCGACACCGCCAACAAAATCGGCACCTACCAGATGGCCGTTCTCGCCAAGGAGAACAAAGTCCCCTTTTACATCGCCGCGCCTGTTTCCACCTTCGATCTCTCCATCCCCGACGGCGACCACATTCCCATCGAAGAGCGCTCCCCTGCCGAAGTCACGCATTTCCAGGGCGTCCGCATCGCTCCCGACGTCGACGCCGCGCATCCCGCGTTCGACGTCACCCCCGCCCGCTACATCGCCGCCATCTTCACCGAACGCGGCGTCGCCCGCGCCCCCTACACAGATTCACTCCGCATGCTTGCGACCGTGCCTCAGTCGGTGGCTACTACCTCGTAACACTCTCGCTAGCTCTAAATCGTGACGGCAACGTCGCGCGTTAGGATTGGGTGAGCAAATGGAGACACCAACTTTTCGCGAGTCCGTTTCGGACGCAATGCGTTTTTGGGAACCGCGTCGCCTGTTGTACAACGCGCTTCTCAGCGTGATCGTCTTGTTTTATTTCTTCAGAGCCTATCCCGCATCGAAGACAGTCCTTACTCTCGATTCGATCCTGGGGCTGTTTCTCTTGGTTGTGTTGGCAAACGTCGCGTATTGCGCAGCTTACCTGGTGGATGTGTTTGCTCAGTGGTCCTCGTATCGTGATCTCTGGAGGCGATTCCGCTGGGCCTTGTTTGCCGTCGGCATGTTGTTCGCGGGAATCCTCACCCGCTTCATCGCCATCGGCATTTTCTGGCCTGGCTCCGGCTGATCGCGCGGCAGTTAGTCCTGAATTCCCATCTGCGTCAGAAAATAAGCGTAGTCAAACGCCTTCTCATGCAAGCGGTCATAACGCCCGGAGGCGCCTCCGTGCCCCGCGGGATCCATGTTCGTCTTCAGAATCATAATATTGTGGTCCGTTCGAATCGCGCGCATCTTGGCAACATACTTGGCCGGCTCCCAGTACATCACCTGACTGTCATTGAAGGATGTCCTCACCAGCATGTTGGGATACTTCTTGGACTCAATATTGTCGTACGGCGAGTACGCGATCATGTAATCGAATGCCGGTTTTTCCTTCGGATTGCCCCACTCTTCAAATTCGCCCACAGTCAGAGGCAGAGTCTCATCCAGCATGGTGTTCATGACGTCGACAAATGGAACGCCAACCAGCGCGGCGTGAAACAAATCCGGCCGCATATTTAAGACCGCGCCCATCAGCAGGCCTCCGGCGCTTCTTCCTTCGATCGCCAGACGGTCCTTGGAGCCGTATCCTTGCGCCACGAGATACTCTGCCGATGCCACGAAGTCCGTGAAGGTATTTTTCTTGTGCATCATGCGCCCGTCGTCGTGCCAGGCCTTCCCCATTTCGCCGCCGCCGCGAATGTGGGCCACCGCCACTACCACGCCGCGATCGATCATGCTAAAAAGATCGGAGTTGAAACCGATGTCATAGGGAATTCCATAAGAGCCATAGCCGGTCAGATAGAGCGGCCCCTTTCCATCCAGCTTTGCACCCTTGAGGTGCACCACGGAGATGGGAATCTTCACTCCGTCGGAAGCCGTGGCATAAATCTGCTCCACCTGATAGCGCGTGCGGTCGTAGCCGCCGGGCACTTCTTTCTGCTTCAGCAGCGTGGATTTGCCGCTGGCCATGTCGTACTCGAAGACCGACCGCGGCGTAATGAACGACTGGTAGGCATAGCGGAACTTGCTGGTATCGTATTCACGATTGGTGTAGCCATAACTGGCGTAGGCGGGCTCGGGAAACTCGATCCGCCGCGACTCCCCGCTGCGCAGATCGGTTACCCGGATTTGCGGCAATCCATTTTCCCGCTCGCTCAATACGTAGTAGTTCTTGAAGAAATCCGTGTCGTCCAGCATGACGTTCGCGCGATGCGGAACGACTTCCTGCCAATTCTGGCTCCGCGGATCAGTCACCGGCGCCTTCACTAACCTGAAATTTCGCCCGGTGTCGTTGACCCGGATATAAAAAAAGTTTCCGTTGTGATCCGGGTAGTATTCCACGTCCTGCTTGCGCGGCTGCATCACCTTCCACTCGGCCGCGGGTTCGCCGGCGGGAATGTAGCGAACCTCGCTCGTCGTATGGCTTGCGGAAAACAGCAGGAGGTAAGCCTTACTGCGCGTTTTCCCCGCGTACACATCAAATTTTTCATCTTTCTCTTCGTAGGCAAGCTTGTCGGAACCGCTCGTCCCCGCGGTATGGCGATACACCTGATATTGCCGCTTGGTCGTGTCATCTTCGATGCTATAGAAAATCGTTTTGTTGTCGTTGGCCCAAACCACCGAGCCGACTCTCTCCGCGTGGTCCGGCAGCATTTTCCCGGTTCGTAGATCCTTCACCGCCAGCGTATATTGCCGGAAGCCGGTGTTGTCCGTCGTATACGCGAGCAGATTTCCGTCATCGCTCACGTTGTACGCCCCCAGCGACATGAACTTCTGCCCTTTGGCCATTTCATTCACGTCCAGCACCACTTCCTCGGGCGCGTCCATGCTGCCCTTTTTCCGGCAGTGAATCTGATACTGCTTCCCCGCTTCCGTCCGCGAATAATAAAAATAATCGCCCTCCTTATAGGGCACCTCGATGTCCGTTTCCTTGATGCGGCTCAGCATTTCGTCATACAGCTTCTTCTGCAATCCTTCCGTCGGTTTCATCACGGCATCGGTGTAGGCGTTCTCGGCCTCCAAATAAGCTTTCACCTCGGGGTTCTTCTTGTCGCGCAGCCAAAAGTAGTTATCCACCATCGTGCGCCCATTGATCTCCGTGGTCTTCGGAGCTTTTTTTGCCACTGGCGGCGCAGGGAGCGGAGAGGAAGCGTCATCCGCCGCCAGTGCGTAGCCGGAGGCGAGGATCAACGAAGCGAAGACCAGGGAACTGATTCGAATGTGCAGAAAATTAAGTTTTTTCATCGGATTTCCTTTTTGAGGCTCGAAAACTGGCCCATTCTATACCAACTACCGTTCACCAGCGAAGGTGGGCAAGCGGCGGATCTTCTGGCTGTAGATGCGTGCCGCCGTCATCTTCAAAATCAACCCGCGTATAATGTCTCTCGATGCTTTCTTGGTCCCGTCCGCTCGGTCGTGCCCTTTTCCTAGTCATGGTATTTGTCCTAATTCCCTCTCTCCACTCTTCTCCGCCGTCTTCCTGGAGCGGTGTCCTGCGCGACGTGGCCGGAAATCCCATCGACATGGCTGCCATCAAGCTGTTCGCTGCGGAGAGCAACCGCGAGTATTCCACGACAACATCCGCAACCGGCCAGTTCGTGTTCGCGGGGATCGCCCCGGGCAACTACACTCTTACGGTAAGCGCGGCAGGGAAAGTTTGGACCGCAGCGGATCCCGTGGTGTTCAAAGATGGCGCCATACTCACGTCCAGTCTTCAACTCTCGCTCCAAGGGCAGGAGCATCGCATCATGGTTGCTCAGGAAGCCGCTTCTCCCCAGGCCAGCGGCGGCGAACATCTCTCAACCGGAGAAGTGTCCAGCTTGCCGCTGAATGAACGCGACTTCAGCAAGCTTCTCCTCCTCGCTGCCGGCACGATGACGGACACCAATGGTGCCGCCAATTTTACGCAGCAATTTGCCGTCAACGGCCAGCGCGGTTCCGCCGCTGTCTTCGCCATCGACGGAGCGGACACGACCGATCCTGAACTCGGCGGCGCTACCTTTTCCAACTTCAACGTCGACGCCATCCAGGAAGTGCAATCCAATTCCGGCGTTATGCCTGCGGACACGGGTCACGGCGCCGCGGGATTCACGAACGTGGTCACGCGGTCCGGCAGCAATCAAGTCCATGGCAGCGTGTTCGAATTTGTCCGCAATGCGGCCTTCGACGCGCGAAATTTCTTTGACCACCAGAGCGATTTGGACACTCGGCGTCTCCCGCCGTTTGCACGCAATGAGTTCGGCGTGACCAACGGCGGCCCGGTCTTCCTTCCGCGCACCTACGATGGCCGCGGCAAGACATTTTATTTCGCGCAGTACCAAGGCTTCCGGCAAGTTCTCGGGACCACGCAAGTATTTCCCGTGCCGACTCTCGCGGAGAGGCAGGGAATCGACACCACCACTTTTCCCGGCGATAAGTTTACTCCCCCCGATCCGTTGACCGTTCCGGTCAACAGCAGCATCGCGCCCCTGCTCGCCCGCTATCCTTTGCCGAACGATCCTCACGGCGCTTACGGCGCGCGCACCTTTGCCACATCTTCCAAGGTCGTTACACGCACGGATCAGGCTTCGCTCCGGCTCGATCATCGCTTTTCGGATAAGGCCGCTCTGTTCCTGCGTTTCAGCCGCAACCAGGTCACCGGGCCAATCACCAACCCCGATCAGACCGCCATCGATCCCGATTTTGGCGTGAAGTTCTTCGATCACCAGCGCAATGCCGCGGTAAAATATTCGCGCACCCTCACGGCTCACTTCAGCTATCAAACGACTCTCGGCTATATCCGCAGCACGCCTCTTTTCATCACCAGCAACCACAATCAGCCTGCCATTGCCTTCGGCGACGGTCTCTTTCAAGGCTTCAATTCCGCCGACGGATCCATCTTCGGTTCCTATGGCAACGTCTATCAGTTCAAACACGACATGGTTTACACCCACGGCGCGCATTCCTTCAAATGGGGCGCGGAACTGCGATTCAACCGCGATTCGACAATTTTTGGAACGAATCCCAACGGGCTTTACACTTTCGCAGGCGGCACCGCGTATTCTCCCGTCTTGATTTCCTCCGCCAGCGGCCAGCATGACATCCATCCGGGAGATCCGCTCCCCGATTCCCTTACCGGTCTCCTCACCGCGACACCCTATTCCTACACCGTGACCGCAGCCGCGAGCCTGACGCCAAAGGGAGATAAGTTTGACGAAGCGGCCGTGCGCCGCGAGGCCTACAATTTCTACTTCCTGGACAGCTGGAAGGCCACTGCCCGCCTGAGTGTCAACTACGGCTTGCGCTACGAAGTGAACAGCCACATCCATGAAGCGAAGCACCGCACTTCGCTCGCAATTCCCATTGGACCAAACGGCCAGCCCGCGGACTTCCTTACTCCCGGCGCAAAACAAATCTATCTATACAATCCCCAACCTCCCTACGCCATGGACTGGGACGGATGGGGCCCGCGCCTCTCTCTGGACTACGGCCTGACCAAGCACACTACCCTTCACGCGGGTGGCGCCATCACCACCATCCTTCCCAACCTGTGGCTCCAGAATTATGTCACCGGCGCGTTTCCCTTCGTCTTTCAGCCATTAGTCACCGCTCTCCCCGGCGTTCCATTGAACTTTCAGGATTCCGTTGCGCCCCTCACTCTTCCTCCCGTCTACACCACCGAGGGGCAACTGCTCTTTTCCTCCGGAAGTAGCAGCAATGTTCCACCCAACACGCCGATGGACGTGCAGCGATTCCAGAACGATTTGGCCGCGCTCACGCCCGGCAATCAGGTTCAATTATTCTCGGCCATCAGCTTCGATCCGCATTTCCGCAACGGCTATATCGCCACGGACACCTTGGGCATCGATCAGGAAATCGGAAGCGTAAGGTTGAGCGCCTCTTACGTCGCCACCGTGGGAGTCCATCTTGCCAGCGTCCTTTCCCCCAACGGTTATGGGGGCGCGGACCCAGCCTTTGCGCCCTACACTCAATTCAACTCGGCGGGCCATGCCATCGGCGGGTTCGGCCCTGAAATGGTCATGTCCACGGGTGCGCACTCCAGCTATCACGCGCTGCAGACGAACGTCAGCCAGAACAGGGCCCGGATGGGCCTAAGCTTCCAGGCCAGCTACACGTTTTCCAAAAGCATCGATGACACCAGTGCCGTACCTGGCGGCATTTCCGGAAATCCCGGCGTGATTTTACAGACCTTGCCCCAGGATCCCTTTAATCCGAGAGGTGACAAGGGCCCCTCCACTTTCGATGTGACCCACGTATTCACGCTAAGCCTGATTCAGACCCTGCCTTTCGATCGCATTCGCTTCCTCCAGCCATTGGGCGAGACGCTCACCAAAGGCTGGCAGTTCCTGGACATAACGACCTTGACGACCGGTCCGCCGTTCACCGTTTATTCCGGAGTTCAGCAAACCGGCGCCGGCGCTGGCGGCACCGATCGCCCCGACCTTCTCGCCATTCCGAATTTTTCCACCAGTCGCACCGTACGCGAGGACTACTTCGGTATGGGCGCGGCGAACAACTCATTTTTCCAAATCCCCATCGCCGTCCCCGGCGGGACCGGTCCAAAACACGGCCGTTTCGGCACACTTGGCCGCAGCACATTTCGCGGCCCCAGCTTCCGCGATTTTGACATGGCCTTGATCAAGAACACTTCCTTCGGCCATCGGGGAAACGGCGAACTGGCTATCCTTCAATTTCGCGCCGAGTTCTTCAATATCTTCAACGAAGTCAATTTCGGCTTGCCCTCCAACATCGTCCGAGGCAGTGGCTTTGGCATAATCAGCAGGACCGCCGGCCCATCGCGGCAGATCCAATTTTCGCTAAAAGTGAACTATTGACGCTTACTGCGCACGACGCCATCTTCAAGGAACGCGGCCTCGCACGCCCGCTGGTTTCTGCGTCGGCGCGCCTTGTTTACTCTGAGCTTGGCGAAGCGCACCGCTCGCGGGGACTAGCTCTTGACCGCAACCCCTTTCGGCGGTAGCCTCACGCCTAAATTTCCTGCACTCGTCTTTGCTTCCAAGGAGGCTGCGCATGGTTTCTCTCACTGCTCTCTTGCTCCCTATCCTGCTCTCGGCCGTCATCGTATTCGTGGCCAGCTCCATCATCCACATGGTGCTGCCGTTCCACCGCAGCGACTACCGGCAGCTCCCGGAAGAGGACAAGCTTCTTGCCGCCCTGCGACCGGCCGGCTTGACTCCGGGCCTTTATCATTTCCCTTTTTGCACCCATAAAGATATGAAGTCGCCCGCTGTGCAGGAGAAATTCAAGCAGGGACCGGTCGGGATGCTTACGGTGTTTCCCAGCGGCCCTGTCGCCATGCCGAAGTTCCTCGGCATGTGGTTCGCCTATTGCCTGCTGATCGGCTTCTTCGTCGCCTATCTCACGGGACACACGGTTGCGCCCGGCGCGCACTATCTGGCGGTTTTTCGCGTCGCTGGCACAGCCGCGTTCCTTACTTTCGCTCTGGGACCTTTGGTCAACGGCATCTGGAAGGGCCAGCCCTGGAGTGTGGCCTTCAAGGAAGCCTTCGACGGCTTCATCTACAGCTTGCTGGTAGCCGGCACTTTTGGCTGGCTCTGGCCGCGGTAATGACGTCCCAGCTTTTTGAGCCAACTGGTCCTGCGTCTCGCTGAGCGAGAGACGTCTGCACCATCACTCGCGGGCCGCTTCTTTTTTCACGCCGGACGGATCACGAAGACGGTCCGCTCGCGGCGGCTGAAGGACGCAAAAAATCCCAGCAACTGTCTCCACGGAAAATACTTCCTGTTGAGCAACTGCATTCCGCGGGTAGCCTCTTCGCCCGTGACGATTTCCGCACGCGCTTCCACCCATTCGCCCAGCACTCTGCCACGCATGTCGCACGGAGCGATTCTCACGCGTGCGTTGTTGCGAACGCGTTTCACTTTTCCCGAGACGCCGATCGTGTACACATACAATTTCGCGCCGTTCGAATCGAGACTCGCCGATGGATCGGCAGCAAACCACACCGGCGTCTTCACGCCATCGCCGCTCTTCTTGAAGGTTTCGAGGTTCAGATACTTGTGACCAGCAAACGCGGCAAAGCCCATCGCATCGCTCCTGCTGTTTCGATGAGCGCCATCTTACACCGGTCACAAACACAAAGGGCACTCCAACATCGCCGGAGCGCCCTTTGCACCACGTCGAAAAGTTAGTTCTTACTTCGTCCGGACGTACGCCACGTCTTCCGTAAAAGCATCTTTCTGTTCTTTGCGGAATGTCCAGGTGGTCTTGAAATGGTCGTTGTCGACGAACGTGTACACCGCGTGATGCATGTGACCCTCATCGGCGCTTTTCAGATTTGAGATGCTCACGAGATCGAACGTGATGGTCTTCGTATCCGGCGCATAGGATCCCTTCATGGTCGGCTGGTTGCCAGCCATGCAGTAGTGCGTCAGCTTCACCTGGTCGCCATCCAGGTAGTACAGCGTGGTCATCTCCACCGGCTTGCCATTCTCCACCATGTGGAACTTTTCCAGCACGGCCGTGCCGCCCGAAGTCAGCTCCAGGTCCAGCGTCGCTTTGTTCATGTTCGTCTTGTCGGTCTCCCAGTGGCCCACCAACGATTTGAGTTTCTCAAACGCCTCGGCCCCGCTGCCTGCCGCTGGGTTCGTCGCCGCCATGATTCCCATGGTCAACACCAGTACACTCAGAACTTTCCACATGCCTCTCATTCGTCATTCTCCTTTCAAGTATCGTTCGCATTCCTCTCGAAAATGGACCGTTCGAAATCCGGAAGCCTAGCGCGCCGCCGCTGCCGATACCCCTGTCCTCCCAAATCGTTGCGTGGCGAACCCTACAATCGCGCCGAGAAGCATTCCCGGAATCATGATGTCCAAGAACAAGGCCATTCCCGCGCGCAAAACTACCAACAGGCTCAGCGCCGCAGCGATGGCGATTCCCGCCAGAATTCCCAGCAGCATCGAATGGACTCGCTGTGAAACATACCCTGTCACAACTCCCGCGACCAATCCCTTCAACAAAGAGAACGTAATCACGCTTCCCATGACTGGGGCAAGTGACGGCTCGAAGAAACCGCTCAAGCCATCGAGAAGTCCCAATGCCCCTCCCACCGCGAGTCCCAGCACCGGTTTCGTGAGGCTCATCGCTCCCCCCTGCGAATGCGCTAGCGTGCCATGCACTCACTTGGCATTCTTGTCAGCCTGCATCACGCCGAAAAGATTTCCTTCCGTGTCTTCGCAATACGCAAAGTATCCGACACCGGGAATCGGCGTCTTCGGCATCACCGGTTTTCCCCCAGCGCGCTTCGCCGCCTCAATGGCCGCGTCGACGGACTCCACGCCGATCGTGTTGGTCGTTGTCTTTACATCGGTATTCTTCATAAGGCCGCCGTTGATCCCCGGCGTTCCCTCCGCGCCGGTGGTCACCATCCAGTACTCCATCGGCCCTGCCCACTTGTCGAATTTCCAGCCGAAGACTTTCTGATAAAACTTCGATGCGCGCTCTGGATCACTCGCTGGTATTTCAAAATGGATGACACGAG
>Ga0210400_10003192_pt1 | contig 14637 bp, 8 predicted proteins | sample IncBWH26MmetaG_FD_155456 | JGI IMG/M metagenome (GOLD analysis project Ga0210400, IMG submission 155456) | Forest soil microbial communities from Barre Woods Harvard Forest LTER site, Petersham, Massachusetts, United States - Inc-BW-H-26-M | ecosystem: Environmental > Terrestrial > Soil >... | reverse complement strand
TGGCGAGTTGTCCGCCATCATTCTCAAAGACGATGAAATTGCGCACGAAATCGAGGAAGCGGTTCTTCTCAAAAATGCCTTTGATAAGCACGTCCAGCTGTAATGAGTCTTTGGGTGCTATATCGTTGCCGTCCACCGTGCGCCAAGGCATATAGCGTTCCCAGTCAGCGGTGAGCGTGCCAGCCTTGGCATGAATGCCGTCTGAAATCACAGCAAGCTCGTTGTAGGCAAAGAGGCTGGGAATGTCACTCTTGTAGGTGTTGATCTGGTTGAATGCGCCCCGGACTGTGGCGTTCTCGTCGGCGATGTTCTTGAGTTCGATTACTCCGAGCGGCAGTCCGTTGATGAAAACTAAAACGTCCGGGCGACGGTTGTTCCGGTCTTCTATGATCGTGAACTGATTAACCACAACCCAGTCATTCTTGTCAGGGCTGTCGAAATCAATCAGTTTGACGAGATCGCCAGCAATCGAGCCGTCGTCTCTTTGATATTCAACCGGGACACCCTCAACCAGCATCTGATGAAAACGCCGGTTGTTCTCTACTACACTAGCGGTCTCGGGATGCAGCACGCGCCGGACAGCTTCTTCAACGGCTTCCGCGGGAATTGTGGGATTGATTCGCTGGAGCGCTTCGCGCAAGCGTTTTACTAGAACAACATCACCGTAGCCCTCGCGCTCGGCAAAGAGCTCACCCGGCGCAATGTCTGGGCCGTGGACAACGGCGTAGCCCAGTTGTTCAAACCAGGAGAGTGCGGCTTCTTCAACCGTCGATTCGACCACGCTGGTCATGCTTGGGTCTCGACGATTTTTTCGGCGTCTTTGAGACGAATCTCCCCGGACATAACTTTAGGAACCAACATATCGCGAACTGATTTCAAAGTATGTGACTGGCTAAGATTCAACTCCATCCGAGCGCGAATCGGACGGCATGCAGTCTCAAATTTTCGGAGAAACTCCTTCGGGGCTAGCACGAGTCGCAAATGAGGAATTGAGCGTACATTCAACGAATCAAGAATAGTCCCAGAGTCTACCTTCAGAGCAATCTCTTCCCGCATCGCATCCGCGGTAAGTGCTTGAACAAGGATCGTAGGATACGGATACTTAGAGCGGCAGCGAATGCCGGTCATGTTCCTCCCTAGAGCGGCACGGAGACCTGTCGGAATCTGTGAGATCGCGGCTACGCGTCCGACGTTTGTTATGACGCAGTCTCCCTCCTGGGCCTCCATTCTTGAAATCCAACGCTCATAATCCTGCTCGGAGATGAAATACGTGTCCGTCATATCCAGCAAGCTGTCGTCCTTAATGTTGCAAAGCTGTAAAAATGGCTTACCTGTTTGCTGCCGGTCAGGCTTCTTCGAATGCAAACAGTCTATGATTTCGGCAATGTCGCCCAATTCGGCCACTCGCCAACCCCTTGGGATCTTCCCAAGAGCAGACTGTTCGAAGTTGGTAGTATTTTCGCGAACGGGATTGAAATCCACGAACCACGATTTGAAAATTGTGCGCGCAATCGTCCCCAGCGTCTCGTTCATCCGCCGGTTCAACTCGACTTTTTGATCCAAACTGTGAAGAAATCGACAAATGGCACGTTGCGTATCAAGCGGCGGGAGCGGGAGCAACAAATCTCCAAACGTCGCTCGCGAAAGCCCTGGGTTCGAAGTGCCATCTTTTAGGTGATTCAGCCCGATGTACTTTATTACGTAGTAAAAGTACCGAAGATCAAGCTCGGGTGTCTTAGGAATAGCAAAATACGCCGTATCGATGACCCAGAAATCAGAATCACACCATTCGACTCCCAAGGGACCCTGGCCCTTGCGACCGAGAATCACACCCGGACCGGTTACCAGAGGCGTGTCATGCAACCCGCACGGTCCATTGGTTCCGTAGACCGGAATACTACCCGAGTGACGGTCTCCATCGCGCAATGCCTTACCGTAATGCAGTGAAACCAGCCGCTCAGACTTCACCAGGGGCCAGGGCCAACTCGTAGCCAGTGAGAATCCACGCGGATAGATCCCGCCGCCTTTAGAACTCGTGTCGTGAGTCATACCCAAGCTCTCGAAGAGTAGTGGCAATAATGGCCTCCAATCGGGCAGCCTCCTTCATTTGATCGCCTAAAGTCACACAGAGGCGCTGCATCCTCTGTTCCAAAGGCTCATCATCATCTTCGATTTCTTCCGCCCCAACATACCGTCCCGGCGTAAGCACGTGCCCGTGCTGGCAAATTTCGTCCAGCGTAATCGATTTGCAGAAACCGAGAATATCCTTATAGCGACCCGAGTCCTTCTCGCCGCGCCATGCATGATAGGTCGCAGATATGCGCACGATCTCTTCGTCGGTGAGCTCGCGATGAACGCGATCCACAAGTACGCCTAGCTTACGAGCATCTATGAACAAGGTCTTGCCGCGACGATCTGCGAACTTCCCATTCCGCTTTGTCTTCGTAAGAAACCACAAGCAGGCCGGAATCTGGGTTCCATAGAAGAGCTGGCCGGGCAGAGCGATCATGGAGTCCACCAGATCAGCTTCGATCAAGTTCTTGCGGATCTCGCCTTCGCCCGACTGATTCGAAGCCATCGAACCATTGGCGAGAACGAAGCCGGCAATACCATTCGGCGCAAGATGATGCACCATATGCTGCACCCATGCGAAGTTGGCGTTGCCGGCAGGCGGCACGCCGTATTTCCAACGGAGATCATCTTTCAGGTTCTCGCCGCTCCAGTCGCTCATGTTGAAGGGCGGATTCGCTAGAACAAAATCCGCCCGCAAGTCCTTGTGTAGGTCGTTGCGGAAGGTATCGGCATGGTGTGGCCCCAGGTTCGCCTCAATGCCGCGCAGCGCCAGATTCATTTTGGCCAGTTTCCAGGTGGTGGGATTTGACTCTTGCCCATAAATGGAAAGGTCGCCGATTCGCCCGCCGTGTTTCTCTATGAAATCCTCGCTCTGCACGAACATACCCGACGACCCGCAGCATGGATCGTAGACGCGCCCTTTGTAAGGCTCAATCATCTCCACCAGCAGCCGGACGACGCAGCGCGGCGTATAAAACTCGCCGCCTTTCTTGCCTTCCGCGCTGGCAAATTGGCCCAGAAAGTATTCATAGACGCGGCCAAGGATGTCTTTGGAACGGTTCTCCTTGTCGCCGAGGCCGATGGTCCCTATCAGGTCAATCAGCTCGCCCAGCCTATGCTTATCCAGCGCGGGCCGGGCGTAGTCCTTGGAAAGCACACCTTTGAGTTGTGGGTTGTCTTTCTCAATAGCAAGCATCGCCTCATCGATGATCTTGCCAATTTCAGCCTGTTTGGCACTGGCCTGAAGATGTGGCCAGCGGGCCTTCTTGGGCACCCAGAAGACGTTAGCTCCAGCGTACTCGTCACGGTCTTCGGGATCGGCGTGTTTCTCCTTCTGCAACTCAGCGTGGCGCTCTTCAAAAGCGTCAGAAATATACTTGAGAAAGATCAGCCCAAGGACGACGTGCTTGTACTCGGAAGCATCCATGTGGCCGCGCAGCTTGTCCGCGGCGGCCCATAACTTTTGCTCGAAGCCGAGATTTGCTCCGTTTGAGGACTTCGTGGAATTAGTGCGCTGTTTGGCCATAACTTGATAATGCGGAGTAGTTTACTACGGTTAGCGCGTGCTGACGACGCATGGACAGAGCTGTCAGTTCGGTTTCGTAGGGCGCAGGAGTCACTCATTGGTTTTGCTGGGTCAACCACCCGCCCGCTTATGTTGCCCTTGAGATGCGGGCACTGGATAAACATGGAAGAGTGCTTCCTCGGCAATGAAACCAAGAGGATCAACTCGGTCAAACCGGTATTTAGTGCTGTGAGCTCCTGAAGCTCTTGATTTGGAGAGAACCAGCCACGGACCCTGCCGAACGCTAAAGCCGAATTCGGTTCTGCCGTCGGGCAGAAGTACAAACCAAATCTTCTTTCCGGCTGATTCTGGATGGAGTGAGGTCATAGGTCGGGTGTTCAAGGGAATCATGGACCGTGCGTGGGAAACTAGTGGCCAAAGCGACCGGTTTGGAACCCAACCGTACAGATCATAATTGATATGCCGAAAGTGCCGCATAAGAATGGCTGGGCGCGGATCGAAGATCTCAGTCCAATGCCGGTATACTGTCGCCTTACGAAGGTTGACATCACCTTTAACGGTTAGAGAATACTGGAACGCTCTGCCGTGCCGATTAACATAGACTCGCACAGGCCGCAGTATTGATTGCAACCCACTCCCAGCGGCAGATGGAAACCCGCAGGCGGTATTCATCTCGTCCCCACTGATGCCGAAAATCATCGCCAGCATCTCTCGGTGCTCACGCCGCGGATTTCGTGATCCTCTCAGCCATGCTGACAGTGCTTGGTGTGTGAAGGCCAGCTTTGGATCGTGAAACATCTGATCCGCTACGGTACTGCTCTGTCGCGCAATATCTCGAATTGTGAGCCCAGATGAATGGTGAAGACTGCGTAGATATTCTGTTTGAACGGATCTATCGCGGATACAACCTCCCTGTGTCCTGTTAGCAGTACGTTCGCGATGACCGCTCAGGGGACGAGTTACGAAGTTTAGTTCTAAATATAGTAACGCGCTCCTACGCCTTATTCCCTTGTCCACTTTTCGGAACAATGGTTACTTATGACCAGTGGGCTTAAACCTATCTAATAGCTGCAAGTGTGTCGCTACCGTTGCTACAAATGTACTAGCGGTCGATCAGTTTCAGGCAACGAGACACGATATGGATATGATCTATTGGTCGATGGCTTTTCCTATCAGCCAAAAGCCATCTGCAAGTCTTTTCATAAGCGGAGATCATTTGGAATGTTTCGGTAGGTGAGAGTGCCAGGTCAGTGGCAACTAAAGTTGCCACTCATTGTTTACACAGGTAGTATTTGCAACATCTTGCAAGGCTTTTGTTCTTCGCGGTAATAGGGCCGTACTATTAAGAGTTCTTAACCAGCACGGCCTCCACACTCTTTCTCCCGCAGATTCCAGCACTTAGTTTTTGTCAGTGGCAACAGAAGTTGCCACCGAGAATTATTTTATGGAGATTGCGTCGGGCAGAGTTAACTTCGAGGTGGAGTAAGGAAAGTAATGCCATGAACCTCGGTCCGTCACTTGCCGGAAAGCTTGCTTGCCACGACGCAACGGTCTCCGAGAGAACGCCGGCATTGAGGCGCTCTCCTTCCGTGAGACTTATCGAAACCCAAGACGGCGCCGTACTACTCGACATGCGGCAGCGCATTTGTCTCAGCATGACTGCTGCGGGAGGGATCGTTTGGCACCTGCTCGAAACCGATTCCTCGGAGCAGATAATTGACTGTCTGGCTGCTGAATTTCGAGATGTGCCAAGACAGCGCCTGCAGGACGATCTACAAGAATTCGTCCGACATCTTGAACGCAAGGAACTGCTGTTATCCGGTACCAGACCGGAGTCTGAGCAAATCTCAAAGCTTTTGTCCCTTGTGCAATGGTGCCGCAATCAAATCCATAGCCTCTCTAAGGCAAGCGTCAAGCCACCTCGGTTTCTGTTTTGGAAAGCACTTTTCGGACTGTTGATTTTCGATCTGCTTCGCTTGGGTAAACACTTCACCAAAATTCACGCGCTCGTCCAAATTTGGAGGACTGCCCCTTGGTCTTCGCGAGCAGACGCAGTTGAACAGGTGTGGCAGGCAATAAACTATGTCTGCGTCTGGTATCCGAAACGTGTTTTATGTCTGCAACGATCCGCCGTGACAACTTGTCTGTTGCGCAGTTGTGGTGTGCCCGCCCGAATGGTAATCGGCGCGCAGAAATTTCCGTTTAAGGCCCATGCCTGGACAGAAGTGAACGGGGTTGCGATCAACGAACGTCGTGACGTACAGAAGCATTACCTGATCTGGGAAAGGTGCTGAGGAGAGTTACATTATGAGTGTGCAGGCCGGTATTTGGAACCTTGATGGGAAGCCAGTTGATCGGGAGGCCCTGGCGCAGATCAGTAGCTACGTGGCAGATTGCGGTACGGATGGAGAGGATATCTGGATCGATGGAAACATTGGAATGCTTTACCGCCCATTCCAAACCACCCTGGATTCGTGCACGGAACAGCAACCTCATGTATTCGAACAGAGAAAAGTGATCACATGGGATGGCAGGCTGGACAATCGAGACGATCTCGTATTGGAATTGGGGGATTCGTCGAAGGTCCGTCCATCGGACCTTTCCATTGTAGAGGCCCTTCTTGACCGATCGGGAACAGATTGTTTCCGCAAAATCATCGGAGACTGGGCACTTTCTCTTTGGAATCCAAAGACGCAGAGCCTGATTCTTGCAAGGGACTATGCCGGCATTCGGCGGCTTTATTACCACAGGGCAGAAAGGACGATTGTATGGTGCAGCCATCTCGCACCGTTAGCACTGCTTGCTAACGGGCTTACGTTGAATGAGGAATACATCGCAAGTTACCTCGCGATGCGGCCTGAACCAGACCTAACGCCCTACTGTGAAATTCACTGCGTACCGCCAGGCAATTTTGTACGGATCAGTGACCTAGAAACTGTCTCGCGTGCATACTGGACGTTTGAACCTCCGTTGGCAAACCGCTTTAAGAACGATCGCGAATGCGAAGACCAGTTTCGGTTTTTGTTGCGCCAGGCAGTGAGACGGCGCTTGCGGTCGAACGCCCCTATCTTGGCTGAGCTAAGCGGTGGTTTCGATTCCTCCGCCATTGTTTGCTTAGCTGACGAAATCATGGCAAGCGAGGGAGCTGAGACGTTAGCCGTCGACACTTTTTCTTATAGCTTTCCTGACGAGCCCGAAGGTGACGATATTCTTTATTTTACAAAGATCAAGGCGAAACGTGCACGAGCGGGCCATCACGTCTCAATTAACGGTGTAGGTGATTCCTTCTGCCTAAGGTCGTCCAAATTCTGCGCAACGCCGGGCTTCGGAATCCGCAACGAGGTCGCATCGGCTCGATCAAAGGTTTTGGACCAAGGCGGCTACAAAGTCATCCTCTCTGGCATCGGCGGTGATGAATTCATGGGACAGGCACTTGATCCCAGAGTCCAAATGGCCGATCTTTTGAAGCGGCGCCACTTCCAAACGTTAAACAGGCAACTAATTTCATGGAGCCTGCTTACTAGGCGACCATGGATCCAGCTTCTGGCGGAGACTTTGCTCTTGCTACTGCCAACTAGCATACGCTCCCGGCTTACCCATGGTATACAAGCCGAAGAGTGGATGAACCAGGCATTTTCACGCCGTTTCCGATTCCCGAGTTTGTTGCTGCAAGCCACAGCCGGCGCTGCTTCTTGGTTGCCCTCAGCGAGAGATGCGCTGCAAACCTACCGGACTCTGATTGGACTGCTGACAAACTCAAGCTTGACAGTTCCAGAAATTCGATACCCCTATCTGGATCAGAACTTGGTTGAGTTCATGATATCTATCCCCACCGATCAACTGCTCCGACCTGGGGATCGGCGCTCGTTGATGAGGCGGGCCCTTGCGGACGTGCTACCTGCGGAAGTCCTTGCCCGCAAGACGAAGCAAAGCGAAACCAGATGCCATGTGGTCACACTCGTAAAGCATTGGGAAGAGATAGAGCAGTACCTCGTTGCTCCTCTGAGTGCAGAACTCAACTATGTCAAGATAACTGAATTCAGAGCCGCATTGTTTGCAGCTAAAAACGGACAACTATCGCGACAATTCTTACTGCTACTGCGAGCCCTTTCCCTTGAGGTTTGGCTCCGCCAGGCAGTTGCCCATAATGTCATATCGGTCCGACCTAGCGAGAAATTCATTGCTGCTCGAGCCAACAAGTTCTCAGAACGGTCCGTGTCTCTGCCGGCAAACGGACCTTGATGCAGAAAGAAAGGAGTAAATGCTATGTCATACCAGAAACCTGAAATCATGGAATTGGGAGATGCCGCTCGTTTGATCCAAGGTTCCAAGCAGGTACCGGGTGAAGGCGAAGCCGGGCATACCATTCCAGACTGCGAATTCGATGACTGAAACTGAACCTCTCCCGGATCCGCTTACTTCACGGGTTCGGGGGAGCCCTTTTTCGATTCTGCTGACATGAGCAGCAGGAATTTCGGTGCACAGATTTACGGCTTGAGGTGTAGATCAAAAAAAGCATTTTCACGCCGCCAGAAGTCCCTGAGTGCCGCGTCTGTAAATCCGTGTTGTTGGTGCGGGTAACGAAGAAGTGTGACGTCCTGCCCAAATCGGCGCAGGCCGTTGTACATTTCGATTGCATCCAGGAGAAAGTTTCCATCTTCGTCGCCGTCGGCAAGCAGCATGGGTGTCGTGACGTGGTTAGTATGGAAGACAGCGGACAGTGCGATCAATGAATCTGGGTCATCCCAAGGGTTCAAAGAATCTGTTTCATAACTTTGGATCCATGAACTAGGCTGAAGGAGAGCGGGCCGAATCCAGTCGGAGAGCGCTCCCGCAACAGACACCGCACAGCGAAAACGGTGGGTCCGGGTAACCAAGTAATTTACGACTCCGCCACCATTGCTGAATCCATAGAGTCCAATGCGGTCCGGATCAACGAGTTTTCTGCGAATCAACTCGTCAACCCCCGAATTGACGTCATCGAAAGTAATATCCCAGCCCTGAGGCCCTTTTGCCGCTTGATCATAGGCTTCCGACTTGAACGAATTCAGCCATGCATGCGGGGCGCGCGGGTTCGGCCAAAACACCGCATACCCGCGGCCTGCCCAACCTTGATTCCCCATCATTGCCCAACCCTTAAAACCATTTGCCTGTAAGGGATAGCAGTCGACGATTAGGGGCACCTCCTGTCCCTCGAGGTAGCCGACTGGCAAAATAAGAATTCCCTCCATCTCTTCGCCACGGTGGTTTTTCCATCGAATGACCTTCTGTTCTCCGAGTTCCCATCTATCAATCTGTGGATTGGTCCTGACGACCGTGTATGGAGAATGAGCACCTGCTCTGAGTATCCGGATCAGTCCTGTCCCACGAGGATCGCTCTGTAGCCAAGCCACATCACCAGAGTTAGATGTCGAGAGAAACGATCGGACAATATTCTTCTCACTGTCGAGTATCCTGATGTCGCGGATAGAAATGTTCACCTCCACAATCGGCCAATCAATGCCATCCTGATAAAAGGCGATGATCGATGCGCCATCGTTGAGCCATCGGAATCCCAGAACTCTGCGATCAACGTTGGACATCACGTTAATGGTGTTGCCGCCGGTAGCGGGAACAATGAATACCGACATGATGCCGTAATTCTTGCCGCCCAAGAACGCGACATACCTGCCGTCGGGCGACCAGTATGGTTGCCATTTATCTTCGGGACCGTACGTGAGCGCTTGCTTCTGTCCCGTTCTGACATCGATAAGATGGATGTTTGTCGTCTGGACCGCGCCGCCTTCCATGGATTGGCCTTCGCTTGACGCGCACACAATCCTCCGCCCATCCGGCGACCAGTTGGGGTGGAAATATATGTTCTCGTCGTGCGTGATCTGCCGAACAAGGTGCGTTTTGATATTAGCTATAAATAGCTGATTGATCCTGGGAAGCCGCGGTTTCAGATTGTCTGGTTCATGCGATCGTTGTCCGTTCTTGTACTGAAGGCCTCCGAATCCGCTTGTGAAAATTCCCGAGAGTGTCCAGTTCGGCGGTGTGCTGGAGTTCAATATCAGGGGCGCCCATGGCGGGCGAGACGGACCGTTCTCGTTATTGTCCGCCGAGTGTCTTGCGGGTCTTGCATTCACTCGGGAGGCGAAGACGAGTTCTGAGCCATCGGGAGACCAACTATAAGAAAAAGCGTCATTAATCCAACCTGTTTGCGTCCAAGGATCGGGATCGATTCCATTGACCAAATGAGTGACTTGTTCCTGCCCCCCATTCTGCAGGTCCAATATCCACAGCTGTAAGGTCTTGGATTTTCGGCTGTAATATGCAAGCCGTCTGCCATCCGGTGAAAAGTGAGGGAAATCCCCCATCGCGATTTTTCGCGGCACACTCCCGGGCTCGGTTGCACTGATCCAAATTTCGCCGCTGTACATCGGTTTCCCGATCACGTAGGCCAAGACTTTTCCATTCGGCGCGAGTTGCAAGTCGCTCACTTCACGCAGGCTCTCCAAATCCTCGAGCGTGACGCGATGCTTTGTTGCAGAGGGAGCGGTCGCATAAGCTAGACTTTCCCACAGGAGAGCACCAAAGATTACTATGAGGTGAGCTTGTCGGATTGTCAGTCGCTTCAGAACTGCATGAATCATCCGCTTCTCCATACTTCTTTCTGTATCTGCCAGGTTCCTGCTGGGTTCCAATGCACCCGCAGATATGGCGTTCGATAGCTGGTTTAGGCCAATGAAGCTCAAGAATGGGCGCGCGAAATGGTTCTGGGTGAGTCTTAAAACATGAGCTTGAGTGCAAGCTGTATCGAACGGGGGCCGCCCAACTGATATAAGGGACTAAAAGCGCCCGCGCCCGCGTTTCCAAATCCAACCAGACTCTGTCCCAACATCTGGGTGGAACGTCCGAATTGCATGTTGCTGAGGTCTCCAACTGGCGGGCCGAAGTTAGGATGATTCACGATGTTGAAGATCTCCGCCCGAAATTGCAGTTTCAAGGACTCATGGATCTGGAAGTCTCGATGAACGGCCAAGTCCCATTGAGCCGCGCCGAAACCGCGTAAAGCATTTCGACCGAGGTCTCCTTGCCGTGACGGGTTGCCGTTAGAACCTGTGGGTGGCGGACAAAATGGTCCGATGCAACCTGGTCCTCCAAGATTCGGTGCATTGTTGACCGCCTTCCCCCCGGGGTACTGGGTTCCATAAAGATATAGAGGGATTCCCTTTACGAGATCGGGCCGAATCTGCGTGCTTCCATTGTTAAGGATGGAAAACGCCCCATCAAAGACATTCACCGGAGGGGCGGTTCGTAGCTGCACAATATTCTGTAGGGACCATCCCTCAAAGAGAGCTTTCGCGAAGCGCTGAGTTCCAAAAGCGGGAATACTGTACGTTACGGCCGCTGAGAATGAATTCCGAATGTCGAAATCCGAGGATCCTCGATTGGATTCTCCACTAGTGGAAGGGACGAGCGCATTGGCGCCATTGCCGAAGGCTGAACCGGCGGATCCGGTATCAATGGAATGTGACCACGAGTAAGAGGCGAGCGCCTGGAGGCCACGCGCAAGTCTCCGTTGGAACTGCAACTGAAGGGCATTGTAATTAGAGACACCGGCGTTGGTCACCAATTGTGCGAATCCAAAAGCTGGATTCGGCGCAGTAATGAACGCCGTCTGTAGGAGCCTCCTTCCACTAGCGCCAACATAACTAACAGAAAGAGTTTGTTCTTTCCCGAGTCCCTGCTCGACAGAGGTATTCCATTCAAACGTTCGAGGAAGTCGGAGATTCGGATCATAGGCGTTCAATAGACCGCTGCTCAAGTTGTCGGCCGTGATCGGCGCTGGCTTCTGCATTGCAGGAGTCAGCGGAAATGTGCCGCCAAAAGTGAATATGGCACTTCCAAATGGATAAGCGCCAAACGGGATATTGTTGCCCGCCTCCGACGTTGCAAGATCGTAAAACAGGCCGAATCCACCGCGAAAGACCGTGCCCCAATCGGGATTCTGACGAACCTCGTAGGCGATCCCAATTCGAGGCGCCAAATTGTCGTACCTTGTCCCGTAAGGAGACGTACCTTTCGGAGCCAGTGCTAGATTCGATAAATTGTTTAGATTGAAGCCCCTAACCGCTGGAAGGCTCGGACCATTGAGCGACTCTGGGACAAAATCTACATCCCACCGCAAGCCGTACGTTAATGTCAGTCGGTGGGCAAGACGCCACGTGTCTTGTCCGTACATCCCAAGGTTGCGAAACAAGAATGTAGCTTTCAAGTTGCTTTCAACTGCGCTCAGAAGCAGATTTCCGCTTTGGGCAGAAGAAACATCATTAAAAAAGACTGCTTGAAAATACGCTTGAGGATCGTAACGCGGAAATAATTGGCGGTAGTCCAAACCGAACTTCAATGTGTGGGTGCGGCGTTGCATAGAGAGGCCGTCAACCAAATTGATTTGTTGCTGGCGGAATGCCGGTTGCACTCCCTCTTGGGCGATGCCATTTGGTAAAGAAAGAATATTGAAAAAGAACAGACTATTCTGCGAGTTGAGCCCATTGGGAATTGGCGGCGCCGACAGAGGCGTGGCACCACCAAAATTGTCGGACTTGACGTATGCCGATGCCGTGACCCTGCTGTAATTGAATCGCAGGTCATTTACGATACTCTTGGTCATAGTCCATGTATTTCCTAACGTTGTTGTTTGAGTAGTGATCCTTGACGGGGACAAACTATTGAGAGTGCTACCTCCAGCTCCTCGCTGAAGAGATTGGGAAGGTGAGTAGTCGTATCGCCCGAAGAGTGACAGATTATCCTTCACCTTATGATCTACGCGAAAGCTGTAAGCGTCCAGCGTTGCGGCATTCGAATAACTCGCATTGAACTGCGCAGTCCCGGTAGCTGCATCATCCTGGCCGTTAGGAAGAGGAAAGGCGTTCAAGAACGGTTGTAACGCCGGCGCCCCGTTGCGGCGGGCCGCTAGGTCCGGCACGGTACTGAGTGTTACCTGCGGTAGTCGGAGGCGAAGCCCCTCATAGGAGAAAAAGAAGAACGTCCCACCTCTGATGATCGGGCCGCTGAAGGTACCACCGAAGTCGTTTTGCCGCTCCTTGGGTTTCGGCAGATTGTTCTGGTTGGCGAACCAATCATTGGCATCGAACTTGTCGTTCCTAACGTAATCGAATGCCGTCCCGTGAAATCGGTTAGTACCCGACCGGGTAATGATGGAAATCTGGCCTCCCGGCGTGCGGCCAAACTCCGGCGCATAGGTGGAAGTCTGAATTCGGAACTCTTGCATTGCGTCCACGGAAACCAAACTGTTCGTGCCGCCAGAAGCGCTAAACGAACCAAGTGTTCCGCCCAGACCATTTCCTGGTGTGCCGGTGGCATTTGCACCGATACCGATATTGGCGCTCACGCCATCAAGCATCCAGTAGTTTGAAGCGGCGCGCTGCCCGCTCACGCTGAATTGCCCGGAGTCGGACGCGCTGCTAGGTGTGAGGACCACGCCCGGCGTCAACTGGATCAGAGTTTGAAAACTCCGGCCATTCATCGGTAGGTTTTCTGCGAAATTTCGGTCCACCACGGTGCTCACCGTCGCGTCCTCAGTATTGACGAGTGGTGCACCGCCGGAGATTGTAATGCTCTCCGTCACCGAACCTACGGGCAGATTGAAATTCAGGGCAACCACATCTTGGACATGGAGCACGATCATGGGATTTACGATCGTCCGAAATCCTGGCTTTGAAACTTCGATTCGATAGCTGCCCGGCGGCAGGTTAACAATCGTGAAGAGGCCAGCGGAATTGGTCTGCGTGCTGTACCTAACGTTTGTATCGATGTTGGTGGCATCGACCCTGACGCCTTCGATCACGGCTTTTGAGGCATCCAAAACCCTCCCATCGATGGTGGCAGTTGGAGATTGTGCCCAGATTGGGAAGCTTAAAATGAGCAGAGCGATGACGAGTACCGGAAAACGTTGCATGCGGCTCCTGTTTCCTAAGCGAACGATCACTTCTGGCGGGTGTACAGCGGACTTACGCGAGGTGTATCAGAACTCGAGGTTGTTGTCTCCCAAACCACGACTGAAACGTCGATGCGAGGAACCTGATCTAAGGGTGATTCGCCTCACCACGAAGGTAGGTGAAAAGGAGTTGTTTACCGCTTGGGCGGTTGCTACCACCTTCTGGCTCAACTGTAACGAACACCGAATTGATCTGCTCAAGAATCTTTGGGTTCTTCAATTCGACTTTCCAGCGACGGGCAGTTTCATTGTCCATGTAGAAGACCCCCAAGCTCACCGGATGCTCATTTCCTTTCGATGTAGCCGTTGCTCCCCAAGCCTGGAATGCGTTGGCATCCCGAATCCCTGACTGCCTGTCCAGGTCAAAAGCATAAAAAACCAGATACTTGTTTTTAGTGTAGAAAATGCGTCCAAAGGGCTTCTTGCTGTGACCCTTCGTGTCAATGTCGAGCACATCGGAGATCAAAAGATCGCGTGCGCCCATCAGTTCCCTGATGTCACGGTCTGCCGCCAGGAGCCTTTGCTGGTCTGAGATTTGAGTTGTAAGTTCCTCGACTCTTTTGTCTTTGCTTCCGCTCTCGACTTGAAAGGCTACTCGTTCGTTTTCCAACTGATCGGACTGGTCCTTGAGACGTCCAAGTTTATTCTGAGCTTCCTGCAGGCGCTGGGCGATTCCGTCGTGATCGGCCTTGAGAGAGACGTTCTCCCCACGAAGGCTGGCAATAGCCGAAGCGTCCTGAGATTTTTCGGAATCGGCCTGGGCAAGAAGCTCTCGCAATTTCGAAATCTCGTTCAACTGTCGGTCGATTTCCGCAGACGCTTTCCTTAATTCCCGCTCCCGCTGCTCACTCAGAGCCCGTGACGAATCGCGATCCTGGCCGATTTGGGAGAGTTGCATCTGAAGCCGACTGCCAGGCTGATCTGTTGCCAGTTCTGTCGATATAGGCTGCGCAGATCTTCTTACGCCGGCGACGAATCCACCGAGCCCAATGCCAATGGCCAGGATCACGACAGCGGCATATCGGAGTGCGCCTTG
>Ga0210400_10003190_pt1 | contig 14643 bp, 8 predicted proteins | sample IncBWH26MmetaG_FD_155456 | JGI IMG/M metagenome (GOLD analysis project Ga0210400, IMG submission 155456) | Forest soil microbial communities from Barre Woods Harvard Forest LTER site, Petersham, Massachusetts, United States - Inc-BW-H-26-M | ecosystem: Environmental > Terrestrial > Soil >... | reverse complement strand
CCTGATCATGCGAGCGGCAGCCGATTCGAACTTGAAGCGGGTGACGCTGGAACTGGGCGGGAAGAGCCCGAACATTGTGTTTGCGGACGCGGATATGGACAAGGCGATCGAAGGGGCGCACTTTGCACTGTTCTTCAACCAGGGGCAGTGCTGCTGCGCGGGATCGCGGTTGTTTGTTGAGGAGAAGTGCTACGACGAGTTCGTGGAGAAGAGCGCGGCGCGCGCGAAGCGGCGGACGGTGGGCAATCCGTTTGACAAGAATACGGAGCAGGGCCCGCAGGTGGACCAGGAACAGTTTAATAAGGTGATGGGCTACATCGAGGCCGGGAAGCAGGACAAGGCCAAACTTGTGGCGGGCGGAAAGCGCGTGGGCGACAAGGGATATTTCATCGAGGCGACGGTCTTCGCCGACGTGCAGGACAACATGCGGATCGCGCAGGAGGAGATTTTCGGGCCGGTGATGTCGATCCTGAAATTCAAGGACGTTTCGGAAGTGGTGGAGCGGGCGAACAAGTCGCTGTATGGATTGGCGGCGGCGGTTTGGACGCAGGACATCACGAAGGCGCATGCGATCGCGGATGGCGTGCGGGCGGGGACGGTGTGGGTGAATTGCTACGACGTGTTCGACGCCGCGGCGCCGTTTGGCGGGTTCAAGCAATCTGGGATTGGACGAGAGTTGGGAGAATATGGATTGGCGAATTATACGGAGGTTAAGACGGTTACGGTGAAGCTGTAAGAGAGCCGACAGCCGTAAGCCCTTAAGCCATAAGCTAAAGGCTTCGGAGAAGAAGGCGGCGTAAAGCCGCCCCTACACAAGAAGAGTTGAAGAAGATAGGATGGGTTGCTAAGGGGTCCAGTTTGCTGGGCCCCTCTTTTTTATGGCGATTGCTACGCGACAATATGAGGCTCGGGATTTTGGGCGGCTGCATAAGCTGGACCAGGAGTGCTTTGCGCCGGGGATTTCGTACAGCAAATGGTCGATGCATTATTATTTGAGTTTGCCGGGAGCGGATTGCCTGGTGGCGGAAGAGGGGAAAGAGATCGCGGGATTTATCCTGGCGGAGGAGAACCCGCCGCTGGGGCACATTATTACGCTGGATGTGGCGGAGCGATTCCGGAGAAGAGGGGTGGGAACGATGCTGCTGGGGGAGATGGAGCAGCATTTTGCGTTTCATGGGGTGCAGTCGGTGTTGTTGGAGACGTCAGTGGAGAACAAGAGCGGGATTGCGTTCTGGGAGCGGCATGGATATCGTACGGAGGCGGTGGTGAAGAAATATTATTTGGGGAAGATTGATGCGTTTGAAATGAGGAAGAAGATCGAAATTCGAAAATAGAAAATCGAAAATAGAAATTCGAAACTCGCGAGAGCGAATATCCTGGGAGGATTGGTGAGCGATTACTTGTTGAGCGTGATTTTGGGAGTGGTGGAGGGATTGACGGAGTTTTTGCCAGTTAGTTCGACGGCGCATCTGCGGATTACGGAAGCGCTGATGCACATTGATTTGGGCAGCGGGTACTGGAAGATGTATACGATTGTGATCCAGTTGGGGGCGATTTTGACGTTGCCTATATATTTTCGGGAGCGGATTGCGAAGTTTTTGGCGACGTTTCCGAAGGGCGAGCGCGGGGACAGGACAGTGCTGACGCATCCGTTGAGCCTGGTGCTGATCGCGTTTGTGGTGACGGCGATACCGGCGTTTTTGATGACGAAGATTATCGGGAAGCATCTGGAGAGTTTGACCATTATCGGGAGTTCGCTGCTGATTGGCGGGATTGTGATGTGGTTGGTGGATGCAAGGAATGCGAAGGCGGAAGCGGCGGGAGAGAAGACCGGCGGCGGGGTGATCCGGATCTGGCATATGGAGGATATGAATCTGGGACAAGCGGTTTGGATTGGGGCTTGCCAGATTTTGTCGGCGGTGTTCCCGGGGACTTCGCGATCGATGTCGACGATTGCGGGGGGACAGTTGGCGGGGATGTCGCGGGCTTCGGCGCTGGAGTTTTCGTTTTTTCTATCAATACCGACGATGGTGGTGGCTACCTGTTACGACTTGCTGAAGTCGGTGGTGGGGAAACATGCGGATGCGATTTCGGTGTCGCATATTGATTCGCATGGGTGGATTGTTTTGGGGATTGGGTTTGTGGTGTCGTTTATTGTGGCTTATGGATCGGTGGCCTGGTTTATGGGGTATGTGCGGCGGAGAGGATTTGCGCCGTTTGCGATTTACAGGATTGTTTTGGGAGTGGCGGTTTTGTATTGCGCTTCGCGGATGGGATGAGGAGAAGAGGATTCACCACAGAGGACACGGAGAACGCTGAGGGTGCAAAGAAGAATAATGCCGATCCCTCCGCCGCGTGCCGCAAAAAGCGCGGCACTTCGGTCGGGATGACAAACCTGGGACGAGGGCAAAAAGCACAGGCTGAAGCCTGTGCTACCGGAGGGCCTGCCGGCTGGAAGCCGGCGCTACGGGTGGGTGATATGAGTTTGGAAACATGGTGGAAGACGGGCTTGTGCGGGGCGAGGGGTTTGGTATGATTTGGACGTTCCTCGTGAGCAGACGCCGCAGCGCCAACGCCTGCTTGTGACACTCAGCCTTCCCCAAATGCTGAGGAGAATTTAGTGCGCTTCCTTACACCTACTGAAAATAAACGGCTCAATGAGCTGATTGGATTTTTGTGCATTGTGGCGGCGGTCCTGGTTGGACTGGCCCTGATTTCGTATTCTCCGCGGGACGCGGCGCTGAACGTGAGCGCGACGGACGGAGTAGACCACATCACTCGTAATTGGATGGGGCCGGTTGGAGCGTATTCCGCCGACCTGCTGTTCCAGATATTTGGATTTGCGGCGTTTCTGATACCGGTGGCGGCGGGGATTTTGGGTTACCGGTGGTGCCGCAGCCGGGCGATTGATTCCCAGGCGGCAACGCTCTCGGGGTATGTGCTGCTGATGTTGTCGCTCCCTTCCCTGCTGTCGCTGGTGAAATTTCCGGAGGTGCGGGGGGCGGTGCCGGCGGGAGGCGTGCTGGGCGCGCTGGTCTCGCATGGATTGCAGAGCGGATTTAATTTTGGGGGCGCGTTGCTGGTGGCCGGGGCGTTACTGGTGGTGTCCCTGTTCATGACGACAAGATTTTCGTTCAGCGGGGCGCATGCGTGGGCGAACGGGTCCAAGGGGCCCATGCGGAAGATGGAGAAGATGGGGATCCTGCAGCGGGTGCAGGCGCGCTGGCAGGACTGGCAGGAAGAGCGCGAGCAGGATCGGATGAGGCGGGCGGTGGAAGAACGGCGAATTGGGGGACGGAAGCCGGTGGCTCCACAGATCGCAGGCAAGGCACAACCGGAGAAGGAACAGCCCAAGGGGATCAAGCTGCAGGATTTGAGCGACATCTTCAAGAACAGAAAGTCCGCGGCGGTGGCGGAGAAGGATGATGAGGAAGAGGACGCGAAGCACAAGGCGCCGATCATGGTGCTTACGAAGGAGAAGGCCGCGCCGGAGAAGAAGGGCGATTCGAAGGCAACCAAGGGAAATGCGAATTACAAGCTGCCGCCGATCAGTTTGCTGCGCGAGGGCGAGGGTAGCCACAAGCTGGATGAAAACGAGCTGAAATACCGGGCGCGGGCGATCGAGGAAAAGTGCCACGAGTTTGACGTGGAAGGGCGCGTGACGCAGATCAATCCGGGGCCGGTGGTGACGACGTTTGAGTTCAAGCCGGAAGCGGGGATCAAGTACAGCCGGATTATTGGATTGACGGAGGATTTGTGCCTGGCGCTGCAGGCGGAGTCGATATTGATCGAGCGCATCCCGGGAAAATCGACGATTGGCATTGAGGTGCCGAACGACAAGCGAGAGACGATTGCGCTGCGGGAGATTATTGAGGCGCAGGAGTTTTCGAATTCGCCGAGCAAGCTGACGCTGGCGATGGGACGGGATTTGCACGGACGGATCCGGGTGACGGACCTGGCTTCGATGCCGCACTTGCTGATTGCAGGGTCGACGGGCACGGGCAAGAGCGTGTTCATCAATTCGTTGATGATGTCGATCCTGTACAAAGCGACGCCGGACGAAGTGAAGATGGTGCTGGTGGACCCGAAGCGGCTGGAGCTGAATTTGTACGAGGGGATTCCTCACTTGATCGCGCCGGTGGTGACGGACCCGAAGATAGCGTCAAACGTGTTGCGGAATGCGACGCGAGAGATGGAGAACCGCCTGAAGCTGCTGGCGCAGCGAGGCGTGAGGAATATCGACCAGTACAACCGGACGTTCCAGAAGCAGCAGCCGCTTTCGCTGTTTGAGAACGCGCAGGAGAGCGAGCACAAGCCGCTTCCCTACCTGATGATCATCATTGACGAACTGGCGGACCTGATGATGGTGGATACGAATAACGTGGAGGAATCGATCACGCGGCTGGCGCAGATGGCGCGCGCGGTGGGGATTCACTTGATCCTGGCGACGCAGAGACCGTCGGTGGACGTGATTACCGGGTTGATCAAGGCCAACTTCCCTGCCCGGATTTCTTTCCGCGTGGCGAGCAAGGTGGATTCGCGGACGATTCTGGATTCGAACGGATCGGAATCGCTGCTGGGCAAAGGCGACATGCTGTATTTACCGGCGGGATCGGCTCGGTTGCACCGGATTCACGGGCCGCTGGTGAGCGAGGATGAGATCGTGAGCGTTTGCGATTTCTGGCGGCAGCAGGCGCAGGCGAAATACAACGAGGCCTTGTTGGAGGCGCCGAAGGACGATGATGGGAAGCCCATCACAAATTCGAAGGGCGGCGGCTCGCAGAGCGCGAGTGGGACGGACGCGGGCGGCGAGGATGTGGATGATGATTTGTATCAGGACGCGGTGCGGATTTGCTGCGAGATGGGGAGAGCGTCCACTTCCACATTGCAGCGTCGGCTGCGCATTGGTTATGGGCGGGCGGCACATTTGATCGATTTGATGGAGAAGGATGGGATTGTGGGACCGCCGGACGGGACTAGGCCGAGAGAGGTTCTGAAGGGGCGGGAATGGATGAAGGAGTTTGATGAGGCGCAGGGGTAGGAAGTGACTGGCGAATAGTGCGGGAGGCGTTGGGTTTTTGGCTTTGGATCGCGGATAGCAGCGATCAGATAGCAGTGAACAGGAAGCAAGAAACGTGCCCGCGGCGGGCAGCGCGATGAGCGGGCCCTGCGAGGTTGTGATTATTCTTGGAAACATTAAGAGCGCTATAGGAATAGTAGAGGATATTGGTGTGTGCGTTTAATTTGGGAGAAAAGAGAAGAGAAAAGATAACACAGAGGAGCCCTTCGCATAATTCGCTCAGGGCAAGCAGAGGGCACGGAGAAATTGTGGTGAAGTATGGTTGATTGCCGGGGTCCCTCCACTGCGCGGCCCGACGCGCCAGACGACGGCGCGAAGAAAAAATCGGGCCGCTCCGGTCGGGATGACGGATAAAAGCAAATGCGGGAAGGCGGCATAAAGCCGCCCCTGCATTAGGCCGATTAAGGGTGAGATTCGAGAAATTTGCCGAGGAGGGTGGCGGCGTGTTCGCAGAGTTTGCGGTCGTCGGGGCCGAAGGCGGCCGGGAAGTGGGAATCGATGTCGAGTTCGCCGACGACTTTGCCGCGGACGAAGACGGGGACGACGATTTCGGATTTGGTTTCGAGGGAGCAGGCGAGATAGCGGGAGTCGGAATTGACGTCGTCGACGATGATGATTTTGCCGCTGGAGACAGCGGCGCCGCAGATGCCCTGGTTGAGGGGAATGCGGGTGTGGGGCGTCATCGTGCCTTTGAAGGGGCCGAGGACGAGCGTTTCGCCTCCTTCCCTTTCGAGCATGTAGAAGCCGACCCAGTTGTAGCGGGTGAGTTTTTCGTGGAAAAGGGCGACGATGGATTTCATGAAGGCTTCGCCGGATACGGCGGATTTGGCGAGCGCGTCGAGTTGGGGAATGATGTCGGAAGCTTTCAAGTTCGCTGTGGTCGTCATGGGAGCTATTCTAGTCGACCACAAACGCAGGGAAATTGGAAATGCTTTTGGCAGATTTAGACAGCAATAGCGAGGCATTCGCGGGCGGTCAAGCGATTTACTGTGAATTCAGGCTCTCCGCTTCTGAAATGCGAGTGACGCGGCGAAGCACGTCATCGATGCCAGAGAAGAGTTCTTCCAACTTTATAGGTTTTGACGCGTAGCCGCTGCAACGTTTTTTTCATCCAGCAGCAGATGCAGCGCACGGGTGTAACTTTCCACGTAGGGCCGCCTGTTTGCCTTGATATCGGCAAGTAATTTGTTTTCCTCAGGCGTATCGCACAGCGGTTCAATTTTCTCCAGGAGATCTCCGATCTTTCTGGAATTTTCGGCGCGAGCTGCCTGCAGGGCATGGATCTGCGCTTCATCCTGAGGCAGGAACAACTGCAAGGTGATGCGACTGTTGGTGTCTGAATAGCGGAGGGCCTGTTCCGCCAGTCTCAGCGTGTCCCAGTCTTTACCCTGGATCTCCGCAAGCCTGGCGTTATTCCGATCCATTTGATGGAGTCCCAGCCATCCCACGGCGATCAAAACGAGAAGCAGGATGCCAAATGAAATTCCGAGCCTGAACGCGATTTGGCGGATTTTCAGCAAAGTCTGCGACCTCCGGTATTGATGCGGTAAGTCCAGGCGAGAATCGACACGGGGCGGCATACGAAAGGCAAAGCCCAGTTTCGGGTTGACATGCGATTGCCACCCACATCCGAGTTTGCCGCGGTGCAATCCGCAGCCCGGGTGAATTCACCGAAATCGGTAAGACTGCGAGCGGCCTCTGCCCCGTTGCCGCTTGAGGGTGAACACGGACGCCGAGGCGCGGCTGGACGGGCAAAAATAATGGCCGCTGCCTTGGGAAACAAAGCGATCATTAACTTAACGGTTCTAATGAGGTCTCACATCACTGGGAGGGGAGTAGAGCTTTCGGGGGGAGTGACCGGTCCCCAAAATGACTCGGACGCTGTGCCTATCGAAACACCCGCGAGGCTGGGGGGTGGCACGCGCACAAGTCGCCGCGTGCAACTCGGGCCCGGCTACAAGCGAGTTGCAGTCGAGCGCCGCAGCCGATATAATTTGTAAATTCGTGGTTGGTAAAAAAAGTGAACTGCGAACGGACACCAGTTCTGACGCCAATCGGAACGGGTTGTCTGTAAGTCGTTGAAAAGCCGGGGTAGCTCATTGGTAGAGCGCCGCCCTGAAAAGGCGGGCGTAGCCAGTTCGATTCTGGCCCCCGGCACCATTCACGCGTGTAAATGGCTCTTCCCCGAAGAAGTCTATCTCTCCGTACCTCTTCCAAATGCTTATCAGCTAGGCCAAGTTCTGCTCCAGAAATTGCCGCCGCACTCCAAAGTAAAAGGACGGCGATGATTTGGCGGGGGAACCGAGCTACAGCTCCGAGTACAAAGAGCTCTGGAAATCCGACGGGAGAGCTTCCACCGGTTCCGGCTCATTTAGTAGGCAATACTGAACTATAACGGCAATGAACTTGACAGCTATTCAAAGTAGCTATATATAAATGCGCGGTCAATCGCCATCTCGAGCCACTCACTGTCCCACGAGTGGGTGCGTCTGGCCTCTACAGGTTGAAATGGCAAATCAAAGAAGAGACGCGGCAGCATTCGACGAGGTGCGCGTGTTCTCTCTCAATCCAGGGTGAATTTCATGCGAACAAGATTTCGAGTACTCACTCTAACGAAAATGATGACTCTGCTGATCTTGTTCTGCGGCACTTTGCCCGCGTGCCGCGCCCAAGGGACCAGCAGTTCATCGGCGCCTGGGAAAGCCGCAAATTACAAGCCTGCGCCGAAGCGCGTGACTGTCGAAGATATCCAACGCACCCTCAACTCCAAACGTCCGCAGCCACCCGTTTGCAACGCAGTGGCGGCGAGTTGTAATCCGATTCCGCAGTTAAACGGGCTATCTCCCAACGGCACCGTGGTTCCCGGCTCCGCCGGATTCACCCTGGTGGTCAGCGGTAATGATTTTGTTCCGGGTGCCACGGTTCAGTGGGACTACAACCCTCTGGCAACCAGCTATATCAGCAGCACTCAGTTGACGGCCACGGTGACTCCGGATCTGCTTGCGACTCCGGGAGTGGCAAATATCGCCGTGGTTAATCCAACACCCGGAGGAGGTACCTCGGCGTCTCTCAGCCTCAGCATAGGCCAGAATCCTGCCCCTGCAGTATTTTTCATTTTTCCGTACTCGGTGCCAGTCGGGACCAGTGATACGACCCTGTTCCTCTCTGGGAGCGGATTTACGGGTAGTTCGGTCGTGTCTTGGAACGGCCAAAACCTTCCGACTACATTCTTCGACAACACATTCATCAGTGCCGTCATCCCTGCGAGTTTCCTGGCGCAACCCGGTGCGGCGGAACTCTCGGTCTTCACACCATTGCCAGGCGGCGGGACGCTCCCCCCTGAACTGTTTCCGATTACCGTGCCGCTGCAAACGAATGATCTTGCCTATGATCCGCAATCGGGCAAGCTGATCGCTTCGGTGCCCGGCAACGCCGGTGCCTCCGGCAATAGTCTCCGATTGATTGATCCGCAGACTGGTACCGTAAGTCCGTCTTATTTTGTCGGAAGCGAACCAGGGCGTGTAGTTCTATCCGATGATGGACAATTCGCCTATACGGGTCTAACTGGATCTCCGTCGGTAAGCCGGCTGAATATGAACTCACTGGTGCCTGACCTGAATTTCTTTCTTGGCCCAGCGCTGAGCTTCGGTGACAACGTAGGCCCAAACTATGCGCGTGATCTCGCTGTGATTCCCGGCCAGCCCCGCAGTGTTGTGGTTTCGCTCAAATCCCTGGAAGTAAGCCCGAGTTCGACGGGTGTCGCAGCTTTTGATGATGGAGTGCAACGGCCGAACGCGACCACCTTTTACAGCGGGTCGCTCAGTTTCGGAGGATCACCATCACTGCTTTTTGGGTATGACAACGAGTGGTTCAGCCTATCTCGCTATCAAGTCGGCCCGTCGGGAATATCGGTGAACGACTCTACAGGGTTCGGCCCTTTTTCGTCGTTGAATCCCTGCATCATTTACAACGGGGGTCGCTTGTATGGCTGTGATGGACACGTGGTTGATCCAACCACGGAGGCGCTGCTCGGTTCCTTTCCGCTCCCGAGCGCCGCGGCGCAGTTTGACTCAGTCGCCCCCGATGCAGCCTCTGGAGTCACATCCATGCTGTCGCAGGACTTCAGTCTGAATGTCTACTTCAGTGCTTATGATCAGGCGTCGTTTCAGCCGTTGGTGACTCTGCCACTCACTGGCATTACCTTTCCGAGCTTTGTGGATTTCAATCAACCGACCGCCGGAAGTCTCGTGCGCTGGGGATCGGACGGCCTCGCGTTCCGTGATACCGGCGGGCAAGTTTATATACTGCACAGCAAACTGTTGGTGCCGAAAGGCTATCCACAGCCGATAGCCAATGCGCTGTCCCCGGTGGGCGTTGCCGCGGGTGCGGGCGCTTTCGTCCTCGACGTGCAGGGCTCGAACTTTGTGCCCGGCTCAATCGTTAATTGGAATGGCTCGCCTCGCTTAACTACTTTTATCAGTGGCGGAGAACTCCAAGCCGCGATTAACCCGATGGATGTTGCAGTTGCCCAGAGTGCGGCAATCACGGTGAGCACGCCCGCACCCAGCGGAGGTGTGTCCGGGCCGCTTGCTTTTACGGTTGGTAACAATCCAGTTCCAAAAGTTCTCGGAGTTTCACCGACGACAATTCGGGCAAATGGACCGAACTTTACTTTGCTGGTGACGGGCAGCGGATTTGTGCCAGGCTCCGCCATCGCCTGGAACGGATCTCCGTTGGCCACGTTTTATGACAATAGCGGGCAGTTGCGCGCGCCGATGTTCGCTCCCTCCCTCAGGGGGCCGAATGTTGTCACCGTCGTGAATCCTGCGCCGGGCGGCGGCGTATCCAACACTCATATCGTGAATGCAACCAACAACAATTCTGTCCCCTCCGTCTTCTCAATCTCCCCTGAGAGCGCTGCCGCCGGCACCAGCGGATTGGTTGTGACCGTCTCTGGTTTTAACTTCACAACGGATACGATAGCCTCATGGAACGGGAGCGTCCTCAGCACCAGTTTTGTGAGTCCCTTCCAACTAGCGGTGACAATTCCACCGGCATTGCTTGCCAACCTGGGGACAGGGCACATCGTGGTCTCCAATCCTGCGCCCGGTGGAGGCAGCTCCAACGAAATCCTTTTCCCGGTTTATTTGCCGCTGCAGTTTGCCAATGACATGGTCTACGAGCCATTCACCCGGAGGCTGTACCTGGCTATGTCGGATTACAACGGTGCCGGGCCAACCTTGCTGGCTGTGGACCCGGCGACAGGCGCGCAAGGTTCGCCTGTCAGTTTGCCAGGGAACCCAGAAGTACTGGCGTTGTCTGATGATGGACAATTCATTTACTTGGGGTTTAACCCTCAGCCGCTAATCGCCCGTTTCAATGTCGCAACACAGAGCATCGACTTGCAATTTGTCCCCGCTTCTTGCTCCTTCGCTTTTAGCCTGGCCGTGATGCCGGGACATCCTCATACGATCGCCGCCGCCTGCAACGGTATGACGGGCACCTATGACGACGGGGTCTTGCGCCCGGTGACATTCTCCGCCGCAACTGGAATTATTGCGTTCGAGTCGGATTCAAATCTGTTCATGAATTCGCTCGGAGAACCTGGCTCCAACATCTATCGGTTGGCGGTAGATGCAAATGGAGTGACTCTGGATGCCACCGGCAACGGCGCCGCGCCGCCGGTCTTTTCACTTGGCCTCACAACCGGATTTGGGGAGGTGATTACTCCTGATGGACAGGTGATCGACCCGAATTCACTGAATGTCGTTGGCTCACTTGCGGGGCGAAATCCCGACGCGTTGATTAGTGTCCAGGCGGACGAGAGTGTGGGTCGAATTTTTGGTGGCAGTCGTACTTTCTTTGGCTTTGTGAACTCGACTGCGTACGCATTCGATCCGTTTCATTACCAGCCTTTAGCATCACTCAACATTCCAGGACCGAACGGGTCCGTGATGGTGTTGCCGCGGTTGTTGCGCTGGGGACAAGATGGCATTGCTTTCCAGGGGGAACCCGGGTTTTTCGGCCAGACGTACTTGTATTCGGTCGAGAGTCCTTCGTTTGTCCTTCCGCAACCGGCCTCACCGAATCCTGTGCCCAGCCTAAATTCGTTGTCGCCGGCCAGCGTTTCCGCCCGATCGCCAAATCTGCGGTTGCAGATCAACGGCTCCAATTTCGCCCGCGGGGCTGTCGTCGTCCTGAATGGTGCGGCTCGGGAGACGGTTTACGTCAGCGCAACAGAACTTATCGCCGACGTGCCTTCAGCCGATTTAGCGAAACCGGGACAACTGACGATTGCCGTTGCGAATCCGATGCCGGGCGGGGGAAACTCCATGGGACTGAATCTTGCGGTTCAGTAAAATAGCCGGTTACCCACAGCATATTTATAGGGCCGAAAATACTGTACGATGGCGGACGAGAAACTTGAGCATCACCACAAGAGCCCACGGGGAATTCCCACAGAGAAATGGGTAGCTGCTCCTCTCCGTTCGCAGGATCGCCGCCCGGAAGGAAATAACCCGTTCGCACAATCTCGACTCGTCTGATGGATTCACCGGGGGTCAATTGTGGCACGGTTCTGCGGTGACGTTTACGCTGCCAGGGAGATGCTGAAAGTGTATGCACGCGTGGTGCGATCCGGTCCCCCGGCACCATTGCAACGCCCCAAGAGTGGCAATAATTCCCTCGGTGAATTGTTGGCGGTCAGCGCCCTTCAGGCTTGCCCAAAACCCGGCAGTTTCCGCACCCGTAAGTCCCTGCTCTCTCGTAGCTGAGTAAGCCGTGCCTGCTTGCCCAAAAAGAACCGTATATAGAACGGTCTGTTCTATTGAGCGCGCAAGCCTTCGAACTGTGGTGTGAACACACCCAAGTCGAATACGCGTTCCGGGCCACAGAACCCGGGTCACGCGCAGAAGACGAAGTGCTCAGAGATTAGGCTACAGCGTGCTAGTACTGCACTTAGTCTTAGCTCCTTCGCACGATTGGGGCTACGCGTTCGGGGAAATTTGCCATTGTCCTGACGCCCGTTTGGTGGGATGCTGTTTTTTCCGCGCCGACAGGAGGACCTCCCAAATGTTAATGCGAATCGCTTTCGTGTGTTTGATTGTTGTTGTAACGCTGCCCTTACTTGCCAGCACGTCGCCCGGAAGTCTCACGTTCTCGAACACGCCCTTGCTGTTGGCGCCGGGGGAAGGGAGCAGCGAACCGGAGATCGCTATCAGTGGAAACTTCATGGCCATCGTATCGTTGGGCACATTCCCCCTGGGGACGCAGCTTTGGACCGGTGATTTCGGCTCCACGCCGGCGCTGCAAGGCTCCATTGACACTGCGCTGACGAAGGCCGGATTTGGAGTAGTGGTTGGCGGCGGCGACGCCGATGTGAATCTTAGCTCGACGGGGACGCTGCATGCGACGACGCTAGTAATCCCGGTCAATAAGCCGTTTCGCTCCGCGGAGATCTCGGTTTCGGCGATCCGTTGCGCGAACCCCACCGCGGCCGATTTCAGCGTCAGCAATTGCACGACTCAGATTATTGATTTTGCCGGCAATGATCGCTCCTGGATCACCTCGGACGGAGCGCATGTATACATTTCGTACCACGATTCGAAGAACTCTTCTCTGATCCGCGTGCAGCGCTCCGATGATGACGGCCTCACGTGGAGCCGAGTGGGCGATCCGATCACCGGAGCCGGTGGGATCACCGGGAGCAGCACTTTTAACAATATCGCCGGACCGATCGTGGCAGACCCAGTGAGCCATAACGTATACAGCGTTTTCGCTTCCGGTCAGACGGGCATCCTGAAGGCAAAGACCGCATTTTACGACAACGTGTTTGTATCGCGCAGCACCGACGGCGGCAAGCATTGGACGCCGGTGCAGGTTTTTGCGGGGCCTGTGATCAGCACAAACGGAAATGTGTTTCCGGCGGTGACCGTGGATGCCACGAATGGCAACGTTTATGCCACGTGGACCAACCGGAGCAGCGCCGGCACGAACGTTTATTTTTCCTTTTCCGCCGATACCGGAGTGACCTGGTCGCAGGCCGTTATTGTGAACCTTGCACCGGCAGCGACCACGGCGATATTTCCCTGGGTGGCCGCCCATTCCGGCACTGTTGACGTGGTGTATTACGGCACTTCCGCAGCGAGTAAAGACGACCCAAGCGCGGTGTGGAACGTCTACCTGGCGCAGACGACGGACAACGGCGCGACTTTTGCGCAAAGCTTGGTCAGCAACACGCCCAACCATATGGGTGTGATCTGCACCAATGGCACCGGCTGCGCGCCGGGAACCCGGAACCTGCTGGACTTGTTCCAGGTGAAAATTGATCCGCTCAACGGCCTGGCCGCTATCGTGTATGTCGACGATACGTTGACAAAAGACAGTTCGGGTAACCCGCCAGCGCAGACGGTCCTGGCACAACAGCACTAGAGCGGCACTCCAAAGGGCCGCGAGGATATTCCCTGGCCAATTAATTACTGGGCGATGGGTGCAGGGTAGGAAAGTGGTCAGTGCTGTTGGAACGAAGCCAGCTTGTGAAGTTCACTGGCTTGCTCGAGCTGATGGTCAAGATTGGACGTCAGCGAAACCGCCCGCGCTGCGACAGTGTTTGTCATAGGAACTAAATGCTATCAGCTTTCGCGAAGGCCTGCCGTCCGCGCTTCGATCTTTGGTGGTGGGCCGCCCCGACCAACTCCCGGATTGCCTCAGCGGTGTTCCCATCGTGCGCGAGCATCCGGTAAAGACCAAGAGTTTCCGCAAGTGCTGATTTTTGTTTTTCGCCGGGCCGTGATCACGCCGCCACCCTGAACTGAACTTGTGGCCATACCGTGCATGCCGTGCCCCCCGGCACCATAATTCGCGCTATCACCTGCCGCCATAAATCCGCTCCCACACCTTCGAGCCAATCAGCTTCGCGCCCTAAATGACATGAAGTAGCCATGCCAAACGAGCGGTTCAAGGCTAGAACGCGAAACGAACTGGTCTAAGCACTTGAATGCTTCCCTATGCAACAAAGAGAGCAGAGCGGCGCCGGCAAGCGAACGGCGTGACGAGCAAACGCAAGCCTCACTATTGTTATTTCTGACAATTCCCGCGGGAGAGCGAAAGGCGGAGCATCGTCAAGAATGCGGGGGTGTGAGCGCAAGTGTTTCAGGATTCCATCCCGTTGGTTGAAGGTTGTTCGCGCCGGAACCAAGGAGAGCCCAAATGAAGTGGAATATCAGACGCCTGGGGATCATTTGTGTTCTAGCGATTTCGGGAATTTTCCCGGCGCTGGCGCAAAATCCCGAACTTCAGGAGAAGCTTGCAGCCGTGAAGCAAGCCGCCGCGGAGAACAAGCAGAAGCTCCGGCAGTATCAATGGATAGAAACGACGCAGCTCACCTTGAAGGGCGACGCAAAGCCACCGACGAAGAACAGTTGCGTGTATGGCCCCGACGGAAAGGTACAGAAAACAATGATTGGCGCGCCTCCGGCACCTCCGAGCGGCGGGAGGATGAAGCAGAGAGTGATTGAGAAGAAAAAAGAGGAGATGAAAGATTACATGCAAGACGTGAAGGGCGT
>Ga0210400_10003189_pt1 | contig 14648 bp, 8 predicted proteins | sample IncBWH26MmetaG_FD_155456 | JGI IMG/M metagenome (GOLD analysis project Ga0210400, IMG submission 155456) | Forest soil microbial communities from Barre Woods Harvard Forest LTER site, Petersham, Massachusetts, United States - Inc-BW-H-26-M | ecosystem: Environmental > Terrestrial > Soil >... | reverse complement strand
TGCTGTTGGCGGGATCAGTATTGCTCGGATCAGGTTCCCGTCGCTACGCCCAGGAGGCAACGGATCCGGTTCCAGTCTCTCCGATTCCAAGCTTCTCTGGATCTTCCCTGCATTCGAAGCCGGACGCGCACGCCATTCTCGGACAGTTGCCGCTGATCTTCGAGCCTAACCAGGGCCAGGCCCATCCCAGTGTGAAGTTCCTCGCGCGCGGCGCAGGATACAGCCTCTTCCTGGATGCGACCGGGGCCGTGCTGGCCATGCCAGCAGCGCACTTGTCGGCGCCGGGACACGGCGAACAATTCGTACGCATGAAGCTGGTAGGCGCCAACCATGCGGCGGTCACTGCTGGAACAGACCCGCTGCCCGGCAAGAGCAACTACCTCATTGGCAATGACCCGCGCAAGTGGCATACCGGCATTCCGCAGTTTGCCGGGGTTCACTACGCAAGTGTCTATCCTGGAATCGATCTGGTCTTTTACGGAAGTCATGGCCATCTGGAATACGACTTCCAGGTCGCCCCCGGAGCCGACCCGACGCAAGCCGAACTGCAGTTTGACGGTGCAGCCAAACTGGAACTGAGCGGTGGCGACCTGATTCTCATGGGCCTGACTTCCACCGGGAAAGAAGACGCCGGCTTGCGTTTGCAGGCGCCTCACATTTACCAGCGCGACGGAGACCGCCACATGCCGGTCGCGGGACGCTTTGTTCTGCGCGCCGCCAACCGCGTCGGTTTCGAGATCGGCTCCTATGACCGGACCCGCGAGCTGATCATCGACCCGGCGCTCAATTTCTCCACCTACTTCGGTGGCAGCGGTTTGGAAACCTCACCTTCGGTCGCGGTCAATGGCGACGGCTTCATTTATCTCGTGGGTTCGACGCAGGGTTCGCCCGAGAACTCATTTCCTGCTGCTTCTACCCAGACGTTGATTCCGCCGACCCTGTCGCTCACTTCGTCCAGTCCAAGCCATATCTTCGTCGCCAAGATCAGTCCCTCGCAACCGTCCTCGGTGGTTTATGAAACCTTCATTGGCGGCACCGGATCCGACAACAGCATCGGCATTGGAGTGGACAACGCTGGCAGCGCTTACATAGTGGGCAACACCGCTTCGACTGACTTCCCGACCAGTGGCATTCCCTACCAGACTGCACCGCTGACCAAGACGCAATGCACCGGCTCCCCCACCTGCACGTCCGTTTTCGTTAGCGTGCTCAACGGACTCGACCCAACGGGAGCAACACTCAAGTACTCGTCCTATCTCTCGGGCAACGGCAACGACCAAGCCAGCGGGATGGCCACCGACACTCAAGGCGATGTCTTCATCACGGGCACCACAACCTCGAACAACCCGCCGAGCGTCAACCCACCTATCGACTTTCCTGCGACCAACTTGCCGGTGCCGTTTCAAACCACGCCAACACTGGGTTCGAGCATTCAGTTTTTCGTCACCGAGGTAAGTACGAATCGGCCGGGTGCCAGTAGCATCGCCTATTCCACATACTTCGGCGGAGGCGGCGTGCCGGCTGGTGCTGTCGCCATCGGCGGCGGTATTGCGATCGACTCCACCGGCAACGTTTACTTCAGCGGCACCACGAATTTTTACAACAGCGGCCAAGGTTCTTTCGGCGATAGCGGGTCGGAGGACTTTCCTATTCTCAACGCCTATCAGCCCTGCCTCGATACCCATCCTCCGACGACGATCCTGAACATTGTGAACCCGTGTACGGCCCCCCTGACCACTCCGTATCCGACGGACGCTTTCGTAGCCAAGCTGAATCCCAACAACGCTCAGACGGGTGGGGCTCAGTTACTCTTCTCGACTTACCTGGGCGGCGCAGGTACGGATTCGGGCACCGCGATTGCGATTGATGCCGGTGCCGCCAACATTTACCTTACCGGATCGACCAATTCGAGCGATTTCGTTCTTCCCACTGGCATTGCCGCCTTCCAAAGCTGCCTGGATACTCCTCCGCCCAATGTGCTTCCCTGTCCCGTCATTGCAGCCCCGGCACACTTCGATGCCTATGTGGCCCGGATGAGCAACCCCATAGTGAGCACCAACGGAACTCCAAACGACGTGGCTCTCACCTATTTCTCGTATCTAGGCGGAGGGGGGGACGATAGTGGCCTGGCCATCGCTGTGGATACCACCAGCGATGCGCTGGTCACCGGCACAACCAATTCAGGGTCCAATTCGGTGATTAACAATCCGCCAAACTTCCCGGTCACCACCGGACCAATCCAGAGCGTGCTCAACGGCACTCAGAACGCTTTTTTTGCCCGCATTGATACGACGACGATTACCGGCCAGAATGGGGTTGGTTCGTATGCCACTTATTTTGGCGGCAATGGCGTGGATCGCGGCACCAGCATCGCGGTTGATCCCTTCCTGAACATTTATTTTGCCGGCGACACCACCTCCTCTATCAACCTCGAGACCGCCAATCCACTGCCGGGACCGGGAGGGAGCACGCTGAGTGGGCCCAGCGACGCGTTTGTCGTAAAGCTGGGGCCGGAGAATGATTTATGCATCACCTGCGTTGCCCCAGTCCTGTCCCAGCTCGGAACCGTGAGCGCCGGGAACCAGCTCACGATAACCTTTACCGTTGCCAACGAGGGGCCAGATCCGGCGACGGGCATCTTCGTGAACGGTACCGTTCCTGCCGGAGTGACGTTCATCAGCGCCACCGCGGGTTCGGGTACCTGCAGTGCGCCCAGCAACAACTCGGTGGTGTGCCAGATACCCACGCTGCAATCCGGTGCCACCTCGGCAGTGCAATTTGTGGTAACGCCGAACAACAGCGGCAATTATGCGGCGACCGCCACGGTAGTCAACGTTAACAATACGATCACAAACATCACGACTTCTGCTCCGTTCACGGCGGGCGGTTATTCCGTTTCCATCCTCCCCTCCGCTCGGACCGTGTCCGCAGGTTCTACCGCACAATATTCCGTGCAAGTGTCTCCGACGCAGGGGGTGTTTGAAAACAATATCGCTCTCACCTGCAGTGCTGCCCCGGCTGGTGCCAATTGCAGCTTCACCAACAGCAGTATCACGCTGAACGGCGGCAGTGCTTCGACCACCTTGAACCTGACTACAACTCCGCAACCCGTGACCACCGCCAGTTCACGCGCGTGGGGGCCAACGCTATACGCCTTCTGGCTGATTCCAGGGATGGCCGTCGTCGGGCTGGGTGTAGGCGGCAAACGCCGCGGTTGGGCCAAAGGGAAGATGAAGAGCCGAGTGCTGGGCCTGCTCATGCTCTCTGCGCTCTTTGCGCTGGTCCTGCTGCAGCCTTCCTGCAACAGCGGCACCAAGACGCCACCGACGGTGAGTGGAACCCCCTCGGGCACCTATCCCTTCACGGTCACGGCAACTTCGGGCACGTTCACGCGCAGTGCGTCATTCAGCCTGACGGTGATACCGTAAGCGGCAACACCCGCGGCAGTGAGCCGTCCCGCAACGATGTCGGTGAGATGGGCTTAGGCGCCAGCAGAAAGCTTGTGGTGGCTCTTGGCCTCGGCGATTCCATACTGCCGGATCTTGTAAAGCAGGGCTTTGTAGCTGATTTGCAGAAGAGCCGCCGCCTGTTTGCGGTTCCAGTTGGTCTGCTCCAGGGCTTGCCGGATGGCCTCCCCTTCGGCTTCGTCCTTGGCGGAGCGCGCCAGCGATTTCAATCCGCCGCCCGCTTCTCCGCTTTTCGTTCCGGAATCTCCCCGTGCGCCGCCGCCGTTGCCGTCGTGGCGCGGCTGCAACTCGGCCGCCGCCAGATTCTCGTCACCCAGAATCAAGTAGCGCTTCAGAAAATTGTTCAGCTCCCGCAAATTGCCCGGCCAGGAATACGATTGGCAGGCCTCGAGTAGCTGCGGGGAAAGCGGAAGCTGAGGCCGCGCGTAACGTTCGGCCATACGCGTCATGAAATGCTTCAGCAGAACTGGAATTTCTTCCTTCCGTTCGCGCAGCGGCGGCAGTTGCAAGGTGAAGGCATTGAGACGGTAGTAAAGATCTTCGCGCAGGCGCTTGGCAGCCAGAGCCTGCGGAATGTCAATGTTTGTGGCCGCTAGGATGCGCACGTCCACGCGGATGACGGACCGGCTCCCCAGCCGCGAGAATTGCTGGTCTTGCAGCACGTGCAGCAGTTTGGCCTGCAATGCGGGCGGCATCTCGCCGATTTCATCCAGCAGAATCGTGCCCTTGTTGCACAGTTCGAACTTGCCCGGTTTGGCGTGCGTCGCCCCGGTAAACGCGCCCGGCTCATAGCCGAACAGCTCACTCTCCAGCAGATCGGCGGGTACGGCCGCGCAATTTACTTTCAGGAATGTGCGGTGTGCGCGCGGTGAGAGCTTGTGAATCAGACGTCCCAACACTTCCTTGCCGGTGCCGCTCTCGCCCAGCAGCAACACCGGAATATCCACATTCGCGACCAGCGCAGCCTGCGAGCGGATCTTCCGCATTGCCGGACTCGCCGCGATAAAAAATGTGTCTTCCCCGACTTCTTCGGCTTCCCCTCCCACCGGCGATTTACCCTGACCCAGACACTGGTCGATCACTGCATCCAGTTCTGCCTTCTGAAACGGTTTGGTCAGGTAGTCGTGAGCGCCCAGGCGCATGGCCTGCACTACTTTTTTCGTATCGTTGACGCAGGAAAGCATTACGACCTTCACCCCGGGCCGCTTCTGGCGGAGTTGTTCCAGCGTCTCCAGACCGTCGATCCCCGGCATCAGCACATCAAGCAGCACCAGATCCGGCTCCATGCCCTTCTCCACGCGCTGCAGTGCCTCTTCGCCGGTCGACGCCGTCTCCACTTTGTAGTCGTCGACCTCCAGCAGCGTACGGATGTACCGGAGCATCGCCGGTTCGTCATCCACCAGAAGAATCTTGGCGGTCTCGCTCATCGATTCTTTCCTTTGCCGCTAGCGTTGGATGAGGGTTTGAACGGAATGAGGAACGAAAATTTACAACCCGCGCCCGGATCGCTCTCCACCCAGACTTTTCCTCCCATGCCTTGCACCAGGCGGCGCACAATCGCCAGGCCCAGCCCCATGCCTTCCTGGTTTTCGTTGCTCGGCAGGCGGAAGAAATCATCGAAGACTTCCTGATGAAACTCCGCCGGAATTCCCGGGCCCGTATCGGATACACTCACCTTCACCGAATTCGGCTGCGTGGTATCGAGTCGGCGACGCTCTTCCGGCGAAGCCGGCTGCGCCGCCGCGCGGCGCTCCCACATGTAGGGTTCCGCGTGTAACCAAACCGTCCCGCCCTGCGGAATAAACTTGAAGGAGTTCTCCAGCAGGTTGGAAATTACCCGCTCCAGCTTCGGAGAATCAAAAGGAAACACCGGCAGTTTGTCGTTCGCCAGGAAATAAAGAGCCAATCCTCTTTCCTGAAAGCGGGTCGACCACAGGCGGCACACGTCGGACAGGCACTCGTTGATGTTGCCCGCCTCGAATTGCATCTTGAGGCCACCGGTTTCCAGTGCGCTGTAGGTTAGAAAATCCTGGATGAACTGTTGCAGTCGCTTTCCGCTCGCCTGCATGTCACCGAGCACTTCCCGCTGCCGCACATTCAATGATCCCAGCTTCTCGCTCTGCAGCAATTCGACGTACCCGTTTAGAATCGCTAACGGCGTCTTCAGATCGTGCGCGGCCGAGCCCAGGGCGTTAGTCGTGCGCTGGAACCGCTGCTGCAATTCGGAGTACGCCTGAGGCAAATCTGCCGCATTGGGTATGCCTTCCCCCGGAACCGGAGGCGTTGGTGAGCCGGTCTTTCCTTCACCCGGCCCGGAAACACACATATTCTTTTGCACGGTAGCCATAATAAGGGGCGCGGCGGTCTAGCACAGAGGGGGGACGCATTCGACTGGTTAAGGACGAAATGCTTGTACAAAAATCGTATGCTACGGCACTTTTCCTTGTCAACGAAAAATGCAAGGTGATTACCCAAGTGTAGCAAAACCTTGCACTCTTCGACCTGCCAATATGGCGCGCGCCCCAACCCATGGCCAGGGTGACAGGCCGAGCGCAAACGATGAAAAGCCAGCACTTTAACGGCTTTAAGGCTCCGAACGCCCCGAGTTGACCGGGTGTCTCTGGCTTTCCTCCCAGTTCCTTCCTGGATTCTACCCCTAACTCAGGCTTTGGCCCCTAAGGTGCTTGAAATGTCGGGTCAAAACCAGCCGGGAAGGGGTGTGTGTGGGCGTGAACGGGAAGATTCCAGCGGCAGAGCGCAGGCAGTGGCCGCGCTTGCCTTTGGCCATCCCGGTCTTTGTCAGAAGTCAGGCTGAGACTGACAAGGAGTTCCTGGAGTTTGCCACGGCCCTCAACGTCTCCGCCGGGGGCATGCTGGTTGCCGTTCGCCGCTCCATCCCGTCCTCGGCCCGGGTCCTGCTTGAGATCCCCAGTGCTCCGTTGGCCGCCTTGGCCGACCTGCCACGAGTCACCAGGAATCTGCGCGCCAGGGTGTTACGCATGCAGCATGGTGAAGGCTTCAACCTGGTCGCTATGAAGTTCTCCCGGCCGCTGGTCAACGCCCATTCACTGGCCAAGCCCCTCCGACGGAAACTTGCTTCTTCTGTGTGAAAATCTTTTCCCCCGCCTTTCACACCTTCTCCACTGCCTTCCCACTCTGCTAATTACCCGCCTTCACTCCTCGCAATCTTTAGTAAGTTGCTTTTCATCAATCAGATAGACTAGCCTAATACAATACGTGTCGGTTCCCCCTGCGTTTGGTTCTCCGGATGCACAACAAACCATAAGCCTGTGCTGCGAAAGCTGGGCATTCGGAGCTAGGCACACCTATGAGCACTTCCTCAAATCCAGTCAGCGCGCTGATCCAGCCCTTAGGCGAGATGCCACCCGATTCCGTCGTCTTCGGGAACACCGAGGCCATGCGCGCCCTCCGCGAACGCCTCGCCAAAATTGCCGGCGCCAACGTCCCTGTGCTCATCCAGGGAGAAAGCGGTACGGGCAAAGACATTATCGCGCGCATGATTCACACCGCCTCGCCATGGAAGACCGGTCCGTGGGTGAAGGTGAATTGCCCGGCGATCCCCGGCACGCTTCTCGAAAGCGAACTCTTCGGCTACGAGAAGGGAGCCTTCACCGGCGCTTATGGCATGAAGCCCGGCCGCGTCGAGATGGCGCATCGCGGCACCCTGTTCCTCGATGAAATCTCCGAACTCGACATGGCCTTGCAGTCGAAGCTCTTGCAACTTCTTCAGGACGGCCAGTTCTGCCGCATCGGCGCCCAGGAAGACAAGAAAGTGGAAGTCCGCGTGGTGTGCGCCACCAATCGAAAACTGGAAGAGGAGATCGCCAACGGCACCTTCCGTGCCGATCTTTTCTACCGCATCAACGTGGTGAATCTCCACATGCCGGCGCTGCGCGATCGCGCCTCCGACATTCCACAACTGGTCAACTACTTCCTCGAATACTACAATCGGAAATTCAACGCGCGCGCCAACCCGCTCTCCGCCGATCTGATGACCGCGTTTAAGAAATATCACTGGCCGGGCAACGTCCGCGAGTTGGAAAATCTGATGAAGCGCTACGTGATCCTCGGGACAGAAGAATCCATCTCCGGCGATCTGCGCCCGCACGAACCAGACTTCTTCAGCGCCGACATTTCCGTCGACGGACCAATCTCCCTGAAAAAAATCACCCGCCAGGCGGTCCATGAGCTGGAACGCAAAATCATCCTGAAAGTTCTGCAACATCATCACTGGAACCGCAAACAGGCCGCCCGCGCCCTGAACATCAGCTACCGCGCCCTGCTCTACAAAATTCGCGACGCCGGCCTCCCCTCCAACCGCGCCCCCCGCCGCCCCCAGGAAGATGACGTACACCGCCCCGTAGCCGCCGACTGATTGTTCCCAGATTCCCGTGCCAGCCCTTGTGTGCACGGTCCCCTAGTCGGACTAAAACCCGTGCCCTACGGAATCACGCGGAATATCTTGTTGCTCTGCAAGCTGCCGCTCGAGGTCGTGATGGTCACAAAGCCCGTGGTCGCTCCGCTGGGAACGGCAGCCGTCAGATAAGTACCGGATTTCACATTCGGCGCGGCCGGAGTTCCGTTGAAGGAAACCGTGGTTGACCTGTTGAAGCCTTGCCCCAGAAACTGGATGGTGGCCCCAACTCTGCCCGAGTAGGTCACCGCTTCGACGAACGGGCTTAAACCCGGCATCGACAGGCTGAAGATCGTGCCGCAGCCGCTAGCCCCCTGAATGAGATTACAGCTGGTATCGGCGCCCCCTACTATCGTTGCGCCGTAGAGGTTTCCGTTGGTGCTTTGCATCAGTCCCGCTAAAGGATAGTCGCCATCAATGCAACTCGGCTGCGAGCAAAAAGTGTACTGTGTCGTCACTGTACCCCCTGGCGTGATTGCGAAGACCGTGCCCGGTTGCCCGTACACTGTGCCGTAGAAATTTCCATCGGTGGCTTGCACCAACCCCGCATAGGCGTACTGCCCGACAAAGCCCAGCGTCGTCAGGGTGCCGCTCGGCGTCACCTTGAAGACCGTGCCGCTGCGTGCCCCCGTCCCGTAAAAGTTCCCATCGCTGCCTTGCACCAGTGCGCCGGCAGGGGACCCGCCCATCGTGGCCAGCACCGTGAACTTGCCCTTCGGCGTGATCTTGTAGACCGTCCCGCCTCCCTGGCCAGACCCGCCCCCGAATGTTGTCCCGTAGAAATTCCCATCGGTAGCTTGCACCGGCGCGCTCGAAGGGCCGCCGCCCGTGCAGTTGCTTTGCGAGCAGAAGTTGTACAGCGTGGTCAGCGTGCCGCTCCGGGTCATCTTAAAGAACGTCCCGGCACCGTTGGCGCCGCCTTCCTGGCCAGTCCCGTAGAGGTTCCCATCGGTGGCTTGCACCATCCCGTTCGGGAACGATCCGTCCGTGCCGTTGAAGCTGTGCAGCGTGGTCAGCACACCCCCCGGGGTGATTTTGAAGACCGTACCGCAGCTCTGGCCCCCGCCGTTGCAGGTGCTGTTGGGCCCGCCCAGGGGTGTTGACCCGTAAAAGTTCCCGTCGGTAGCTAGAACGAGTCCACCGCCGATCAGCGGAGTGTTGATACCGTCAACACAGCCTGGTTGGGAACAAAAGTTGTACAGCGTGGTCAGCGCACCTGTCGGTGTGACTTTGAAGATCGTGCCAGCGTTGTTGGCCCCACCCGTACCGGTCATGCCATAGTAGTTTCCATCCCGACCCTGCACCGGCACGATGTTGGGTTCAGCCCCATCGGTGTCGTTAAAACTCACAAGAGTCGTGAGGGTCTGCGCCGTGGCGGGAATTGCCGTCGCGGCACAGAACGGGGAGACAAAGACGAAGGTTCGCACCCATCCGAAACTCAACCGCCGGCCATTCAGTAGTCTTCTCATTGGATACCTCGCACCGTTGCCTCACGCAGCCATCCCGGTGTTTGCAAGACTAAGACTCGTAGCCTACGGGATCACCCTGAATATCTTGTTGCTCTGCAAGCTGCCGCCTGAGGTAGTGATGATCACAAAACCCGTGGTCGCGCCCGTGGGAACCTTAGCCGTCAGATAAGTCCGGGTTTTCACACTCGGCGTGGCCAGAGTTCCGTTGAAGGAAACTGTGGTTGATTTGGTGAAGCCTTGGCCGAGAAACCCGATGGTAGCCCCAACCTTGCCCGAGTAGGTCTGTGCCTCCACGAACGGGCCAAGGCCCGGCACAGACTCGCTGAAGACTGTGCCAAATGGGGCCCCGCCCTCGACATCGTTGCCGAACGTTGTCCCGTAGAGTGTCCCATTGGTGTGCTGGACCAGCGCCGACACTGGTAATCCGCCGTCGGAGCAATCGCTTAGGAAGCAAAAGCTGTAAAGGGTTGTCAAGGTGCCACCGGTGGTGACCTGGAAGACTGTGCCGCAGCCGGGGAAGGCAGAACAACTGAGTCCGCCAAACTCGGTTATGCCGTAAAGGTTCCCATCGTTGGCTTGGATTAACGCCGCGGCAGAAGTGGTGCCGTCGGGGCAACCACTTTGTGGGCAAAAGCTGTAGATGGTCGTCAGGGTGCCGCCTGGGGTCATTTTGAAGACCGTCCCAAAGCCGTTGGCCCCGTTAATGCTCGTTGTTCCGTAGAGGTTGCCATCGCTGGCCTGGACCAGCGAACCGAGCGAGATCCGGCCGTCTATACAGTTGGTTTGCGAGCAAAAGTTATAAAGCGTCGTCAGCGTGCCGCTGGGGGTGATTTTGAACACTGCGCCATTGCCGGTGTTCCCGCCAGTGGACGTTGTTCCGTACAAGCTCCCATTGGTGGCCTGGACCAGGCCTGCCTCGGGTATGACGCCTTCGGCGCAACCGCTGGGCGAGCAAAAACTGTGCAGCGTGGTCAGCTTGCCGCTCGGGGTAATCTTGAACACAGTGCCACAGGCCGTAGGGAAACAGGAAGGGGAGTTCCCGCCAAAAGCCGTGGTCCCGTAAAAGTTCCCGTCCGTGCCCTGGACCAGTCCCCAGGGGCCGGACCCGTCCGTGCACCCGCTTTGGGAGCAAAAGCTGTAAAGCGTCGTTAGCGTGCCGTGGGGGGTCAATTTGAAGACAGTGCCCGCGTTGTTGTTGGCGCCTCCGCCAAATGTTGTGCCGTAGAAGTTGCCACTGGTGGCCAGGACGAGCCCGCCCTCCGGGTTGGAGCCGTCGGCGCATCCACTTAGCGAGCAAAAGGTGTAAATCGTCGTCAACGTCCCGCCGGGAGTCATTCTGAAGGCCGTGTCGGAGGTTGTCCCGTAAAGGTTCCCATCGGTGCCTTGGATCATTGGCGCTTTATAGGGCTCTGCCCCGTCAGTACCGACAAAGATGTGCAGGTTGGTGAAGGTCTGCGCCGTTGCGGGAATGGCCGCCGCCGCACTCAACAGCAAGGCGAATATTTGCGCCTGTACGAAACCAAACCGCCTGCCATTCAGCAGTCTTCTCATAGGAACCTCGCTACAGTTGCCGAGTACAACGTCCGCCCATGCTGGCAGCATGTCTAACTCTGGTCAATAGCTAGGGGCAAAGATGATATGAAATCGGTATGAAATCGTGGCCGATTTCAGTGTGTTTCCAAAAGGATACTCCGCTGTGGGTGGATTTACGGGACCATCTTACCCACCTCTACGAACTCCGATTTACATCCCACCAGGCATCGCACTTTTTGGAACGCCGCCTGTTCTTCCTCACTCAGCTCGTGCGCATCTTTGCTGTTTTGATAGAACCGTGTATGCGCGCTGCGGAGTTCGTCGCTCCCCGCATAAGCCGTAATCAGATGAAAGTTATTGTCGAATTCGTACCAGACGGGGCAACTCGGCGGGGAGGTGCATTCCAGCACCGAAAGTCGAATGATGCCGCGCCCGACCGTGGGCTCGGTGGCTCGATTGAACTGGGACAATGCCCGGTTCAAGTCGCTCCGTGGAAACAACAGGCGCAACCGCTCTTGGGCAGACCCCATGCCGTGGATTTGAAGCTCAGGCCGCGCCGCCTCGGTGGAAGCGCCAAACACCCGGTCAGGGTCAAGCACGACCAGTGTCGCTTGATGATACCCATTGCTGATTCCCGTGGCGACAATCTCCTCTCTGCCATCGCCATCCAGATCGGCCAACACCATGTTAGGCAAGGCCCCGGAATGCCAGTACTCAGAGATGGTGTTGCCGGTGGAATCGAGGATCGCAATCTGATTCGGCCACCAGGGATCATGCCAACTTGAAACGACGATTCGGGGAGGTCTCTTCTCCGTTGCCTTCAGAACCCTAAGGGCCTGCGTTTTGTAGGTTGCGGGAGTCCCCTGGACCTCCGGCAGCTCTCTCCCGGGAGTCCAACGCCATTTCTCCTTGCCGCGATCGGAGTAGCAGATCAACGTCGTCGAGCGCGACTGCGGACTAGCGGCGGGGAGATAGGAGAAAAGCACGCTGGTATGGCCCTTGCCCTCCAGATCCCCGAACCAGATGCGTGTCCCGCTGCCCTTCTCGTAGTACCAGTCGGTCGAGAATCCCTCAGGAAAGACCTTTCTCCAAAGTTCCTTTCCCTCCGCATTCAAAATCACCAGGGTCGAACCGTCCAACTGGCCGAACATGGGCTGGTCGTGCACCGCTAGAACTCGGATGGAAATATACGCGGCGATGCCAAGGGCGGCAGCAAGTGCAGCGATCGGGATTATTTTCTTTAGCACTCCACGAGGATTCACTCGCGAACCAGGCGGAGGATCTTCCGCGGCACCATCTTCGGCGTCCGCACGAGGTGTCGCCACCATCCAACGCTTTTCAGGCATGCCATCTGGACCAGGTACCGAACGGTTGGGGAGGGTAATGATGATGGGGTCAGTCTTACCTTCCCCGTTGTAATAGGCCTCCAGCGCATGCCGCAGCCGGTTCATCTCCGTCGCCACGTCTGCCGATCGCTTTGTCCGGGTCTCCTCCGGCCACAGTTCTTTGATCACCCGGTCGGGCTTCAGAATGTTTTGCGAATCTATGTTCTTGAACAGAACTTCCAGCAGCTTTTTTAGCTGACTCTTGTTTGCGAAGCTCCGGCTGCGCAGGATTCTATCGATCTGATCGCCGATGGCGGTGGAATCCATGGGGCCCAGCGGCCTCCGTAAGCAACGATTGGACCAAAGCGAAAGCTCGACGGTACCGATCGCCTCGGTTTGAGGACCAAGCCTTCTCGGAAGCGCGCGGAGCCTGCGCGGGATGATTATAGGGGGTGATTTTCATCCCAGCCAGCAGCAAGTGAGTTAGCCGGATACTGATACAGAAGGTACCGCTTCGCCTATTCCTATTTTTCGTACCTCAGGCCATAATCATCTGCAAATCGGTAGCTCGAAAATATTTGGCGGCGATTTCAAAGTATCGCGGGCGAGGGCACACGTGGCTCCTGTTCTAGTCTGGCTCATTCTGATCCTCTGCCTGCTGATCTCGCTGGTTAAATACACCTTCGCGCTGATTCTGAAGTGGTCGGTTCCGGGAGCGACGGTCAAGAAAGACTACGCTTACCAGCCCACGGTCAGCGTTCTCATGCCTTGTTTCAACGAAGGCAAGACGGTCTACGAAACCATCGAGAGCATCAGCCAGAGCAATTATCCCAACGACCGGTTTGAAGTGATCGCACAAGACGACTGCTCGGTGGACGACAGCCACGAGTGGATGCTCAAGGCGCAACGCGACTTTTCGAACATCCAAGTCAGGGTGGGACGCAACGCCCTCAACAGCGGGAAGGCCCGCACTGTCTGCAACGCGCTGCAGCACTCAACCGCTGAGCTGATGATCTCCATCGATTCCGATTGCATCTTTCATCCCGACGCGATCCGGGAACTGGCGGCTTGCTTTGCGGAACCGAAGATCGGTTCCGTGGGCGGGAGAGTGGGCGTAAGAAATCCCAATGAAAACGCCATCACCGCCATCCAGACGTTCATCTACTACGCTGCGTTCCAGGTCTACAAGGTTCCAGAGAACTGGACGCGCAGCATCGGCTGCATCAGCGGATGCCTGTTCGCCATCCGCCGCGAATTGCTGCTCGAGATCGAACCCAAGATTCGCAGCCGACACTGGTTTGGCATTCCGGTCAACCAGGGCGAAGACCGGTTCCTCACTCATCAGACGCTGCTGCGCGGTTACGGAACTTACATCAACACCGATGCCCTGTGCTGGACCACGGTGCCCTCGACGTTGCCCGAGCTGTTCAAGCAGCAACTGCGTTGGAAGCGCAGCATCCTGCGCGATCTTTTCTACACGCTGAGGACGCTGCCCCAGCACGTCTGGACGCTACACCCCAATACTGTGCTTACCCTGGTGCTGACGCCGCTCGGGGCGTTGCTTGGGCTATTGGTGGTTCTCACCGTGCTTTCCGGTAATCCGATGGAGGTGGCCGGTCCGGGACCACTGATTGGATACCTCGCCATCGCCGCCATTCTCAGTTTGGTGATCAGAAAATACAGCGCCCGTGAAGCAATAAACAACCCGCTCGCTTTCGGCGCCTATTTGGCCTGGTCGCTGGTTAGCAGTTTATTTCTGACTACCCTGGCTCTGTGCACCCTGGACTCCAGGGACTGGGGCACGCGCACCAAAGAACCGGACCCGGAACCGGAACAGGAGGCCACCCATGGCGACGCAAGTCGTCAAGAAAGAGCCTGACGCCAAACCTTCCGTGATCCAGCCGATGTTGTACAAGTCGGTGGTCACGGTCTACCGGATCTTTGCCATATTAACCCTCTACCTGGTGCTTGCAGGAGTTCTAGCCTACGGCTTCGTCATGGGCTTCTATGCCCTGAGCACATCGTGGGCTGCGCCTGTGATTCTTTCTCCCGCCGATGACAAGAGTCTCGATTTCACCGAGAAGCTGGTCACCAGCAGGCAAACGCTCGAAGACCTGAACGTGGATAAGAAGCGGCTGGAGGGCGGCGTCGAGGAAATGGACAGGCACCGGGTTGCGTTGGAAGCGCTCGAGCCCGAACTACAACGCGCCATTACGCGGGAGAAACAACACAACTTGGCCGCCGGTCCGCAGCTTATGGAACTCGACAAGCAGAAGCAGGCCGACATCCGGAAAACGCAAACGGTCATGGCGCAAGTGAAAGAAGTGGAAGCCGCCATTGACAAGGATCTGGCCGCCGGCCTGATCACCAAAGGCGATGCCGCCACCCAGCGCGCGGCGCTGAATCAAGTGCAGAGCGC